>WNGQ01022955.1_pt1 | contig 11417 bp, 9 predicted proteins | sample 5407661 | NCBI WGS metagenome assembly WNGQ01 (sample SAMN13153382, study PRJNA577476) | soil metagenome | isolation source: 60 cm soil or saprolite under Garry oak tree replicate 2 | place: USA:California | collected 2016-06-15
CGCTCGCGTTCCAGCAGCTGCGCGCCGGCAACACCGCGATCTTCGCCTTCGTGCTGGCGGTGGTGTTCGTGTTCCTTGTCCTCGCGGCGCAGTACGAGAGCCTCACGCTCCCGCTCGCGGTGATCCTGATCGTGCCGATGTGCCTCGTCGCCTCGATCGTCGGCGTGGTGCTGCGCGGACAGGACAACAACATCCTCACCCAGGTCGGCTTCGTGGTGCTGATCGGGCTCGCGGCGAAGAACGCGATCCTCATCGTCGAGTTCGCCAAGCAGCTCGAGGACCGCGGCCGCGACCGCTGGGCGGCGGCGGTCGAGGCGGCGCGGCTGCGGCTGCGTCCGATCCTGATGACCTCGTTCGCCTTCATCTTCGGCGTCGTGCCGCTGGTCTGGGCGGTCGGCGCGGGCGCCGAGCTGCGCCAGACGCTCGGCACCGCGGTGTTCTCCGGCATGATCGGGGTCACCGCGTTCGGGCTGATCTTCACCCCGGCGTTCTACGTGATCTGCCGGTGGATCGCGGCGCACGCGGGCCTGCGCAGGCCGGCGTCGAGGGCGGCGCCGGCGGAGTAGGGGGCGATTGGGAATCCGAGCATTCGGTGAGTATCCCTATGAGTACTCACATGGCTCACCCCTACAGCCGGTCCCAAGGCGGCCCTCACCGGCCGCATGCCGTTTTCGTGTTGTTCAGCGTCCAGCGGGGAAATCTGTTCATGCTGGATGGCTTCATCAGTCACGGAATGTGACAGCATTGATCCAATTGATGACTTGCGCCGATGCCCACCCACGACTTTGCCAGTCTGTCGAGCTATGATTTTCAGGAGCTGATTCGCGATCTCTTGCAAGCCGAGTGGCGAACGCGCCTTGAATCGTTTACGGCCGGACCCGACGCTGGCATCGATCTTCGCGCTTTTACCGCGACCCGCGGTGAGACGATAATCCAGTGCAAACATTTTGTGTCAGGGCGATTTCGAGACCTGCTTTCTCACGTCCGTCGTAGTGAACTGCCAAAGATAAAAGCTGTAGCACCTCAACGTTACGTCTTCGCCACTTCGCGCGGCCTGACGCCCGCAAACAAGAAGGAACTTGCCTCACTGCTGCACCCCTACTTAAAGACAGAAGGCGACATTCTCGGCCGAGATGATGTCAACAATCTTTTGCGCCTTCACCCTTCCGTCGAAACAAGCAATTTCAAGCTATGGCTGACAAGCGCAGCGGTACTACAACGTGTCCTCCACAATGCCGAACGCTGCCAAACGGAATTTGAAATTGATCGCGTCCGGCGAAGGCTGCCGCTCTTCGTTCAAAACGAGGCATTTCCTCGCGCCGAACAGATTCTTCGAGACACTCGCATTGTCGTCATCTCCGGAGTTCCGGGCATTGGAAAGACAACCCTGGCCGACATGCTGCTCTACGCACATTTAGAACAGGGCTATGAGCCAATCGTCATACAAAGCGGCATCGAAGAAGCGCGAAAACTGTTTAGGAAAAACGCCAAACAGGTCTTCTACTTCGATGATTTTCTCGGTCAGACCTTTCTGGAAGATCGACCTGATCTACTTGGGAAAAACCAAGACGCTGCGTTGATCAGCTTTATGGATGCTGTCCGTGTCTCGAAGGCGAGCCGATTTGTCATGACGACGCGCGAACACATTCTGAAAAAGGCCCTCGGAATGTCCGAACGTCTGGCGCGCAGCCCCATTCTCGATCATCGCTGTATTCTTGAGCTCAGCGACTATTCCTTCGCCCAAAAGGCGCGCATTCTCTACAATCATCTCTATTTCAGCGATTTGCCCCGCGCCTACAAAGAGGCAATCCTCTACGAAGCCTTTTACCTCGATATCATCACGGACCCTGGATTCAATCCCCGTCTCATCGAGTGGTTGTCGGGCTATACGCGCGTAAGGCGTATTCCGCCGGACTCCTATCGTTATCATGTACTGGAGCTACTGAAATCGCCCGAAGCGATATGGCTGCATGCCTTCGAACATCAGATCTCCGAGGCCGCTCGAAATCTGCTTTTTACCTTGGGAACGCTGGGGCCCTATGGGCATGAATTGATCGATGTCGAGCAGGGTTGGCAGTCGCTCCACCGCCACAAGGCCCAGAAATATAATTACCCAACGTCACGCGGGATTTTCGCCGCGCACTCGATGATCTCGAAGGTTCGTTCATCAAGATCAACAACCAACGGGTCGATTTCTTGAACCCGTCGGTGCGCGATTTCATGCATGGGCAACTGCGCAACAACCCCGCCTACGTTGACGATATCATGGCGGCAGGGTACGCGTCCGGCGACGGCCGCGGATTTTGCGATTGACGAGGCAGGATATGCGTGAGCGGATGGTTACGCGGCGGCCTTTTGTTCGCGTGCGCGTTTCCAGTTCCAGGGCATGAGCTCGTCGATGCGTCTGGCGGGGTGGTCGGGCAGGCGCGCCAGCACGTCGGCGAGCCAAGCCTGCGGATCGACGTCGTTGAGCTTGCAGGTCTCGACCAGAGTGTAGATCGCGGCGGCGCGGCGGCCGCCCTCGTCGGAACCGGCGAAAGTCCAGTTGTGGCGGCCGACCGCGACGGGACGCAGGCTGCGCTCGGCGGCGTTGTTTGACATGCACAGGCGGCCATCGTCGAGGAAGCGGGTGAGTTCGGTCCAGCAGTTGAGGCTGTACTGGATCGCCTTGGCGACGTCGCTGCGCCCGGACAGCTTGCGGCGCCGCGCGCGCAGCCAAGCTTCCAACGTGACGACGAGAGGCCGGCTGCGCTCGTTGCGCACGCGCGCTCGTTCCGCCGGTGGCTTGCCGTTGATGTCGCGCTCGATCGCGAACAGGGCATCGATCCGCTCGATCGCCTCGATGGCGATCGGCGACTTCTTGATCCTCGCCAGGTCGAAGAACTTGCGCCGTGCATGCGCCCAGCACGAAGCCTCGATGATCGGGCCGCCCTGGCGCGACGCCTCGTAGAGCTTGTTGAAGCCCGCATAGGCGTCGGCCTGCATCAGACCCGCATAGCCGGCGAGGTGTTGCTCGGGATGCGCGCCGCCGCGGTCTGCCGAGTAGAAGAAGACGGCGGCCGGCGGATCGGGCCCGCCGAACGGCCGGTCGTCGCGCACATAGGTCCACAGCCGGCCGGTGCGACACTTGGCTTTGGCCCACACCTTCACGGTCGTATCGTCGGCGTGGATGCGCTCGGCCGCGAACACGTAGGCGCGGATCAGCAGCACCAGCGGCATCAGCGTCGCCGCCGCGGCGCCCACCCAGTCGGCCAGGGTGGAGACGTCGAGATCGATGCCTTCGCGCGCATAGGTCGCGCTCTGGCGGTTGAGCGGCAGGTGCAGGCCATACTTGGCGAACAGGATGTGCGCCAAGAGCCATGGGCCGGCGCGTCCGCGCGCGATCGGATGCGAGGGCGCCGGCGGCTGGGTGATCTGCTCGCAGGTCCGGCAGGAGAGCTTCTCGCGCACATGCGCGATCACCTTCCACTGGCGCGGGATCATCTCCAGCGTCTCGGTGACGTCCTCGCCGAGCTTGTGCAATGCCCCGCCGCAACACGGGCAGGCCGCGGGCGACGGGTAGACGATGCGCTCGCGCGGCAAGTGCGCGGGCAGCGGACGGCGCGCCGGCTTGCGCCGCTCAAAGCTGTTCACCTTGACCTTGGCGCGCTCGGCGGCGAGCTGCGCCGCCGCCTCGGCCTCGGATGCGTCCTCCTCGAGCTCGGACAGCGCAAGCTCGAGCTGCTCGAGCACCGCGCTGCGCTCCGAAGACTGGCCGTACTGCTCGTGCTTGAGCTTGGCGATCTGATACTTCAGCCGCTCGATCTCCAGCGCCCGCGACTTCGCCACGCTCTCTGCCGCTGCGGCTTTTGCCTCCGCGACCACCAGCGCCTCGCGCTGCGACAGAATGAGCGCATGCGCAGCGGCAAGGTCGGTCGGGAGCGAATCAGTGCGCGGCGTCATGCGGCGACCGAATCACACCGCTGCTCGCTTGTGAATCGCCAATCGAAGTTGGCTCACAAATATTGCGCTCAGGGCCTCGACGAGGGCTCAGAATGCGACAAGCGCTCAGCCGGCGGCTTGCGGTCGCCACGTCCGCTGCGGCATGCGCCAGTCGATGCCTTCCAGCAGATAGCCGAGCTGCGCCGGCGTAATCGTCACCACCCCGTCCCCGGAAAATGGCCAGACGAAACGGCCGCGCTCCAGCCGCTTGGCAAACAGGCACATCCCCTGGCCGTCGTGCCACAGCACCTTGAGGAGCCCGCCGCGCCGGCCGCGGAAGACGAACAGATGCCCGCCGTGCGGATCCTGCTTCAACGTCTCCTGCACCAGCAGCGCCAGCCCATCGAAGCCCTTGCGCATGTCGGTATGGCCGGTCGCCAGCCACACGCGCACCCCGGGCGCAAACGGGATCATCGCCGCCGTCCACTGGCCAGCCCGGCAACCGCCGCGGACAGCGCCGCCAAGTCGACCGCGCCAGTGATCCGCATCCGCGCGCCGTTGGCAAACTCGATGTCGATCATGCCAGAACTGGGAAAGCAGGCCATCGATGCCGGCTCCGCCGCCACCCGCACCGCAGCGAAGGCCGGTAGCACATTCGGCCGCGAGCACAGCTGCCGACGCCATCCGTACAGCTGGCTCGGATGCATCCCTGCCGCGCGAGCCAACACCGACACACTGGCGCCCGGCTCCAGCGTCGCCGCCACCAACTGTTCCTTCTCCGCCGCGCTCCAACGCCGACGACGTTGAACCGAGGTAACGACTTCGATAGGGGTCTTCGTCATGTGACTATTCCTATGAATAGTCACATGACTCACAGTCTCGCTTCATCCGCAAGGCGGCCTTCCCCGGACGCGTACGCGGCTGAGCCTGCAGAGCATCGGTAAGTCGGCTCTGTTCTTCTCAGCTCTCCAACGTCTTCTTCACACCGCCCATATTCGCTGGGACCGGGGACCAGATGGTCGAAGCCGCGGGACATTCATCGATACAATGCCTGAGCGCCGGTTACGCAATCTCATATCGTGGGCGGAAGAAATCAAATCGGAGCCTCTGCTTGGGCTTACCGAGACTATGGTGGAAAAGCTTCTACCGCAATGGAGATCTCAGATCTCGAATAACGCTGTCGTCTATGTTCTGAAAGAACTTGATTCGGCCTCGTGGGTCCTGAGCCGAGGAGGTACCGAACTACGTCGCAAAATATTGGATGCTGTCCTGACGGACCTATACAGTGATGACCATCGTACCTGGAAAGCGATGCTCGATTACAAGAAAACTTGTGCGCTGTGGACGGAGAACGATGAGAAAAGCCTGATGGAGGAATTTCATGAATACCGCAGTCACGGATTCGCCGATGAACTGGAGCAATGTGAATCACGAGCGGAGTTACAAGGATTGCTGGAGGGACTTTCGCAAATACAGAAGGAGCATCGTTTGTCATTTCGCAGGGCGATAAAGCAACTCAAGAGAGAAATTGTCAAGCGTGGTCCTGATCCAGATGACGATGATTCCGAATACCATAGCCCTCCTATCACACCCACGAAGACAGATATTCTAAACGAGTCCGAAATTCGGTTGCTGTTCGATACGCTCATTGACTAGCCGGCGCCGCCCTGCCGCAGCCTTCTCTCGAGACGCGGCGTAGCTTCTCCACCCAAAGGGATATGACACCTGCTGGGCCCGGCAGCAGATTATCAATTCACTCCCCAACGCCTCGTGAACAGCTTGAGGACATGGGGTCAGAGTTATTGCACCGCTCCAGTAAGTGACCTCATGGGAATTACGGGGACACCATTACCCATTTCCCCCAGACCTGCTGGCGGCAATCCTGGACCAGCGACGCGGCCGAGGCGGGCTATCTCTCCTTCAGGCATCAATGCGACAGCACGGAAAACAAGTTGACCACTCTTGCCGTGCCATTGAATTGCTGTCGGAGGGAGAGTTCTAGGGACTGCCCTGCATCACCTCACCAAAACGTTTCTCATCCAAAAGGGATAAAGTGGGGCTTGTGCTGTAAACGAGAGAGAAGGTCGTAGAAAAACAGTGCTGCGTTTTCAGGTAACGGGATTCACTTTCATAAAGTCGGATCGTCTTTGCGCTGCCAAGTCAAAGCGGCTTTCGGTAGTCCGAATGTAGTGACGATTTTGTCAATACATTGGGTTATTTGATCAATATCTTTAACTGTCATTGGGAGGTAGATTGTTGATGTGTCCGGGGGATGCCCCTTGTAGTGCATGATAACAAACGGCAGCGCGTCAATGGAAAAAGCAGCTCCTTCGTATTCGTCCAGATCGTCTTGCCCTTGATGTACCGTGCTGGAAGCTAGATCAGCAAGCGCACGAACCGGCTGGGCGACAATGGCGTGAGGAACCATATGCGCGCTTGCTAGTGTTTCGGGAAGGTTTAGAGATTTAAGCTTAATCGTCTGCTCGTTCGTTGTCCTAAATCTCTTTAGCGCCCGGATCATTGCACGTGCAATGATTTTTTGAAGTCGGGATTTGCTCTTTGCCGTGTACTTTGGTGGCTTACGGATCAGCCAGTAAGCGAGTTGCGATGGGACCTTCACCTTGATTTCAAATGCTCTCGTCGTCGTTCGCTTCCTCTTAGCACGCAGAGGGACTCCGGAAGACGTCTTATTCTGCTGAGTCCGAGGGGTATTCATAACTGACCCGCTTGAATGGGTTGCCTGTTCTCGACTTTCGCAGGAATAGCTGCGTATTCGACTGCTTCCTTCCGCCGAAGAAGCACTCCTGTGGTCAATGGATAGTACCATCGCGCCTCATATGGTGTGCCACTGCCGGGTTGTGGAGTCACGGGCGTTGTAAATTGGATGCCTCTTTTTTCAGGGGGCAGTTCGTTGCGGTAGGCTTGTACTACAAGCATGTTGCTTCCGTAGGGCTCCCTGCCCCAGATTTCTCCAGAACTTACCTGAAGAAGGGCTAGTTCTGGAGTCTGAATTGGCGTTTCTACTCTGTGAAAGAACCGTTCTGGCATGTCCGTTCTAGCTCCGAATCGCGCAATATTGAAGCGTAATCAACGGAACTCGTCTATAGGTTGTAACCGATTAACCCCAAGAAGAAGCCCCGAATTCGGGGGCTTCCGTGCAGCCTCACGCTGCCGCTCGCGGTGATCCTGATCGTGCCGATGTGCCTGGTCGCCTCGATCGTCGGCGTGGTGCTGCGCGGACAGGACAACAACATCCTGACCCAGGTCGGCTTCGTGGTGCTAATCGGGCTGGCGGCGAAGAACGCGATTCTCATCGTCGAGTTCGCCAAGAAGCTCGAGGACCGGGGCCGCGACCGCTGGGCGGCGGCGGTCGAGGCGGCGCGGCTGCGGCTGCGCCCGATCCTGATGACCTCGTTCGCCTTCATCTTCGGCGTGGTGCCGCTGGTCTGGGCGGTGGGGGCGGGCGCGGAGCTGCGCCAGACGCTGGGCACCGCGGTGTTCTCCGGCATGATCGGGGTCACCGCGTTCGGGCTGATCTTCACCCCGGCGTTCTACGTGATCTGCCGCTGGCTCGCGCTCCGCGCGGGACTGCGCAGGCCGGCGTCGAGGGCCGCTCCAGCGGAGTAGGGGAGCGGGCGGCGTGATTTCGGATGGCGCTCTTCGCTCCATCCGGGCTACGCAGATTGATTCGTAAGGGTCGGTACTCGTGGTTACGTCGGCTCCCGGATGCACTACGGACGAGATATGCTCGCCGTGAGCCTTTCGGCCCTTGACCCAAAACGGTCGTCTGCGTCAACTTGACCGCGTCGCCCGTGCGGCCTCATTGCGGTGGGTTCAGCTTCGTTATGTCGATGGTCCGACAGTCTTTCGCCTCAACAAAGGCCCGTAACGCGCTCAGCTCAAGGCGCAACGCCGAGGTCCGTAGCAATGAGGCCGGATCTCGGAATGCCTTGGCTGTGGGGCGTTCTGTGTGCGCTTCGTAGACGCGCCAGAGCTCGTAGTGATTGCCTTCCCTCAGCGCCTTCTCAAATTCTGCGCGCGGCCATTCGAAACGGCCGTCCGTACCGGTCGTGGATTTCACCTCGATCCACAGAGGCTGCCCATCGGTGGCTATCGACCTTATGTCGTGATCCGCGCCCGGGTCAGACCGCGACGTCCATATGACATCCTTTTGCGGGTCCCGGTGGCCAGCAGCTCGCAAGCGATCGATCTCCAGCCGATACACCAGTTCTTCCCCTCGTTCTCCGACGATGCGGTCCCGCTCGACATCTATTGGATTGGGCGGCGACCAGGCGCCGCCTGACCGGCCGCCAGAACCGGCGGCCGAAGCCAAAGGCGCGATCACCGTGTTCGCGACTTCAGCAACAGTCACTTGCACCGCTTCAACTGGCGGGAGGACGAACGGCGCAGCTGCTGAGTTGGAATCTCGCGTTCCGGTCGCCAGCGGCTTCGGTCCGTTGCTGGTGGGAACGCGGCCGCTGTGGAGCGGGTTCGTGTTTAGCGTGCCAACAATCTGACGAACGATGTCCTCGGCGCGTGCGTCCGGTTGGTCTTCAGCGTCAGTCTCGGTGAAATCCAGCTCAACGCCTGACCATTCCGGGGGGCTCGCGCCCTGACGGGTGAGGTAGGCCCGCATCTCTGTGCGCGTTCGACACCTCAGTAACGGCAGTATCGCCACCGCGAGCGCGCGCGCGTCGGCCAAACGAGTTGCCCCAGAGAGTTCCGCAAGCGCGTAAGCGATCATCTGCTCCAGATCGAACATGTTTCGGGCGGGCGACAGCGCGATGCGGTCGCTGATCACCGCCGCCTCAGCTGCGACCCGGCAGTGATTTCCAGCGATCCGATAGACCCGTTCAAGGTTCGCGACAAACTTGATTTGGCTAATCGCTGCGAGCCGTCCCCTCAAATCGACGGTTCGCGCGGCGCGGAACTCTGGGGTTTGGCGCTGATGGGTCCAGGCAACCTCATGAAGCGCTGTCGCGAAATCCTCCAGGCGAAATCGCGAGAGGATGTCCGATTCGTGAGTGGATCGAAACCAAGAAGGGGGAGCGCCCGCGGCTCCCATTTCGACGCGTGGGATTCCGCAAGCGTCGCTTAGCCGCTTTAAGCCCAACGCCAGGAAGAACGGCCTGTTACCCTCCACCATATCGGCAAAGACGATGTCGGCGCCTTGTTCGCTAAGGGCTGTCGCAAGCTGCGGATAGTCATCCTCAAGGAAGCTGGCCGAGTGCAGATCCTGGAGCGAATGAAGGCTCCCGTCCCGGCTGAGAAGACAGCGTGTGGTTTCAGTGAGCCCATCGGGCAATCCGAGCTGACCGCGCCGTTGGTACGCCGCCCGCAGTATGTTCTGCTCAGCTGCCGAACGCACCTTTTCGGCGAACGACTGAAAAAAAATGATCCAATGGTGATCACGCGGATGCACGCTGGCGCCGAGATCGTCGTAAGCGCGCTCGGTGACATCCGGGCCACGGAAGATGGGTAGTGCGACGCGGAACAGGCGGGGAATTCTTGAGCCGACCAGCGTGTCTCGGGGGGTATGGTAGGCCCCACTCACCCACAGAAGGGGTTCGTCGACGTGAGCCGTTGTGGGGAGTTTCTCGGCCCGAAGCGCGCTGACGAGGGCGGGGTAGAATATCTCCGGCCGAGTAGGCGGAACACCACTCTGCTTCAATCGTCTGACCACGCCCAGAAGGGTCTCGGAGGACGGCAGCTCCCGGCACCTCAGCCGCCGGTAAAGAGAGTTATTGTCGCCGGCTACGAGTGGATCGTCCGATCCGAGGCACGCAAGGTTGGCCGTGGTAGGCAGGTGAAGTCGCTCGGGTTCCAGCAGGCTGCCGGTCCGACTATGCAAAAAGGGGACCGAGCGTAGGCTTGCGATCGTTTTGGGCGTGAGTAGGTGCTGGTGCTTGTTCAGCAAATCCTCGAACCTGCTCGCAACCGCGGCGTCCTCGCCGATCGTAGGGGCGAATCGAAGAAAGTCATCTGCCAAGAGTTTTCGGCGGATTCGAAGGCGGCGGAGGAATTCTACTCGTTTGGCGAGGGCGGGCGCCGGCGCGCTCACAACCGCGCCCAGGAGTGCGGCGTGGGAGGCAGGCAGCTGCGCCAGGTCTGCCGGCGCCACCCATTTTCCACGTTGATCCAGCACGACCGGGGCATGACGGACGGCAGCTAAAGCGGTTCCCGTCCGATTTGAATCGGTGGGATTCCCAAAGGCTTATGGATGAGCGAGTCTTTGTGCATTGATTCTCCTTTCCGGGGGCTGGCGATGCCGAAGGCCTATTCTGGTGACCTGCGGGAACGCGTTATGGTCAAGGAGGCGCTTATGTAGGCGCGAGGCCAGCGGCTCGGGGCAAACTTCCCAAAGCCCGGTGTCCACCCGAACCAGCGTCGCCGCCGGATGCAGGCATCCGTCAGCGGCAAGGGTTGAGGCACTTTCCTTGAGGTCTTTGCGGTTTTGATTGGAGAGGTGACGGTAAAGTTTCGTGAGCGCGCGAGCCATTTTTTCTTGCTTGTCTACATCCGAAAGCGATGCCGTATGATTTATAAAGTGATAGTTCGCTTCCTGGCCCCCAAGCTTAGTGGATAACTTGCTGTTGTCCGGGCCCGCGCAGCGCAGCCTAACGAGAGAGTTCAACGTAAAACGCTTCGCTCCGTTGCGGAGCGCGAAGTCGCATGTTTCGCGCCTCTCCGCCAGACGCACGTCAAGGTAATGGCCGGTTTCAAGGAATCCCTGAAGCGCCGTATCGTCTGGGATCACGATGTTGGATGCCTTTGCCAAGCTTTTTGGTGACGGGAATCCCTGGGTCGGCCAGCACGCTGCCTCCCGGAGATGCGCTGCGATCTTAGTCGCGAAATTATTGGGCGATGCCGAACACACTTGCTCTAACGCCAAATACGCATCTGCGCCAAAGCGCTGTAGCCAATCTTCGGACAAGAGATCCTGGATCGACGAGGCGCGGTGGCCCGTCGAGGTCACCTGCAAAGATCTCGTTGCCAATAATCCTGATGTCGGCTCCTCGCCCATGGCTGCCGAATACCGCAGCGCAGCATTTCGGCAGCAGTCGCGCCTTCCGGCCACTCGCCGAGCCAGGCGATCGCGGCGATGGAGAAGCTCGCCGGCGAGCTTCTCCCCGATGGCTTTGCCTACGAATGGACGACGCTCGCGTTCCAGCAGCTTCGCGCCGGCAACACCGCAATCTTCGCCTTCGTGCTGGCGGTGGTGTTCGTGTTCCTTGTCCTCGCGGCGCAGTACGAGAGCCTCACGCTGCCGCTCGCGGCGATCCTGATCGTGCCGATGCGCCTCGTCGCCTCGATCGTCGGCGTGGTGCTGCGCGGACAGGACAACAACATCCTGACCCAGGTCGGCTTCGTGGTGCTAATCGGGCTGGCGGCGAAGAACGCGATTCTCATCGTCGAGTTCGCCAAGCAGCTCGAGGACCGGGGCCGCGACCGCTGGGCGGCGGCGGTCGAGGCCGCGCGGCTGCGGCTGCGTCCGA
>WNGQ01006378.1_pt1 | contig 11416 bp, 7 predicted proteins | sample 5407661 | NCBI WGS metagenome assembly WNGQ01 (sample SAMN13153382, study PRJNA577476) | soil metagenome | isolation source: 60 cm soil or saprolite under Garry oak tree replicate 2 | place: USA:California | collected 2016-06-15
CAATCTCGACGAGGCCACGGTCCGTCACGAGCTCGAAGGCAATATCTGCCGCTGCACCGGCTACCACAACATCGTCCGGGCGGTGCTGGACGCGGCGGGCCGCATGAAGCTCGCGCAGGCCGCCGAGTAGCCGCGGCCGACGATCACCACCGACCATCATATTTTCGACCGCCGGATTTCGATGGAAACGGCGGGACATCAAATCTCCGGTAGGGAGCACAGGACATGGGCGTTGAAGGCATTGGCGCAAGCGTGGTGCGCAAGGAAGACAAGCGGTTCATCACCGGCAAGGGCCGCTATGTCGACGACGTCAAGCTGGTCGGCATGAGCCATGCCCATTTCGTCCGCAGCCCGCACGCGCATGCCAAGGTCAAGGGCATCGTGTCCGCGGATGCGCTGAAGATGCCGGGCGTGATCGCGGTCCTGACCGGCAGCGAGCTCGTCGCCGACAAGATCGGCAATCTGATCTGCGGCTGGGCCATCACCTCGAAGGACGGCTCGCCGATGAAGATGGGGGCATGGCCGGCGATGGCGCCGGAGACGGTGCGCTTCGTCGGCCAGGCGGTCGCGGTGGTGATTGCCGAGACCAAGAACCAGGCCCGCGACGCCGCGGAAGCCGTGGTGATCGACTATGAGGAGCTCCCCGTGGTGGCCGACATCAAGGCGGCGATTGCGCCGGGCGCGCCACAGCTGCATCCGGAAGCGCCGGGCAACATCATCTACGACTGGCATATCGGCGATCAGGCCGCAGCCGATGCCGCCTTCAAGGCGGCGGCCAATGTCGTCTCCCTCGATCTCACCAACAACCGTCTCGTTCCGAACGCGATGGAGCCGCGCGCGGCGGTCGCCGACTACGATGCGGCCGAAGAGCACTACACGCTCTACACCACCTCGCAGAACCCGCACGTCGCGCGTCTCGTGCTGTCGGCGTTCTACAACATCGCCCCCGAGCACAAGCTGCGCGTGATCGCGCCCGACGTCGGCGGCGGCTTCGGCTCCAAGATCTACATCTACCCGGAGGAGATGGTGGCGCTGTGGGCTTCCAAGAAGGTCGGCCGTCCCGTGAAGTGGACCGGCGACCGCTCGGAAGCCTTCCTCACCGACGCCCATGGCCGCGACCACCTCACCCACGCCGAGATGGCCTTCGACAAGGACAACAGGATCACCGGGCTTCGGGTCAAGACCCACGCCAATCTCGGCGCCTACATGTCGCTGTTCTCCTCCTCGGTGCCGACCTATCTCTACGCCACCTTGTTGTCGGGCCAGTACAACATCCCCGCGATCTATGCCGAGGTGATCACGGTCTACACCAACACCACGCCGGTCGACGCCTATCGCGGCGCCGGACGGCCCGAGGCGAGCTATCTGTTGGAACGCATGCTGGAGACCGCGGCGCGGCAGTTGAAGGTCGATCCAGCGGACTTGCGGCGGAAGAACTTCATCACCCAATTCCCGCACCAGACCCCGGTCATCATGGCCTACGACGCCGGCGACTTTAACGCCTCGCTCGATGCGGCGCTGAAGGCGATCGACTATGCCGGCTTCCCGGCGCGCAAAGCCAAGGCGAAGAGCGAAGGCAAGCTGCGCGGCATCGGCCTGTCCTGCTACATCGAGGCCTGCGGGATCGCGCCCTCGAAGGCGGTCGGCAGTCTCGGCGCCGGCGTCGGCCTGTGGGAATCCGCCGAGGTCCGCGTCAACCCGGTCGGCACCATCGAGATCCTCACCGGATCGCACAGCCACGGCCAGGGCCACGAGACCACCTTCTGCCAACTGGTCGCCGAGCGGCTCGGCGTTCCCATCAGCCAGGTCCAGATCGTCCATGGCGACACCGACAAGGTGCAGTTCGGCATGGGCACCTACGGCTCGCGCTCGGCCGCGGTGGGCCTGACCGCGATCCTCAAGGCCATGGAGAAGGTCGAGGCCAAGGCCAAGAAGATCGCAGCGCATCAGCTGGAAGCCTCCGAGGGCGACATCGTCATCGAGAACGGCGCGTTCAAGGTGACCGGCACCGACAAGTCGATCGTGCTGCCGATGGTGGCGCTCGCCGCCTACACCGCGCACAATCTGCCCGACGGCATGGAGCCGGGGTTGAAGGAGAGCGCGTTCTACGACCCGACCAACTTCACCTTCCCGGCCGGCGCCTATATCTGCGAGCTCGAGGTCGACGCCGCGACCGGCAAAACCTCGTTCGTCAACTTCGTGGCGGCGGATGATTTCGGGCGGCTGATCAACCCGATGATCGTCGAGGGCCAGGTCCATGGCGGGCTGGCGCAGGGCATCGGCCAGGCGCTGCTCGAACACGCCGTGTTCGACGCCAACGGCCAGCCGGTGACGGCCTCCTTCATGGACTACACCATGCCGCGCGCCGACGATTTGCCCTCGTTCAAGCTCTCCCACACCACGACGCTGTGTCCGGGCAATCCGCTCGGCGTCAAGGGCTGCGGCGAGGCCGGCGCGATCGGTTCGTCCGCCGCGGTCATCAATGCGATTACCGACGCGATCGGCCACAACAAACTCGAGATGCCGGCCACGCCCGATCGGGTCTGGCACGCGATCCACGGCTGAGAGGAGCCTCCCATGTATTCCACCACCTACCATCGCGCGGCGTCCGTCGATGAAGCGTCCGCGCTGTTCGCCAAGGGCAAGGAAGCCAAATATCTCGCCGGCGGCCATACGCTGTTGCCGGTCATGAAGCAGCGGCTCGCCTCGCCCTCCGACGTCATCGACGTCGCCAAGATCAAGGACCTCGTCGGCATCGAGGCAAGCTCGGACACCGTCACCATCAAGGCTGCAACCGTGCATTACGACGTCGCCATCAGCGAGGCGGTCCAAAAGGCGATCCCGGCGCTCGCCTACCTCGCTTCCGTGATCGGCGATCCCGCGGTGCGCCATCGCGGCACCATCGGCGGCTCGCTCGCCAACAACGATCCGGCCGCCGACTATCCGGCCGCGGTGCTGGCGTTAGGGGCCACCATCAAGACCAACAAGCGATCGATTGCCGCCGACGATTTCTTCAAGGGCCTGTTCGCGACCGCGCTTGGCGAGGGCGAACTGATCACCGCGGTCGCCTTCCCGGTCCCGGCCAAGGCAGGCTATGCGAAATTCCCGCATCCCGCCTCGCGCTTCGCGCTGACCGGCGTGTTCGTCGCCAGGACCAAGTCCGGCGACGTCCGCGCCGCCGTCACCGGCGCCTCGCAAGACGGCGTGATGCGCGTGGCCGCGATCGAAGCCGCACTGAAGGCGAACTGGTCGGCCGCGGCGCTCGACGGGCTCACCATCCCGGCCGCCGGCCTGATGAGCGACATCCACGGCACATCGGACTATCGCGCCAATCTCATCAAGGTCATGGCGCAGCGCGCCGTCACCGCGGCAGGCTGAGGCCCACAATGATGTCCCTCCGGAGGAAAACAACCGCTCGAATTCGGGCCCGCACCCCCGTCAGACCATCGTGAAACACCCCCCAAACAAGGATGACGACAACATGACCTGGAAAGCTCCGAAAATCGTCGAAATCGCCGTCGGAATGGAAATCAACATGTACGCATGCGCATCGCGAAACGCGTGACCTCTCTTTCCGCTGCCACCTCCAGAGCGAAACATCCGGATGGTGGCGGCGGATCGACCGAACGACGGTGGATTGGCGTTTTGCGTTGATTCAGCGCAAAGACACGCCCACGCGCCGCATGAATGATCGCGCTCTCAATACTCCGCTGGCTCCGGACCAAATAGAGTCCTGCAGATTGCGTCGGGTCGACCAACAAATTGACGGAAGGGATTGCTCTCATGATCGGTCGCGCAGTTGTTTTCGCCGCGCTGATGACTTGCTCCGCAGCCTTCGCGGCGGATTCCGGCGGCGACCCCATCGCCGGAAAAGCCATCTTTCAGCACATCTGCCAAAACTGCCATTCCGCAGAAATCGGTTTGAACAAGGTCGGACCAAGTCTTTGGAACGTCGTCGGACGTGAACCTGGAAGTGTCCGGGACTATACCTATTCGGAGGCCATGAAGGCCAACAAGACCGCATGGACCGCGTCCGCCCTGGATGCCTATCTTGCAGACCCGCGCGGCGACGTTCACGGCGCCAAGATGTTCTTCAAGGGCTTGCCAGAAACCAGGGATCGGACGGACGTCATCGCCTTTTTGCAGACCTTGAAATAGGCCCATCGAATCCGCTCCGCCGCGGCCCAACCGTGCGCAAAACGCGGATCCGCCCTTGCGCGGCCTGATCATGCTATCAACAACGAGTTGACTCCAAAAAGTCGCGAATCGGAAACACTTTCTCAACGCTTCGCCAGACGCAGGGAGAGCAGCATGGTTGCGGACAGTGATAGCAAGATCGCCTGGCATCGCGCCCAGTTGAGAAAAAACTGCTCAACCCTCAAGCGGATCGAAACCGCCAAGTTTCTCGTTGGCGAGATGTCCGACCCCAAGGCAATCGATCAGAGCGCAGCGCTCGTCGCAGACCTCAGGCAAAAAATCAGGGACTCCGAGCAGGTCATCGCATTCCACGACAGACTGGCCAAGCGCCCGCTCGCGACCGACCTCCGTAGCCTCTCGAGCGTGCCCTGGGGCAACTGGACGGCTCACGGGCCGCGCTGACCCGCCGGGCGTGGCCAGCGCATGGGCCCGGCGCTTGCGCTTACAAGCCGCGCTTCACTTTTGGGGCGCGCCCCGCTGCAACGCGACTTTGTCCTTGTTGGATACGTCCTTGTTGGACGTTTCTTTGTTCGACGCCTCTTTGTTTGACGTCTTGGCGATAGCGCCGGCTGCCGGACGCAGTTGCGCGGCCGCGGGCTGATCCTTGTGACGGGCGGCAGAGAATCGCCGCCGATGCAAGAGAGGTTTTGCTGGCAAAGCCGCTGCGTTGACGTCCGGCGGCGAAGATGCATGGTCGCCAGTCGTCGCCGCCACTGGTTGCGCAGGTGCCATCGGCACGACTGCATCCTCCGGTCGCGCATTCGGCGCGGTGGGTTGATCCTTCGAAGGCGGATCATTGGTCGACGCCGTCGGCAGGTTCACCGAAACAGGCCCGCGTTGTCTTTCGATGGTCTCCCGGCATTCCCAGGGAAACACGATCTCGCCGTTCGCCGTCAGCCCGATCGGCGTGCATGCGCCGGTCGGCTGATGCTCCGGCTTGGATTGAGTCATCTGCGCGAATTGGAGACCTCGTACGCTTGCATCGTCCGCACGAGACGCATTCAGCGACACCACCGAGAGTGTCAAAACCAAAGCCGCTAACTTCATCGAGAAACACAATCTGTGCGCGAGCCGCATCATGGCCGTTGATGAGCCATCAAGCGACCATCCAATTATGTCTGCGCCAAGGCTATCGTTAAGGCTATCGTTCAAAAAAACAACGCGCACGCATCACGCACAACGTCGGTGGTGTATCTCGCATGAGCGCAACAACATGCGGTTGCAATCGTTCAAGCGGCTAGGCGACGCTCGGCTTGCTGGAAGACGCGCTATCTAAAACGTCAATCCGACTCGCAGCGCGCGCTTCCAGACGATCCGGCACCGCTTTCGCGTCGTGCCATAGACCAGTTCGAACCGCTGCGGAAGATCGGCATACTTTTCCAGTTGAATACATGCGCCGCCCGCGGAGTAGTCGATCAGAATGCAGGCGATCACCGGCACCTTCGGTCCGATGAATATCTTGGCCGAACGAGCGATCCTGCCGTCGGGCTGAGTGCGCTCATACAGACGTTTGTGGTGCATGATCAATTCTCTGGTTGCCAACAGGCGAGCCGATACGATGAATTATTGCTGGTCCGTTCCGCGCCCAATGGCCTCGCGGGGCTCTTCGCCCCCCGACGCGGTCATCATGAGCGCTTGCGCTGCATCATAGGTCCAAGTCCTCTTAAGTGCGGTGTGTTCGGGTCATCGGATTCGATCGATCCGTTTTACGGCTGGGTAACCCTGTCGATCCCTGCGTCGCTGAAAGCGGGTGAAGCCGCCGCCGACCACGGCGACCTTGCGAGACTCGGGGTTCGCTTGCGGACGGCGGACTGATCGGGTTAGCTTAAAACATGCACTAATTCATGCCCGGGAAACAAAAGAGTGGCACTCAAGAACGTCATTGGTATCGACCACGCCGTTGTCATGGTGAAGGATCTCGACACGGCGGCCGAGACCTGGAAGCACCTCGGCTTCACCATCTCGCCGCGCGGCACCCACAGCGCGCATATGGGATCGGGCAACACCACCATCATGCTCGACCCCGACTATATGGAACTGCTCGGCGTCCTCACTGCAACCGAGCACAATGCACCGGCGCGTGCGTTCCTCGACACGCGCGGCGAAGGCATCGAGCGCATTGCCTTTACTGCGGTCGACTCCGCCGCCGGCGCGGAGGAAATTCGCGCGCGCGGCTATGCGCCGATCGGCCCGATCGATTTTGAGCGGCCGGTGACGATGCCCGACGGCAGCCTGGCGGCGGCGAAGTTCAGCGTGTTTCAATGGCCGGTTGCGGAGGCGCCCGGCGGCGTGCGCATTTTCGCCTGCCAGCACAAGACCCGCGAGACGGTGTGGATTCCCGAGCTGATGCGTCACGCCAATGGCGCCAAACGTCTGAAGCAGGTGCTGATCGTGACGCCGGATCCGGCCGAGGATGCGGCGCATCTGTCCCGCTTGATCGATCGCGCCACGCGCAGCGAAACTGACGGGGCTATCGCGGTGCCCTCGGGAGCGGACCGCGCCGACTTCGTGTTTCTGACGCGGGATCAGCTCGGCCAGCGCTATCCGCAAGTCCCGTTGGCGGGCCTGCCCGAGCGCGGCGGCGCCGGCCTTGTCCTTGTGTCAGGTGACCTCGCCGCGACTGCGAAGGCTCTGGGCCCTGCCGGCATCCGCAGCGGCGACGGCATCTGCGTGCCGCCGTCGAGGGCGAGCGGAACTCTGCTCGCCTTCCTGCCTCTTTGACGGACAGCGGTCCCGGCGGCCCGCTCCCGGGTCGGCTGGTCCCCGTCCGTTCAGTCGGCGGCTGCCTTTTCCGCCAGCTGAGCGCCGAGATCGATGCGAAGCGCCTCCGCCAATGGCCCGAGATGCTTCGCGTAACGCTGCCAGCTGCCGATCGCGCGCCGGTAGACGGGTTGACGCACCTGCATCAGGCTGGCCGTTCGCACCGCCCGCTTGGTGTCATGGAAATCGCGGCATGCGTCTTCCCAATCCAGATTGCAGTGGCGCAGAACACGTCTTGCGACGCCCTCGAGGTCATCGACCAGAGCTTCGTACTGCACGTCGATCATGACCCCTGGCGGCAGCACCTTGTGCCAGTGCTCCATGACGGCCTCGTAGCCGCGATAATAACGGCCGAGCTCGCCAAGGTCGTAGGCGAAAGGCTGGCTTCCCGTAAACAGCAGCGAGAAACAGGAGACGCAGGTGTCGAGGGGATCGCGACGGATGTTGATGATGCGTGCCTTCGGCAGCGCCAGATGGATCAGCCCGACGAACATGAAGTTGAGCGGCATCTTGTCGACGATCCGCTCGGCTTCGGGCGCGCGTGCACGCGCGCCCTTGGTATAGATTTCGCCGAGCTGGCGGAGTTGATCCTTTGACAGGACTTCGGCTAACTTTGGATAGGCCCGCAAGATGCCATGGTTGTTGACGGTTTCCGAAATCGCGTCCTTGAACGTCTCCAGCTCGCCGGCACCGAACACTTTCGAATGGCTCGCCAGCACCTGCTCCATGAGCGTGGTTCCCGAGCGCGGCATACCGACAATGAATATCGGAGACCATGAGCTATCGCCACCATCCGCCCTTGCCTTGATGAAGTCCGGAGAAAACGTGGTCCGGACGTTCTCGAACATGGCCAGTCTCTGCGGCTCGTCGTAGTCGATGGTCCGCCGCTTTAGGGCGTTCCCGTTCAGCAAATGCTTGAACGCCTCGTCGTGTTGCTTGAGATCGGACAGCGCCTTGCCCATCGCAAAATGAGCCGCGATTTGATTATCGACATCAAGGGAACTGACGTCCTCAATGAGCTTCCGGAGAGCAGGAAGACGACGATCGTTCGACTCGAATCGCCCCGCATTCGCAAGATTGAGGTGAATCGACGCCTCCTTTGGCGAAAGCTCGATGGCGCGCGCGAAAGCGGCCTCGGCCTCCTCGAACCGCCCCAGCGCCTGCAGAGCCACGCCCAGATTGTTGTACGAACCAAACCGTTCCGGCTTGAGCTCGAGGGCGCGGCGGTTCTGCTCCATCGACTCATCAAGCCGTTCGAGCACGAGAAGGGCATTGCCGAGATTGCCATACGCATCGGCATAGTCCGGCTTGATTTCGATCGACATCTTGTAGTGAGTGATTGCACGATCCATCTGGCCCAGCCGTTGATAGACGTTGGCCAGATTGTTGTGTGTCTCCGGATGGCGTGGGTTCAGTTCCAGGATCTTCAGATAGCACTGGATGGCTTCGTTATCCCGACCGATGGCATAAAGCGCATTGCCGAGCGTGAAACAGGCGTCGAGATGATCGGGCCTGTCTGTCAAGGCTCGTTTAAGATGCTCGATCGCCTCCACATGTCTCCCGAGTTGATGCAGGAGCGCCGCGAACCCATAGTGGATGCCGCCATGGTTAGGGGCCAGCGCGAGGGCTTTTTCATAATGGGCGATTGCATTATCCGAATCCCCCGCGCTGGCGTAGACCGCGGCAAGGCTGCCCTGGGCCTCGGCAGCATCCCCGTTGACGGCGATCGCTTGTGTGAGGTGGCGCTTCGCGTCGTCGAAACGACCGGTGCTGGCACATACCGAGCCCAGCCCCAACAACGAACTATAATGGGCCGGGCGTTGGGCGAGCACCGCGCTGAAGAGCTGCTCCGCGTTTGCGAGGTCGCCGCGTTCCCGGAGCTTGTGGGCCACCTCACATGCCAGGTCGGGCCACGCGGCTGCTGGCCTTCCGACTTCAGCCTCGCGGTTGACCGGATCTGGCGGATTGGACAGGTTGTCCGCCGTCGCAGGCCGTTTGGAACCGCGCTTGGGACGGCTGACGGTTGCGCCCTGATCGGCTCTTGAAGAGGACGGATCGTCGATCCCAAGCGCGTCCATGAGCGGCTTGAGCCGCGAACCATACAACCGCGAGCGTCCGACCGAACTCTTGTAAATCGGCTTGCGCACCTGAACCAGGCTTGCGGTGTTGACCGGACGCTTGGTCTCGTGGAAGGCGAGACAGCGCTTGTCCCAATCCAGGCCGCAATGCGCAACAAGACGCCGCGCCTGACCATCGAGGTCACCGACGAGGTCTTCATATTGTACGTCGAGCAACGCACCGGGCGGCAGAACGGACCGCCAATGGCCCATCAGCGAGGCATACGCCTTGTAGTATCGGCCCATTTCGCCGAGATCATAGGAAAAAGGCTGATCCTCCTCGAACAGCAGCGAAAAGCAGGACAAGCAGTTATCGACGGGGTTGCGCTTGATGTGGATGATCCTGGCTTTCGGAAGCACGAGATGGATCAGCCCGATGAACAGGAAATTGGAAGGCAACTTGTCGACGATACGATCCTTCACTGCCGCGCCCTTGCTCAACCCCTCGACATAGGTCTTGCCGAACTCCCGCAGATCGTCGTCCGACAGCTTGGCGAGCATTTCCGGATAGGCGCTCGCCGTTCGCTCCGAAAACACAGAGGCCGTGGCCACAAAATCCCTCACCTCACCGGCGCCAAAGACGCGCGGATGACTGGCCAGGATTTGTTCAACCAGCGTTGTTCCCGAGCGCGGCATGCCGACGACAAAGACCGGAGCTTCGAAGGCATGTCCGACGTTCGATTTGGCGCGCAGCAGATCTTTCGTGAAGACGTCGCGGATGCGCTGCATGAGCAGCAACGTTCCGCGTTCGTCGTAGGTCACGCTCCGGCGTTTGAGACGATTCCCGGCTTCCAGATGATGGAACGAACGTTCGGCGTCCTTGAGATCGGCATAGGCCTTTCCGAGCGTGAAGTGCAGCACCATGCGCTGCTCGTCGGAAAGCTGGCTCCCGCGGGCTTGCAGTTGTTCCAGGCTGGCCAGGCGCCGATCGCCCTGCACGAATGACCTGACGGAAGCATAGTTGTGCTGAATGCCAATGTTGTCGGGCGCGATCTCGACTGCCGCCTCGAACGCCCGCGACGCTTCGTCAAGGCGTCCCGCGACCAGCAGCGCCGATGCAAGACGATTGAGGGTCGGCACGTCCCGCGGTTCGCTGGCCAGCGCAGCCCGATAGCAAACGACGGCGCCATCGAGCTGGTTCTGCGATTGCAGGGCATCGCCCAGGCTGCGCTGCGCGGGGACATAGGTCGGCTTGAGACGGATCGCGTTCTTGTAGTGTTCGATGGCTTCCTCGTGCCGGCCACGCTTCTGCAGCACGTTGGCGAGGTTGTTGTGCGCTTCGGCCGAGCTCGGATTGAGGGCAATGGACCGCTCGTAGTGCACGACCGCCGCGTCCAGATTGTTGAGCTCGGTGTAGAGATTGCCCAGATTGTAGTGCGCGTCGGCAAGGCCGGGATTGATCGTCAAGGCACGATGGTAGCTGCGGATCGCCTGCTCGCGCCGGCCGGTCGCGTGGAAGCAGCCACCGAGATTGATGTGCGCGTCCGTCAGCGCCGGATTGATCGCGAGCGCCTGCGCATATTGAACGGTCGCCGCATCGTATCGGCCTAGATGCCGATAAGCGTCGCCCAGGCTGACATGGACGGCGGCGGATTTCGGCGAGATCACCAGCGCGGCCTGGTGGTGTGACAGCGCCGACTCGAATTGTCCAAGGCGCTGCAGCGCCAGCCCGAAATTTTGATGGGCTTCCGCGTTTTTGGGATCGATGGCGAGCGCCTTTTCGTACTGGGCCACCGCCCCGGCGACATCGCCGCGGCCGCAGAGGACATTCGCCAGATGGAAGCGAGCCTCCGCACTGCCCTGATCGAGGCTGACGGCCGTTTCGAGATGACGATGCGCGCTGTCGAAATCGTTGATCCTGATAAAGGTCGTTCCGAGTACGATCTGATCTTCGACGGATTGGCCGGCCACATCGACGGCTTGACCGATCAGGTCGCGAGCCTCGTCGATCGACCCCAGCTGACTGCGAACCGCCGCCAATCCGCACAGCGCACGGAAATGCTGGGGCTGACTGGCAAGAAGCTGCCGGTAGGCCTGTTCAGCCGTATGCAGGGCATAGCCGCCGGCAACCGGAGTTGCTGACGCAGCGCGGGGCCGGGTGGCAACGGATGTTTCATTCATGAGCGGGGCTGTCTCATCGGCCGCACGAGGCGGGAGCTGAATGGATCGGCTGCAATCAGCAAAAGGCCAGAAGCCGGCATCATTGCGGCGGGACCCGGCGATCGCGATCGTTCGCCGAAGGATTGGAATGAAAATAATTTCGAGTGGAGGTGACCCGTCAACTCGGAACCTCCCTCAAAGAAAAACCAGCGCAGAACGGAGTTCTGCGCTGGGATTTCATA
>WNGQ01006380.1_pt1 | contig 11414 bp, 11 predicted proteins | sample 5407661 | NCBI WGS metagenome assembly WNGQ01 (sample SAMN13153382, study PRJNA577476) | soil metagenome | isolation source: 60 cm soil or saprolite under Garry oak tree replicate 2 | place: USA:California | collected 2016-06-15
CTGGAACGAGCCGATCGCTCTGATCGGATGCCACCACGCATGCGAGGGTTTGAGGGCCAGCACATAGCCCACGCCCAGAGCTCGCAGTCCCCCCTTGACACCGCGATCCTCGCCATAGAACGAGTCCGCCACCACTGCCCGAAACGGAAGATGGGCTTGCACTGCACGGCGCACTAACTCCACGGCGATCTTGAGCTTGGTGCGAAACTGCGGATCCTTCTTGCCCTTCTCAAAGTGGTGGGCCGGCGTGTAGGGCTCAAGGTCGACGGGGTAGTAGACGCGCTCATCGGCCCATAGACTCGTCACCGAGACCACGCCAGTGTCAATCTTGCCCAGGTTCGCCAGGTATTGGCGTCCCACGTGCGCGGTGTGATGACCATCCTTGCGATCTCCGGTCTCGTCAATCACCAGCACCCCGTCCGATGTCGGCGCGGTAGACGGATCCTCACGCAGCAAGGTGAGCCGCTCGGCTTGCACCGTGCGCTCATCCCAGTCTGACTCCGAGAGAAACCATTGCAGCTTTTGCGCCCGCGGCAGCTGTGCTCCCACCATCGGCTCGGTATTGACCAGCCCGGTCAGGGTCTTATGTCGTTCGCTGGGGAAGAGCAGGCCTTCCAGGTAGTGTCGAAACCCCTCACGCTGGTTGCTCTTCCCCAACAGTGCATCAAAGTGCCTGGCATAGGCTTCCAGTGGTTCGGGAGCCGGGGTGATCTCAATTCGCTTCGTCATTTCACCTTCCTCCTCTCCCCTTAGTTTATCACACTTCCTCCCCTGTCAACAAACTACCGATAGTAGCTAATAACTCTATGAGCTAGCAACCTACATTAACGTTACGTTTAACGTTAATGGTTAAAACGCTATAGCCAAACTTTGGTTTTTTTGGTATCTACCATTAGAGGTATTTTCGTACCCTCCATATAACTCACCACTTGCGTCGAGTATCGCTCGGTCATACTTTCAATACCTGGCCCATTAGGATATAATGCGCATCAACCTATGCATATGGGTCTTGCGGTAGATAGATTGAAGCAGAGGTATACGATGACAACTGTGGATGTTCCCCTCACGAAGAGTGATTTTGATCAATGTGATTGGCAAAGTGTTCTTACCTCGAGTACGCGAAAAACCTGCTTGTCTTACTCTCCCCTTTTCGATGAAAAGGCGGAAGAGGCGAAGATATCAGGTAAAAGCAGAGTGCACAAAGTATTCACCTTTTTGGCGGATATCACATACCCAGGGCTGAAGCTCCATGACAAAAAGAATCCATTTACCGGCGGTGAGATTTTTCATACTCTGAGTGATGAGCAGCTAAATATTCTTGCCGACCTAGCCCCACAAGTCGTGGATGCAGAAATGCGGGCACGAATGGCAGATATTCTTTGGATCAGAAAACACCCCACTCGTCTTCGCGTGGGAAGAATTGCCATTGACGCATACCTAGAATCAGCCGCTCGCTTAGAAGATCCAACTAACTGGATCGAGTGTGTACAAAGAATTGAGCGGGCGGTTCGGTTAGCAGCATCTCTTGACAAGAGGGCAAAGGGGCCCTACTTCTCAAAAGCCATTGCTCATGTCGAAGAGGCATTAGCCAGATACAACGGCGATGACCCGCTCTTCCTGTCTACAACGCTCATGGAGGTATTGCAAGAACAGGGCGTCGGCGACCTTGAGAAATATGCGGCGCTTGCTGAGAAGTCTGCGGGGCAAGCGGAAGCTCACCGCTCCTGGCACAAAGTCATAAGATGCCTGATTGTTCAGGCGAAGTGGCATACCATGGGTAACAAAGCAGACGAAGCATACGCTGCTCGCATGGCGGTGGCGGAAACATACGTGAAGCAAGCACAAGAATGTCTCAATGGACCTAATCCTAGTTATTCGCTTGCCTCAAGGCATCTGCGTTCGGCCATCAAGGTTTTACGCGATTGGGGCGGGAAAAAGGAACGCATCGAAGACCTTGAAAAGCAGCTTCTTGTCTACCAAGCTAAATCTGTTTCTGAAATGAAGCGCGTGGCTGCCTCCATTGATTTTAGCGACATTAGTGAGAGGGCAAGAGCACAGGTCAAGGGGAAGTCCCTTCACGAGGCCCTGATTGCCCTGGCTTGCCTCGGTACCTCTCCTCATGTCAGTGATCTCCAGAGGCAGGTGGAAGAGGCCATTCAAAACTTTCCGTTACAGCACATTCTTGCAGTAGAACTCATCAATGAAATAGGCAAAACAACAGGAACCAGAGATTCCCTGTATCCAGGCAATTCAGTCACTGCCGCATCCGCCCTGCGAGCCGAAATGTTCTCTCGAGCCAAGATGCACCAGGAAGGACACGCTCTCTTCACGGTAGAACCAGCAAGAGTCCAGATGAACTTGGAACATCGCATTCATGTCGAGGATCTGCTCTCCTTCGTGTCTCAGAACCCATTTGTACCGCAGGGACGAGAGTATATCTACGCGAGAGGACTTCACGCTGGCCTCGGTGGAGATTTTCTTGTGGCAGCACATTTGCTGCTCCCACAGGTTGAGAACTCCATCCGTCATTTGCTGTATCAGCAAGGGCAGGTTGTGTCAAATCTCACGTCTCACGGTATTCAAAACGAGCTTGACCTCAACACCGTGTTTGAAAAGTTTCAAAAAGAACTCATAGCCGTTCTTGGGCGGGATATCACCTTTGACCTGGAAGGTCTCTTGGTTGAGCGTTTTGGCTCAAACTTGAGAAACGAAACCGCCCACGGCTTAATGAACCATGACCGCTTCTACTCAGGGCCAAGTATATACTTCTGGTGGCTAACACTTCACTTGTGTATCTTGTACAAGCTGATGACCTCAGAGACCGGCCAAGTTACCAATCAAGAACCACAGGAGGACGCCATATCCCATGAGAAAGTGGACTCCCAGTAACATGAGGTCGGTATGATGGATCGCCGAAAACGCATACTCGTCAACTCCTACGAAGTAGCTACCGAAGAGGCTCTGCAGGAAGTTGCCAAGAAGTATAGTGTGAGAGTACTTCCGAAATTGCGCACTGCTGATGCACTCGATATCGAACGGTGCCTGACCCCAAAGAGGAAACCAGGGCAAGTGTGAGATATACTGAAGCAACACGGAGGTATATCTCATGGGAAAGAAGCTCAATAGCCATTCAGCGTCCTTGAAATTCAAGGTTGTGCTCGAATCGTTTGTCAGCAATAATGTGGCAGAAACGGCCCGGAAATATGGCATCCACGCCAACCAACTTTCGACGGGGCGAAGCTACTTCCAGGAGCAAGGGCCAACCATTTTTCAAACGGATGCCAGCAAACGCGAGCGTGAACTGGAAAAACAGGTGACCACGCTGGAGCAACTGCTGGGCAAGAAAGAACTGGAGATCCAACTTTTAAAAAAGTACTTGGATTTCTACGCCCCGCGAGCTGGCACCTTGCCCGGTATGCGCGAGCGCTGGTAGAGCAAGGAACAGCAGGAGTGAACCAAGTGTGCCAGCTCTTAGGGATCAGCAAGAAGACCTACTATCACAGCCAGGCGCCAGAAGAGCGCTTAGAGGAGAAATATCACGCCTTACGACCGGTGTTGGATCGGCTCATTGAGCGGCATCCCAGTTATGGCCTGCCTCGCCTGAAAAAGGCACTGGCCGAGCAAGAAGGCCGCATCGTCAATGCGAAACTGCTGCGCAAGCTCCTGCGCTTGTGGGGACTCAATTGGCACCGCAAAGCGGGAGCAGGTCAGCATCAGCCCAGTTGGGTGCAGCAGATCATTGGGGTATTGGGAGACAAAGCCAATCTCGTGCGACACATCCAGATTACGGCCTGTTTCCAGGTGCTGGTCACAGATATGACCCAACTGAGGTATCAAGCAGGGATCGCCTATCTGAGTGTGCACCTGGATTGGTATGGCAAGCTGGTCTATGCTTGGGCGCTCTCCTTGCATCCAGATACTGCGCTGGCACTCGCCTCTTTGCAGCCAGCCCTGACCGAACTCCAGAAGTGGAAAGGAGGAACGCTGGAGGGCTTGATCGTCCATCAGGATCGTGGCAGCCCCTATACCAGTGGAGATTATGTCAGCACAGTCCTAGAAAGCCAGGCCTATGTGAGTTACTCACGGCCTGCCACTCCAGGCGATAACCCGGTGAATGAGTCCTTCTTCTCACGCGATCCTCGCGGAATGGGGAGAGATGTTTGCAGAGGCGAAGACCTTTGAAGCACTGCAGCACCTGGTCAGCCGGGCGATTGCTTATTACAACACCGAAAGGTATCATACGAGTATTGGGTGTCAAACACCCGCTCAGTTTACCCAACAGTACGTCGATCATCTCACACTTGAAAGCCCTTAAGTGGTTTCCTAAACGGTGACAGGGACCAACGGAGTGGCATTACCATGGAGGAGTATTCATATGCCCTCAAAGCTCATTTTGACTTTGTCGTGGTGAGAGATGACACCTTGGCACTGTTTGCAGTTGAGTTTGATGGACCTCAACACACACATCAGACCCAGCAACTATGCATAATGACGATTTGAAAAACGCTCTTTGCAGGAAATTAGGGATGCCGCTCATGAGAATTGACGCCGAATACTTACGGAGAGTGGGACCATTCTCAGTCATCGGCTGGCTTGTAGAGATGTGGTTTATTTACGAAATGTGGCAGCAGGCGCAACAATAGGGTGACATACCTGATGATGAACCATTTCTCTACTTCTCGATCTGGGGATATGATCCTTTTGTGTCCTCTCGTAATCTGGTGCGGAAGCAGCATGAGAAGGGCTTTTGTCTCACACCTCAACCAGAAGAACTTCATGCCGCTGATCCTCAAGGATACATGGTGGCCCTTGCATTAGTAAAAGTTACCGACGAACTTACTATCATTGGAAAGGCGCGCTGCCGCTCTTTCATGGTCCCAGCCATTCCATCTGTAGGGCCTTACGAACTTTCTACCGATTTGGCAGTAGTAGATGCCGCTGAAAAGCTCATCCAATACCTTCATGGGCAGCATCAGCCTGCTACACGTGAGGAAGTTCAAATATGGCGTAGACGGATTGCTCTTTGGAGATCTACAATAAATTGGTTTGACTACTTTTAGCGTTGTCCTCTAACTCACAGCATATCCCCCCTTAATGTTGCACGCATCTCAGGATCCCGAAGTTTCCCCGTTTTCGAGAGATGCACCGCAACATGTTTCTTTCTGATAGACTGACAGGAGTCACGACCTTTGAGACTGGTCACCCCGCTACGTTCCTGAAGCACTGCTGCACGAAGCGGCAACGCGCCTGCAGGATCGCTTCCTCTTTGGCTCAGACTATCCGTTTATCACACCCCAGCGCTGGATGAAGGATTTTGAGGCGGTAAAGATCGAGTTCAAGCCGGAGGTGCGGGAGAAGTTGCTGTGGAGGAACGGGCAAAAGCTGCTGGCTCATACGACTGTCGCGCACATGCATTTCGTCTTGTAACGCTACTCGCCTGTGCGACGTGCGGTCAACATCGGTCGATGTAATCGTGAACTGCTTACCTGTTGGGGGGAATGCCAAAGAATATATCCTTGTGAGTGCCCCGCACTGTAAGACGGCTTACGACCCCGTCTTCCACGGCGGCTTGATCCTCAATAGTGGAATCCAAATCGGGAAAAGGAGTTCGGAACAAGGTGACAAGTTGTTTGTGGCCTTCTAGTCCAGGTGGGGCAGTGTGAACAATCAGGTCTGGGACCATCCCAGACAGCGGTGCGTGGCTACATGTATTCCCTGGTCACTGCGAACCGAGCACCTCGCACGCTCCTCAAAAAGCGCTCACGATCGCATTGGCCCAGTGGAGGATGATAGGGTGTTTTGCAACTCTCGAAGGTGCTCGTTGCCGCCACACGAGCCAAGCAGGAGCCGAATTTGTTCTCGTTATCGCAAATCAAATGCTTGGGTGCTTGCCCATATGGCGTGGCTTCCCAAAGCTGTTGGGCTCTACACGCTTCGGTAGACGATCATTATGTTAGTTAGAGTAGCCATGAGGAGTAATATGCTCCTCACAAGGAAGCGCTTTACAAGCAGAAGTAGAGGTATCCTTCTGACAAAACGCGATATCTGTGTAGCACACTCGCCAGGACAGCATGTTTACCCAACTGTTCTGTTCATGTTATAATAATCCGCGTTCTCTACCTTACAATCTGTCGGGTCTGTAGAAAATGACAATGTAAAATCCCGTAAATAAGGGCAAGAAGTGATAGTAGGGATTAAATAGTAGTGAGTGATAGCGGCTTCTGTTTCACTGAAAATCGGGTTAGTTAAACTGTATGAGACGTGTTATTCTCCGCTTGCAAAACAATTACGCTGCCTACCGCTCATATTGGCGAATCCGCACTATCTATCGGCAAACCCGGTTTTTCGCACACAAATCAGGTTTTAAAATCAAATCGTCGATCGTTAATATCTCTCATAGCGCGAATATACTGTGGGAGCTTTTTCGCTCTGTAATCCTTTCAATCGTTCTTGCTACCCTCGCCGCTGTGGCCGTACTGGCATTAGGGCAGTATGGTCCAGCGCTTCTCCACTTTCTTCATGCGCCCTCCTGGCTTCTGCTCCCTTTCGAAGGAATTGTTGACAAGAATCAAAGCACCTATGACGGCTTACTGATAGGAGTCATCACCGTCATTGGTATCTTCCTCACACTCTACCTGAATGGTGTAAACACTGTTGTGGGGACCCTCTACGTTAAGTTTCCCGAACGCATTCGCAAGCTGCTTATACAAGAAAAAGTCGGCAATATATATGTTAAATTCCTGATTTTTCTCACAATCTTTTCGATACAGCTCCTCACTGTTGGAGTAATAGGTGATCTCCGACCGAGGATTGCAATTCTTCTCGTCGCAGTATTAGGCTGCATTGCCGTACTATTTTTCGCTCAACTCACCTGGCGCATCTTCTTACTCTTTGATCCGACTGTGTTTGCCGGTGTCCTTTTCGGTGAAATAACGAGGTGGAGCTATCAAGCCACCACGCGTGGCTATCAATGGGATGAGCCTACATTCCAGGACTATTATAGGTGGCAAGCAAACGAGGCTCTTCAAGGCTTAAGATCGTTGGTTGAGGTTGCCAACGAAGAACAGAACCTGCAACGGGAGGCTCTCGCAACACTACTCTTGAGGATTTCCCTATTTCTCCCAATCTATCTAGAAAGAAAACGCCGCATACCCAGCGACAGCCGTTGGTACAAGCTAATTCCGCAGCGTAAGGAATGGTATTTATCTCAGGATAGTGTTGTTAAGATTGCCACCGAGGCCCAAACGAGCCTCCAGCCTGATATGAAACCAGACCAGAGGTGGGTTGAAAAAGAGTTACTCAGCATTCAATCGCAATCTCTAGATACGTGCATCAAAGATGGACGAATGGACGTGGTCTTTCGTATTCTCAACAACGAGAACGAGATATTCGAGGCCCTCGGAGAAGCGTGGGATATAGAATTTGGAGGGCAATTATTAACAGATATCACAACAATCACGGATATCTTCCTTACCCAGTTGGACCAAACTGCTGAAGATCGAATAAAAACACAATCGCTCGTTGCGGAAAAGATAGGCGTCGTCGACTTCTTAGGCCTTTTACCTGTCACTATCCTCCTCGGTTTTTTCAAAAGATTAGAAGAAATAGATATTGAAGGGCTTGGTAATACTATTGAGCGCATCAAATGGCAACATGCAAAGGCGATTTATGAACTGAAACTGCCTCCGTCGATATTAGAGCGTCTGGAGATGATTCAGCGCGGGGTAACATTCGAAGTGAAAGCGGAGGGCAGAACGATCAGTCCAAGCTGGTATATCAAGCAATTAATCTTCCAATCCATTTCGTATACTCTTTTCCAACGGCTTGATCAATTAGTCAAAACTATGGGTAACTACTTTGTCACTCAAGCGCAGCAATGGCTCAAAGAGCAAAAATATCTGCTGGCAGCGGCTTTCATTACCCGCGGCTTAGAATTCCACAGCAAAGCCCTGCATCATCTTCCCAGTCTGCAAAAACTTGCCACAGACCTGGATGCAGCGCATGTCACAGAGAAACTTCCCTGGCCGGAGTGGAATTGGAACAATATCCACGCAATCCTTGCTCAAGCCCAGAAATCGCTTTCGATACTCTTTGCACAGTGCATCCCAGGTCTAGCAGTTGCTCAGGATACGGACGACATACCCGACTACCTCGGCCAGGCGGTTCATTTCGCAGGGGAAGAGTGTTTTCGAGCGCTCCTCACGAATGACCCCGACTCTTTCTCGAAATTATTTCCTAAGTATTTCGCCGGCATAATCCGAATCCATGCTATATTACAAGATAAAACATCGGAATGGCAGCGCGAAAATGCTACTGCAGCTATTATAGAGCCAATTATCGATCTCTGTGAGCTGAGTGGATACAGCTACCTGCTGGCCGAGTTTCACCAGGATCCTAAACTATGGACCATCTGTAAGGATACCTGGGATAACTTCCTTCAGCGGCAAACAGAGATCATACCATTCTTTGCCAATGCGATTGCCTATAACCAATCGCTCTTCGTCATAACGCATAGAGCAACGCTCCGAACGCAGTGGCAAATGCAGTTCAATGAACTTCTGAGATCATTACCTCGAAAACTACATCTTATGGAAGATGGAAGTATGATACCTCCTTTTGAGGTCGTCGATCACCCCAGTCTTCTTATACGGACGGTTAGTGGTACGGATATAGGCTATCTTCCCGCGCACTATAATGGCCTGGACGTTTTTGTCGACTTGTATCTGCTTGAGCGGCCTGAAGCTCGGAATCTGAAGAAGAGTAACCGCGAAAGAATAACAGACGCTCTGAAACGATGGCAAGAGTCAGAGAAACGACGGCCTTCTCCAGAAAAGAGCGATAATAGCAGGGCTCCCCAAACGAATCCTGGTAGTGGCAGCTCTGAAGATGCTCGAGATGACAACGATACTGGTGCGGAGGAATAACCATGGCAACAGGTGCTAATAAAAATCTTGTCCTTAAACGCAAATCCGTTGGCTTTTTTTTATCAGGTGAGGCCGGGAACGCCTCTTCCATTTCCAGCCTTGAGTACATGTTCATCCAAGATATACAGTTTAAGGTCATCCCTGGTGGAAGATCCATGTCGTCTGAGCGAGATGTAACAATTGAGCTTATACTAGATCTCCCTTTAAGGAACACAATCATAATGGATGCCTTCAGCACTAGCGATAGACATATTAGTTTGAGTAACACGATTTCAAGATTTATCGAAGAGGTGGCATCTCATCTGGGATACAAAGGTACCGCTTATTACGAGATTGTGAAAGAGCAGATCTCTATAGGCAAGGAAGAAGATGACGAATCAGAGCCGATTGAGCAAAAAGAACAGGCATGCATAAAATTTAAAGTTCTCTATATTCCAGGCCGTGTTGTCCGATTTGGAGCTTACTACCTGCAAATTATCCCCCGAGCAGAGCGCGCTCGAAATGGAAAAGCCTTCGTTTTAATCCCAGCAGCTAATGTCTGGCCGCTTCGAATCCCTCCGAAGCTAGGAGGTCCACGAAAACTCAGAAGGCTTTTAAGGACCCTGGTGCGGTCCAGTGCGCCTCTACCCAAGTTCGTACTTGAAGCCATGTCCAGACTATCAGAAATTAAAGATTTTAGTTTTAGAGACTTTGACAGGCTGCAGCATCTAGCTGTAGCTTGCGAATCTGCGCAATGGGGATGGCCTGCTCGAGATACCTGGAGAGATGAAACATTAGAGTATTTCCATATTTATCGGCATCTTCGTTTCGCGTTAGCGATGGCAATTCTCAGAGAGGGTATTCTCTCTTCCATGAATGACTTGCTAAGACAACTTGGCTTCTCTTCATCTTTCATCTTAAATGGATTGCCAACCACGATTGACATTAGAAACTGCATAACAAAACTTGCAAAGGGTGAAGCAACCTTTGAAGATGCTCTGAAACTGATGAGGTCTTAGATGCAAACCTTTCCGGGAACCCTTCTTACTTGTACCACAGCCGCTTCTCCCGACTCCCTTTCGGAAATGAGGTGAGGGGTAGGGGTTCAAATGACCCCTGATATCCAAGGGCCGATGAAGCGGAGGAACAACTTGTGACAAGCCGCCTCGTTTACCACACAACAGGCATGCTCATCAAGTAAGGAGGGACTGCAATTCTGCCAGCAATAGCCCTAGGCTAGCGGCTGAAAGAGGTGGCATTGAATACCAATACGTTAAAAGCGTGTTCGGCTGCTTGTCGAATTTCTTCTCGTTGTTGGTTGGAGGCACTCGGACCGACATGTTCGCAGGCAGGCCATATATCGTGTTGAGATGGCATGACAGATACCGGGATAACGCCTCGCTAGACTCTGCAGGTGATAGCCAAGACGGTGAGCCACCTCCACCAATGAAAGAGGTGGCTCCTCATCAGAGGTGACTTTCGGCCAATCTATGGGTTTTCTTAACGCTCTTCCCGCAGGCCATGTGAGCGTAGGAGGAAAATTTTGCGGCCGAACTTTACGCTTCTGAACGGGCCAATCTATATGATTAGTCGCAGAGACGAATCCAGGCAACCGGATGGCATATTTTATCATGGCCATCTGCTCCGCCGATGTGGTGGAAGAATTCCAGGCGCTTCCCTTTGGTCACAGCGCAATTCCTTCTGGCTGGTTTGGAACGCGCCGGGGAGATGCGCCAAAAAGAGATGAAAATACAAGAGTGCCAGATGGGTAGGGCGTTGTTCGCATCGCCCTCGGTAAGGCGAGAGAAGGCATGGCCCTTCCAGTTTTTGGCACAGTCATTCTCGGTGTTTTCCACCGGGAAACAGTGGAAGAGGAACTCCACCAGTGGTATAGCAGAGAGGCAAATAACCACAACGTTTTCCGACTTCGGTCTTTCCCCCGTCTTTTTCCGTCTGTTTCCCAGGTGCGGTCCGAGTGCGACCCGCCCCCATTGGGTATGCTACAAGTGAGTAGATGATAGTATCCCCTGAAACAGGGTGGTACATCAGCAGGCAGCAAACCTGCATCCCCTGGCACGCGGTGCCCCCGTGTAACCCTTCCTCCAGCAGGATGCGGCTGCACGACCATCACGATCATCTCTGCTAGAGATGGTTCCGGCAGGGTGGTTGAGTGATGAGAAAGACGCGTCAGGATAGACAGGGACTTTACCCTGTCACGTAGGGCTCTCGGTCCGAGAGAACTCTCCTGGCCGGCGTTGAGGTCTGAACCGTTGTGCGCGTAGTGCGTTCCTCGTAGGCGTGTTCGTGGATCGTGTTGCTCGTATGCCGTTGCACATAGGCTGTGTGCGTAGTGCGTGAAGTAGGACGTGTGGCGTAGTGCTATCCCTGGAAAGCGTCAAGCGCAGGTTGTCCTTCGTATGTTTGTGTCTTTTATACTGTGCGGCACTGTTTTTGTATCTTGTCGGTTGATTGTAAAGGACGGGAGGAACATTTTCCGCTCAATCATACATG
>WNGQ01019763.1_pt1 | contig 11414 bp, 8 predicted proteins | sample 5407661 | NCBI WGS metagenome assembly WNGQ01 (sample SAMN13153382, study PRJNA577476) | soil metagenome | isolation source: 60 cm soil or saprolite under Garry oak tree replicate 2 | place: USA:California | collected 2016-06-15
GATTGAAGCCCTGTAAGAGGCCAAGGGTATATGGCCGGCGCTGGTTGGGGGCATGAAGCCACTCTGCCAGGGTGGGGTCGCCCTGGCGCACCATATCTAGGAAGGCGGCCTGCACCTGGGTACCGGAGCTGGGCGAGACGAGCCCCGGCTCGGTGGGGTGGAGGCGGAGCAGCATGGAGAAGAGTTCGCCACCATCATTCATCATCTTGCAATAACCTCCCCGCCAAAGTAGCTCATATCCAAAGGTATGTATCTATCCTCTTTGTCATGAAGAGACTTATCGGCAGCAAGTTTACAACAGGGACCAGTTACTCGTGGATTTGATAATAGGCTTGCTGGTGGCATAACCACTATGTCAAATGTAGAAAGCCGATTACGAGGAATATCAAGAGGGTTGATGGCACATGCCGCCAGTTGCGGTTGTTTTAGGTCCACGACCCGTGCTGCTCCTGAGCCAACTTGATACCACCTATAGGTGATTTCAGCTTTTGCCATCCATTTCCCTAACCGCACCCATGTTGGTAGTTGCCCCTCCTCGTCTGCAAAAACGAAGAACTCAAACGTCGATCCCGGAGCAAGTTCTTTGGCTCTTCCAAACACTACTCGGTTTTTGCTTTCCTTAGGAACCTTGCTATAGTATGGTACAGTTGCCATTTTAAAGGTGATAAAGGCAAAATCTACCCGAAGAGGATGAGCTGGCGTGACATAATAGTTGCCAACCCTTTCCCGTTGTAGTTCTTCCTGGTAACGAGGCTCCTGCAACCTATTAAAATAGGGCGGAGCAGGCCGTACCAGACCTAAAGCGTAGGTTAATCCGTAGTTGTGCAGATACTTTTCGGTCTCGTAAAAACGGCCGAATTCGTGGCTTGCATAATACAGATTGTCATGTAGAGTCATATGGCAACGAGCAATATATGTAGCCATGTTCTGTCACTTTCTGTCACTTGACCATTGCATGCCTACTTTTCATCCTGTTTGCCTTGTTTGCCTCTGTTGGCCTTCCTCTCTGTTTCTGCTCCAGCTCCGTAACTGCTATAGTAATCCTGGCTTTCTCTATAAGCCTGTTGTAAAACTTCAACAAGCATTGCTTCATTTGTAACACGTGCATTGACTTCTTCGAGCAACGCGTCCAGATCATCCCCGGCGAGTGACAGATGCGTAGTAACGTGATCATCTCGCAAAAGATCGGGCAGGACACGTTCTATGTTTTGTACAAGCACCTCGGCCTGGTATGGCCCTTTTTTAACCTGTCCCTTATCGTCTTCCTCAAGCGTGTCATAGAGTTTCTGGGTCAGCTTCAAATTCGAGAAAATTTCTCCATCTGTAAAAATGACCGCAGCGATGTGATTTTCGAGTGCACCCGTACGTGTTGTCTGTGCTCCATAGCGTTTGGTGCGAAGAATATTGTTGAATACGTAGAGAAATTCAGCCTCTGTTGGGTCGCGCAGAGTGATCACGGATGGGAAGAACACCTGCGGTAATACATGATCTTGCTCACCAAAACTGTGTCTTGTTTCACCTCCCCTGCTCATCGTACCATGTTCATACGGTGCATTGAATGTCATCGCTTCATGAGACTCATCATAGTTGGAAAGGGAGAAGGCTGAGTCAACCATGACCTTTGAGCGTTCACTCCCTTCTTGCCCTATTGCAAATCCGTAGTAGATGCAATCTGGGCAATGTTTACAGAAATTCGCACTGTTGTATTCACAATATTTGTCAGTATCTGCACTGTCGTCGCTCACAAAATTGTAGCGGCGTAACAATTCGCGCCCGGTGAGGCGTTCAGGAGTGGTTTGCTTGCGTTTGAACATCACGATACGGCTGATAGGGGAAGCTTTTCCGTTAACAGCCTGCCCCGCGCTAACTCGCGCAAAATTCAACTCCTGATCGGTTTGAAAAAGGGGAAAAGAATGTGTTTCCCGCAGCACTACAAAATGGACATAGCGGCCCATTGGTATCGGTGGAATGGATGCGTGGAAAAGCGTGTCTGTGTCAATCGTTTGCAAAAACATCTTCAAACCTCCTTCTATACACTACTGTTGTGAAGCCATTTCCGCAGCAACAACCTGCGTTTCGTTATCGTCGGCAGTCTGTTCGGATGTGGAAGCGGTGGCGGATTGCCCTTTATCTTTGTAGTAGCGCCGCCTAAAAGCGACCTCGCAAGCATCTTTGAAACGGTTCAGGCGGTTGTTGAGTATGCTACGCTCTCCATCCGCATAACCCAGGAAGATTTCCTTGTAAAAGTAGTCAACGAATTCTGAAACCAGGCGTTCTTCCTTCTTATTGATTGTTTTACTATCATGGACTATCGCTTTCCCTGTTGCTCCATCGTGGCTAACAATCTCCAACCATGCAAGGAGCTTCCCGACCATCTCTAGCTTAATCTCGTCCTCTGTAAAATTAAGCGTGCCCTTGATAATGCATTTGGCAGCAGTATCGACAGGCCGAACGATAGCATGTGATTTGGGAAATGGTTTTCCAGGGGTGAAAGGGCTGTAAAATTTGCTATAGAGTTCGACTACCCGTTCGTGGCGTGTTGCCATCTTATCCATGAGATCTCCTTCATTGGAATGGTAATAGTTGACAAACTGGTAATAGATGTGGGTATAGTGATGGGCCTTTTCGGCTGGCATCACCTCCATTTTGGCTTCGCGCATCTGTTCTTGTAGGAAAGAGAATGCGAAAAGTTGATCCGTTTCCAGGTCTCTCGCAATGCGTGTGAATCGCTCTAACTTCAGGTCTCCACCAACTCTCTCTGTGTCAATGTGCAATTCAATAGCACGACTGAAAGCTGCGAGTGTGCCGCCGATCCAATCACCTTCGTTTCGTTTGTTATCGCTGTTGCCAAACAACTGATCAAGCCGTAAACGCGCCGAGGCCGAAGTGAGCAAATGGCGCACCGATTGATGAGGTGCATCGAGTACTACCGTCTCAGGGAAATCGGCGCAGGAATTGAAGAGTGGGAGATACGATTCAGTGACAACGACTCTTGCACCCGTCACCAAGGGGAGCGCCAAGCTCAGCCATGCAGCCTCGACCCATGAAGCGGTAGTTGCTCTTGTGGCTTCGCCTGATTTTTTCTTTTTACTGAATGTTTTCTTCGCGAAGAAGATAAAACCTGGATATTGTTTTTCTTCGTAGCGGTCAAATAGATACATCCCTCCTTTTTCCTCTTTCTTTTCTTTCTCCTCTTTTTTCTCAGTACTGCGGTCTACCTGTTTGAGATTGAAAAATCTCAAGTTCAAGATATCGGCGGCACTAACTTTCTCTTTTGCTCGTAGCACTTCGCACACTTCGTACAATTTGAGATTTTGCATCCTACGGATAATGTAATTCGATAAGCGGAATGTCTGATTTGTGAAGAAAAAACCTGGGTAGAGGAAAAAGTATTTCAGTTCTAAATCCTCATAGCCCTTCCCTGTCACAGTGATTCTCCCCTGGTTTCCTGGCTTGTCTTGTAACAATATCTTGCGCAACATCAGCTCTAAAGAGCAGATGGAGCAGATACCACCTGCGTTCTCGCCTTTGTACAATGGCAGACGATTTTTGTAGACCCAAGGCTGGAATAGCACAGATGCCTCTTCTTGCTGCCTTGTTGGATATGCAGAATTGCAGATGGTACAGGTAAGCTGATTCAGACGCGGTTTTTTCGCGTTGCTATATCCGGTCAATTCGGCGGCAAAATCTGGTAAAGCTTCAACCTGAGGCGTAGTTCCGAAACCAAACGAGAGGTTTTTATCTATGTAATCGGCTAGATTATGCAAGTATGGTCCCCGGAAATCCTCGCTGGCTTTCAATTCATCTTCTGCTAGTTGTAACAGTTCATCTATTAGCTCGTTAAACAAGCCTTGCAGGCTGTCTCCCGGACTTTCAGCTTCGTAAGTTGCCAGCGGGTGCGTTTTAAGATACTGCGCTGCTATCCAATAGAAACGATAGTCAACGCCGCCGCTACTTCGAATCTGCTGCGCCTCATCCCAGATGTCTTCACCCAGGCGAGCTATGAGCCTTTTTTCCAAATCAGTCTTCAAGGATGGAAAAAGCTTACCCAAGTTTTTATCTATCAGCTTAACGTAATTAATGAGAAAAATGCCGAGTTGAGTGATTCTCTCATTTGGATCATAATCCAGTTCGATGCCTGGAGGAATATAGCCTTCGCTCTGCATTTCTTTCATCGTTGCTAGCCGATCTCGAGCAATGTTGCTTTTGCCCTCTCTAGTTTTTTTTGCGAAAAGCTCTAAAAAATCTCTTACGGTTAGAAAATCGTGAAGATAACTAGGATAGCTGAGTAGACCCTTTGGGTTAAAACCAAACCCTGATCCTTCAACGATGAGATCGCGGCATGCTTCCTGTACCTCCCCTTCTACAGCCGTGTGTACCGAGCTATAGTCAATAGTGGGTGCGGAGCGGCGTTGTGGATTCAGGTAGACAACTCCATTTGGGAAGTACAGGTAGGGAATGAGCTGTTCCTGTTCCTCTGGATAGATGTTTTGCAGATAGCGAATCGTGGCGTTGTTGATCTGATTGCTCAGAAAACCGCGCACCTCTGCTAATTTATGATACGCCAGCGTGAATTGACTCCCGGTAAGTTGCCCCATGAGATCGAGAATACCATACCGACGAGTTGCGGCATCGTTTGTTAGAGCATCTTCAGGCGATTTTATGAAGAATGCGATTAGATCGCTGAACGTGCAGAGATCGCGTAATGTAGATTCAATACGGGTACGAAACTTGTATGTTCCAGAACGGAGTATTTCTACGGCCTTGTCATCAGCTAAAAGAGTCTCAGGAGGAACGAAAGTATAATGGCTGAGATTGATATCACGGCTGCGTTGGGTATTGACGGCTAGCCAGAGAATTTCGTATGCCCAATCATCCACTTCGGGAAAGAAAGCAGATGCGTTGAGTCTGGCAAGCTCAGCAAGTACTTTCTGGCAAGCCTCTTTCGCGCCCTTTGTAGTCAGCGTTTGAAGTTTATCGCCGAGAATTTTGTCGAGATCATGCATCGAGTATGACAGAACATAAAGTTTTAATTCGTCCACCTCGAGACGTGAGAGAAGCTGTTGTTGCCTCTGCTGAGCTTCATATACTAGTGTCAGAGTAGGAAACAGGCCATTCAGTATATGAGTGATCATCATCTGATCTGCGTTATGGGCAAAGTGTGCAACCGTCGTGCCTTTGGCGGGATACAAACTGTAGCGCTTGATCATCGGCTCGAGCATCGTTTCAGCAAACGAGGACACTATTGTATGCACTTTAGTGCCAGCTTCAAATCCCTTTGTAACCTGATGTAATACATCAGCTAGAAACATACTTATGCTCCTTTATACAATCAATATCTCATCGCAATCATTCTTCGCTGATCTCCAGAAAACGAGAGAATGAGCAAGTAGGGCATTCAGTCCGAATACAATGCTTCGCTCTATGCCATCGTTATCTCTCACCACATAAACCGGAAACAGCGTGTGGAGCCCACTTTGCCTCTTGAAATCCTTAGGTTTGCCCTCAACGACGAGGCAGACAAGTGAAAGTTCAGCAAGCCGTTCATTGACGGAATTGTCTAGTTGACTGGCGAGTACCCTGCTGTCCTGGATCATAAAGTTATCGTACACATGAACCTGGTTCAGTTTTTTTCTGAACGAGTAAGCGCTCTCCAAGCTGAAATTTTCTCGCTCCTCAACATATTTTTCCAGACGCACATAGAGTTTTAAGTCATGGCTGCGATATTTCTTAAAGTCCTGCTGGCTGTCTTCCACCATCTTCCTGAATGTTGTCTCATCCATCGGATGAAACCAAGTATTTGCCAGGAGGAAGAAGAGATCATATCGTTTGAATTTTCCATCAGTCTCGTCGAAGATGCCACAATCCAGAGGGCTTCTGCCACGAAAACTGTTCAGTTCAGTCAGAATCTGCTTGTCGTCGTCATCTTTTGCTATGGCGAGATACCGCCCAACTTGCTTCCCAACCCAATCTTTTACAGTAGCATGTCTATAGACCTTGTTGTACTGCTCACGTAGCGCTTTCGAGAAGTCAGAGTGTCCCTGCTTTCCAATCTTCCAATCTTCTACACTCACCATGATATGTGCTGTTGTGGCGAACTCATCTTCAATGCGTATCGTCTCAAGAAATGTTACACGTTCTACCTCCGAGCCGTCGCTGAAGTGAGCAGCAAATCTGTCAACAATCCAATCTGGAAGAAGCGCATATGCTCGGTACTCGTTCCATCCTTCATGCCTTCCCAGCCGTCCCAGACGCTGGATGAAGGTTCCAGCATTATAGGATTCGAAGATCAGCAAGTTGATCTTGAAGTCAACGCCCACATCCACTGTACTTGTAGCGATGATGAACTGCACATCGGGATTGTTCATAGCATCATTGCTTGCTTCAGGATCAGTTAGGCCCGTGTTTTCACCAACTTTAATGCCTCTCTTTACTTCGAGTTCGCGCTTATAATAAGCTACCAGACGCTTAGCGGTTGCCACAGAGTTAACGATAAAGACTCCTTTAGTCTTAGGATGAGCACGAAAAAAGTCTATGAGATCTTCTAAGTGTTCCTCTGCCCATATATAGGCTCCCTTATCGCTAAGGCAATGAAGATGAAGCGAAACTGGTTGGACGATTGGCTTCTTTGTATAGCCTGAAGCCGGTACAGATGAATATTCTCCCTTTATCTCTTCTACGTGAAATCCCCCATTTCCCAACAACTTTCTGAACATGCGCGTAGGCGTCGCCGACAAAAACACGTACTTGAGCTTGCAGCGAGGCTGGACTATTCGCTGGTAGTTCAGGATATTCATTACTGAAATGACCTGTGGCGGCCCGAAGATGTGGAATTCATCGAAGATGAAGTAGTCGAAGATATCCGGTATTTGGTAGGCAAACTCTCGTTTATCCTGGTAACTTCCATAGTTGTAGCTGCTCATCAGGTGAAAAAGATCCGGGTTGCTCAGAATATAGTTGTTATACTTTAACCACGTAAGGATTACTGAAGAGCGGCTGGTTGCTCCATATTTCTCCATTTCTTCCGTAATGCGATCACTGTACAGCGTTTGACAGGTATAATTGGATGGAAGGCCAAATTCCTGCATATACCTCTCTACCTGCTTGACCTGATCTTTAATGAGTTCGTTCGTAGGGTACAGGAGGAGAGCATATTTATTGTTTGCAAGCATCGGTAACTGCCCTGCTAAGCTTTTCCCATCACCTGTAAGTGCAGTATCGAAAATCACGTCTGTATCAGAGTTGCTAAATGCCTGCCAGGTCCGGGCTTGATGATGTCGTAGTTGATAAGGCAGCCTGGCAGTGTTCAATCCTTTTAAATCGTCATCGTCTGCCAAGCGTGAGTATACCGGCCCCAGTCTTAAACAAAGTGTTTTCATGATGTACATACCTCTAAACTTGTTGCTCAAAGCATATAGTATAATCATAAATGATGGATGTGACATGTGATGTCACAAAACGGAGCTTTTTTAGGACAATTTTTGTCCTATTTATGATACAGGCGATATACCCGCTCTACCTCTTGCCGCATCTGATCGCGCAATTCAGGAGGCTCTACAAGTTCAACCTTAGCACCGTACTTATGCAGTTGCTGAATGATATGCTGTTCATCATAGGCTGTTGCCCGCACAAGTATTCTGGATCTCCGCAATCCCTGTTCGTCAATATAGGTCTCTTCATATTCGATAGTATGCGTCAACCAATGTTGACTCAAACTACTCTTTGCAATGCTTCTATCAATCCAGCAGCTAAATTCTATCGGTCGCTGCCAACGTTCTCTATCAATCGTCTTGGGCTGCATCTTGATGCCTCGAGCGTCGGGACCAACACTCATTACCTGTGATTCGACCTCATCAAGATCATCAAAGGGCAGTATCAATTGGTAGATATGCAAAGAATTTCTCCTTTCCTAAATAACTTTCCGGTGCGGCCATCTTGAGTGAGCTACCTCTTTAGCTGAGTATAGCTTATTATGCTAGTATATGTCAATAGCATCACGTCTCGCAGAAACTTTAGTTAATAAGCAGCCCAGCCACCTGCACACGAGATAATAGGTGAGGGCTTACAAAAGGATTGAAGACGCACAATACCAGGAAATCTGGTCGTGCCGAGATTTGTTCAAAAGTCTTTTATTCAATCCCTTGTTCGGGCTTAGGTTTGCTACAGGAATAATCGCTGCACTATAGGTCAACAGCATATTTCAATCCCTCAGTCGGGGTTAGTATTCTCTTTTAGAACGTCAGCATATCACGAAAGTACATCCTCTACAAGGTTTCATCTACTGTTCGGGCCTTATTTTTGATACATGCGGTACATCCTCGCCACTTCCTGCCGCATACGTTCGCGTAGCTCGGGGGGATCGACGAGTTCGGCTTTGTCGCCATACTTGTGTAGTTGCTGGAGGATACGCCAGTCGCTGTAGGCTTTTGCGCGCACAAGCACCCTGCGTTTCTGGTTGCCCTGTTCGTCGAGGTAGGCTTCTTCACGCGACGGCGCTCCCCGTCAATCATTTCGTGCTCCGGCTTGAGGCTTTCCGCTTTAATGCGGTCGATGCGATACTCGAAAAATGTGTTCATCTTGTGGCTGTAGCCAATGAGGTACAGGTGTCCATCCTGGTGGATGATATAGTAGGGGTCTACATGTTCATGCAGAGTCGTACCCTGACGGCGCTGCATAGAGGCATATTCAAAGTGAATCTGCTGACGCTGAGAAATGTATCGCACAATAGTATCGATGGTAGCTCGATGGGGAAGGTAGTTGGTGACGGTATCCAGGTTGAAGTAGATAAAGGGCTTGCGGACCCACCTGTCAAAATATTTCTTTTGCTCGGGCGGGAGTGTGGCGATAAGTCGCTCGATCAGTGAGAGTATTCCTTCTGCAAAGGGATTGCGTGGGGGCTGTGTTGGCAGGGGCTGTGCTGCGTTGGATTGAGCGTACTTCGCGGGATCTGCAAAGAGCGTATGCAGGAGAGCTAAGGTATCCAGTTCGGTTTGATTGAAGAGAAATGGACTGGCAGGTCCCGAGCCTTCCGCGAGATTATAACGGGTGGTATTGCCTGAGCGCGTTTTGTTGACCCGGTAGCCCATCTTTTCCAGGAATTGAATGTCGCGCAGAAGCATTCTCCCGGCACGTTGAGAAGAGGCCATTGCCCTGGGATCATCACCTTCATTGATCTTGTAGTAGTCCCGCATGCGTTCAAAGATGTCCTGGCGGGTACAATTATTAGCGGCCAGAAATTGCAGCAGGCGAAAGATGCGCTCCGTGGATTCATGGTTGGGGCTACCATTAGCGGTTGCGTTATCCGATGATGATTGAATGTCTGAGTCCGAGGATGCATATTTGGTCATGGTAGAGCGTTCTCCTCCGGCGTTTCAAATCAATTTCCCAGGGTTGTAACCCTCAACAGTATAATATACGGAGTAGAGGAAGTGAAACAGGCGGTGCGCTACGAGTTGGGAATATCTGTGAAGAGATGATTCGTAATACCCCTTGTTCTGTCCCGATATGCCAATAATTCAGGAACTTGATTTCAGAATCCGCACCCTAAAAGGTCCTAGTTTTATCGTTTTAATAGTAACTCACTGGGGACAAGCTCTCTTCGATGTCAAATTAGTTTAAACGTCAATCAAGTCCCGAGTTGCCTGTCTAAAGCTTCAGCAGTATTAGCAACTCAACCTCTGGTTTACGATCCTCTGGCGTCTCGCATTCCTGAAAGGAGAACATTACTATGAATTGCAGCACTTGTGGACGCCCGCTTCCCGCCGAAGCGATGGCATGCCCCAATTGTGGCACCGTTACTCCCTTTTTCTACAGCCAATCGGGATCGTCGCCATACAGCCCCACATATGCCGCCTCGGCTGAGGTAAGTAAGCCGCCAATGCCACCCACGAATTAGGGACCAGGTCCCTCCAACACTCCATCGGCAGGATATGCTGCAAACCCGTATGAGGTAGCTCCGCCTCCACTGCCAACTCCTACTCCCAAGAAGGGGAGCCGAAGGGAAGTGCTCACCGGCGTGCTTGTGGGATTGGTTGTCCTCCTGGTTCTTGCTGGATTAATCGCGATACTCCGACCTCGCGCAAACTCATCTGGGATCACACAGGCCCAGCCTACTGCTGGCCCGACGCAGCTTGCAGCTACCGCAACAACGCTGGCATCACGCAATTCCTACCCGCCCTACACGGGGTCACTGGTGCTGAATGACCCTCTGCGAGACAATAGCGCCGGGTATCAATGGAGTGAAGGGAGACAGCACAGAAAGGCTTTGGCTACTGTGGCCCCAAAGCAAACGGTCTCGTATTCAGCAATCTTGCCTTTGAGGCCAATATTACGATCCTCCAGGGGGATTTTGCTGGTATCTGGTTTCGCTATGCTCAATCACAGGGAACACGGTACCTTTTCTTCATGGATACGCGAGGAGACTATGGCCTTACTACCGATGAAAACGACTCTCTCAGCTACTTGAGGCAGGGTAATCGGCCTGCTGCGTTTCGGTTGGGGCATCAAACGAACCTGCTTGCCATCGTCGCCATTGGCAATACCATTGCCATGTACGTGAATCACCAGCTTCTGGCGAGTACAACAGACACATCGTATCAACAGGGCCAAATTGGTGTATTCGCTCAGGGGATCAACGGCGGCTTCGATATTATCGTAAGTGATGTGAGGGTGTGGAAGTTGTGACATTGCGATAGATTTGATGCCTTATAGTCTAAACGCCAATCATTTCAAAAACAGTCACGTACAATATCCGGTCAAAGCCGGAATCGGTGGGGCCATATCCTAACGCGTCATGATATATAATTTCGTGGGCCTCTGGGGCTATTGATCCGATAAGTTGGCGTAGATTATTGACGACCAGTTTTTTATCGGCTGGGAGTTTATTAAGCCAGTCTCGAACCTGTTCTGTTGGTGTGCTTACATTCATGCTCATAGTATACTAAAACTTACGAACAGCCGAGTGCTCAGTGAGAGCATAAATGATAGACTTTGGCGAAATAATCTGGATTGCGGAATAGCCACCGAGGGCCGATTATGAAGTTTCACGATCAAGATCGGCCATCCTCGCCGCTGGCCTGTCCGCCTGCTGTCAAGCCGAAGCCCTTCGCAAGCTCAGGGCTTCGGCTCACTGCGCTCAGGATGACATGTGAGGAGTGACATGTGAGGAGTGACATGCGAGGGGTGACAGGCAAGGTCACTTTTGTGCAAAGCCCATTGTATAATTGAGGCAATATGGTTTCGTAGCTACTATAGATCGGGTGAAGGAGCAAGCAGGATGCGACGATTAGCGATACTGGCGGAAGGCGCTTTTGAGTGGCATTATGGCAAGACGGCGACAGGGGTCATTCGTTATGGGAAAGATACGGTTGTGGCGGTGATCGATAGCACTAAAGCGGGACAGGATGTGTCAGAAG
>WNGQ01025957.1_pt1 | contig 11414 bp, 10 predicted proteins | sample 5407661 | NCBI WGS metagenome assembly WNGQ01 (sample SAMN13153382, study PRJNA577476) | soil metagenome | isolation source: 60 cm soil or saprolite under Garry oak tree replicate 2 | place: USA:California | collected 2016-06-15
GTGTGGCGGCGCCTGCCCGAGGCGGGATCGATGCTTGCCGGGCTCGTTCTGGGCGTGCTCATGATCATCGCGACGCGCCCGGCCTGGATCCAAAACCCGCTCACTTTCGGCCGTTACCTCCTGCCGATTCTCCCCTTGCTGCTGCTCTCGACCGCGTGCGGCGCAGCACGGGTCGGCCGGGCCGTGAACGCTGCAATCGCGGCGCGACTCCCGGTTCCAGCACTCGCCGGCGCCAGTGGCGTGGCAGTTGCGGCGATACCGCTCTTTGCGCTGGCGGCGACCACACCGCTCTGGCCCGTTGTAATGCATCCGAATGGCAACAGCCTGCACGGGGTTTATCAGTTCGATTTCCGCCGGGCACATAACCCGATCGTGACTTTCATGGATGGAATTCCGCTCTCGCCCTGGTGGGCGAACCTCGCTGACCGACCGTCGAGCTCGATCACCGTGGCGGTGGCGCCGTTTCCGACGGAGAGTGTCGGCTGGGATGCGCCGCGCTGGCAACGCTTGAGCCGCCAGCGCGTGCTCTCCGGGTTCCTCACGCCGCTGTGCGCGAGCGCCCGGGCGAACGAGGTCCCCGACGATGGGCGCTTCCGCTTCCGCAACGCGGTTCACCTCAGCGACGACGCGGCGCTCGCGGCGCGCGGCGTCGATTTCATCGCGTGGCAGAAGCCGTACCGCTACTTCGCAAACGGCATCGACGCACCGGTCGGCGCCGATGTCGCACCGTGCGCGATCGCCCTCATGGCTCGTTTCGGATTGCCGGTCTACGAGGACGAGTGGCTCGCGGTCTATCGCCCTCGTGACCGGGCGAGGGGCGCAGGTGATGTCGGGAGATAAGCCAGCGACGGGGGATGCCGCGGCCGGGACGGAGGTCGCCGTCGATCCCGAGCGCAACCTGCGGCGGGCCGTGATCATCGGCCTGATCGCGAACTTCTCGCTGCACGTGGTCACCGGCTTCGCCGCGGTCGCCGTCCATTACGGCGTGCTCTACGGGCTGCTCAGGCTCGGCGTGGCGCCGCTGATCGCGAGCGGGATCGGTTTTTGCGGCGGCGCGGCCACGCGCTTCGCGCTCGCCTATTGGCGCGTGTTCACGCCGTCGCACGGGCTGACAACGGCCGGCCGGCGCTTCGTGATCGTGATCGGCGTTCAAGCGGTCGCGAACACGGCGCTGCTGGGATCGCTCTTGGCGAGCGGCATCGGCGTATGGCCGGCGCAGATCGCCACCACCATCGTGCTGACGTTCGCCAACTACATCGCTTATCGATTGTGGGTCTTCCGCTGACTCGCTCCGTTCCACCTCGGGCTTTGGCCCTCGGCGTCGCCTGCGTCGCCGCAGCAATGCTGCTTTTCGAGCTTGCGGTCACGCGACTGTTCTCGGTTCTCTATTTCTATCACTTCTCGTTCTTCGCCATCTCGCTCGTGATGTCGGGGCTCGTGATCGGCGGTATCTGGTCTGCCCGATGGAACGTGCGGGAGATGGGCGAGCGCGTCTATCGTTCGCGGCTTTCCTCGCTCGGCTGGATGTTCTCGGCCGCGATGCTCGCGTCGCTGTTCACGACGCTCGCGCTTCCCGCGGCGGGCGCGACGCCTTTGCTGACAGCGGTGGCGCTGCAGGCGCTGGTCTTCCTGCCCGGGCTGGTGGCGGCGGGCGCGTTCCTCGCGGCGGCTTTCGCGCGCGACAAGGCGTGGATCGGCACGCTTTACGCGTCGGATCTGATCGCCGCCGCCTGCGCCTGCATCGCCGCCATCGCGCTGATGCGAATCGTTCAGGGTCCGGCCGTGCTTCTCGCGCCGTCGCTCTTCGCCGCGCTCGCCGGCGTGGTCGTTGCGCCGCCGCGCTCGCGGCATCGAACTGCAAGCGCCTTGATCGGCGCTGCCGCAGGGGTCGTGCTGATCGTCAACGCCGTGGCGGGCGGCTACCTGCTCCACCTTGCGTCCGCGGGCAAGGAGCGGCCGCTCATCGAGCGCTGGAACGAGTACAGCCGCATCCAGGTCGTCGACGGAGGGACCGACGGCCGTTACATCATCATCGACAAGTCGGCGGCGACGGTCATGAAGCCGGCGCCGATCGAAGGCGACGGCCAACCCCCGCGCCCGCAGGCATGGTGGAAAGCGGGACCGCAGTACCCTCATCGATCTGCTCCAGCGCGAGTTCGTCGCGTACAACGCCACCGTCACGCGGCCGGAAGTGGCGCTCATTCACGACGAGGCGCGGGTGGGCATCGCCCGTTCCGGCAAGAGCTACGACGTCGTCCAGGCATCGCTTATCGACACGTGGGCGGCGACCTCTTCCGGAGGGTTCGTGCTTTCGGAGAATGGTTTGTACACGCTCGACGGTTGGAGGACGTTCCTCTCGCGGCTCTCCGATCGAGGCGTGCTCACCATGACGCGGTGGTATGTGCCGGACGCGCCGGCCGAGACGGAGCGGCTGGTGGCATTGGCCGCGACGGCGCTGGGCGACGCGGGCATTGTCGACACGCGAGCGCACGTCATGCTCATCAGCTCGAGACGCGCCGCCTTCAACGTCGCGTTCACGATGAACGAAGTTGCCGCGATGGGAACGATCCTGGTCTCCAAGTCGCCGTTCACGCCCGAAGAAGTCGCGCGCGTGAACGAAGCATGCGCCGAGCAGGGCATGGTGCTGTTGGCGGCTCCCGGGGTCGCATCGCAGGACAGCGTGATCGATCGGTTGCTCGACACGAGTACACGCAGACAGGCGATCGATTCCAGTTCTTACGATATCGCCCCACCGACCGACCTTCAGCCGTACTTCTTCCTCCAGCTGCGGCCTTCCGACGTCCTCAAGCTTTCCGGGAAAAGCTTCGGTCCGGTGACCGAGATCACGTTCAACGGCGTCCGGGTGCTGATGCTTCTCGGCGGCAGCGCGCTGCTGCTCACGCTCCTCGTCGTTCTGCTCTCGGTGGCGAGCCTGCCGGGCTCGGCAGGCCGCGCCTCGGGGCTCTCCGTCTATCGCTGGATGACCCTCTACTTCCTCGGTATCGGGTTTGGGTACATTCTGGTCCAGTTGGGCCTGCACCAGCGGCTCATCATCATCGTCGGGCACCCGACGTTCGCGCTCTCAGTCGTGCTCTTTTCGATGCTTCTGGGTACAGGCATCGGCGCCGCGTCGGCGTCGAAGCTGTTCGCAACGCGCGGCGTTCGAGCGGCGGGAGCCGTGATCCTCGTGGTCCTTATCGCGTTGCTCTTCTCTTTTCCCGCGTTTCCCGCCTTCGAGCAGATCGAATCGCAGGCGGTGCGGCTCGGCGCGATCGGAGCGATGCTCGGTGGGGTTGGATTCGTCCTCGGCTTCGCGTTTCCACTCGGCGTCGTCATGGTGGCGCCGACCGGAGAATGGGCGGTGCAGAAGATGTGGGCGATCAACGGCGCCGCCTCGATCGCCGGCTCCGTCCTTGCCGCAGTCATCGGCATTACCCTGGGCAGTCAGTTCGTGATTGCGGCGGCGCTGCTGTGCTACGCCGTTGCCATCATCGCTGGAAGCGTCGCCGAGGCGAAAACGCGCGGGGAGCTTGCTTCCGCTCAGCGCACCACGTCCTTGGTCTGACCGAACAGAATTTTCTTCTCGGCTTCGGTGCGGATGCCGCCGGCCCCCGGATTGATCTCCTTCGCCTTCGCGTAAGCACGCACCACCGCAGGCCGCGCCCTGATCGCTTCCTTCCAGCGCTTCAGGCGCGGGAACTCGTCGAGGTTCTGCTGCTGCCGCTCGGGGAGAACCCAGGGATAGCTCGCGATGTCGGCGATCGAATATTCGCCGGCGATGAACTCGCGGTCGGCGAGCCGCTTGTTCAGCACCGCGTACAATCGCCCCGTCTCTTTCACGTAGCGATCGACCGCGTACGGCAACTTCTCCGGCGCGTACAGGCCGAAGTGGTGATTCTGTCCGGCCATCGGGCCCAGGTTTCCCATCTGCCAGAACAGCCACTGGATACAGTCCAGCCGCGCGCGCCAGTCGGCGGGAATGAACCGGCCGATCTTGTCGGCGAGATAGAGCAGGATCGCGCCCGACTCGAACATGGACACCGGCTCGCCTCCGTCCGCGGGCGCTTGATCGACGATCGCGGGAATGCGATTGTTGGGCGAGATCTTCAGAAACGCCGGATCGAATTGCTCGCCCTTGCCGATGTTCACCGGATGGATCGTGTACGGCAGGCCCGCTTCCTGGAGGAAGATGGTGAGCTTGTGCCCGTTGGGCGTGGTCCAGTAATAGAGATCGATCATGGGTTCGTCAGCTGAGAGTTAGGGCACGTGCAAAGCGTCGCGAGCGGCCGGAGCGCCTCATTTGGTCAATGAGGGCCCGCAGCGAGCCCCGAGACAGTACGTAAAAGGTACGGCGAGGGGCGAGCCTCAGTTGCCAAATGAGCACGACAAAGCGATCGGGTCGCGCAGCAGCTTTGCATCAGAAGGTCCCGGGATAGGCGCCGCCGTCGATCAGTAGATTCTGCCCCGTGATGTACGCCGCCTGAACGCTGCAAAGATACGCGCACAGCGCGCCGAACTCCGCCGGCGTACCGAAACGTCCGCTGGGATTGGCTTGCTGCATCGACCGGGCGATCTCCTCGATGGGCTTGTCGGCCGACTTCGCGCGGAGCGCCATGTTGCTGCGCAGGCGGTCGGTATCGAAGGAGCCAGGCAGGATATTGTTGATCGTCACACCCTGGCGCGCGACCTTGCGCGCGAGACCGGCGATGAACCCGGTGAGTCCGCTGCGCGCGCCGTTCGACAAGCCCAGCACGTCGATCGGCGCCTTCACCGCCGACGAGGTGATGTTCACGATCCTCCCGAACTTGCGCTCGATCATGCGATCGATCGTGGCCTTGATCAGCTCGATCGGCGTCAGCATGTTCGCGTCGAGCGCGCGGATCCAGGCATCACGGTCCCACTCGCGAAAATCTCCGGGCGGCGGACCGCCCGCGTTGTTCACCAGGATATCGGGTTGCGGGCACACCGCCAATGCCGCGGCTCGACCCTGCGGCGTGGTGATGTCGCAGGCGACCCAGCGCACTTCGCCGCCCGTAGCGGCCCCGATTTCGGCGGCAGCCTGTCGAACGGTCGCCTCGGTACGCGCGCAAATCGTCACCGCGACGCCTTCGCGCGCCAGCGCTTCCGCGCAGCCGCGCCCCAAACCCTTGCTTGCGGCGCACACCAACGCGGTTTTGCCGGAGATGCCGAGATCCATCGCTCGATGCTACTCGGCGCCCGCCGCGACGACCCGCGCCACTGCCGAGCGCCGGACCTGCAGCACGGTACCGATGGCGAGGAACAGGCACACTGCCACGGCGACGAATACCACGCGCGGCTCGCCGTGATCGAGCAAGGTTCCAACCGCCACCGGCGCGATCGTCGAGCCCAGATCGAGGCCCGAGTAGACGAAGCCGTAGACGCGGCCCGAAGCGCCGGGCGGGGTTGCGCCGCGAACGATCATGTCCCGCGAAGGGCCGGTCGCGCCCAATGCGAAGCCGGTGATGGCGAAGAGCGCGATCACAAAGCCTGCCGCCGCGGGCATCGCGCCGACGAGCAGCATGAGAGCGGCGCCCGCGAACAAGCCGCTTGCCGCGACCCGATCGTGACGCGCAGTATGCGCGGCCAGGAAACCGCCTGCGAGAATTCCCGCCGTGCTGCCGAGGAGATACGCCGTCAGCGCGGAGGTCGCGAGCGCCATCGGAACACCGTAAGCCGCGTTGAGCGCGGTGCCCGAGAAGGTCTGGATACCTATCGTCGCCAGAGTCATCACGGCGAAATAAAGGAAGCAGAGGACGATCGCTTTTTGCCGGAACAGCTCGAGGCTGCCGGCGAGCGTGTGGCGCGGTACCACGGCGTCGTGCGCTCGGCTCGCAAGCGCGTGGCGCTGCGTGGCGAGCGCCGCCAGGACCACCAGTCCGACCGCGCCCAGCACCACAAGGGCTTGTCGCCAGCCGATCATGCTGCCCAGCCCATAGCTCACGACCGGCGCCAGCGCGTAGCCCAGACTGCCGCCGATACCGTGCGCGCTGTAGGCGTGCCCCAGCCGCCGCAGCGCGACATTGGCGTTGAGGACCGCGAAATCCGCCGGATGGAACACCCCATTGCCCACACCCATGATGAACACCAGCGGGAAGAGCCAGAAGATGTCCGGCATGAGCCCGGCAATGAGCGTCCCGCCCGCGAGCAGACCGATGCCGCCGAGCAATACCGGGCGCGCGCCGAACCGATCGACCGCGAAGCCCGCGCCGAACTGGCAGAGGCCGCTTGACGAGCTGGAAGAAATGCGACAGGCAGTGCGCCGAGCCGATGAGGCCGATGACCTTGAGGTCCCTGCGGAACGTGCCTGCGGCCGGGGAATCCAAAGGGACAGAGCGGGACGTCATGACGGCGCGAAACGTTAACTATACTGCATTCGGACCCGATTCGAACGTCAGAGAGCGGTTCTTACACACGTTTTGCAGAGGGAGGAGAAGACCCCATGGTGGACAAGGTGACGAAATCGGACGCTGAATGGAAAGCGACATTAACCAAAGAGCAGTATCGCGTCACCCGCAAGAAGGGGACCGAGGCGCCGTTCAGCGGCGAATACTGGGCCACCGACGAACCCGGCAAATACATCTGCGTCTGCTGCGGCGCGGCCCTGTTCGACTCCGATACCAAGTTCGATGCCGGCTGCGGGTGGCCGAGCTTTTACGCGCCGGCCGACAGCGAGACGGTGCGCACCGCCGAAGATCGAAGCGCCTTCATGCGTCGCACCGAAGTGTTGTGCGCCGGCTGCGACGCGCATCTCGGCCACGTTTTCGACGACGGGCCCCGGCCGACCGGACTGCGCTACTGCATGAATTCGGCCGCGCTCAAGTTCGAAAAGAAGTAAGGAACAAACGCATCCAGGAGCTGAGCTTTGCGTGTGCTTCTCGCTGAAGACGATCCGATGATCGGCGCCAGCGTCCGTCGTGGCCTGCGCCAGGATGGTTTTGCGGTTGACTGGGTCGAGGACGGCCGCGCGGCCGAGCTTGCGCTTGCCGAAGGCGTGCACGACGCGCTGGTGCTCGACCTGGGGTTGCCCAAGCGCAGCGGGCTCGAGGTGTTGGGCGCGATGCGCAAGAGCGGCGACACCCGCCCCGTGCTGGTCCTCACCGCGCGCGACGCCGTCGCCGATCGGGTCGCAGGCCTCGATGCCGGCGCCGACGATTACGTCGTCAAGCCATTCGATCTGAACGAGCTCGCCGCGCGCCTTCGCGCGCTGCTCCGGCGCGGCTCCGGTCGCGCCGGACGACTGCTCGCGTCAGGCGACGTCGAGATCGACCCGGCGAGCCGCGAGGTGCGTTTCAAGGGCGAGCCGCTGGCGGTCTCGCCACGCGAGTTCGCGCTACTCGAGGCGCTGCTCACGCGGCCTGGCGTGATCCTGTCGCGCGCGCAGCTTGAGGACAAGCTCTACGGCTGGAACGACCCGGTCGAAAGCAACGCAGTCGAAGTCCATATCCACTCTCTGCGCAAGAAGCTCGGCGCCGATTTCATCCGCAACGTTCGCGGCGTCGGCTGGATGGTCGCGCGCGGCAGCGGAGCGGCGACAGCCGCAAGCGTGGGGGTCCAATGAGATACCGTGATGTTTATCAAGCGGTATGTTCATGTCGTGGGGCTCTGGGCGATGAAGGGCCGGCGATGTTTGGCGACGGCATAGATAGCGAAGAGCAATTTGTGCATGCAGGCGACCAAGGCGACTTTGGGCAGCTTGCCGCGGGCGCGCAGGCGTTGGTAGTGAGCGCGCAGCCACGGATTGAAGCGCACTGCGGTCAAGGTTGGCATCCACAACGCGGCGCGCAAGCGGGCATTACCGACTGGCGTCAGGCCGGCATGGAGGGTGTGGCGTTTGCCGGATTGCTTGAGACCGGGAATGGTGCCGACGTAAGCAGCCAGTGCGGGGGCGTTTCTGAAGTGGGCGGGATCGCCGAGTTCGGCGATGAGGCAGGCGGCGGTTTGCGGGCCGATGCCGTCGATGGTGGTGAGCAAGCGGCCAACCTCGTGCTGGCGCAGTTTGGCGTCGATGTCGCGGTTGATATCGCGCAGGCGGTGGCGCAGCACGTCGAGGTCATCACAGGCATAGCGGATCTGCAGGCGGTAGGTGGCGCTGTGATGTTGGCCGACCGAGCGGCGCGCGGCGTCGATGAGGGTGCGCGCGAGGTCGAGGCCGACCTGGTGCCGAGCGTCGTAGCGCAAGCCGGCGAGACGGCGTACCGAGACGCCGCGATAGGCCGCTGCGGTGGGATAGTCGCGCAGGATGGCGGTGGCGAGCTCGCTGTCGAGGGTGCGCACGTAGCGGGTGAATTCGGGGAAGCCAAGATCGACCAGGCGGTGCAATTGCCGCACGCGATCGCCGAAGTCCTGCAGCAGCCGCTCACGCAAATGGACGAGCTCGCGCAGCTCCTCGGCGAGCGCATCGGGCAGAGGGGTGGCTGGCGGGCGCTTGTTGGCGGCGAAGCGGGCGATGCCCAGGGCGTCGATAGCGTCGGTCTTGGTGCGCTCGAGGTCGACGCCGGCGAAGCGATGCGTGCGCAACGGGTTGACCAACGCGATGCTATGGCCGGTGGCGGCCAAGACTGCGAACAGGTTCTTCCAATAGTGTCCGGTGGCCTCCATGGCGATCAGCACTTCTTTCGGGTTGCCGAGAAGCGCAAGCACTTTCTGGTAGCCCGCGGCGTCTTCGGCAAACGAAGTGGCTTTCAATTCCACGGCGCCTTGGGCGTCTACGATGGCCACCACATGCGTTTCCGAGGCGATGTCGATTCCGGCGAAGCGCATACGTCCTCCTGGCGACGGAGGAAGTCGGGAGCCTCGGAGCCGGTGCTCGTGTCCGCGCTTGTGCATGCGAGGACACGGCACTGCCGGCCCCGGGATACCGTTCGGACCCTGAGCACCGGTCGAGGGCGCCAATCTCATTTCCGAAGCCTGGGCTTCAAGCGCCGCAGCGGCGACCCTCTCCCGGTTCCGTCGGTGTCCATTCTCGGAGCGATCCGATGAGCGGACAACATACAAGCGCCGCAGGGCCGCCCCAATGACGTCGATCCGACGCGAGTTGCTGTTCTGGCTGCTCACCGGGCTGTCGGTCGCCGTCGTGGCCGCGGCGGTCGGCACGTATCTTCGCGCCCGCGTGGAAGCCAACGAATTGTTCGACCATCAGTTGCAGGAGATGGCCGCATCGCTCACCGACGCGCCGTTCGGTGCCGCGCCCGACGGAGCGGCGGGAACCGGCACCGCCGACGACGCGCTGGTGGTCCAGATCTGGGACCGCAACGGCGTGCGGCTCTATCTATCCCAGCCGCAGCGGGTGCTGCCGCAGCATGCGCAGCTCGGTTTCACCAACGCGCACACCGACCAGGGGGACTGGCGCGTGTTCAGCGCGCTCGCCGGCAGCCAGGTCGTGCAGGTCGCGCAGCCGATGCATGCCCGCCGCGCGCTGGCGGCGAGCATGGCGCTGCGCACGATCGTGCCGCTGCTCGTGATGCTGCCGGTCGTGGGCCTGCTGATCTGGCTCATCATCGCTCAGGGATTCAAGCCGCTGGAGCGCGTCGCCGCAGCAGTCGCGAGGCGCTCACCGAGCCTGCTCGAGCCGCTCGCCGAGCGAGGACTCCCTGCGGAGGTGCAGCCGCTGGTGCGCGCGCTCAACGAATTGCTCGATCGGCTGCGCGAGGCGCTCGCCGCGCAGCGGACCTTCATCGCCGACGCGGCGCATGAATTGCGCACGCCGCTCACCGCCGTGCATCTGCAGGCGCAGCTCGCCGAGCGCGCTGCGACCGACGCCGAGCGCCGCGCCGCGCTCGGCGATCTCAAGGCCGGACTCGAGCGCGCCACTCGCCTCTCCGAGCAGCTGCTGACACTTGCTCGGGAAGAGCCTGGCGTGGCCGAGCGACCTTTCGCGCCGGTCGATATCCATGCGTTGGCGCGCAACGTGATCCAGGAGCTTGCGCCGCTGGCCGCGGCGAAGTCGATCGACCTGGGATTGATCGAGCCGCCGGCGCCGTCGGGTGCGCCGATCGTGTCCGGAGACGCCGAGGCGCTTTCCACGCTGGTGTCCAATCTCATCGACAATGCGCTGCGCTACACACCCTCGCGCGGCCGGGTCGACGTCGCAGTGGCTGGCAAGGGCGATCGCATCGTCCTCACCGTGCGGGACAGCGGCCCCGGCGTCCCGGCTGCCGAGCGGACACGGGTGTTCGACCGGTTCTATCGCGGTGCGCACGTCAACGGCGCGGGCGAGCGCGGTAGCGGCCTGGGACTGGCGATCGTCAAGCGCATCGCCGAGCGCCATCGCGCCGAAATTTCCATGGGGGAGGGTATTGATGGCGCCGGGTTGGGCGTCAGCGTGCGCTTTCCCGCAATGGCCCCAAGGGCCGCGCGCGGGGCCGCCGGGGCACCGGCAACGGTCGCGCCAGTGCCGGGTGTCGCCCAAAGCGTGCGTTAATGGATCCCCAGGCTTGCGGCCTCATTGGCCAATTCGGCCGCTGCGCTGCCCCCGGTGGGGGCGCACTTCGCGCCTTGGGGCGGCCCTGCGGCGCTCAAGCGCGATCTTTGCGAGGCCTTTCTTAAGTCTTCCTTAAGTCTCGTTCTCTACATTTGCAGGCATGCGGGACGCCTTGGGCGCCCGATTCAGCTTCCACGATCAACTTTCCAGGAGCAAGCGATGCAAACAAAACCCTTCCGGCGCAGCGCGATAGCGCTCGCGATCGCGGCGGCCTTCGCCTTCGGGGTGGGGATGGCCGACCGTGTTGCCCTTCACTCCGCGACCGCCGCTACCACCCCCGCCGTTGCCCCGACTCCGGTTACGCAACCTTCGTCTTCGGCGGCTCCGGCCGCCGCGCTGCCCGACTTCAGCGGCCTGGTTGAGAAGTACGGGCCGGCTGTGGTCAACGTCGACGTCGTGCAGACCAAGAAGACTGCCGGCCGCGCGCAGGGGCCCGACAACGACGAGCTGCCCCCGTTCCTGCGCAATCTGCCGTTCCAGTTCCAGTTTCCCCAGCCGCAGGATCGCGGGCCGGTGCGCGGTGTGGGTTCCGGCTTCATCGTCAGCGCGGACGGCGTCATCCTGACCAACGCCCACGTCGTCGACGACGCGGAAGAGGTCAGCGTCAAGCTCACCGACCGGCGCGAGTTCACCGCCAAGGTGCTCGGCGTCGACAAGACGGCCGATATCGCCGTGCTGAAGATCCAGGCAAGCGGCTTGCCCTACGTGAAAGTCGGCGATCCCCGGACGACCAAGGTTGGCGAATGGGTAGTGGCGATCGGCCAGCCTTTCGGCTTCGAGAATACGGTGACCGCCGGCATTGTCAGCGCCAAGTCGCGATCGCTGCCAGGTGACTCGTATGTGCCATTCATCCAGACCGATGCGGCGGTCAACCCGGGCAACTCGGGCGGCCCCCTGTTCAACCTCAAGGGCG
>WNGQ01006384.1_pt1 | contig 11412 bp, 8 predicted proteins | sample 5407661 | NCBI WGS metagenome assembly WNGQ01 (sample SAMN13153382, study PRJNA577476) | soil metagenome | isolation source: 60 cm soil or saprolite under Garry oak tree replicate 2 | place: USA:California | collected 2016-06-15
GCCCAGCCGGCCGCTACCGCTCGCGGCAAGCCCATGGCGCGGGCTGGCTCGCATGCGTCGAGGGGATCGGGACACCCTTGCCCGAACATGTCCGGCCGGGGGACGGCAGGTGGTACTGGCCGCAATTCCTCGGCCACGGGCAGCTAACCGGGGGGCGGCAGCTGACAACACCGTGCCCGGCGGCGGCTGACGTGCAGCGCCGCCGGGCACGGCCCGCGGGCGCACCGCGCGGGCCGGCCAAGGACAATCATGGGAACGGCACTCCGAGCCGAGGAGCTTCCATGAAGACGGTGTGGCGGGACGAGTCGGGGGCCTGGTGGACCACCCTGCGCGGGCGCCAGGTGCTGGCCGATCCGCGGCTCAACAAGGGCACTGCCTTCACTGACGCCGAGCGCAGCGACCTGGGGATCACCGGCCTTATCCCGCCCGCCCGGCTCACCTTGCACGAGCAGACCGCCCGGATACTCGCCCAGTACGGCAGCCAGCCGACCGACCTTGCCAAGAACGTGCTGCTGACGGAGGTACATGACCGCAACGAGGTGCTCTTCTACCACGTGCTCACCGAGCACCTGCGAGAGATGCTGCCGATCATCTATACCCCGACCGTAGGCCAGGCCATCGAGCGCTACAGCCATGAGTACCGGCGCCCGCGCGGCGTCTACTTGTCCATCGATCACCCGGAAGTGATCGAGCGTTCGCTGCTCGCTCCCGGCCTCGGGCCGGATGAGGTCGATCTGATCGTTGCCACCGACGCCGGGGCGATACTGGGCATCGGGGACTGGGGCGCGGGCGGCATCCACATCGCGGTCGGCAAGCTGGCCGTCTACACGGCGGCCGGCGGCATCGACCCGAACCGGGCACTGCCGGTCATGCTGGACGTGGGCACCAACCGGCAGAGCCTGCTCGATGATCCACTCTACGTCGGGACCCGGCACCCCCGCGTGCAGGCCGGGGAGTACGACCGCTTCGTCGATGCGTTCGTCGACGCCGTCGGCAGGCTTTTCCCGAAGGCACTGCTGCACTGGGAGGATGTCGGCGTCAGCAATGCCCGGCGGCTGCTCGAACGCTATCGTGACCGGCTGCTCACCTTCAACGACGATATCCAGGGCACCGGAGCGGTCAATCTCGCCGCCGTGCTGGCCGCCATCAGGGCCACCGGCACCAAGCTGTCCGGCCAGCGGGTGATGATCTTCGGTGCCGGGACCGCGGGGACCGGCATTGCCGACCAGCTGCTCGCGGCGATGGTCGGCGAGGGCATGAGCACCGGGCAGGCGAGCGCGCGGTTCTGGCCACTGGACCGGGCAGGCCTGATCACCAGCGACATGCCCGGCCTGAGTGACCCGCAGCGGCGGTACGCTCGCGACCCGGCCGAGGTAGGCGGCTGGCAGCGGGATGCGGAACTTGGCGGAATCGGCCTCGCCGAAGCCGTGCGGCGGGTGCACCCCACGATCTTGATCGGCACCTCTACCAGACCGGGTGCCTTTACCGAGGAGATCGTCAGGGAGATGGCAGCGCACGTCGAGCGTCCGGTGATCCTGCCGATTTCCAACCCGACCGAGCTTGCCGAGGCCGTGCCCGCTGACGTCATCCGGTGGACCGAAGGCCGCGGGTTCGTCGCGGCCGGAAGCCCGTTCGAGCCTGTCACTTACGACAGGATCACCTACGTGATCGGCCAGGCTAACAACGCCCTGGTCTTCCCCGGGCTTGGCCTCGGCGTGATAGCAGCCAGGGCCACCAGGGTGACCGAGAACATGCTCGCCGCCGCGGCCCGCGCCGTCTCCGATCTCGTGGACACCTCCGCCCGGGGCGCGCCGCTGCTGCCCCAGGTGGAGGAACTGCGCGAGACATCGCTGGCGGTCGCGGTCGCGGTCATCCAGGCCGCCTGCACCGACGGCGTGGCGACCGCGCACATCGACGAGGACGTCCGGGCGCAGGTGCGGGCGCTGATGTGGGAACCCGTCTACCAGCCGGTCCGGGCGGCGTGACCTGCCGCCTGGCCCACGCGGGAGGCCTAGCTCACTTCGCGGCCTGCTCCCATGCCTGCGGGCCCTGCCTGAACGCGGCCCAGTCGGCCTAACCGCGAGGGACCGGGATAGCCGGAGGGCCCACAGCCGCGCCCGGTCCGGCGGGTGCTGGCAGGCCCAGCGTCGCCCGGCCCGGCAGGTTCCGGCAGGCCAGCGTCGCCCGGCCCCGCGGGTTCCGGCAGGCCAGCGTCGCCCGGCCCCGCGGGTTCCGGCAGGCCAGCGTCGCCCGGCCCCGCGGGTTCCGGCAGGCCCGCAAGCCGCCCGGTCCGGCAGGCCCGCAAGCCTCGGCTCGCCCGTCCGGCCGTCCGGCGGCAACCTTCGGCGGCTGTCTTCGCAGCCAGTCAAGAGATCGCGAGCGCGACAACCAGGGCTGCCATGATCGCCAGAATTGCCGCTATCGCCAGCCGCTCCCACCCGGCCAGCGGGCCCGCGTGCCCAGGCCGTCGTTCCCCGCGCATGTTCAGTTCCCCCGTACGCTCCTTCACCCCGTGCGCGCCGCACGTGCAGCCCCGGCGCTGCCGTGCCGTAACAGGCAGCACGCCTAGCCCCGAAAGGCGTGCCGCCCGCAGTTCCACAACCCCCCGTACCGCAATTCCCCTTAGATCAATTCCCCGTGCGGCAAGTTCCCCGTGCGGCAAGTTCCCTCAATGCCGCTATTTTGCCTTGCCATCATTTTCCCTGGCGGCATCTTATGCGGCCGAGCATAGGCCCGGATAGCGCCTGCTGCTCGCCGAAAGTTAGACTCGACTATTGTGAAATGCTTACGGCGACTATCTGCCGCATTGCCAGGACCTGGCGAGTCCGGCTGATTCGGCACTTTCCTGGCCGACCGCTCGGTCCGGTCCGCTCAGTCCGGTCCGCTCAGTCCGGTCCGCTCAGTCCGGTCCGCTCAGTCCGGTCCGCTCAGTCCGGTCCGCTCAGTCCGGCCGACTCAGTCCGGCCGACTCAGTCTGGGCCGTCCTAGCCGCCGGAGCGCGCGCCGCCAGGGAGACTCTCGCCCAGCCGGATCTCGCCTGCTGACCGCGCCGGGGCAGCGTCGCGCAGACGCAGGTTGGAGGCTGCCACCTGCTGCCCGTCGATCTCGAAGCCCAGGTAACGGCAGCCTGCGCGCAGCGCCGCTACGCCGGTGGTGCCCGAGCCGCTGAACGGATCCAGCACGACCACATCGGGCCCGGCCCGCCCGTAGGCGGCGATGCACCGCCGAGGCAGCTCCTCGGGAAAGCGCGAGTAGTGCTTGGCGCCGCCGACCCGCTCGCTGGCGAACTCCCAGACCGACCCGACCGGCGGGCTGGCCCGGAAGGCATGCTGCTCGCTGCGGGCGAAGAGGTAGACGGCCTCGTGCTGCCGGTGCGGCCGCCGGCAGCGGCCCTCGGGCATGGGGTTCTTCTTCCGCCAGATCACCTCGCCGCGGAACAGCCAGCCCACATCGGACAACGCGACGACCAGGCGATAGGGCAGCGCGAGCAGATTGCCGTAGCGCAGCCAGGTCTCGCTGTTGTCGAGGAACGGCCGCCGCCTGTGCCGCGGCTTGGCGTAGGCGGAGTTCCCCGGGGGCAGGCCGCCCCTGGCGGGTCCCAGCGTGCTGTAAGCGTAGTCCGCCGATCGCCAGTTGACCGGCGTGTTGTAGGCATCACCCAGGTTGATCCACAGCACCCCGTCGGGCTTGAGCTTGGGCAGCAGCGCGGTGAACGCGTCGGCAAGCTCGGCCACGTACCTGCGCGGGTCGGCCTCGACGCCGTTGCCCGCCGACGTCCGCTGGCCCCAGTACGGCGGGCTGCTGATCACGATGTCGATGCTCTCGTCGGGCAGGGCAGGGATGAGCGCGCGGCAGTCCCCTTCGACGACAGCGTTCGGCGGGAAGCCGCCAAGACCGCCACTGTCCACAGCATTCCCCTGATCAAGCTATCGCCTGAGCACACCATAGGCCAGCAGCAGCCGCGCGCCAGGGAACACCGGGCCAGAGCCGGGGCCGCGCCGTACCCCGCTGGTCAGCAGGAGGTTGTCGGCGCGGATGTCGGTATGCAGGAGGGTGTCCCCGGCCGCGTGTTCCGCCCAGCTGGATTCCAGCGCCGCGAGCTCACCGAGATGCGCTCGCGACCACGGATCCAGGCGTTCCCGCCCGGATGACCGCGCAAGCGTCCGCCAGCCGGTGAAGTCCTCGGCATACAGCTCGGCAATAGCCGGGACTGGAATGGGCGCGGGCGTAAGCGCCTCGGCCAGCCGGTCCAGCGCGGCCAGCACCTGCCCAAGGTCTGCGGCCCGCCATGGCCGCCCCGGGTGCCGGCCGTCGACATCGTCCAGGACCAGCGCGAACCAGGGATCGAGATTCACCGTCCCGCGCAGCCGCGGGATGGGCAGCCGCCGGGCAGAGATGACCGGGTCGAGCGCGGCCAGGTTCTGCCCCTCCCGCCGGTGCAGCCGCGGGCTATCGGGGTTCGCCTCGGCGGACACTGCCTTGACGAACCAGCCGGTGCCGTCGGCGCACCGGAGCCTGGCTGCTACCCGGGACTGAATCCGCCTGGCTGCGTCCGGGCCGTTACGACCGGCGCGCCGCAGAGTTCCTCGATGGCAGCCCGGACGCCCGCGGGTACGCTCTCCCAGGCAACCCGGATGCCCTCGGCGGCAGGCCCGGTCATGCCGTAGGAGTCTGTCGCATGCCCCGCCGACCGGCAAAGGATTTAGCCGCCCGGCCGCACCCCGCCAGCCGCACTCCGCCAACCCGGCCTCAGCAAACCGCCTCAGCAAGCCGCTTCGGCAGCAGTAGTGAACCTGAGGCGTCGGAGCCGACCTCAGCCCAGACTGGACGCATGCGGGACTGGGTGGCCTGGCATGCCGGATACGACGACCCTTCGTCGGCGCTTGCCGCACGGCTTGAACGGGTCCGGGCGCACCTGTGGCAAGCGATCGAGGAGGCGCCGCCCGGGCCGGTCCGGCTGGTCAGCCTGTGTGCCGGGCAGGGTCATGATGTCATCGGCGTGCTGCCGGGGCACCCTCGCCGCGCAGACGTGACCGCGGTCCTCGTCGAGTCCGACGCCCGCAACGCCGGGCTGGCCAGCCGCGGCGCGGCGGCCGCCGGGCTGCCGCAGCTGGAGGTACGCCAGGCGGACGCGAGCAGGCCCGGTTGCTTTGCCGACGCGCTGCCCGCCGACGTGCTGCTGCTGTGCGGGATATTCGGCAACGTCAGCGACGACGACATCCGGCGCACCGTGGCAGCGGCGCCGGCGCTGTGTGCCGCCTCCGGCACCGTCATCTGGACCCGGCATCGCCGGGCGCCGGACCTGACGCCGGACATCCGCGCCTGGTTCGGCGCCAGCGGCTTCGACGAGGTCGCGTTCGACGCGCTGGAGACCAGCACGCTGGCCAGCGTGGGAGTCAACCGCCTTCGCCATGCGCCGGGCGCGGAGCTTCCCGCGGGGCCGCTGTTCACGTTCGGCGAGGCCTGAAGCGACCAGGCCAGCGGCATGCAGGCCATGGGCACGACCGCGCTGGCGACCAGGCCAGCATCGATCATCGGCTCGCTGACAAGGCCGCGCTGTCGTGATGGCCATGCAGGTATGGCGTCCGGGCCGCTGGCATGCCCCCATGATCCACGGCGTGTCCTGCCGTGCCCGGCGCGGACCCTGGCCAGGCGATGACACGGGCGTCCACCGGCGCTACCAGGGTTGCCGAGCCGCCCGATTTCGCCGGCCATACGCTGGGCCAGCCGCCTTGCCCGCACGTGCAGGCGGGCCGTTTATCCGGAATGCGCTGTCTGGGCCGCACTAGCCAGATTAGTCCCGTTAATGTTCCTATGCTGAGTTCCAGCGGAATTTCCGATTCGGCTATTGGCACGGTGCGGCCGACGCGGTCTTGCTGGTGGCGGTTCCGTTCTCGCCGGCGCGATCCGCTGACGGAGTCACAGGAACTATCACAGGCAGTCAGCATTATCGATCCGGGCCGCGCGGATATGGCCCTAGACGCAGGAGGTACACAGCCGGGTTCGCGCTGCCACCGCAAGTGGGGCGCACTCCGGGCGGATGCCCGCCAGGGGGCCGGGCCGACTGCGACGCGCCACTGGGCGATGATCGGAGTGCACCCGCGCATAAGCCCTCATAGCATCACGGAACTGCGGAGAGTAACTACTACTTACCAAGTAGGTATAGGTGTTGACCAGGGATAATGGATTTGCTGATGGTTCATGGCTCACGCGGCCAGCCAGCCGGGGCGATAGGAGCCGGCCCGGCGCATGTCGGCGCAAGTCAGAGATTCCGGCATTCTGGCTACGATCAGGTCTCATTTCCGTTAACGTCCAACGCTGTTAGCCCCGTTGCTGCCATCTCAGCACAGGACAGGCAGCAAACCCGCCGAGTCTCTGGTGCGGCCAGAGAGCCGGGGACCCAGGTATCCCCGGGGTGAATCGGCGGACCGCGTCTGCGCGAGCGGCCTCGGCCCGCTGTAGGGCTCCTCCGGCCCGAACCCGTCAGCTAACCCGGTAGGCGGCCAAGGAGAGGAGTTTGACGTGGAGCGCTCGCCCCACGGCCGGCACAGTGCGGGTCAGTCTTGGCAGGCTTGTGCCAGAGCCAGAACACGGAAACGCACCAAAGCGGCCCGCGGCGCCTGGGTTGTCGTGCTCGGGTCCGCTATCGCACTGCTGGCCGGCGCACTCACATTCGCCGGCGGCGGAAGGCAGTTCATCCAATTCGCGGCGAACAATGCCAATGCGCCGCTGTTCGGATCTTCGGTATCCAGCATGGCCGATCTCAAGCTGGTGACCAATGAATTCGGCCACCTGTCGATTGTCCGCACCTATTACACCGGGCTGCCGGCCGCGAACGCGTGGACGACCGGGCTGCCCGCGGCCAACCACTCGGCGGCCATCGTAAGCTTCAAGGCGAATCCGTCGGCAATCTTGTCCGGCGCGGACGACGCGGCGCTATCGCACTTCTTTGATACCGCCCCGACCGGGCACCCGATCTACTACGTCTACTACCACGAGCCGGAGGACAACATCGCGGCCGGCCAGTTCACGGCGGCTGCTTACAAGGCTGCCTGGGCGCGGGTAGTCAAGCTGGCAGACGCGGCGCACAACCCCTGGCTGCACTCGACCCTGGTGCTGATGAACTGGGACCTGGAGAAGGGCTCGGGCCGCAACTGGCGGGACTACCTGCCGGGCGGCGGGATCATCAGCACCCTTGGCTGGGACGCCTATCCGGTCGGCAGCGCGGTCAACCGTAACCCGCAGCCGACACCGCCAGCGGATTTCATGGGCCCGTGCATCACCGCGTCCAAGAGCGTCGGCCTGCCCTACGGCTTCGCCGAGTTCGGCCTGTCCACCGCGTCCGGCCGGGCTGCCTGGATGACTGAGGTCGGCAACTACCTGATGACCAGCGGCGCGTTGTTCGGCAGCCTCTGGAACGGCGACGCGGCGTTTCCGACGCTGAAGCTCACCGACCAGGCCTCGATAGACGTGTGGCGGAGCTTCGTCGCCAGGTCGGGCACCAGCCCGGGGCCGAGCCCGACGCCAGCGAACACGCCGTCGCCCATTCCCACGCACAGCACCGCTCCGCCGCCATCGACGGGCCCCGGTGTCTCCGGGCTGGCGGTCAGCCCGGCGTCCCTGCTGGCCACCGGCCAGAACCACGTCGCCATCACCTTCTCGATCAGCCAGACCGCCAATGTCACCGTGCTTGTCCTCGACAGCAACGGCACAGTGGTTCGCACGCTGGTCAGGCCGACGCACAGGGCGGGCAAGCTCAAGATCCCGTACTACGGCTACAACGGCAGCGGGCAGCGCGTTCCGGCCGGGAACTATGAAGTCCTGATCGTCGCGAGCAACGCCAAAGGCAGCGGAACGGCTGAGTCGGCTCTGACGATCAGAACGCCGTGACGATCAGAACACCGTGACGATCAGAACGCCGTGAAGTGGGCTGTCCTGGTCTGCGCCAAGATGACCGGCAGGCCGGGCGTCCGCCCGAACCAGCGGGCCCGCGGGTAGCCGCGGGCCCGCTGGCGTCCGGCTCATCGGCGCACAGCTGGATCCGCGCCCTCCGGTGACGCGCACGGCCCGGGCCCCGTAATAAATCTGCGACAGCAGCCGGGGGCTTGCCGCCGGGACCGTGCGGTCGTGGTTCACCCGCTCCCCTCGGCGACTTGAGCTAGTCGGCGGCATCGGCGAGCAGTCCATCGTCGCGATCGGCGTTGGCCCGGCCCTCACCGGCCGGCCTGGCGGCCCTGGCGCTTTGCAGTTGGCTGCGCTGCTGCGGTACCCGCACGTGGCGCACGGGCCCGCCGCCAGTGTCTGGATCGCGCTGCTCGCCGTGCTCGGCTTCCTCGGCGGATACGGGCTGCTGCGTGCCCGCCCAGGCGGCCCGTAGTTCTCAGGCTCGCCGAGATCTGCGAGATCTGACAGTGGTTAAGATCTGTCCGGCCCCGGGCGGCTAAATGTTAACCACTGACTGAGCCGACCGGTCGCTGGCCGCGAGCTGCCCGTGGGTGACCGGCCGACCGGCTCAGGTAGTGTTGCCGTTCAAGCAGTGGCCGTACCGAGGAGGTGAGACCCATTACCGCCAGATCAGGCCGGGTGCTCTCACAGCCGTGCGGTCAGCACGACATAAGGTGACCGAGAGAGCGCCCATCAGCATCCCGGAAGGCGCTCTCATGTCAGCTTCCCCTTCACCTTGCCCGAGGTCGGTCATTGTCGCCAGGCTTCGGGACGCCGGCTGTGTCTTTGCCGAGGACGAAGCGCGATTGCTCATCTCCGCTGCACCGAGGCCGGCCGAGCTTGCCGCCATGGTGGACCGGCGAGCGGCCGGCCTCCCCATCGAACACGTCCTCGGCTGGGCCGAGTTCTGCGGCCTGCGGATAGCCGTAGATCCCGGAGTCTTCGTACCACGCCGCCGCACCGAGTTCCTCGTCCGCCGGGCCGCATCCCTCGCCCGCCAGGCGGCCAAGCCCGCGGGTCAGGCCCCCGGGCGGCCACGAACCTTCGTGGTCGACCTGTGCTGCGGCTCGGGCGCGATTGGCGCCGCGCTAGTCGCGGTCCTGGACGGGGTCGAGTTGCACGCCGTCGACGTCGACCCGGCCGCGGTGCGGTGCGCGCGCCGCAATGTCGCAGCCTCCGGTGGCCAGGTGTACGAAGGTGACCTCTACCAGCCGCTGCCCGCTACGCTGCGTGGCCACGTTGACATCCTGGTCGCCAACGCGCCCTACGTACCCGCCGGGGCGATCGGGCTGCTGCCCCCGGAGTCCCGCATGCACGAGCCGCGGGCGGCGGTCGACGGCGGCGCGGACGGGCTTGACATCCTGCGCCGGGTCGCTGCCGCGGCGCCACTGTGGCTGGCGCCGGGCGGCCACCTGCTGGTCGAGACCAGCGAGCGCCAGGCGCCACAGGCCGTCGAGGCCTTCGCCTGCAGCGGGCTGATCCCGCGAGTGGCCAGTTCCAGCCAGCTGAACGCCACCGTCGTCATCGGGGCCAGGCCCGGCCCCAAGAGCGGACCGGGCGGCTAGCCAATACCGCAGCGCGCATTGTCACGCTGGCCGCGATGATCGCCCACGTGTAGAGCAGATTCCCGGCCAGGAGTACGGGCATCGACGTGGCCACGCTGATCAGGATGAGGGCGATTCCCGATGCCGCCGAGCAGAGCGTGATTACGGGCAGCGGGCCGGGCCACCGGCACAGCGGGCTCGTGCCGACCGCCCCGAGCAGGCCGCCGACGCCGCCTGCCGTGACGACGAGGCCAACCTGGCCGGGTGGCAGGTGCAGGGTATTCCTGGCGAAGAAGATGATGAGCTTGTCCGCGCCCAGGCACAGGTTCAGTACGAGCAGGAACAACAGCATGGTGAACAGCAGCCGGGTAGCGGTCAGGTACCTGATCCCCTCGGCTACCTCGTGGCGCAGCGCCCGCAAGGATGGTCCTGATCGTCCCGCCCTGGGCGCGGCCCGGTAGAGGCCTCGAACGGCTGCCAGCGAGGCGAGCGAGACGAGGAAGGTCAGCGCGTCGATCAGCATCGAGACGTGCAGGAGCCCGGCGGCGGCGAGTAGCCCGGCAGCGCTTGGCCCGATGATCTGGCCGCTCTGGTTGGCTGACTCCAGTCACGAGTTCGCTGATACCAGCCGGGGTCTGGGGAACACATCTCGCACGGCGATGGCGAGCGCGGTGTCCGAGAACACGGTCACGGCGCCGACAGCGAAAGCCAGCGAAAGGATCAGCCACGCCGAGATCGCATGCCAGTAGGTCAGCATGAAGAGCGCCAGAAAGATCAGCGCACGGATTACATCGGCGCTGATCAGCACCAGCCACGGGTCAAGCCGGTCCACCAGAACCCCGGCAGGCAGCCCGGCGGCAAGGTAGCCGACGCTGCTCGGCAGGGATGCGAGCACGGCCACCATCGGGCTGCGCGTTAGCTGGAGTACCAGCAGTGGCACGGCCAGGATGGCGAGCCCGTCACCCAGCATCGAAACTGCCTGGCCACCCAGGAAGACCCACGACCGCAGCACGTGCTCATCCTTGCCCGGCTTTCAGCCACAGCGCGGGCCAGGCGGCGTACGCGGCCGAGGCGGCGCCGTGGCTCGCCCGGCGCGCAGCCCGCCCCGGCGGATTCCGGATGGCCACCGGCAGCGCGAACAAGGATGGCGATTCGACCGCTTCCTTTGCGGCAGGCTAAGCGGTTGCTGGCTTCGCTGGTGTGGTGGACGGGATTACATGGTCCACAGTGCCTGGGTGGGGGACATGCGGGCGGCGCGGAGTGCTGGGAGGAGTCCGGCGGCGGCGCCGATGAGGAGGGCGGCGGCGAGTCCGCCGGCCCAGGCGGTGGCGGGGATGACGGTGGCCCAGCCTTTGGCGTGGGCGTAGACGGTGGTGGCGGCGGCTCCGGCGGCAACGCCGGCTGTGCCGCCGGCCAAGCCGAGGAGGATGGCCTCGGACAGGAACTGGGTCCGGATGTTGGCCTTGGTGGCGCCGAGTGCGCGGCGCAGGCCGATTTCGGAGCGTCGTTCGAGGACGGAGATGACCATGATGTTGGCGACGCCAACGGCGCCGACCAGCAGGGCGACGGCGCCGAGGCCGAGGAACAGTCCGTTGAACGCGCCCTTGGCGTCGGCCTGGGCGGTGAGCGCGGCTGACGGCTGGGAGACATCGACCTGCTCGGGGTTCTCCGGGTTGGCCTGCGCGGCGAGGAGGCTGTCGACGGCCTTGACCTGGCTTGTCTGGGCGCGGAGGTAGATCGCGGAGGGGTGGCCGTCGAAGTGCAGGTACTTCTCTGCGGCGGGGTAGCCGATCAGCACGGAGGAGTCGATCTGGGGGGCGAGCACGGCGGGCCGCAGGATGCCGGCCAGGTAGAACCACTGGCCGCCTACCCAGATCCGCTCACCAGGCCAGATCCGGTCGATGCCGAGCCGCTGCGCGGCGGC
>WNGQ01006386.1_pt1 | contig 11409 bp, 6 predicted proteins | sample 5407661 | NCBI WGS metagenome assembly WNGQ01 (sample SAMN13153382, study PRJNA577476) | soil metagenome | isolation source: 60 cm soil or saprolite under Garry oak tree replicate 2 | place: USA:California | collected 2016-06-15
GGCCGTCGTGATCTGCGTGGGCGTCTGATTGTCATCCCGGTTGCGGTCGTTCACGAAAGCGATGTGGGATGAAATGCCGGTCGTGTACGCGGCCAGCGCGGTCGCCTGGTTTCCCATCCGTAACGCGGCTTCCGCCTTGATGAACTGCAGCTGGGCGTACGTCATCAGGGGAATCCTTGACCTGTCCGAGAAAATGAACCGGCTCGGGAGCCCGGCGCCCGACCCGGCACCCGTCCTCGCAGGATACCCGTAGAAATTGTTGGGCTGCTGCAGCGAGTCGAGCGCACCGAAGCCCACGACGTTGGGATCGAGCCCGCGGTATTGCCCGTCCCGTGAGGGTGACAACATTCGCGTCATCCGTGGATCCACCACGCCGCCGAACTGCGTCCCATTCATCAGATTGAGCACGAACCGCGTCTGCCGGTAGTTCGTGATGTTGTCTCGGGTCGTACCCCAAAAATTGCGGTCGTCATTGGGACTGCTCGCCGGGTAGGCCAGCAAGGCATCGTCGGCGTTGCTCGCAAAGGACGAGTCCACCGCCGCGATCACCGCCGCGGGATCGTACGTGGCCTTGTTGGAATAGTGATTCAGGTTCAAGGCCTTCATTCCATACGCCAGCTTCATCCACTTGGTGCGATCCCCGTTGTAGAGATGGTCGCCCTTCGCGAGATACGTCTGGTCGACCAGGCCATCGGTTCGCTTGAGCAGCACGATCGCGCTGTCCAAGAGTCGCTGGACCTCCTGATACGCATAGTCCTGCGGGTCGTAATCGAAGGTGGTGCGCGATTCGTCGAACGCTTCCTTGATGATGATCTCGCCATGGAGATCGGTCAGCGCCTGCCAGCCCCAGGCCTTCAGGATCAGCCCCACACCGAGGAGATCCCAGCGCTGCTCGGCCTCGGCTTTGGTGTTCATATCGACCAGGTTCTGCCCCAGCGACCAGTAGACGTCGCGCCATTGCTCGCCGCCGTTGTCGCTCCCCGCATCATAGCCCATCCGGTCCCAGGTACTCAGGCTGATGCCGGGTAAGGTCCACTCCTGCGTATAACGGCCCACGAAGCGGCCGTCATACTGCGGCGCCGTCACCATCCAGTGTACCATCGGCGGCAGGTACAGATACGCCGTAACGGATTGCGGACCGTTCGGATTGTTATTGACGTCCAGGAAGTTGCTGCAACCGCTAGACAGGGCTAGAACGCCCGCAAGCAATACCGCATGTCGTGTGTTCATCGTCAGAATCCCATCCGGACGCCGAAATTGATGCCCAGCGGCATGGGGAAGTTGCCGAAGTCGATGCCCGTGCCTCCCGACCCTCCCACGGCCGCGCTGTTGCCGTTCACGATCGGATCCAGCCCGGTATAGTTGGTGATGAGGAACAGATCCGTGCCCTTGATGAACAGGCTGGCGTCGCGGGCGCCCAGGAATCCCTGCGGTAGAGCATAACTCAGCTGCACGTCCCTGAGCCTCAGCCAGTTGATGTCCTGCTCGATGAACAGCTCCTCGCTCATGTTCGTGTAGTACGCCGGCTGCACGCTCGGGATCACGACGATATTGTTGACCGTCGGATTGGGGCCGTTCTCCTTCCCGTCCCGCAGCACGCCTTCGATGATCCGCGGCTGGTCCCGGTCCAGCGTCCGCATGCTGAGACCTCTGGCCGTGAGGTAATGCTCGGTCGCGTTGAAAACGTCGCCCCCCTTCCGGATGTCGAGCAGGAAATCCAGGGTAAAGCGCTTGTACCGGAGGGTGTTCGTTATGCCGATGGTAAAATCGGGCTGGCGATCGTACCCGACGTCGATGAAGTCGGGCGAGCGAAGCGGTAGGCCCGTAGTCGGATCGATCAACAGCTGCCCTTTGCGCCCCGCGCTGTCGGTTCCGACCCTCAGGTAGAACTGACCGGTGAGCGCCATGGTGGATGAGCCCGGTTTGGTCCCGTTGCGCACGTTCCCATACAACCAGGTATCCGAGACGTAGGATTCGGGTATGCCATGAGGCAGGGACGTCACGATCTGTCCGGCGCTCGTCCAGTTCACCGTGACATCCCAGGAGAAGGTGGGCTTCAGGACGGGCGTGCCGCGCAGGGTGAGCTCGAGACCCCGGCTGCGCGTCGAGGCGCCGTTCAAGTTGAAGAGAATGAACCCCGTGCCGTAGCTGCCCCGGATGTCGTTGACGATCTGGTCCGTGGTCGTGCTGCGATACACCGACGCATCGACTCCGAGACGGCCGCCCAGAAAGCCGAGCTCCGCGCCGACTTCGTACGATCGCGCGAACTCGGGCTTCAGGCCCAGATTCGGCCCGGTAAACCCGTACCCGTATCCGCCGAACGACGTCGTCTTGGATTCGAGCACGGGCCGGTAGGCATACGCCTTCGCGTCCTTGCCGACTTCCGCATAGCTGGCTCTGAGCTTCGCGGTCATGAACCGGCCGACGGCCGGAAACGCGTCGGAGAAGACAAAACTCGTCGCCACCGAAGGATAGAAGAAGGAGTTCTTGCCCCGCGGGATCGTCGAGGTCCAGTCATTCCTGCCCGTGACCGTGACGTACAGCCAGTTCCGGTACGCCAGCTGTGCCTGCCCGAACAGGCTCACCACACGGCGCTGCTCGAGGGTGGTGCGACTCGTCCGCGTCGGGAGATCCGTGTTGTTCATCGACACGAAGTTCGGATCCAGGAAATTCCTGCCGCTCGCCGCATCCGTCGTCGTCTTGTAGTCGGCTACGGCGTGGCCCAGCAGCCCACTGAGAGAAATGCTGTTGGTGAGCGCGTGGCTGTTGAAGTTGAGCAGCGTCTGCGCGCTCAAGTTTCGGGTGATGACGTCCGCCAGGTCGAGGATTCCGTTGGACGTACCGGCGGCCGCGCTCTCCGGACTCCGCAGGATGAGGTTCTGGTTGGTGTAGTTATCGGTGCCGAGGTTGCTCTTGAGGCTACCCCAGGAAAACGGCGTCAGCAGGAGACCGATGTTGGCCATGATGCGGTTGTTCTTGGAGGTCACCCGGTTCCTGGCGACGTTGAAGTACGGGTTATCGACTTCAGCCGACGCGGCCAGATTGGTCAGCCGGCGCCGGACGCCGGTTGGCGTGAGGTAATCCTTCGCGTCATCGGTTTGCGGCCAGAGCATCAGGCCGATCAGCGGGCCGAGGTCGCCCTTGTACACCTGATCGTTGTTGTCATAGGTATAGGCCATGGACAGATCGGTGTTCAACCAGGGAGTGACCTGTGCCTGGGATGCGCCCGTCACGTTGATCCGGCCATACGCGGAATTCGGGACGACGCCCTCTTGTTTGTCCCCGGACGCGCCCAGCCGGTAGTTGACTCTGCCGTCGGGCGCGGCCCCACTGAAGGACAGGTTGTGCGTCTGCGTGAACCCCGTCCTCAAGAAGCCGTCGATATTGTCGTAGAACTGCGTGCCGGCGGGATACGGAGCCCCGAAGTACTGGAACGAGCCGAGGGTGGTTCCCGCGATGGTGGTCGGGCCATAGACGTGCTGCAGCTCGGGCTTGGCCCTGGTCCGTTCCATCCTGAAGCTGTTGCTGTACTGCCAGCCGCCGCCGGGTCTGCCGCGCTTGGTCGTGATGACGATGGCGCCGCTCGCCGCGTCGATGCCGTACAGGGCAGCGGCTTCCGGCCCCTTCAACACGGTCAGGGTCTCGATATCCTCCGGATTCAAGTCGGCCGCGCGGTTGGTGAAGTCGAGCCCCCGGTTGCTGAACGCGACCAGTGAAGTCGGAGCATCGGAGGCAAGCAACCCGGTATTGAGAGTCCGGTTGTCCATCGGCAAACCATCGACGATCATGAGCGGCTGATTGCTGCTGCTGATGGAGCTGACGCCCCGGATGGTGAGCGACGTGGATGCGCCCGGGACGCCTGACGTGCTCGTCACGTCGACGCCGGCAATGCGCCCCGCCAACGCATTGACGAAATTCTCGCGCTGCGTCTGCGCGATCTCGACCCCCTGGAGGCTCTGCTGCGTGTATCCCAAGGCCCGTTGCGTGGTGGTCTGACCTAACGCCGTAACCACCACGGCGTCGAGATCCATCGCGACTTTGCGCAGCTCGACGTTGATGACATCGTCGGCGCCGATGGTCCGTTCCACCAGCCCGGTGCCGATGAACCGGAACTGCAGCACTTGGCCGACCGCGGCGCGAATGGAATAGTTTCCTTCGCTGTTGCTCGAGGTGCCTGTATTCGTCCCTTTGATGACGATCGATACACCGGCCAAGGGAGCGCCCTGCTCACTCGTGACTCTACCGGTAACGGTCCTTTGTTGGGCAGACGCGCGAGGAGCAACCAGGAATACTCCCACCAACACCAGGACTACGCTTGTTTTCATAATGAAGTGCACCGACTCTTGGTGGACAGTGAGTGGAGCGGCGGAGGCCCGCTCGAGCACCACGAGGCCGACGTTACCGCGGGGTCGTGAAAATCGCAACTCGCTTGCTTTGACGCGCGAACGGGCCGGGAGTAGAATTCAGCCGCGTAGCCTCAACGGAGTCGCCGCGCGACAAGCAAGGGGCCGTTATGGATTCGTTGACCCATGTGTATTTCGCCTGGCGCCTGGCCGAAATCTCCGGCACGGACCCGGCGTCGGCCTACGCGGCGCTGTTTCCGCAGATCGATCGCAATCCACCCTATTTCCACCGCCTCTACGCGCACAACTTCGCCCTGGCCCGGGACTTGAGTAAGATCGGACAGGAGGTCATGGCCACGGGCAAGGTTCCGGCGAAGTTCAAGGACAACTACGCCTGGAAGCGCTTCCTCCAGGAACGCCCGCGCATCGTGGCCTACCGCGAGAAGTTTTCGGCAGCGGCGGGCGTCACCCTCCCGGCTCCGGGGACGGACGCGTTGTCCGGCGCCATCGCCTACCTGTCGCACATCTACTTCGACACCTACAACAATCCCGTGCAGGCCTTCCTGCCCGAGATCGTGCACTCCTGCGCCCAGGTGGGGCTCTGGAAGGCCCTCAACCCGGTGGCCTTCCGGCTGTCCCTGTACGAGCGCAACAACATCGAGGCCTTCCGCAAGCGGTTGTATTTCTCGAGCCTGTGGGAGACGCGCCTAGAGCCGCACGCTCTCGCCTACGCCCTCATCGCGCAAACGGCCGCCACCTGTTTCGTCGACGTCTCCGCGCGCCTGGTGAAGAAAACGTACCAGGCACTTGGCATCGGCGAGCCGCCGGATGGGAAGGATCTGCGCGATGCACGGGAGTTCATGCGCGAGAAGGAGCAGCTCACCATCAAGCTCACGCTCGAATACGGACGGAAGCAGCCGCACCTCAAGCGTTTCGACCGACCTCCCTTGCCGGTATAAACCGTGGGGCACGACCTGCTGCCGGTGTTGCTCCGCCGCTTCGGCGCCCGCCAGCGGCGGGTCCTGCGTGACTGGTGGCGCAGCCGACTCGGACCGTGGGCGACCATCGCGCCTGGCCGCGATCCGGCGCGGAAGCAGATCGCCGGCTACAGCTGTCCGATCCTCAACCCGGCGTTTCAGCGTCACGTCTACGACAACAAGATGCACAATCTCGCCCTGGTGCAATCGCGGCTCGACGGCGTCACGTTAGGCCCGGGCGAGCTGTTCTCGTTTTGGCGTCTGGTGGGTCGGCCCGACGAGGTGCACGGCTTCAGGGTGGCCTCAAATTTTATCGCCGGCAAAGTCGGCTTCGCCGAGGGCGGCGGCATCTGCCAGCTGACGAGCGCGCTCTACAACGCCGCCCTCCTCGCCGGCCTGGACATGCTCGAACGCCACGCTCACAGCATCGACGCGTACGGCCCGAGTCGGTACGTGCCGCTGGGCCGTGACGCGACCGTCGTCTACGGCTATAAGGACTTGCAGTTCCGAAACGCGACCGCCGTGCCGATGACGCTGCGAATCCGGATCAGCCCCGACCAGGTCGAGGTGGCGTTCTACGCGCCCGAGCTTCCATTCGTCGATGTCCGTCTCGACGTCGAAACCCTTGCGTCTGATGGGCTCCACACCCGCACGCGGCGCCGGCGCAACGGATCCTGGGAGCTTGTTTCTGAGGATCGGTATGCACTCCCTGCAAGCTAGACGTTGGGTCCCGCTCATCGTTGGCACTGTGGCTGCCGCCGGAGCCTGCACCCACGAGGGATCAAAGCGGGAGGGGGAGGCCAAGGGAGGCGCAGTCGTTCCAATCCGCTTTACCCAACTCACGGTGGTTCAAGATCGTCTCTGGGCAACGACCGATGCGGGTATCGTCGTGATCGATCCCGTCGCGGAACGCTGGACGAAGCTCGATTTAGGCGTGGAGCGCGTCGTGCCCACGAGCGTGATAGCGTGTGGATCGGACGTCTGGCTGCGGTTGGAGGATAGCCTCGCCCTCCTCGATCTCAAGACGCGGAGCCTCCGGATTAGCGCCACCACCGGAACGCGCCAGCCAGGAGGTCCCCAGGAGCCGCTGACAACGCGTCTCAGCTCAGTTGCCCGAGAGATATGCGGACAAGGTGCTCTGTGGATCTACGACGCGGGGATCCTGTTCAAGCCTCCCTTTGTCGGGGGCGTCTACGAACGACAGGTGCTTCCACGGATCGGCGACAACACGCCTCCGTTCTCCCACGCCGAGTTCCTGGGGGGTGCCGTGTATTTCCTGGTGCCCTACTATGCCGGGGGTCCGGACAGCACTCGTGGCTTGTTTCGCTTCGATCTGAGCGCCTCGACGATCAACCGCGTCGGGTTACCCGAAAATGCGTTCCCGTTGACTCTCGGGCGTGTGGATGATGGTCTTCTCGTTAGGGCCAGCGGGTCGAGGGCCTTTCTCCTGACGGCGGACGGCCAGCCGTGGGTGGAAGCCCCGCAGATCTACGGTGACTCGCTATTGGCCCGGGGCGACAGCGTGGTGTGGGTCGGAGCGTCGTACGACGTGTCACCCGCCAGCTATTTCGTGGTCCGCTACATACACGACGCCCGCGAACCGAAGGATCTCCTCGTTCTGCCTCGCTTTGGGCCCGGTCCCGGTCCCAGGAGCGCCCTCAGCTTCCTGGGAATGTTGTGGGCGGTCTCGGCTAACAAGGTGCTGAGGATCGATCCCACCGCGGAGGAGCTCGTGACGTATCAGGTCAAGGATACGTCCGGGCAGTTCGTGCGAAGGTCATTCCACCTGAAGACCGAGGGGGCCGGACTCCGGTACTTGGAGGGGGACACCCTGCGCCAGGTTCCGTAATGAAGCGGAACCGCGTGTCAGCGCCGCCTGCGGATCTCCGCGAGAAAACGGAAGGCAAGTTCTTTCTGGATTCTGATTTTCTTCCGGTCGAGCTTCAGATTTTCCCGTGAGTCCGGCAGGCCCAGCACACGCACGAACTCCCGCTCAGCCCGGCGGTAATCGCCCTGCGCCCGGAACAGTTGGCCGAGCGCGAATGAGGGAGTCACGTGTTGGGGAAAGGCATCGCGAATGAATTCAAAGCGACTAATGGCGCTGCCGTAGTCCTTCCGGCGAGCCAGGATCTCCGCTTCCAGATAGAGGATGCCCACGTCGCCGAACCGCTCCCGCGCCGCCCGCAGGCTGCGCAGCGCCGCGCCGTAGTCTCCCTCGAAATACTGGGCGAGCGCGAGCTTCTCCCACGCGTAGCCATTCTGAGGAGCCAACCGCAGCGCGGCCGCGAACGTCTCCACGGCTTCGGGAAACGGCCCCTGCTCCAGCAGCGCATCGCCCCGCTGCTCCAGCACCCCCGAGCGGAGCTTGGTCCAGAAGAGGACGGCTGACGCGCACAGCAGCACGACGGACGCCAGCGCGAGGCCAACGGCGGGGCGCCCGACCGCCGGCGCGACCTCGCTCGGCTCGGATGCAGGGGCCAGGATGCCGGCGGTGGTCCAAAAGAGGATGAAGACGGGAGCATAGAAGAGCGGCGCGTTCCAGAGAAACAGCACGAGCTGCCCGAACCAGGCGACGGCCAGGCCCCGATACAGGGGATCGTGCCCCATGCGTCGTCTAGCGCCACGTATGATCAGGGAAACGAGGAACAAGAACACGGAGAATCCGAGCAGGCCTTGCTCCGCGAGGATCTGAAGGAACTGGTTGTGGGCGTCCAGCACGAACGCGGCGTTCTGGTGAAAGTTTCGGGTCCAGTCTCCCAGCGCGAAGAAGCGATGCTGAGCTTCCAGCTGGTGCAGGTTGTACTGGCCGAGTCCCACCCCCAACCAGGGATGCCGCATCCAGATCAGGAGCGTCTCCACCCAGATCATCATCCGCCCGCGGCCCGTGTGGGTGGACCAGCCGAGATACGCCGCCACAACGAGAAGCAGGAGCGACACGCCCGCGAGGACCCACCGAACCCTCGCGGCCGGACGGCGGAACGGGAGACCGAACAAGGCAACCGCGGCCAGCGTGAGGAGGCCGGACGCTGACCGGGTCATGAGCAGGCAAGTCACGGCGGCAAGCGCCACCAGGGCCGTCCGGAGCCGAGCGCGCGTGCTGGGCTGCCTCAGCGCGAGGGCTGGATACAAAGGAATAGAGAAGACCAGCCACGCGGCGACGAACTGCGGGTTTCCGAGCGTGGAGAAGGCAGTCATCTTGCCCAGCGCCTGCAGCCCGAAATCCAGCTGCCCAGGGAGGAGCGCCTGAGCGATTCCGAGCAGCGAGATCGGGAGGGACGTCCAGCACACGACTTGCGCGAACCGCTCGGGAAAATCGGGCGACCACAGCCGCAGCTGGCCGAACGAGAACAGCAGCAACCCCAGCACGAGCAGGCTGTAGCTGAGCCACGCTTCCGGAGGGTTCCGCGCCGCGAGATTGGAGGCCGCCGCGAACGCGGCGAAGAGAATTACCGCTCGAGCGGAGAGCGATGGGGCGAAGCCCTTCACGGTGGCGACCCCGCCCCTGTACAGCCAGTAGAGTAGCGCCGCACTGAAGAGGAGCGGTGCGAAGTCCTGCTTGAGCGCGAAGGGATTGGAAACCCAGGGGAAGAAGACCAAGGCGACGGCGGGGATCAATACCAGAAAACCCCCTTCCTTGATGCGATCTCTCCCGGTACGCTTGGGAATCATGACGACCCAAACCTATGAACGCGTCTCATTTTCCGCTTGCCACCGTGCTCGCCGCCGGCCTCGTCGCCGCCTGCGCCACCAACCCCGCTACCGGGGCGCGGCAGCTCATGCTCGTCAGCGAGTCGCAGGAGATCGCGATGGGGCGCGACTACGACAAGCAGGTCGTCGCCTCCATCGGGCTCTATCCGGACTCGGGCCTACAGCGCTACATCCAGCAGTTCGGCACGCGGCTCGCCGCGACCTCGGAGCGCCCTAACCTGCCCTGGACCTTCCGCGTCGTGGACGACCCGGTGGTCAACGCGTTCGCGCTGCCCGGAGGCTTCATCTACGTCACGCGCGGGATCTTCGCGCACTTGAATTCCGAGGCGGAGCTCGCCGGCGTGGTGGGGCACGAGATCGGTCACGTCACCGCCCGGCACTCCGTCAGCCAGCTCAGCAAGCAACAGCTCGCGCAGCTCGGCCTCGCCGTCGGCACGATCGCGAGCCCCGCGTTCGAGCGCTACGCCGGGATCGCGAGCCAGGCCCTCGGCGTCTTGTTCCTCAAGTACTCGCGCGACGCCGAGAGCCAGGCGGACGACCTGGGCCTGCGCTACCTGCGTCGTGGCAACTACGACCCCCGCGAGATGCCGCACGTGTTCGAGATGCTCGATCGCGTGAGCCAGGCGCAGGGCGGCGGCCGCGTGCCGCAGTGGCTCGCGACGCACCCCAACCCGGAGAACCGCCGCGGGCGGATCGAGCAGGAGATCGCCGCCGGACCGCAGAGCTTCGCGGGCACGGCCGTCAATCGCGACCCCTACCTGCAGCGCCTCGACGGCCTGGTGTTCGGCTCGAATCCGCGCGAGGGCTATTTCAAGGGCAGCGAGTTCTTCCATCCCGAGCTGCGCTTCCGCATGACGTTCCCCGCCGGCTGGACGACGAGCAACGGCAAGGAGGCGGTGGTCGGGGTGAGCCCGCAGCAGGACGCGATGGTGGAGCTCGCACCCGCGCAGCAACCGAGCGCGGATGCGGCGGCGCGTGCGTTTGTGTCGCAGCAAGGCGTCACGGCGGGCTACCCCTCGCGCAGCAGCGTCGGCGGGCTCCCGGCCGTGAGCGCGGGGTTTCGAGCGGCCACCGATAACGGCACGCTGCGCGGCACAGCGGTGTTCGTCGAGCACGGTGGCGCGGTGTACCGCCTCGTCGGCTATTCGGTGGACGCGGGTTGGTCCGACTACGAGGGAGTGGCGGAGCGCTCCCTGCAGAGCTTCGGGCGCCTCACCGACCCGGCAGTGCTGGGCGTGCAGCCGCAGCGCCTGAGCATCGTGCGGCTCGACCGCCGCACCACGATCCAGGAGCTGGCGCGTCAGCGGCCGTCGCCGGTCTCTCCCGTCACGCTCGCCCTCGTCAATCAGGTCGAGCCCACGACCCGCCTCGAGCCGGGCCAGCTGGTGAAGTGGATCGTCGGCCAGCCGCTCCCCTAGCGGGTTGATGAAAAACACTATGGAGAGTCGCGCCGGGATGTTCCCACGCTGAAGCGTGGGCTCGGCGATGCACTGTGCTGAAGCACACCACCTTCAGCGTTGTGCCCGGGCCGAGCCCATCCTTCAGGATGGGAAGGGCGCCTGGCGCACCCCGCCCTCCGGGTCTACTGTATCGCATGGCTTTCCTCGACTCGAAACAGCAGGGCGCCGCCGCGCTCGTCCTGGTGCTCGGCGTCGCCCTCATCATCGCCCTCACCCCCTACGCCACCGGGCTGGTGGGGATCCCCGTGTTGTACGCCGTCTTCGCCCCGGTGCACGACTGGCTGGCGCTGCGCACGCGCGAAAAAGTCGCAGCCAGCGCCGTCGTCCTGCTCGCCCTCTTCCTCATCGTGGTGCCCGGCCTCTCGTTCGCGGGGCTGATCGTGAACGAGGCCCAGGAGATCGCGGGCAACGTGGTCCGCAGCCCGCTGTTGCGGCGGCTCGCCGAGCTGAGGCCCGGCGGCGTGGACCTGGGTCCCCGGCTCGCCGATTTGGGCGCCAAGCTCGTGTCGTGGATCGGTTCCTCCGCCTTCGGCTTGATCGGCACGGCCACGCGGCTCGCGTTGAACCTCGTGATCTCGCTATTCGGGCTGTTCTATCTGCTGCTCCGGCCGCAGGCGACGTGGGACGCGGTCCGACCGTACATCCCGTTCTCGGCCCGGAACACCGAGAAGCTGCGCCAGCGGTTCCGCGACGTCACGACCTCCACGCTCATCGGCACGGGCCTCACCGCTGCGATCCAGGGGACGCTCGTCGGTCTCGGGTTCTGGCTCGTCGGGCTCCCGAACGCCGTCTTCTGGGGCGTCGTCACGATGGTGTTCGCCATCCTGCCCGTGGTCGGGAGTGGACTGGTGTGGGGCCCGGGCGCGATCGCGCTGCTGCTCGACCATCGCCCGCTGCAAGCCTTCCTGCTCGCGCTCGGCG
>WNGQ01006392.1_pt1 | contig 11406 bp, 17 predicted proteins | sample 5407661 | NCBI WGS metagenome assembly WNGQ01 (sample SAMN13153382, study PRJNA577476) | soil metagenome | isolation source: 60 cm soil or saprolite under Garry oak tree replicate 2 | place: USA:California | collected 2016-06-15
TGTCCGACCGGCAGTTCGACGGCCGCGGCAACTACACGTTCGGCCTGACCGAGCAGTTGATGTTCCACGAGATCAACCCGGACCAGGTGGACAGGCAGCGGGGCATGGACGTCACCCTCGTCACCACCGCGACCACCGACGAGCAGGGCCGTTCGCTGCTGCGACGGCTCGGCTTCCCGTTCAAGGAGAACTGAGTAGTGGCGAAGAAGAGCCTGATCGCCAAGGCAGGGCGCAAGCCGAAGTTCGCGGTGCGCGCCTACACCAGGTGCTCACGGTGCGGGCGGCCGCGGGCCGTCTACCGCAAGTTCGGCCTGTGCCGGATTTGCTTCCGCACCATGGCGCACCGCGGTGAGCTGCCTGGCATCACGAAGTCAAGCTGGTAGCCGCCGCGAGGCGGCAGCCGGACACGGGGCGCGCGAGCGCCGAGGAACGGCGCGAAAGCGCCAGCAGAACACTGACCAGGGCGCTCCGGCGCCCGCCGACTACGTCGCAGGTCCGCGAGGAAACCGCGACGAGGAGGGGCCATCAGGCCATGACAATGACCGACCCGGTCGCGGACATGCTGACCCGTCTGCGCAACGCCAACTCCGCCTACCACGACGCGGTGACCATGCCGCACTCCAAGATCAAGGTACACGTCGCCGAGATACTCCAGCAGGAGGGGTACATCGCCGGCTGGCGGGTCGAGGACGCGGAGGTGGGCAAGAGCCTGGTGATCGCGCTGAAGTACGGCCCCACCAGGGAGCGCTCGATCGCCGGGATCAAGCGGGTCTCCAAGCCGGGCCTGCGGGTCTACGCACGCAAGGACAACCTGCCGCGGGTGCTCGGCGGCCTCGGCGTCGCGATCATCTCGACGTCGGCCGGCCTGATGACGGACCGGCAGGCCAAGAAGCATGGCGTGGGCGGGGAAGTCCTCGCCTTCGTCTGGTAGGGGAGCTGACGATGTCACGAATCGGACGAATGCCCGTCGTCGTGCCCGCCGGCGTGGACGTGACGATCAGCGGCCGCGACGTCACCGTGAAGGGCCCGAAGGGCACCCTCAGCCTCGAGGTCGCCGTGCCGATCGAGGTCAAGCGCGACGGCGCCGTGATCACCGTGACCAGGCCGTCAGACGAGGGCCAGATCAGGGCGCTGCACGGGCTGTCCCGCTCGCTGATCGCCAACATGGTGACCGGGGTGACCGAGGGCTACGCGAAGACGATGGAGATCGTCGGCGTCGGCTACCGTGTGCAGGCCAGGGGCAGGGACCTGGAGTTCGCGCTCGGCTTCAGTCACCCGGTGGTCGTCCGGCCGCCGGAAGGGATCGCGTTCCGGGTCGAGACGCCCATCAGGTTCGTGGTCGAGGGCATCGACAAGCAGCAGGTCGGAGAGGTCGCCGCGAACATACGCAAGCTCCGCAAGCCCGATCCCTACAAGGGCAAGGGCGTGCGGTACTCGGGCGAGCAGGTTCGGCGCAAGGCCGGGAAGGCTGGTAAGTAAGACATGGCTGGCACCAGGACGACGGCGCACGTGCGCAGCAAGAGCCGCACGTCGGCACGGGCCGCCTCGCGGACCAGGCGGCATCTGCGGGTACGCAAGAAGATGTCGGGCAGCGCGGCGCGGCCCAGGCTCGCCGTGACCCGCTCGGCCAGGAACATGTACGCCCAGCTCGTCGACGACGTGACGGGCCGTACGCTGGCGTCCGCCTCCACCCTGGAGGCCGAGATCCGCCAGGGCAGCGGCGACAAGAAGGCCAAGGCGCGCCAGGTGGGCAAGCTGCTCGCCGAGCGCGCGGCGGGCGCCGGAATCGGCGCCGCGGTGCTGGACCGCGGCGGCAACGCCTACCACGGCAGGGTCGCGGCGCTCGCCGACGGTGCCCGCGAAGGCGGGCTGGCCCTGTGACACCCACCGTGACAACACCCACCGTGACGCGGCGCCGGGCAATACGCAGCAACGAGAGAAGGACAGTCTGATGGCAGCACCGGCACGGCGCGGTTCCGGGCCAGGAAGCGGCGGCGGAGACCGCCGCGACCGCCGCGATGACCGCCGGGGCGGGGCCGACAAGGGCACCGCCTACCTCGAGCGCATCGTCACCATCAACCGGGTGGCCAAGGTCGTCAAGGGCGGCCGGCGCTTCAGCTTCACCGCCCTGGTCGTCGTCGGAGACGGCAACGGCATGGTCGGCGTGGGCTACGGCAAGGCCAAGGAGGTGCCCGCGGCGATCGCCAAGGGCGTCGAGACCGCGAAGAAGTCCTTTTTCAAGGTGCCGAGGATCGGCGGCACGATCCCGCACGCCGTGACCGGCGAGGACACCGCGGGGGTCGTGCTGCTCAAGCCGGCCAGCCCGGGCACCGGCGTCATCGCCGGCGGCCCGGTCCGGGCCGTGCTGGAGTGCGCCGGCGTGCACGACGTGCTGTCGCGCTCGCTCGGCTCGTCCAACCCGATCAACGTGGTGCACGCGACCGTGGCGGCCCTCAAGGGCCTGTCGCGCCCCGAGGAGATCGCCGCCCGGCGCGGCCTGCCGATCGAGCACGTCGCCCCGGCGGCGATGCTCAGGGCGCGGGCCGCGGCGGCCACGGCCGCCGAGCCAGGAAGCTGAGCGGGAGCCTGAGATGGCAGAGCTGAAGGTAACCCAGACCAAGTCCAAGATCGGTGGCACGAAGACGCAGCGCGACTCGCTGCGCTCGCTCGGGCTGCACCGGATCGGGGACAGCGTCGTCAAGGCCGACCGGCCGGAGATCCGCGGCATGATCCAGGTGGTGCGCCACCTGGTCGTCGTGGAGGAGGTGCAGTAGACGTGGCGAAGAGCGACGTGGCGAAGAGCGACATGCCCAATAGCGACATGGCCAACAGCGACGTGGCCAACAGCGACGTGGCCAACAGCGGTGCCGTAGGCGGCGGAGCGGGCCTGAAAGTCCATCATTTGCGCCCCGCACCCGGCGCGCACACCCGCAAGACGCGGGTAGGTCGCGGCGCGGCGTCTAAGGGCAAGACCGCCGGCCGCGGCACCAAGGGCAGCAAGGCCAGGACCAGCATCTCGCCCGCGTTCGAGGGCGGGCAGATGCCGCTGCACCGCAGGCTGCCCAAGCTGAAGGGCTTCTCTAACGCGCGGTTCAAGACCAGCTACCAGGTCGTCAACACCGGCCGGCTGGCCGCCCTGTATCCGTCGGGCGGCGAGGTGACGCCCGAGAACCTCGCGGCGCGCGGTGCCGTCCGCCGCGGCGAGCTGGTCAAGGTGCTCGGCTCTGGCGAGGCGGTCGGCGGCCTGCGGGTCACCGCGCACGCGTTCTCGGCCTCGGCGGTCGAGAAGATCACCGCGGCCGGGGGCACGACCACGCAACTCTAGGGACATCATCGCCAGGACTCGGCGTGGACGCCCTGCTTCACTGGCGACATAGGATGCTGGCAGGCTGCCGGACTGCGCGGAGCGCGTTAGACTTCGGCGTGCGTGTCGCGCTTGGCTGCACGGCGCCCGGCTCACCGGCTAGCCTGCCGCACCAGGCCGCCAGCGACAAGGAGCGGCAGATGACGTTGACCCTTCGACCCCAGGACGGCGCATGCTGACCGCGTTTTACCAGGCCTTCCGTACGCCGGACCTGCGCAAGAAGCTGCTCTTCACACTCTTCATCATCGTGATCTTCCGGCTCGGGGCCTCCTTGCCGACGCCAGGAGTCTCCGAGCATGCGGTGCACTTCTGCGTCAAAGGCGCGACCAAGACCGGCGTCCTCGGCCTGGTGAACCTGCTCAGCGGCGGCGCGCTGCTGCGGCTGACGGTGTTCGCGCTCGGCATCATGCCCTACATCACGGCGAGCATCATCCTGCAGCTCCTCGCCGTGGTGATCCCGCGGCTGGAGGCGCTCCGCCAGGAGGGCGCGGCGGGTACCGCGAAGATCACCCAGTACACCAGGTATCTGACCATCGGCCTGGCGATACTCCAGTCCACGGCTATCGTCGCGCTGGCCGAGAGCGGCAACCTGCTCCCCGGCTGCACCCAGAACCTGATCCCGAACCGGAGTGTCTTCACGATCAGCACGATGGTGATCTGCATGACGGCGGGCACCGCGGTGATCATGTGGCTGGGTGAGCTGATCACGGACCGCGGCGTCGGCAACGGCATGTCGCTGATGATCTTCACGCAGGTCATCGCCGTGATCCCCGGCCAGCTCTACCAGATCCTGGGCACCGAGGGCGCGTTCATCTTCCTGCTCGTGCTGGCGGTCGGCGTGCTCATCGTCGCGGCCGTGGCGTTCATGGAGCAGGCCCAGCGCCGGATCCCGGTGCAGTACGCCAAGCGGATGGTCGGCAGGAAGATGTACGGCGGCACGTCCACGTACATCCCGCTGAAGGTGAACCAGGCCGGCGTCATCCCGGTGATCTTCGCGTCGTCGCTGCTGTACATCCCGGCCCTGGCCGCGAACCTGTTCGGCAAACAGACGGCGACCTCAGGGTGGACGGTGTGGGTGCAGACGCACCTGATCAGGGGCGATGACCCGTACTACATGCTGGGCTTCTTCGTGCTGATCATCCTGTTCACGTACTTCTACGTCTCGATTACCTTCAATCCCGACGAGGTTGCCGAGAACATGCGCAAGGCCGGCGGCTTCATCCCCGGCATCAGGCCGGGCGGTCCGACGGCGGGGTATCTGCGCTTCGTGCTGAACCGGCTGACCGCACCTGGCTCGCTGTACCTGGGCATCGTGGCGCTGATCCCCATGCTGGCCATCTCGCTGGTCCACGCGGGGAACCAGTTCCCGCTCGGCGGCACCAGCATCATGATCGCGGTTGGAGTGGGGCTCGACACGGTCAAACAGATCGAGAGCCAGCTGCAACAGCGAAACTACGAGGGCTTCCTCAGGTAGTGCGAGTCGTCCTCGTAGGGCCACCCGGTGCGGGCAAGGGTACTCAGGCCCAGTTCATAGCCTCGCACCTGGCGATACCAAAGGTATCGACAGGTGACATCTTCCGTTACAACGTCAGCGTCGGCACGGCGCTTGGCCGGCAGGCCAAGGCGTTCATGGATCGCGGTGACCTCGTCCCTGACAAGGTCACCGTCGCTATGGTGGCGAGCAGGCTGCAGGAGGAAGACGCCCAGTCCGGCTTCCTGCTCGACGGCTTCCCGCGCAACGTGCCGCAGGCCGAGACGCTCAAGAAGATGCTCGCCGAGTGGGGGATGCGCCTGGATCTCGTGCTCGAACTGGTGGTCGACCAGGACGAGGTGATCAGGCGACTGTCCGGCAGGCGGACGTGCCGCAAGTGCGGCCGGGTCTGGCATTTCGCGTTCGACCCGCCGTCGGTGGCCGGCAAGTGCGACGAGTGCGGCGGCGAGTTGTTCCAGCGCGACGACGACCGCGAGGACACGATCAGGCACCGGCTCGAGGTGTACCAGGTACAGACGCAGCCGCTGATCTCCTACTACGCGGACGAGGGCATACTGCTCGGTATAGACGCCACCGGGCCGGTCGATGACGTCACCGAGCGGGCACTGCTCGCGCTGCGCCGGTTCATTCACTGATGACCGTGCCCAGGACTGCGGGTACGGTGTTTAGGGAGGCACTGGGGCAATGCGGCTCAGCCGGATACCGTCGATCGAGATCAAGACGCCTGGCCAGTTCGCGCTGATGCGCGAGGCCGGCCTCGTCGTCGCGCGCATGCTCGCCGCGACGGCGGCCGCGGCCGAGCCCGGGGTCAGCACGGCAGAGCTCGACGCGATCGCCGAGCGCGAGATGAAGGCGGCGGGTGCCCGGTCGTCGTTCAAGGGCTACCACGGCTACCCGGCGACCATCTGCACGTCGGTGAACGACCAGATCGTGCACGGCATCCCGAGCCCCGCCGTCTCGCTGGCGGCCGGCGACGTGCTCTCGATCGACGCCGGAGCGATCGTCGGCGGCTGGCACGGCGACGCCGCGGTCACCGTGGCCGTCGGAGCGTTGCCCGAGCGGACCGCCGCCCTGCTGCGGGCGTGCGAGCTGGCGATGTGGCAGGGCCTCGCCGCCGCCGTGGCCGGAGCACGGCTCACCGACATCTCGCACGCGATCGAGGCTGGCGCGCTGGCCAGCGGGCGGTACGGGGTCGTGCGCGAGTACACCGGGCACTTCATCGGCTCGCAGATGCACATGGAGCCGCCCGTGCCCAACTTCGGCCGGCCGGGGCGCGGGCCGGTGCTCGCCGAGGGGATGGCGCTGGCTATCGAGCCGATGCTGGTGCTCGGCGCGCCGCACACGTCGATGCTGGAGGACGGCTGGACGGTGGTGACCGCCGACGGCAGCCTGGCCGCTCACTTCGAGCACACGGTCGCGGTCACCGCGGACGGGCCCTGGGTGCTGACCGCCGAAGACGGCGGGGCGGCCGGCCTGGCGCTGGGCGGTGCGAGCGCCGGGGCACGGGACGCCGCGGCGAGCGGCGCGGGGAGGCCGTGATGCCGCCCGACCCAAAGCTGATGCGCGCCTCTGACCAGGACCGGGACCGCACCGCCAACCTGCTGCGCGAGCACCACGCGGTGGGCAGGCTGGATGCCGACGAGTTCGGTGACCGGCTGGACAAGGTCTTCTCGGCCAAGACCATCGGCGACCTGGACGAGCTGACCGCCGACCTGCCGGCTGTCGATCCGTATCCGCTGCCCACCTCGTCCCTGCCGCGGCACTACACCGGCGGCGGCGCCGGCCTGCCGGCCTCGTCGGTGCTCGGCGCGATGAGCCGCGGCGAGGGCCGCTTCTCGCCGGCCTGGCAGGCGGCCTGGGGGTCGTGGCTCTGCACGGCGCTGCTGATGATCGTGATCTGGCTGCTGACCGGCGCGGGCTATCCGTGGCCGCTGTGGGTCATCGGCCCGTGGGGCGCGATCATGGCCGGGCGGTGGATCGTGGGATCGCATCCCGAGAGCCACCGCCGCGGCCAGATCCGCGGCGGCGAGCGGTTCGACCGCGGGCAGCTCGGCCCGGGCACCGACGAGCCCGGCGAGCCGCGCGGCAAGGGCTGAGCCGGGAATCGGGTCCCCGGTTCGCATTGCCCGCCCGGCTCAAGTAGACTCTGCTGCGGCCCATAAAGCTGTCGTCCGCCATGGACGCGAGGCTGGCGCGGCACCAGTTGCAGTGGGCCGCCCTATTCCGGCGCACGTGCGAGCGCTTGCCGGAATGGAAAGCCACCCGCGAGCGTTCTACTTGTGCTGTGGTGCGGTCAGCTCCTTGGTGCGGTCAGCTCACTGGTGCAGGCGGCACCGTGGAGCAGGCAGCACAGGACAACGAGCCAGCAGCAGCACAGCAACACAAGCGAACAGCAACGACAAGCGACAGCAGCACAAGCCAACAGCGAAGCGCGGAGGACATGCCCAAGAAAGACGGCGCCATCGAGATCGAGGGCACGGTGGTCGAATCATTGCCCAACGCCTTCTTCAGGGTGGAGCTTGACAACGGGCACAAGGTTCTTGCTCATATCAGCGGCAGGATGCGGATGCACTACATCCGGATCTTGCCCGACGACCGGGTGGTCGTCGAGTTGAGCCCGTACGACCTGAGTCGTGGCCGGATCGTCTACCGGTACAAGTAGCCGGATGGCCACGCAGCGCTGATGTGATGTACCTGAGGAGAGAATCGCCGTGAAGGTCAAGCCGAGCGTGAAGAAGATCTGCAGCAAGTGCCGGATCATTCGGCGGCATGGCCGGGTGATGGTCATCTGTTCTGACCCGCGGCACAAGCAGCGGCAGGGCTAGCACGAGGCAGGGCTAGCAGAACAGGCCAGCAGACCAGCAGAAGAGCACGCACCGCGACTCCGGGCCGCCCAGGCGGCCCGGAGCACCCCCGGGACGGAGGCCGGGGCCACGTCCAGGGCACGGACGCGGAGCGGTGCGCAGGACCTCCGGACGAAAAGGAGAGTTGCCCACGATGGCACGCCTAGTAGGTGTCGACCTCCCGCGGGACAAGCGGCTTGAGGTCGCCCTGACCTATATCTACGGCGTCGGCCGTACCCGCGCGCTCGAGACGCTGAATGCCACGGGCATCAGCGGCGACCGGCGGGTGCACCAGATGACCGACGAGGAAGTCGTCCAGCTCAGGGACTGGATCGAGGCGAACTACAAGGTCGAGGGTGACCTGCGCCGCGAGGTCCAGGCAGACATCAGGCGCAAGGTCGAGATCGGCTGCTACCAGGGCCTGCGGCACCGCCGAGGCCTGCCCGTGCACGGCCAGCGCACCCAGACCAACGCCCGCACCCGCAAGGGCAAGAAGAAGACCGTGGCCGGCAAGAAGAAGGTCGGCAAGAAGTAGTCCTCTAATCGGACCGATCACCTCCGGAGTTGACAAGCAGGATGCCTCCTAAGAGCCGAACCGGCGTCAAGAAAGTACGCCGTAAGGAAAGAAAGAACATCGCGCACGGGCACGCCCACATCAAGAGCACGTTCAACAACACCATCGTGTCCATTACCGACCCGGCGGGCAGCGTGATCTCGTGGGCCTCCTCCGGACAGGTCGGCTTCAAGGGATCGAGGAAGTCGACGCCCTTCGCCGCGCAGATGGCCGCCGAGGCGGCCGCCCGCCGCGCGATGGAGCACGGCATGCGCAAGGTTGACGTGTTCGTCAAGGGTCCCGGCTCCGGCCGCGAGACCGCGATCAGGTCGCTGCAGGCCACCGGCCTGGAAGTCGGCTCGATCCAGGACGTCACGCCGGTTCCGCACAATGGCTGCCGGCCGCCCAAGCGGCGCCGGGTCTGAGGGAGTAAGCGAAGAGAATGGCCCGATACACCGGTGCGGACTGCAAACGCTGCCGCCGCGAGAAGACCAAGCTGTTCCTGAAGGGCGCGAAGTGCGACTCGCCTAAGTGCCCGATCGAGATCCGGCCCTACCCGCCTGGCGAGCACGGCAGGAACCGCCCGAAGGAGAGCGAGTACCTGCTTCAGGTCAGGGAGAAGCAGAAGGCCAAGCGGATCTACGGCATCCTCGAGAAGCAGTTCCACAACTACTACGAAGAGGCCACCAAGACCAGAGGCAAGACCGGTGAGGCGCTGCTTCAGATCCTGGAGGCCCGCCTGGACAATGTGATCTACCGGGCCGGGTTCGCCAAGAGCCGTGACATGGCACGGCAGGTCGTCAGGCACGGCCACGTGCTGGTCAACGGCCGCAAGGTGAACATCCCCTCCTACCGGGTCAGCGAGAGCGACATCGTCGAGATCGCGCTCAAGTCCCGCGAGCTGACGCCGTTCATCGTCGCGCGGGCCGAGGTCGGCGAGCGGACGGTTCCGTCCTGGCTCGAGGTCATCGGCGACAAGATGCGGATCCTCGTGCACACGCTTCCGTCGCGCGCGCAGATCGACACGCTCGTCCAGGAACAACTGATCGTCGAGTACTACTCGAAGTAGACGTCTTTACCTGGCTGGCCACGGGGGCCCGCCGGGCACCTGGCGGCGGCAGCCGTCAGCCCTAGTCGCCTGTCAAATAGCGGGCAGGCGGAAAGGACCCGCAGATGCTCATCGCACAGCGTCCCACCCTCACCGAAGAGCAGGTCGGCGATTGCCGTTCGCGGTTCACGATCGAGCCGCTCGAGCCCGGCTTCGGGTACACGATCGGCAACTCGATCCGCCGCACGCTGCTCTCCTCGATCCCCGGTGCAGCGGTCACCAGCATCAGGATCGAGGGAGTGCTGCACGAGTTCTCCACGGTGCCTGGGGTGTCGGAGGACGTCACCGACATCATCTTGAACCTCAAGGAGCTCGTGGTCTCCTCCGAGCACGACGAGCCCGTGCACATGTACCTGCGCAAGCAGGGGCCAGGCGTCGTCACCGCGGCCGACATCGCGCCGCCGGCCGGCATGGAGGTACACAACCCCGAGTTGCACATCGCCACGCTCAACGGCAAGGGCAAGCTGGAGATGGAGCTGACCGTCGAGCGCGGCCGCGGCTACATCTCGGCGTCGCAGAACAAGCAGCCGGGCCAGGAAATCGGCCGGATTCCGATCGACTCGATCTATTCGCCGGTGCTCCGCGTCACCTACAAGGTCGAGGCCACCCGAGTCGAGCAGCGAACCGACTTCGACCGGCTGATCCTGGATGTGGAGACCAAGCCCTGCATGCGCCCCCGCGACGCGGTGGCGAGCGCCGGCATGACGCTGGTCGAGCTGTTCGGCCTGGCCAGGGAGCTGAACCTGGAAGCAGAGGGGATCGACATCGGCCCGTCGCCGACGGACGCCGCGCTCGCGGCCGACCTGGCGCTGCCGATCGAGGAGCTGAACCTCACGGTCCGTTCCTACAACTGCCTCAAGCGCGAGGGAATCCACACCGTGGGCGAGCTCGTCGCCCGCAGCGAGCAGGACCTGCTCGACATCCGCAACTTCGGTGCCAAGTCCATCGAGGAAGTCAAGCAGAAGCTGATCGACATGGGCCTGGCGCTCAAGGACTCCCCGCCCGGGTTCGACCCGGGAACGGCCGCCGACAGCTACGGGGCGGACGACGACGACAGCTACGTCGAGACCGAGGAGTACTGACCGGGCTGAGGAGTACTGACCGGGCCGGACAAGCGGCCTGCCAGTTAGCACGACCAGATTAGGCAACACCGAGGAGAGTCTTTCGATGCCCACGCCCACCAAGGGTCGCCGAATGGGCGGCAGCGCAGCGCACCAGCAGCACATGCTGGCGAATCTCGCCACGGCGCTGTTCGAGCATGGCAAGATCACGACGACCGAGGCGCGGGCACGCCGCCTGCGCCCGGTCGCCGAGCGCCTGATCACCTTCGCCAAGCGGGGCGACCTGCACGCCAGGCGGCAGGTACTGACCGTGATGACCGACAAGACCGTAGTGAAGACGCTCTTTGACGAGATCGGGCCGAGCTACGAGAGCCGTCAGGGCGGCTACACCAGGATCACGAAGGTCGGCCCGCGCAAGGGCGACAACGCCGCGATGGCGGTCATCGAGCTGGTCCGCGAGAGCGTCGAGGCGAAGCCGCAGCGGCGCCGTGCACGGCGGGCACAGCCCGTCGCGGGCTCGCGCCCGGCCAGGGGTGCCCGGGCCGCGACCGAGTCGGCGGAGGCGGCGTCCGCGGAGGCGGCTGACGCGGAGGCCGAGGTGGCGGAGGCCGAGGTGGCGGATACCGAGGTGGCTGACACCGCTTCGGCTGAGGCCGACGTCGCGGGCCAGGCCCAGGCCGAGCCGGCCAGCCAGACCGGTGACGCCGAGAGCGTCGGCGCCAGCCAGGACGACGAGCAGTAGGCTGCCCGGCGGCACTGCCAGCCCCGGCGGCACTGCCAGCCCCGGCGGCACTGCCAGCCCCGGCGGCACTGCCAGCCCCGGCGGCACTGCCAGCCCCGGCGGCACTGCCAGGCTGAGGCTGGATCTCGGCTACGACGGCGCGCGGTTCCACGGCTGGGCGATCCAGCCTGGCACCCGCACCGTCGAGGGCGTGCTCGCCGATACGCTAGCGCTGCTGCTGCGAACGCCGCAGCCGCCCGCGCT
>WNGQ01007316.1_pt1 | contig 11405 bp, 12 predicted proteins | sample 5407661 | NCBI WGS metagenome assembly WNGQ01 (sample SAMN13153382, study PRJNA577476) | soil metagenome | isolation source: 60 cm soil or saprolite under Garry oak tree replicate 2 | place: USA:California | collected 2016-06-15
ATAAAGAACCGCTGGCGAAGGTAAGTCGTCGTGGGGCCGTGGTCGATCGACTGCAATTTGCGCTCGGTTACTTTGACCAGGGATGCTGCGTTGCCATGGATCAATGTGATTTTCGATACCGACCTTAGTCCAGAACTGCAGGGACGACGGATCACGTCAGTTTTCGTTGAGGACATCAATGGAACGCTCGTTCCTCGGGAAGGGACCTCCCGCTGGTCGATGGCGGTGCAGTATGGCCCAGAGCAGGGTGAAAAAGCAGAGGACTTCAGGCCGGAGCTTTGCGCACAACTGGTTCGCAAAGGCGCCGGGCGGACGGACACCAAGGTCGAAATCGTGGACATTCGGCCATGGGAAATGGCCGCTTACCTGGCCGATCGATACAGCACCGGGAGAGCTTACTTGGTCGGCGATACAGCCCATGTAATACCACCCACCGGAGGGTTTGGCGGGAACACAGGCATCCATGACGCACATAATCTCGCGTGGAAGCTCGACGCGGTAATGCGAGGTGTTGCCGGGCCGGCGCTCTTGGGCACGTACGAACTCGAGCGGCGACCGGTTGCTGAACGCACGCTGGCACAGGCATTGGCGCGGCTTCAAGCATGGTTTAAGGACCCAGGCAAGAAACTGCCATCACCGGAGAAGATCATTGATGACCATTGGGTCATTTTCGGTCACCTCTACAAGGGAGGCGTTCTCATCGCCGAGCGCAGTTCTAACATGGAGGAACCATTTGAGGACCCACAAAAGCCGTCAGGACGGCCGGGCTCCCGGGCACCACACGTTTTCCTTGATCGTGCAGGAAGGCGCATTTCCACTCTCGATCTATTCGATGGCCAGTGGGTGCTCCTTACCGGAGCCGAGGGTAGTGCATGGATCTCCGCTGCAAACAAAATTCCAGCCGCCGCGGAATTCTCTTTGATCTGCCATCGCATTGGACCCGAAGGGGATCTGCAAGATTCCTCACGTCCAGTGGAACGCTGTGTACGGTGTAAACGAAGGAGGCGCGGTATTGGTCCGACCCGATGGGTTCATTGCTTGGAGGAAGCGAGAGGGCGTCGGCAAGCCCCAAGAAGCACTCCGTGAGGTCCTGCATCGGCTGAGTTTCAAGGATGCAACACCGGCAAGTCTCGTGGCGTAAGACGGAGCGAAAGCAGATTGTCGCTTGTGAACTGGTGCCACTTTAGGGGGACCTCGGAGGCAGCGTAAATGCTCAACATGTGCCCGGTGAACTACTTATTGTGAAATGGTTCCTGTCACAAAGATTGGATCGCGGTCGTCACTACCATCACGGCCCGCAATTGTCGACAAGAAACGTAAAGGGTGGTGGATCAGTTCAGGGCATTTAGCCTAGAAGGAGGAGGGACATGAACGCTCTGTTGTGGATTCTTCAAGCCCTACTGGCCGCGCTCTTCCTAATAGGTGGCGGCATGAAGGTTTTTATGTTCGAGAAAATCTCACAGCAAGTCGCCTCAAACAAGGCGTTTTCCATTCAAACTTGGACGGGGATCGGTATCTTCGAAATGCTTTGCGCCCTGCTATTGGTAATTCCGGCCGCAACGGGGAGATTTGCGATCCTGACCCCTGTCGCAGCGACCTGCCTGGCAGCAGAAGGCGTTTTGATCGGCTTATTGCACTACTCATACGCGGAGTATTCACCCATGAGTTTCAGTCTGGTCCTGGCTGCTCTGGCCGCTTTTGTGGCCTATGGGAGGTTCATGCTCAAGCCGCTCTAAGAATGCGTGTCTCATTAGTCGATCAGGGATTGTTTCAACAACTCAGGAGCCAACCGACGTTTGCTGCTCAAAGACACGCAGTACGTTAGACCTGGTGTTTGGCGGCGGTTGTGCGCGGGATCTGTTGATTTACATGAGGGAGTGTCACGAGACCGTCGCAAAAACGCTAGTCGTCAACGAACCTGAAAGTTCGCTTTCGAATAACGTCGGAGGCTTTGCGTATGGGTGTTTTTGGCACGGGTCTGTACTCAGGTGATTTTGCGCTGGACTTGCGTTCTGCAGTTGCGGCCGCCTTACGCCTGCCTTTCAATCCAGACAAGCTGGTGGATATGCTGCGCGATACAGAGCCGTCCGCAGCAGACACCCCGAGCAATGAAGATCACACGACGTTTTGGCTGGTGGTCGCTGATCAGTTTGCGAAGCGAGCGGTTGCATGCGATTGCGTGCGCAGCAAAGCTTTGGCCATCATAGACGGCGGCGCTGACATTGCGAGGCTTGAGAAGCTCGGCATGAAACCAGCCGACTTGCGTAAGCGGCGACGTATGCTCGACGAGCTTCGGACGCGAATTGTTGCGGTCCCGACAAGCGGCAAACCGCGAACTGTCTTGCGAAAGCCGCAACCGTTATTGATGGGGATCGGAGACGTGCTTGTCTACCCCACTTGCGACGGAGAGAGCGTCAATCCGTACTACCCCTCCAAAGAGGAGGACGTTCACTACACCAAAAATGGCCCGGAGCTGTGGAAACAGGATGGTTGGGGCGCCATAGTGATTCTCGATTGCGGTCGCGCCTTCGATTATCTCTCCTGGTATCGACCAGCAACGCTTGCCGAGGCAAGAGCTGAAAAGCCGACACTGCATTCATTGCGTGGCACTCTGCTGTGGAGAATCGAATTGCCCGGCACCTGTTCGGCAAGTCACTTCAGAAAAATGGAATTGCAAAAGATTGGGGTACTCCCCGTTGATCCAAAGAAGGCGACGGATATTTACCCAAAGAGGTTTGGGACAGGACCATCCGCAGCGGTGAAGGATATCTCGATTGCAAATCGCATGAAGGCGGCGCTTCCCGGGGCAGCAGTCCCGAATCCGGATGGAATAAAGAAGTCCTACACCCCTACGATATCGGGAATTGAGCAGGTAATGCAGATCTAGAATCTGTCGGATCACTTCTTTGTTCTGTGTGGATTTGAGGAATGTATGAATCGGCGTGAGTTCACCAGAACGGCGACAGCGTTGGCGATTGGTGCGCGATTAAGCAACGAGAGTTTTGCTATGGATACCGGACTGACGTCCAAGAGAGAATCATTGCCGCCTCTAGTAGCCGGCATTAGCCTCGTCGATTCGGATATTGCGAGAGCCGCGACTGAACTAAGCCGTGAAGCATCGCCACGTTACCTTTTCAATCATGCGATGCGAACATTTCTCTTCGGTTCCCTAATCGGACGTGCACAAGGACAGAAGTTCGATCCAGAAGTTCTGTACCTGGCATGTATTCTGCATGATCTCGGCTTAACGGAGCGTTTCGAAGGCGATTTACCCTTCGAAATCCAGGGAGCGGAGGCAGCGAGAGAGTTCCTCAGACAGCATGGATATGGCAACGACAAGGCAAGAGTTGTGTGGGACGGTATCGCGATGCACGCTTCTCTCATCGGACACTATAAGCAGGCGGAGATCAGACTGGTGGGAGAAGGAGCAGGGGCTGACGTGGTTGGACCGGATTTCGTGCAGATAAAGAAGGCAGACCTCGATGAAGTACTAGAAGCGTTCCCTCGCATGCAATTCAAGACTTCATTCCTCAAGACATGTGCAAATGTGGTCCGCAAACACCCCCGCGGTGCGTCTCGCTCTTTTATGAGAGACGTCGGTGATCGCTACGTAGCGGACTTCCACCCGCCGAATTTCTGCGATCTTGTCATTCGCGCTCCTTTCCCGGAATAGACGGACTAAACTATGCAGACCATCGAATGGCTCGTAATCTGTGACTATGGAAGTGGTCGCGGTAAGTGCTGGGAGAGGTCCCGAGACAGCGGAGAAATGCTCGCCTCATTATCTCAGCACTTGTGAAACCCGACAAGACAGCGATCTCTTCGAGCCCCCTGTCCGTATTTTCCAATTCTCGACGTGCAAATTCAATGCGAACTGCCTCAACAAAGTGCGCGGGTGTCGCCCCCACCTCCCGGGTAAACACGCGAGCGAAATTTCGCGGACTCATCGCTAGCCTAGACGCCAGAGCTTCCACTGAGAGATCACTCTGAACATTTTGTGCGATCCAAGTTTGGAGCTCACTGACTGGTCGATACTCGGAAGCTTGCGACGCGAGCAACGCACTAAATTGAGCCTGGCCCCCGGGTCGGCGCAAGAACAGCACAAGCGCTCTCGCTACCTGAAGCGCTATGGCACTCCCAACATCTTCCTCGACTAACGCCAATGATAGGTCCATTCCTGCAGTGACTCCTGCCGAGGTGTATATATGACCGTCCTGAACGTAAATTCGATCCGGTTCAACCGTGATTTGCGGATACTTTTGCGCAAACTCCTTTGCGAACATCCAGTGGGTAGTGGCAGTCCTTCCATTCAGTATCCCTGCTTCAGCTAAAAGGAATGCACCAGTGCAGATGGACACAACGCGTCGAGCTTTGCGTGCCATATTCTTTACCCACGTCAGTACGGCGGGATCCCGCATCCCCTGGGGGCCCGTTCCGCCAGGAACGACCAACGTGTCCACTTCTCCTCTCACTTCGTTGTACCGCCGCTTTGCCAGCAGACTCAGACCTGAGTCACCGGTAAAGAGGCACTGTCTGCTGGTTGTGACTAGCTCAACCTCGTAGCCCCAGCGCTTACCTCGAAGTGCGTTGTTTGCAGTGGTGAATACCTCCCAGGGCCCAACAATGTCGAGTTCCTCCACAGGTGGAACTGCGAGTACGACCACACGTCGCAGCGAGAGGAGGGGCTTGGCTGCCGAAATTGATTCTTGGGAGCTTCTCATCCTAACAATGTAGGAATTCATTATGGCAGAAATCGTTGGGCATTTGTCATTTTAGCCACGCGGATCGACAAATAACCTTGGCTTGAGGGACACAAAGTGGGAAAGAAGTTCGTCAGGAGTATCGGCGTTCTGGTTGTCATGACCGCAATCGGTTACCTGTCTCAAGGAAGCACTTCGAGCCAAGCTGATGCGGCATTTCACAAACTACAAGCGCTTGCAGGTGATTGGCAGGGGAAGGACGACGACGGCAAAGCGGTCAAAAGCAGTTTTGTCCCCATAGCCTCGGGTACAGGAATTATGGAGACACTCACGATGCCAGAGATGGACGAGATGGTCACCCTGTACAGCAAGGATCGTGACTCCATCGTTCTCATGCATTACTGCCCGACAAACAATCAACCGCGCATGCGAGCGGTGCCGAGTGCTGAGCCGATTACGGAGTTGGTGTTCTCGTTTCAGGGTGCCGGGAATCTGCCTGACCCTGCAGTCGGTCACGAACACAAGCTTGTGATTCGCTTCAACGATCCGGACCACATTACCGAGCGCTGGACTTGGCAGAGCAAAGAAAAAGATACGGAAATGATTTTTCACCTTACACGCACCCACTCGGCTCGCAAGTAAGTGATGCTCTCGATGATCGAAACGGGAAGTCATGTCGCAGCTTTGCACGAAAAAACGCCAGATGCGCCCTTCGCACGTTTTCAGGTTGAAAGGAGCCCCGCAATGAGAGTCCACCCCCGAGTCTGGCTCTTCACTCTTGTCATTGTCTTCTTATTAATTGCCAGCACGATTCCGGTTTTGGCACAGGTAACCTCAGGTCAGATCACAGGCACGATATTTGACCCGCAAGGTGCAGCTTTGGCTGGTGCGGAGATTACCGTTACCAATGCAAACACAGCCCTTACTAGAACGACCACTTCAACTGCATCCGGAGGGTACAGCCTGCCCGCGCTGCCACCCGGCACATACAACTTGACTGTCAAGGCAAAGGGCTTCACCACACTTGAGCAGAAAAGCATTTCTCTGCTTGTTGGGCAAGTCCTTACCTTGAATCAGACTCTTAAGCCCGGAGCGGTTAGCGAAGTGGTCGAGGTCACTGGAGAGCCTCCTCTGGTGGAAACTTCAAAGACCGAAATCGGCGGATCGGTTACGCCCACCGAGGTTACCTCGCTTCCAATTCTTGACCGTAACTTCACAGAGCTCATGACACTGATTCCAGGCGTGCGCCCAGCGGAAGCATTCGATCCTACGAAGACTCGCGTAGGCAATATCAGCGTTAACGGCGGGGATGGCCGTCAGTTGGACATCAGTGTGGATGGAGGTGACAACAAAGACTTGGTTGTGGGTGGGCTCGTACAGAATTTTCCCGTCGAAGCGATTCAGGAATTTAATGTTGTAACTGACCAATACAACGCAGAAGCAGGACACTCGGTCGGCGGGGTGGCCAATGTCGTCATAAAATCAGGTACCAACACGGTACATGGCTCTGCTTTGGGGCTTACCCAGCTCAGCACATTGAATCGCACCAACTACTTCGAAAAGCAAAACTGCCTGACGGCGACGCCGGCAATTACCGATGTGAGCAAGTGCAAATCGGTCTTTCACAGATACGACTACGCATTTTCGCTCGGGGGACCCATCATCAAGGACAAATTCTTTGCCTTCGGTGCTTTTGAGCAGAAGCGGGAGCCAGGATCAATCGTTGCGGCTCCGGGAATCGTTTCCGATTTGACGACCTTCGCCAGTCAAAGCAGCGGGTTTCCTGGCGGGCCTTATGCTTTTCCATCTGGCACTCTGCCGTTTCCTTATGTCGACACGCTCGCTGCAGTTCGTTTGGACTACAAAATAGCCGATCGACAAAACTTATTTCTTCGCTATGGAAGGCAGAAGTGGAGTAACCCAAACGATCAATTAGGAAATACGAATACACCGTTTACTGCCGACGGCAGTCAGGCGCAAAACGATGTAAACAATTTCCATGATCTGGCGCTCGGACACAACATTACGATCTCGGCGAACAAAGTAAATTCTCTCAATCTTCACTTTCAAGATATGGCTAACGCAATCCTAGCGTCACCAACAAAAAGTTTTACCTACCCGGTTGCGGGCGGCGGAACTGTGACCAATCCAAACATAATCTTCTCCGATGGATCGCAAGTGGGTCAGAATGCCAATGTCCCGCAGAAAACACTGATCCGCAAATACCAGGTTCGTGATGACTTCAACTGGCTGCACGGAAAGCACAACTTCAAATTTGGAGTGAACGACATTTACTTCGCGAAAATGGGTGGCTCCTTCTTCTTCGGAGCCAATGGATATCAAGCACTCTTTTGGGATGATCCGGTTTGTATTCAAGCCAATAATTGCCTAAACGGCGGCAGTAATTACACAAATGGAATCTCCACACCAGGCGCAGTCCAGGAATTGCTATTCAGCGCGGGCAGCGGCTCCACTGCCCAACCTCCGTGGCACTCATTGGGTTTGTATTGGCAGGATAGTTACAAAGTCACACCGCGGTTGACCTTAAATGCTGGTTTGCGTTGGGATGCGAACATCGGCTTCTTACGCCCGATGTTTGGCAATAGCCTGACGACTAGTAATCGCACGATCTGGTGGCTCGACCAGACGGCGATGGCAGCTGGGGCAACGTTGGGATCAGACCCGGGCATGCAGCAGGTTCAGGAGATTGTTCACAGCAAAGGCGATCTAAATCGCACAACAGCCGACTGGAAGGAAGTCCAGCCCCGTTTTGGCTTCGCTTGGGACATTTCCGGCAATGGAAAGAATGTGATTCGAGGTGGTTATGGCATTGCCCGCGATCAGATTTTCCAAAACATAACTCTCTTCTCCCTTCAGCAAACCCAGCCTACGATTTACCAGACGTTATTTGACTATGTAGGCAATAAGCCTCCGGGAGGGGCTTGCACGCCGACCGCACCGTTTGATATTTGCAGTTTCAGGTTTGGCATCGACCCGCTCCCAGTTCCGCCGCCGGGAAGCAGTGCAGCTGACATTACGCCCCAAGCAGTAGGCCGAATTGTTAATCCAAAAATTACCGATCCTTGGTCGCAGCAGTTCTCGGTGGGGTGGTCCTCTCAACTGAGCACGGACTACGCTCTTTCTGTGGACTACTACCATACGCTCGGAACTCACGAAGAGCGTGTGCTAAACGCGAACCCCATCATCATGCCCGTTTGCGATGCCAGCTTCCCAGGATCCAATCCCTCCGACCCACGCTGCGTCGCGGGAGCAGGTACACGCCTGATGGATCTCGCTTTTCAGACCGCAGGAGCTGCTCTCGGCGATCCAACATTAACAGCGGGAAGGTTTGCTCAAATCTATGAATACAGCACCAATAACCGATCGATGTACGACGGAATCAACTTCCAGTTGAGGAAGCGGGCGTCTCACCATCTCATGTTTCAGGTAAATGACACAGTGTCATGGTCGAGGTCATGGGGTGGCTTTCCCGTCGCGTCCTATGGTGGAAGCGGACTGGCTGTCACGCCTCAACAGCAGTTCGCGCCAAACGAATTTGTGCGCACGAATTTCGACGAACGCAATCGCTTTGTGGTCAGCGGCGTGTTTGATCTATCGCATGGATTTCAGTTGTCCCCGATCTTTCAGGCCTCCTCAGGCCGCCCCTATAGTTTCTTGGTAGGAGGAGATGTGGACGGTGACGGCAGGCGCACACTCGACCGAGTTTGTGTGGGTAGCACTTTGTCCAATCCACTCTACCCTGGGCACAACGGCGCATCCGCAGGATGCACGATGATCGATCCGAACACGCTCACAGGAAAGGCGTTCATCCAGATGAACCTGCGGGCGTCGAAGAGCATCAGCTTTAACGAGCGTGCAAAGCTGTGGTTATACGCAGAATTCTTCAACCTGTTTAATCGCGCGAACTTCTGCAACAGCTACGAAGAGGATGTCACCGATTCTCATTTCAACGAGCCGCGGGCGTTTTGCGCTGGGCCGAGCAATGCCGTCGCTGGCGGTGTGAGCGGATTCACTGCTTTTGCCGTACCATCCCTGCACACGCAACTAGGTCTCCGCTTTGAGTTTTGAGGCGGAAGCTTTCAGTCCAAACGGGCTCTGGGATTGCTTCTCTGTTGTGTGTGATCCGCATGGATGGGGTTCAGTTTTGGTAGTACGCGAGTGTTCTGTATGCGACGCTCTATTGTTTGCCTTGCATTCGCGCGCATTCCGGTCAGAGAGACAGGCAACCGGGCACCCCGTTGCGGGCGCTTAGGAAGGAAGAATGCAAGACTCCGCCCGAACATTACCGGCTATCTTTGTTGGCGGACTCCTCGTCGGCGTGCTGGATCTGACTTACGCAATCCTGGTCTACAGCCCTAGGAAGCCCATTCTCATCCCGCAAACGATCGCCAGCGGAATTCTCGGCAATAGAGCCTACGATGGCGGCGCCCAAACGGCCGTGCTGGGAGTTGTTCTGCACTTTTTCATTGCCTTCGGTGCTTCGACAGTGTACTACCTCATCAGTCGCAAGCTGTTGTTCTTAATTCGTCACTCAATTTTATCGGGTCTCATCTACGGCGGACTGGTCTACCTTTTCATGCACCTCATCGTTCTACCGCTTTCTGCGGCGCCGCATGGGCCCATGCCATTCATTTACCAGGCATGCGAATTCGTCGAGCACTGGTTCTGCGTTGGCTTACCAATCGCTCTCTCGGTTCGACGCTATTCACGGTAAGAGGAGTTATCAGCCTACCTTGCCCGGACGAGAGAATCCTCAATGCTGCCGCTGGGCAACAAGATGAACGTGGAAGCCAGGTGTGGGGCCAAACTAGCAAGGAGCAGACGCGATACGTGAGGTTTAAACGGTGATGCTAACGTTCAAGGAGATTCTGTTATGGTTGTTCGTCATCGACCTGGGCATCGCATTCGGTGCCGGGTTATATGAACAACGCGTGATTCATCCGGAGTGGTTCGGCGGCGGCTCGTGGAAAACCGGACTGCGGGTGGACAGCGAGGCAATGCGCCGAACGGATACCGGCCGGAGATTTTGGGCGTATGTGACGACGGTTCCTCTTACTCTGCTCGCCTTGGCAAGCATGCCCTTTGCCTTAGGGGCACAAGCACAAGGGCCTGTTCGAGATTGGTGGCTCAGCGCGGCGGTGATTACCATCTTGGAGAGGCTCGGAACGTTTTTCTTTTTCATTCCGACGGCCCTGAAGTTCATGCACGCAGATCTTCCCGAATCGAGCGCAGCGGCGATGGCCTCGCAATGGGTGCGGTTGAACCGAATGCGCCTTGCCTTCAACCTCCTTGGATGGCTTGCAGCGCTGAAGGCGCTCTCCGTATTGAGCACTCTTAACAGGTGAATGTTTGCAGCCCGTGCAAATGGGGCTAGTAGTCTATGCTTAAGAGAATTCAGCTAGTACTCCGAGATTTGTTAGCTCTCGCGATTCTGCTCGCGTCCTCGGGTGCCTGGGCCCAGCTAGCACCGGGATCTATGGACGTTCATTGGGATGAAGGTGCATCGAATTGCGGCAGCAGTTCACATCCGCCTCTTCAGGTGCATCCGTACAACGAGCGCAGCTTCATTCTTCGCGAGAACCCGTGCGCCACGTTTGAAGCGCCATTCATGTACCTTCTGATCGGTTCGGAGAAGGCACTTCTTATTGACACGGGCGACGTCGCAGACCCAAACCAAATGCCGCTCGCGAATACGGTGATGCGCTTGCTGCCAGGAGAGGGGCCTGCAAAGATGCGCCTGCTCGTGGTCCATACTCATCGTCACGGTGACCATCGTGCGGGCGATGAACAGTTCACACCTTTCTCCAATGCTCAGGTGGTTGGGTTTGATATTGACAGCATCCGTCGCTTCTACCACTTCACCGATTGGCCGAATGGTCTCGCGCAAATCGAACGACCGGAATACAGGGCTATTCTTTTCGGGGGACTTCCTGATGCCTGCTCGCCTACTCATCGAAGATACCCGTGCCGATCTTGCCAGCGCGCGAAGGGTGGCTGACTTCGTCAGGGATCGCACGGTCAGCTTTGTGCTGGGCGGGCATATTGAGATGGATGCCAGCGGGGGCTTGTTTCCATGGGAATCGCAGTTTCACCCTCACGAACATATCCTGCAGATGACAAAAGATGACCTGCTGACTATGCCAGCGGCCATCAGAAGTTTCAATGGTTTCTATACTAAGAGCGGCAACGTCATCATGCTGAATTCGATTCGCATACTTATCGCTGAGGCCTTTCTCGTGGTCGTAGCAGTAGTTGCGTTGGTATGGATCCTGGTTGGCTATATCCGGCGTCGAAAAAGGGGCTCACAAGTCGCAGCGGAGGTCTAAGTCTGTGCGTCGAAAACATAAGGTTTTGCTGATGGGCTCTGCGCGGATGACGGCAAAGCGGAAACAGTGGATGAATCCAGCCTTCGACAATTTGGCGCCGGTTCGTTCGGCAATCCGGGAAGTAATGCTGGATTAATGACGAGGGATCTTTCTCGAGGTCCAATTCAGTAGGATTACGAACTCTCCAAACCAGTTTCTCCCACTTCACGCGAGATTTCAGCCTAGCCAGCGAGCTGGCACGATTCCATATTTAGTGCTCAGAAACCTTTGCAAGGTGCCGGGCAAGCAAGGGACCAGTTCTTGCCATGTCAACACCCTGCATCTGGCGCGAAGAGTGGCGGATCGTATGCAGCGCACA
>WNGQ01012641.1_pt1 | contig 11402 bp, 9 predicted proteins | sample 5407661 | NCBI WGS metagenome assembly WNGQ01 (sample SAMN13153382, study PRJNA577476) | soil metagenome | isolation source: 60 cm soil or saprolite under Garry oak tree replicate 2 | place: USA:California | collected 2016-06-15
TGCATGAGTGCTTGCGGCAGCACAAGCCTGTACTTTGCGAAAAACCGCTGACAATCACTGCCGCCGAAGCTCAGAAGTTCATCGAAGCGGAACAGGTCCTGGGGCAGCGGCTTATCTCTGTCGGCTTTAACCGACGCTTTGATCCCCGGCATCTGGCCGTCCAGCAGGTGGTTGCTGCGGGGGAAATTGGCCGCGCAATCCTGTAAAAGGGTGTACATCGCAACGCGATAGCCCCACCCTATTCGCCTGGTGAGTCCGTTGTCACTGGCTCCGCCATTCACGATATTGATTCGATACGCTGGCTCCTGGGGCAGGAAATTACAGAGGTGTATGTGCGGGGGGTGCGAACGCATCCGATGTTCAGCGAGGAGACACCGGATATGCTGCTCCTGCAGATGGTGGTGAGCAGAGATTGCTTAGCAACGGTGGAGGTGTCTGTCGCCATTGAGTACGGCTTATGAAGTGTCGGGCGAAATTGTCGGTGAACGGGGCACTGCTCTGACCACGCAGCCTGGTCTTGCGCTGGTGCGATCCCGAGAAGCACGGTCGGTGTCTGTTACCACTGACGGCCTCGTGTACTTTCACGAATCCTATGTCTCCGAGTTGATGTATTGGGTGCGTGCGATCCAAACCAGGCAAGCGTTTACCGGTGCGTCTGCCTGGGATGGCTATATGTCGCTGGTGGTCAGCGATGCCTGTATCCAATCCTTACACAGTGGGATGCCCGTACCTGTTTCGACGCCAGAGAGACCAGGTTTCTATCAGGAACAGATGTGACAAGAAGCAATATTTGTCAACCGAGATGTGCAGTAGATTTGGAATAACAGTATACGGGACGGACAAGATATTCGATCTCGGCGCATTTCATTTTGTCCTTTCCGGGATCACAAACGATATTGGCAAAGTATTCTTGATTCTCCAGTTTATAATTGGCCTAATCTCATGTCAACAAAAGAGCATTAAAGAGGGTCCTCTATTTCGAGTTGCCATGTCCCCTGAAAAACTATGCTATAATCTTTAGTGGCGGTGCTTTGATTTCTTTGGAAAGAGGCAGGAGTCTACATCTCTCCCCGTCGCAGCTCCTCCTCCCAACGACAGTGAGGCAGGCTTGTACCTGAGAGAGGAGGAACAGCCACTATGTCTGAGAGCACTTCCGGGAAAGGTTTTCCTGAGCAACCCAATGACTTTTTTCAAGACATCATTGCACAGAAACCACCACACGAGCACCGTCAGTTTCAAGCCACTATCTTTCTTAGAGAATGCGAGCGAGAGTATCATCGTCACAGATCGGATGTGGTGCCCAAGCAATGCTTGGAAGCATTCCCACTATCTTATTTCCCGAAACTAGGTGGAAAGTGCCGAGAACAAAGGAACTACTTTTTTCATCTCCCTACCTGCTGCAAAGGAATGAGGCAAAGCTTCCCGCAGAAAAATCAGAGAAACGCGAGATGAGCCAAACGAGAAGTTATTGATCTAGGCGCTCTCCTCAGTGTCCTTCTCAGACTTTTTAAAGGAACTGAGACGGATTACAGAGCAGATGCTTCGCCAGTTCAATACGTGGGCACACTCGAGTAAATAACACGGACGGCGACGGCTTCCGGCCATACGAAAGGCAGAAGTTAGTGAACATTTGCATGATATCTCCAGTCTTTCACCCGATAACTGGCGGGGCTGAAACCCATGTACGCACTCTGGCCGAGGAGCTTGCTTACTTAGGACATTCTATAGTAGTGCTGACCGATAGGCGCTCTCCTCATTCTCCTCAGCGAGAATGGCTGAATGGAGTAGAAATTCTGCGCACAAGTCACTATCTTGAATTTATTAACGCACCCGGTCATGTACCCTGGGAGGAATGTCTATTTGGTTTATTACGCGACTTTCAGGATTTGCTTCAAGATCGAGACATTGACATTATTCATGGGCACTGTCAAGCTACTGTTATCCTGGGTGCCATGATAAAAGATATTTTAGGCTGCCCGCTAGTAGCCACTCCCCATAAGACAGAACCCGAACGAGACGCCTTCGGAGAAGGGCGATCCAGGCTTGTCTATACCCACTTACCTTATGATATGCTTATCGTCGGAAGCCAATTTTTCCGGGATCAGTTGCTGCGTTATGGGGCAAAGCCTGATAGGATAGGCTTGATCTATCAGGGGATCAACTTGAATCGGTTTACCCCAGACGTCTCCGGTGAGCGTATCCGCAAGGAGCAAAATATTCATGATGATCAACGCTTGATTTTACTGGTGGGGCGCTTTAAAAACCGTAAAGGGCTGCTGGAGTTCGTCCATGCAATGGCGCAAGTAACAGCTCTCAAATCTGAGGTGCGTGGAATGATTGCAGGTACCAGCAATTCGGCATCTCTCGACTATATTAACCAGGTGAGAAGCGAGATCAAGAGGCTAGATTTAGAGCAGAAAGTGGTGATTAAAGAGACATTTCTCTGGGAGGAGATGCCGGAGGTTTTCGCGGCTGCTGATGTAGTAGTCCAACCTAGTTATGCAGAGGGGCTGGGCCTTTCTGTATTGGAAGCGATGGCTACGGCAAAGCCAGTCATTGGCTGTGCGGTTTCCGGGATTCAGGAAATACTCACCCATCAGGAAAATGGGCTACTTATAAAGCCAGCGTCAAGCGAGGCTCTGGCGCAAGCAATCCTACATCTGCTGTCCTATCCTGATGAAGCCGCACGGCTTGCTGAGCGTGGTTATGCTCATGTGCAAAAGCACTTCAGCGCGAAGAAAATGGCCCAGGAGACACTGGAAGTATATAACAGCGTGATCCGGCCTGGGCACTCAAAGTAGACAGAGAAGAGGGCATTCCATGCGTTGTCAGGGTCCCCCTCCAGTAGAATTAATAACTTGGCCCGTAACCCATTGTGCATCATCGGTAGCAAGCCAGGTGATGATTCTAGCCGCATCTTCAGGCTGCCCCCAACGCCCTTGCGGCTCCAATGTGAGCACATGCTGGTAGAGTGTGGGAGTAGCATACCCCGTATCAGTGGCTCCGGGATTAATAGTATTGACAGTAATGCCTCGTGAAATGAGATGGGAAGAGAGACTCAGTGTAAGCTGATGTAATGCCCCTTTTGAGGCAACGTATGCAAGTTCCGTAGACATCGCTTGCAGATGCTGACCAGAAGTCATAAGAATAACACGTCCCCCCGGCCCACCATCATATTGCGCCACCCACTCTTTCACCAATAGCAATGAGCCACGCACATTCACTTGCAGATGCGTATCGATCTGTTCAGCTGAAAGGTCTTCTAAGTATCCTGAACTGCTATGGGTATGGTTGACGATGAGTATATTAATGTGCTTGAAAGCTTCTACAGCGGCCTGAATGAGCCGTGCTGGAGTATGAGGATCCAGAAAATCGGCCTCCAGGTACTCAACGCGCCTTCCCGTTGCCCTTAATTCGCTTACTAGCTCGGTTACTGCTTTTGGTTCGACATCCCGGTATTTATCCCTGTCATAAGGAGTCCACCCTTGAAGAAAAAGATCAGCACCATGCTGAGCCAGCTGTTTTGCTATCGAGAAGCCAATGCCCCTGCTGCGACTGACACCGGTAATGAGAGCAACCCGGCCCGCCAAAGGAAGGTATTTATCTGCTTGCTCTTGATTCACGTTCTCCATACTCTGTATCTTAACTGAGGATAGGCATGGATGTCAAACACTTCTCATTACTTGCTCGCATCTTGTGTTATAATTGTGGTAACAACAAACCTGATGCATAGTCAAGCTGCCTTTTCGGAAATACAGAGATAAGCTTTATGGGTTGTCGTATGCCTGCTAAACTACTACATTTCCTATCGCCTGACTTGAAAGTGCATTAGCCTATACGACAGGTGTGGAGATCGAGGTATGAAAAGGCAAACCGATCAATCACCAGAGCGCAGAAAAGGGCAGCGAGGCTTCCTACAAGAGAGGCTCGTGATCCTTTTCCTCTTCTTTGTACTTTTTCTACTGCTAGTATTAACTATACTCATTGTATGCAGCTTCTTAAATGTTATTGATCTTCCCTGGTCTAAGAACTTATCTACGATTTTTTTAACAGTGATTCTTCCTGTGCTTGCTGTATTGCTTCCGGCACTTCAATGGCTGCATTCTCTTCGTTCCACTAAACAAAATGGCACTGAAGAGACCTCAGTGAGGCAGTCAGCGTCTTTTGCTGCCGGTGCTGACCACGCTGCGAGCTTACAGGAAAAGACGCCGGCGCTGACAGAGCCTGAACAAGTGGGAGCGCCTGTTCCAGGCGGTGCCTTGAGAGAGAATTGGTATGAAGCTCCCCAGATAGGACAGTTGTATGGGCGTCGAGAGGAACTCGTCGAGTTAAAGCGCTGGGTGGTGGATGATCGTTGCCGGGTGGTGGCTTTATTGGGAATTGGTGGTGTTGGTAAGACCACACTTGCCATTGCATTGGCAGAGGAAACAAAACATAACTTTGCTTTTGTCTACTGGCGCTCTGTGCAAAATATCCCTCCTATCGAGAATATCCTGAATAGTTGTATCCAATTTTTCTCTCACCAGCAGCTCAGCGATATATCACTAGATATTGATGAGCAGATTTCGCTGCTGCTTAAATACTTCTATGAGCAGCGGTGTCTCTTAGTATTAGATAACATCGAGTCTCTCTTGCAGGAGGGGTCTCGTGCTGGTCAGTACCGGGCGGGTTATGAAGGATACGCTAAACTGATCAAGCGCATTGGGGAAGGGCAGCATCAGAGCTGCTTGATATTGACGAGCCGGGAGAAGCCAAGAGAGGTTGCGCAAGCTGAAGGGAAAGCATCAGCGGTTCGTTCGCTCTACATTACTGGTCTGGGGCAGGCAGAGGGCCAGGAAGTCCTCAGAGATAGAGATTTATACGGATCGCAGGAGAACTGGGCTGCGTTAGTAGACCTGTACTCCGGTAACCCTCTCGCACTAAAACTGGTTGCTGGTCTCATTCGAGAGGTTTTTAGCGGTGATATTGCGCGATTTTTACAGCAAGGACACAGTGTTATTGGCGACCTCAAAGAGGTGTTAACGCAACAGTTTCAGCGGCTTTCGGAGCTTGAACGGACAATTATCTACTGGCTGGCTATTGAACGTGAAACTGTGCTGTTGGAGGAAATCCAGGGAAATATGGCGCAACCAGTATCGCTGGGAGAATTGGTGGAAGCGATAGGTTCTTTGCACCAGCGATCGATGATCGAAACGGGCGGGGTTGGGCGATACTTGTTACAGCCTGTGATTATGGAATATGTAACATTCAGGTTCATCGAGCAGGTGAAGGAGGAAATTGAAACCCGGCATTTCGATATGTTAGCAGGTTATGCCCTTATCAAAGCGCAAGCGAAAGATTACATAAGAGAAAGCCAGGTTCGTCTTTTTCTCACACCTATTGTGGAATGGATAGATGCCACCTCTGGGAAGGAAGAAAGTGAGAGGAAAGTCCAAGATCTGTTACCGGAGCTGCATAAGCTGCACCCTCAGAAAGTTGGTTATGCCGCAGGAAATCTCCTGAATCTTTTGATTGCTATGGGCAGCAACCTGAAGGGAACTGACTTTTCTCACCTGGCCTTACGTCAGGCCTACTTGCAAGGAGTGGAACTTCATGGCGTCAATTTCGCATACAGCAGCTTTGCGCAATCTGTCTTTACTGATACATTTGGCGGTGTCCTCTGCATCTCAATAAGCAAAAACGGTAATTTCTTGGCAGCCGGAACGACTGATGGAGATGTCTGGCTCTGGCAGATGCCCAGCACTCTACCTCTGCTCATATGTCGAGGGCATACGGACTGGGTGCAAGCTGTCAGCTTTAGTCCCGATAGTCGAATTCTTGCCAGTGCGAGCGGTGACCAGAGCATTCGACTCTGGGACGTGAATACCGGAACCTGTCTTGCTATCATGCAAGGTCATACGTATAAAGTGCAATCGGTTGTCTTTAGCCCTGACGGAAGCATGTTAGCGAGTGGAAGCAGTGATCGGACGATCCGATTATGGAATGTTGAGACCAGAGAATGCCTGAATATTCTGTCCGGACACAGCGATTGGTTACGTTCAGTCACCTTTAGTCCCGATGGAAGCCTGCTGGCAAGTGGAGGTGATGACGGAACTATCAAGCTATGGGAGGTGCAGACGGGCTGCTGCGTGAGAACATTACCCGATCACGAAAAATCCGTATCGTCCGTCAGGTTTGGGCCGGATGGGAATCTGCTGGCGAGCGGAAGTGTAGATCTCACTGTTCGTATATGGGAGGTCAGCAGTTGGAAGTGCCTGAAAATCCTGCGAGATCATACCAGGAAGATATCATCAGTAGCTTTTCATCCCGACAAGGGCATGATAGTCAGTGGGAGCGAAGATCAGAGCGTGCGGCTCTGGGATGTGAACAGTGGAGAGTGTCTCAAAGTGCTGCAAGGACATCGAAGTTGGGTGTCGTCGGTAGCCTTCAGCCTCGATGGGGCAATGCTAGTGAGTGGGAGCGAAGATCAGAGCGTGCGATTATGGGATGTCAGTAGTGGACGATGTATAAAGACGCTCCAGGGATATAGTAGGTGGATGTCGCCTGTCGCTTTTAGCCCTGACGGAAGCCTGCTGGCTGCCGCTGATGAAAACTATGCGGTGTGGCTATGGAATGTAAGCAGCGGCGAATGTAATAGGATGTTGAAGGGTCACACCAATATAGTACAATCAATTGCTTTTAGCCGGGATGGCACTTTGTTAGCCAGTGGGAGTGGTGATGTGACGGTGCGGCTGTGGGATAGTCGTAGTGGTCAGTGCCTCAGAATATTGGAAGGCCACACTGATCGGGTGAAGCGCGTTACTTTCAGCCCGGATGGCGCTATCCTCGCAAGTTGCGGCGACGATCAGTCCATACGCATTTGGGAAGTGAAAAGCGGTAGGAGTCTTAGAACGATGAAAAGCGATGCCGAACACGTAGAATCTCTTGCCTTTAGTCCTGATGGAAGCAGCCTAGCAAGTTGTGGTAGCGACCACAATATACAACTTTGGGACGTAAATAGTGGCACATGTTTTCGTATTTTCCAGGGACATACAGAATGGGTCATTGCGGTCACTTTCAACGCTGATGGGAAACTGTTGATCAGTGGAGCAGATGATCATAGCGTCCGTATATGGGATGTTGAAAGCGGAGAATGCCTCAAAATTATACCTCATCCCAATGCAGTGTGGTCTGTAGCTCTCCATCCCCAGGGCGATATGATTGCGAGTGCTGGCACTGATCGCCTGGTGCGATTGTGGGAAGTGAGTAGCGGGAAGAGTCTAAAGATTTTAGAAGGTCATACGAGCTGGTTAATGTCCGTGGCCTTTAGCCCGGATGGGGAAATGCTTGCCAGCAGTAGCCATGACGGCACGGCGAAACTTTGGAACGTACAAACAGGAAAATGCCTCAAAACATTAAAAGGTGATGGTCCTTATGAAGGCATGAATATTACAGGGGTAAAAGGGCTGACAGAGGTACAAAAAGCTACCCTGAAAATGTTAGGAGCGATTGAGCTTGATAGCTGAAGTAGTGGTTACGAAAGCGATTGAGCAAAGGAAAGGATTGCAGTAATGAAGCAACCGCCTCCGATGATCAGTGTGATTATTTCTGCGTATGGGCGAGCCGATATTCTCACCATGTGTCTTCAATCGCTGGAGATGCAGACGGTGCGAGATTTTGAAACCCTGGTGATCGACGATGGGTCAGAAGATCCGTTAGAGTCCATCGTGGTCCTGAAGAATCTGTCGATCAAGCCTCGGTGGCGACGTCTTGAAACAAAGAATACACGGGGGAGCGCAAAAAATGCCGGTATAGAGCTGGCACAGGGAAAAATCGCATTATTTTGGGATGCCGTCGTCGGGTATCGCTTTCACCTCGCTATCTCAGCTCTCCCTTTCGACCAACTCTCCCATTTAGTGACGCGCAAATCGATTCCTTTTGATTTGCCGGAGATGCAATATGATTACAGGGAAAGCTATTTCAGATCTCTCGATTGGGATCTGTCCAGGTCTGAAGCGCCCTGGCGCGAAGCGATTGGATGTCATGTTTCCATGCCTCTCAGCCTGGTGAGAGAACAGGGGGGCTTTGATGCCAGCTTTGATGGAGCCTACGGCTACGAAGATCACGATTTAGCATACAGGCTCTACTGTCAGAATATTACGTTTCTTCTTGAAGCTAGAGCTGTTGGTTACCATTTCGATCATGCTCCATTGAGCGGAGCGTCGCATGACGTGGAGAAACAGCGGAACAAGGCTCTCTTTCGAGAGAAGCACCCACATGCCTTCTGGTTGCCGCACTAAGTATCTTCAATACCATTGCTGATTTCCTTCAAATTCAGCCACTTACGAACAACTGATACGTTCATTTTCCTACTTGGATTATTACGACAGCAGGTCAAGCCTATGATTTACAAATCTTCGCCAAAAAACTTCTGCAAGTTATTGAAAGCATGATTATTGGAGGTGCTCAGAAATCTGCCAGCAGTTTGATGAAAATGCCCGGAGTGGAGGTTGAGTTAGTTACCTACGAACAATTGGATGACTCTCTTACACAGCCTTAAACGAAGCCTTGTCAATCTGCCATTATCTGATCGACCACCCTGACATTCGCGCTTCTGTTGGATCTAGGGCTCGGGAATATGCATTTTTATACAGTCTTGAGCGCTTTTGGGCAAATGTCCTCACCGTCTTAGAATGGTAAAAAGTGACTCAGGGATAGATGCGCTTGCCAAACACACTCTGAGAGAAGCCAACCCGAACATGGATGGCTCTTCTCGGTCTCCCCAGGTGACGTTATGATCTATTCATCATTTCGGCTGCATGCGTAGGGCTCCATCCAACCTGATCACCTCCCCATTCAGCATCACATTCTCAATGATATGTTTTGCAAGCGCAGCATACTCGATTGGTCGTCCCAGTCTTGGAGGGAACGGCACTTGCTGACCAAGCGAAATACGAGCAGGTTCCGGTAAAGCCCCTAGCAGCGGTGTATCAAAAATACCAGGTGCAATCGTCATCACCCGAATACCAAAGCGAGCCAACTCTCGTGCAATTGGCAGCGTCATACCCACAATACCACCTTTTGAGGCAGAATATGCTGCTTGCCCAATTTGACCATCAAATGCAGCGACCGATGCTGTGTTTATAATGACGCCGCGCTCACCTTCCTCGTTGGGTATATTCTCTGCCATCTCAGCAGCCGCCAGGCGAATAGCATTGAACGTACCAATCAAATTCACCTGAATTACCTTGCTGAAAGATCCCAGATCATGAGGACTATCTTTCCCCAGCACCCTTTGGGCTATACCTATGCCCGCACAGTTAATAAGCACATGCAAGCCACCAAAGGTATCAAGTGCGTCCCTCACAGCGGCCCGCATCGACTCTTCATCAGTAACATCAGTTTTAACAAACAGCGTCGAAAGACCAGTATGGCTGTGCTCTGTAGACAATGCTATACCCGCATCGCTATTCAGGTCAGCAATAACCACTTTTGCGCCAGCCAATGTTAACAACCTCACGCACGCTTCTCCCAGCCCCGATGCTCCCCCCGTCACCAATACACCCTTGTCTTCTAATTCCATTGTTATTTCCTTTCGTTATTAAACCAATTCCTCCCCCGACTAGTGATATACTCATATCACAACCATCTCTCATTCTACAACAGCGAGCGCTGGATTATGAATACTTCTACCTCCAATAAACCCCACTGGCAAGATCGTCACCGGTATATCTCTAATGGTCGTATGATCTGGTATGGCGATCCTGCCGACGACCAATACTGGTACCAGTACTGGAAAGCACGTCTCACTCCCGACTACTATACATCCGCCGAAGCAAACGACCTCACCTCAGACCAACTAGGCACAGTACTGCTACAAACAATGTCCCCCCGAGGACTGCATCTCGAAGCAGGTTGTGGGGCAGGATATTGGGTAGCCGCACTCCGTCATTACGGATTCATGATTGAGGGAATCGAATTTGCGCGTGATCTCGTAGACCTTGTACATTCTGCAAACCCCCAATTGCCTGTTCGTCAGGGGAATGTTCTGTATATTCACAGCCCTGACAATCATTACAATACATACCTCTCCATTGGCGTAGTCGAACACCGCGTCCAGGGTCCTGAACCATTTCTTTCCGAGGCCTATCGCGTGCTCAAACCTGGCGGAAAGATACTCATTTCAGTGCCTTTCTTCGGACCATCACGCATGCTCAAAAGTCGTCTCTCAATGTATGATCGTAAACCACCGCATCTTCCTTTTTTTCAGTACGGTTTTAGCAGCAAAGAGTTTACAAACTATCTTCAAAAAGCTGGGTTTTCTATAGAAATGGTGAAAGCGTTGTATCCCCATCGCTTGCTACTCGAAGAAATATCTTTCTACCGCTGGACATTCAATCGGCCATGGGGACACTTTGTGAAGAAATGGGCAGAAAGGTTGTTACAAAATAAAGATGGGCATATGTTACTTGTGGTTGGGTGTAAACGGTCTTCTTGAAGACTCTATGTTTCCTGATCAGGTCTGGGGATATACGTGTTGAGGAAGAGTAAGATTTGATCTAGCTTTTTATCTTGCGCCTCAAAACGGCTGTTCACACTCTGATCTAGTGTATCAAATCGCCTTTCAAGCGTGCTTAAACGATGATCCATGCCGTACAATCGCCCTTCAAGAGCATCAAAGCGCCTGTCAAGGCTCATCACTCCAACTTGAATACTCTTGATATCTCTCTCCTGTCCTGAAGCAATACCAAGCAGAATTGTGATATTTTCCTCTAAAACGGTGATTTTCTCTTCCTGAGTAGGCATAGAAATCTATCTTTCTGGCCCAATACACTACATCTCTGCACGCATTATACCACAGGCTGATAGCTATTTCTCGGTTTAATCATTACATATGACAAATGTCATGCCTAAGTCATGATTGCCTTCACTACTCCCTAAGCTGCTACACCCGTATACTTGAACCATCAACAGTGAGGTGAACACACCTACACAGCTATGAAGCAAATTTGAATATATAGCCGCCCGGGGGTGAGGATGGGAGCATAACTCTAGATAAACCACCTGCTTCGTTGTAGAATGATGTAGAAAACCAGTGTCTATGAAAGCTGACATCCACCAATAGATAAGGTGCGCTGTGCGTCATTTTTAGACGTCAGGGTAAAATCGATTAGATCAGCAGGACGAGGATATAGTCGAGTCTGGCAAGAGATTTTTCGTATATAGTAGGGGCGCACCCTTGCGGTCGCCCTCGAAAGAAGTATAGTAGGGACGTACCCTTGCAGTCGCCCTCGGAAGAATATGCTAGCGACGCACCCTTGCGTTCGCCTTCGGAACAAGCAATTGAAAAATACAAAGCTAAGTAATACAATTGAAGCACGCGAAGCCTCGAAAGCCGATGGACGCAATCCCTATCTCTTGTG
>WNGQ01006398.1_pt1 | contig 11401 bp, 10 predicted proteins | sample 5407661 | NCBI WGS metagenome assembly WNGQ01 (sample SAMN13153382, study PRJNA577476) | soil metagenome | isolation source: 60 cm soil or saprolite under Garry oak tree replicate 2 | place: USA:California | collected 2016-06-15
TTTATGATCGGTTGAAAAAATGTATTTACGCCAGAAACCGAGCTCGTGGTGCTCGTGCTCGCCGGCGTGTGCGTCTGGATCGTGGTGTCCCGCGGCTGCGGGAAAAGCGGTAGAAGCGTCCATTCGAGAAAAGTTAGCCACTCAATATCGAAAGAGAAAGCCTCATTGCAAAGTCCGAATTTGATCGATTATCGATCTTGCGGTGGTCGTAAAGAGCCGGGTTTGCGAAGCTCTCTTACTCCAAATAGCCAAACCTTCGGAGGGAAGTCGCAGCCAGGGTCTCGAGCCTGGAAATGATTCGCGGCGAACAATCACGCCAGCGACCGAGCGTTTTCGGCGCCGTTATTTCCGTCTGCGCGATCGGTGCGGGATCAATTGGCGCTTCCAGAAAGTTCACAATTCGAACGGTCGTTTCCAATGGTTCCGCGCAAAGATCTTCGAAACGTACACGGAGATAATTTTCGCGAAGCCTGGCCTCGGCGTAATCGGCCGCCCGGAGATTTATCTTCTCCCACAACAACGCCGAACGCTCCGGGATCGAACGAAATAGTCGCTCGCGCCACCTCAGCGCCGCCCGGCCATGTTTGCGGAGTTGATTTTGGTTGGGTGAAAGCGCCATGTCGCGGCCGTCACGCAACACGTGAATGAATTTCAATTGCGGGAATTGCACGGACAAGAACGACAGCAGATAAATACTGCGCGGCGCTTTCCAACCCCAACGCGTTCCGCGTCGTTCCGCTTCCGGGATGTGACGCGCCAGAGCAGCGTGAAAACCCTCTTTCATTCGCGCCGATTGCCACGGCGTCATTGCTTCGCCCCGCCCCTGCGCGGAAACGAACGGATTAATCCAGATGTCGTGAAACGAATAGAATTCCAGGGCATCCTCGGACGAATTCAACCTGCTCCCGAGATTGTAGCCGGCGTGTTTGGCGATGCGCGCAATCACCCGCGTGCCGGAGCCACCGGTCGCACCGATGACTACTGGAGCCGAATGGGTCACGCCAACACTTGCCATGGCGAAGGCTGATGAGCAATATCCTGCGCTGCCGCAATTTTCCGAATGTCGATGAAGAAGATCAACCGCGCGATTGTTTTTCCCGCCTGGGGCGCGGAGTGGGTGGATCGGGTCTCGAGTTGTATTCGCGAAAGCCAGCTTCCCGAATACCCGCTCTTTGTGGTCACGGACGCGACCACAAACGTCGACGGGCTGCCGCGTGAGGTTGTTGTCGTCCGGCGCGACTGCCAGCTTTCCGGCAAGGCGAGAAAAACCGAGTTTTTCAATTGTTTGCCGGACGAGATCGAGACTGCGCTGTTCCTCGATGCCGACACGCGCGTAATCGGCGACATATCCTTCGGGTTCGAAAAGGCGGAACAGCACGGCATCGCCATTGTCCCCGCACCGCATTACTCGCTGGCCGATTTCCGCGATTTCCGTCAGGTGATGCTCAACGAAGGGGTCACGCCACTTGGCCAAACCATTTACAATTCGGGTGTGATGTTTTGTCAACCGCACCAGCCGGAGGTGCGCGCGGTATTCGATCTGACACTCGCCCTGGCGCAAAAATACCGAGACAGAGTGTGGAGCGATCAAACTTATTTGAGCCTGGCGATGGAGCTGAAAGGTTTTAATCCCCACACGCTTTCTCCCAGTTTCAATTATCGCGGCTTCGGCGAGTTAATTAGCGGCTCGATTCGCGTCTGGCATTCGTATGAACCTTTGCCAGCGAATGCTGCTTCACTCGAAAAAGGTTACCTTCATCGATACGAAAAGGGCAAACTGGTGAAGGCGGTGAAAGTTCCACTGTGATCGCGGCGAGCACTCCGCGCATTGTTCTTCACGTCGGCGCTCCAAAGACGGCGTCGACTTATCTACAACGCCGGTTGCGCGCTGATCCGGGCTACCTGCGCAAACACGGCATCTACGTACCCGTTCTGCCTGTCGTCGCCGACATGGCAGGCAACGCGAAACTTTTGGCGACGGCGTTGAGCCGGCGTCCGTCATTAACTTTTCAGCGCGCTTTTCCCGAAATCGATGCCAGCGCGCTCGATCCGACACGGCTCGTCGCCGAACTTCTCCAAGATTGGCGACGGGATTCGGAGTCAGTCGTTCTCTCAGGCGAGAATTTTCGGCCGCACCACGCGCTGCGACTGTGCGAGCTGCTCCCGACAACCACGCCGTGCGTCGTTGTCCTTTTTGTGCGACGACAGGACCGCTGGATCGATTCCTACTTCAATCAGATGGTGAAGACGAATGAGCTCAATGAAGACATCAGCACATTCGTCGCGAGACTTTGCGACACTGCCGGCGAACGTCTCTGCCGTCCCGATTGGTTCGCTCATTACGAAGCGTGGCGCAACGCTTTTGGAGATTGCAAAGTCGTCTTCTACGATGAGGTCGCGTCAGATGTGTTCGGCGCTTTCATCGCTGAAGCCGGGCTTAAACCCGTGCCAGATTTGATCGACATCGATCGCGCTCAAGTGTCGCTCAATGTATACGAGCTGGCCTACCTGCTCGATTTGAAAAGTCCGATCGAGTACGCGGATTTTCTGCGTCGCCAATCCGCGAGCGAAAAGGCTTCGCGGCGGTTCGGCCGCCAGGAAACTCGCAGCCTTCTGAGCAATGCTGACCTGGAGCGACTGCGCAATCGATTCGAAGCGTCCAATCATCGTCTGATGACGGCGTTGGGACGAAATAATAATCCAACGCTACTTCGATTGGACGCCAGTTCAGATTCCGATTCGTACTGCGAGCTAAGGGAAATTTACGCGTCAGAGTCGTACGCACGTTATCGCGAGTTGGCGGACGCTATTTACACTCGGCGCAATCGCCGCCACCGTTTCAAGGCATTTTTCAAGCGCTGATTGTTCCGTGAAACCCAACATTTTGTTCATCATGTGCGACCAGCTTCGCGCCGATGCGCTTGGCTGCACCGGGAACTGGGTCAAGACCCCGAACATTGACCGGATCGCGCGCGAAGGAGTTCGATTTTCGAACTGCGTCACAACCTCTCCGGTCTGCCTTCCGGCACGGGTCTCAATGGCAACCGGACGTTACCCGCACAACACCGGCGTCTGGGATAACTGCCCGTTCGAACTGCCGGAAGGGACGCCTACCTGGATGGCCGCGATCCGCGATGCCGGTTATCGAACGAGCTTATTCGGAAAAATAGCTCTTCATCGACGAGGGCCGGACCTGCGGAAATTTGAATACGTCGTGAATTCCTACGGTCTGGACGACGTGGACGAAATCAGAGGGCCGCGGGCAAGCGCGGACACTCTTTGCCACCTGACCGCGCGGTGGAAATCACTCGGCTTGCTCGCTTCTTTTCAAAAGGACATAAAGGAACGAACGGGGAAAAATAAAACGCTCGTTCGACCATCGCCGCTTCCGTTGGCGGAGTATTACGATGTTTACGTCGGGCAACAGGCCAAAAATTATCTTCGCAATTACAAACGCTCCGAGCCGTGGTTTTGCTGGGTTAGTTTCGCAGGGCCCCACGAACCGTGGGACACACCGGAGCCTTATGCGAGCATGTATCGCACGGACGAAATGCCGGAGCCGATCAAGCGGCCTCAAGTTCGAAGTCGCAGCCCGAAGGGAGAACTGGATCAAAAATTCGCTCAGTCGCCCGGCAAGATCGACAACGCGCGAGAGCTGCGGGCCAGTTACGCGGGAAAAGTCACGCTGATCGACCATCAGATCGGACAGATTCTCACGGAAATCGAAACCCGGGGAGAATCGGACCGCACCGTTATTCTATTCACTTCCGACCACGGTGAAATGAACGGCGACTACGATCTGATTCATAAATCCAACTTCTTGAATCCGGCGGTGCGTGTTCCGCTGATCGTGAGCACGCCGGAAATAAACCGATCGCCTCAAGCTGGAAAAACAATCGACGCGCTGGTTGAGTGGTTCGATGCCGGGCCGACATTGGTCGATTTCGCTGAAGCAAAGATCAATTACACCCAATTTGCGCGGTCATTAGTGCCAGTGCTCCAAGACCTCACACTCGAGCACCGATCCTTTGCTACGTCCGAACTTGCGCTCGAAGTAATGTATCTCGACCACAATTGGAAGCTGATGCTGAATCGGGAAGGGGAGGCCTATCGGTTGTTCGACGTTAAAAATGATCCTGACGAAATGGAAGACCTCGTTTGTCGGAAAGAGCATGACCGCTTAATCAAAGAGCTTAAGAGCGCCGTTCGCGACCGATCGAAACAAACCCAAGAGATGCGACATTGAGCGCCATGCGCAACGTGCTAATTACCGGGACGCCGCGCTCCGGCACGACGCTGATTTGTTCGTTGCTCAACAAATTGCCCGACACCGTCGCTCTGCATGAGCCGATGAACGTGTGGGATTTTGCGGAATGTCGGGACGGCGGCGCGGTGGCCGATCTCATTGAAAATTTCTGCGCGGAAACCCGGACATCACTGCACGAACACGGCTTTGCCATCTCGAAGCACGTGCGCGGCAAGATCCCAGATAACGTCGCGGCCGATCAAGTCAATCGCGCCGGTACGCGATTGCGATATACCGAACATGGACCGGTTAGTGTCGACAAACCGCTCTCGCAGAATTTCACGCTGGTGGTGAAACATCCGGCGGCGTTCTCGGCGTTACTCGAAGTTTTGTCCCAACGTTTTGAATGTTACGCCATCATCCGAAATCCACTGGCAACGCTTGCGTCGTGGAACAGTCTCGCGTGGTTTCCTCTCAAAGACGGCCATGCCCCCATCGGTGAGAAGCTCGATGTCGATCTTGCGCGCGACCTCGCCGCGAAATCCGACCCGATCGAACGACAAATTCACATTTTGGAATGGTTTTACGATCGGTTCCGACGCTTTCTCCCGGAACGCGCGCTGATCAAATACGAGGACTTGGTCACCTCGCGCGGTCGGGAGCTCGCAAAATTTTTTCCAGCGGCGTCGGAATCGGAGGAAGAGCTGAGTTCGAAAAACGTGAATAAGTATTACGACCGCGCGTTGATGACGGATCTGGGCGAGCGATTGCTACGACGCGATGGACCGATTTGGCATTTTTACACTAAGCGCGACGTCGAGAATTTGCTGAGCGAAGCTGGCTCAAGTGTCCCCGCACACTAGCGTCAGACGCCTTCGACAAGGATCATGTTTGTCTTGGTGGTGCGATGACGCATTTTGCGTGGCTCGCGATATTCCTCGCAGTTGAGCCATTCCTTGGCGCGCTCCATCGATTCGAACTGAAGCACGACAATACGTTTCGGTTTCCAATCGCCTTCGAACACTTCGGTCTTGCCGCCGCCGCCAAAGATCAGTACCAAGGCAAAACAGACCGCAGCCAGGATCAGGCAGCCTTTGCTAACGCAGCCGAGGCCCTCTTTCGGCTGATCGTTCACGGTACGCGCCAATTACCGGTCCTCAAAGGAAGACAAACTGAATTCCCCACAAGCTTCATGCTGTGCCCCGCTCGTTCCACCATTTCGACAAACGGGATTCCGGGATTTCCGGAATGGCGCTCCCCGCCTTGTCGTAATGCGAGGTGTCGTTGAATAAAGTCAGCCGCGCACGAGTGGCATCGCGAAAATCGACAATATTCAGGGCGGCCGGTTTTTGATCGAGATTGTCGCGATAACGTCGCGGATCGAATCCGAGGAGCGAGCTTAGCAAAAGTCGGATCGTCGCTTTATGCGACACCACCAGAATATTCTGGCCGCCATGTTCTCGAACGAGCTCTATCAGCGCCGGCAGAGCGCGGGCTGTCACCGCCAATCCGCTTTCTCCGCCCAGCGGCGCAAAGGTGTAAGGATCTTTTTCCCATTCCGCCGCTTCTTCCGGAAATTTTTCTTCAACTTCACGCCGCGTCATTTGTTCCCAACGTCCGTGGTTAATTTCACGAAACCCGTCGCGCGTCTGAACTTCAAGTTTATGCGGTCCAGCCAAAATTTGCGCCGTTTCAACCGTGCGACCCAAAGGCGACGCATAGACCGCCATGATTTTTTCGTGACTCAAACGATCGGCCAGACGCCGCGTTTGTTCGCGACCTTCATCGGACAGAGCGACGTCGGTCGCGCCGGCAAAGCGATCTTCAGCGCTCAATACCGTCGCGCCATGGCGCACCATAAAGACTCGTGTGACCGCCGACTTCATAATCGTTGATCGTCATCGCGTAAATTCCGCGAAAACGCAATCCTGCCGGCAAGATGTCGATCTCGCCGCGCCCCGAATCGATCTTAGCGCTCGATTTCGGGGAGCGTCGGCGTGAACGCGAAGAAGATTATCGGGAGTAATGCTGCAACAACCGCCGAAGCAATCGTTAAAATGTTCATGATCCAAACCAGCGCGACGTTGTCCGGAGGCCACGACAGCCCCAGGATCGCGAGCGGCAGCAGGACGGCCAATATCGTGCTTTCGCAAGCAATGAATCGACGCATTTTTGCTTTGCGACGCCGCTTCGACAGAGGAGTTTCGTCGCTTTGCGCGAACTTTTCAAAAAAGTCCACTTGCAGATTGGAGACGGCGACCACGCGTTCAGCAACCGGATTCTGAGAGACCGGACTTTCCGGCGGAGGCATCATCCGCGGCGGATGCGCGGGTCGGGCGGGCTTCATTTGAATTACATTTTGGGCAGCCGGCCGCAGCGCTTCGTGAGAAAGTTGCTCTGCATCGTTGTTGGCGACTGGAGCCGGATCCATTGCCGGTGCGCGCATGTTCCAACGGAATTTTGGTTTCAAAGTGGGCTGAAGCGGAATCTTCCTGACTGGCGCCTCGGGAATCCGGGGCGGCGGCGCGCTCGCCCGACGCAGCGCTGGATTCGGCACAGGCACAGCCGGTTTGCTGCGCACTGCTTCGGAATTTTCCGGGCTAGTTGCCGGTGCCGGCTGCGACTTTGGACTGGGCAGCGCAACAATCGAAGGTATTTTTTGTCGTGTCTCGAGCTGCGCCGCCTCGAGCTCCTCGTTCTTCGGCTTGGGTGAAGGAGGACCGTACGCGTGAAATGATCGGGAAAACCGTACGACTCGCTCGGGATGAGGGAGTTGGCCTGCGGGTGGGAGCCACAGGTTTAGCGATTCCAATTTTTCCAGTCAATCCAAACATCACCAGGAGCACCAGATGAGATTGCCATCTTTTGAAGTTACATTGGCGAATGACAAGCGATGCAACGCCGCGCGCCATCATTCACCTCGACATGGATTGCTTTTACGCGGCCATCGAAGTGCGGGACCGGCCGGCTTTGCGCGGAAAGCCAGTCGGTGTCGGCGGCGCGCGGGATCGCCGCGGCGTGCTGACCACGTGCAATTACGAAGCGCGCGCGTTCGGCGTTCATTCCGCCATGCCGACGTTCATGGCACTGCAGCGCTGTCCAAATCTAATCGTCCTCCCGACGCGATTTGATGTTTATCGCCGCGAAGCAGCGGTCGTTCGGGAAATCTTGCACCGCTTCAGTCCGTTAGTGGAACCGCTTTCGCTCGATGAAGCATATCTCGACGTGACAGCGCATCCCGACGCGCCCGGACCGCTCGCCCAGGTGATTCGCGATTTAATTTTTCAAAAGACGAAACTGACTTCGTCCGCCGGCATCGGGCCCAACAAGTTGATCGCAAAAATCGCCAGCTCGATGCGAAAGCCGAACGGGCAATTGGAAGTCAGCGCAGCTGAGGTTCCTCGATTCATGGAGAACCTGCCCGTGCGCGAAATCTGGGGGATCGGCGAAAAGATGGAACGAAGATTGCAGGAGCTCGGAGTCAAAACGTGCGGCGACCTTCAACGGTTCTCGCGTCCGGAACTTGTCGATCTTTTCGGCAAATTCGGCAGCGAACTCTTCGATCTCTGTCGCGGATTTGACGATCGACCGGTCGAACCGGACCGGCCACGTAAGTCGCTCAGCACCGAAGAAACTTTCCCGAGCGATCTGGAAACGCTGGAACAATGCGAAGAACGTCTCGGAGAACTTTTTCAAGAACTCATGGCCGATTTGGCCCAGAAAGAAACGACCCGGCGCGTCACAAAAATTTTTGTGAAGCTCAAATTTGCGGATTTCACCCGGACTACTGCCGAGCGCGCCGGTTTAGAACCATCGCTTTCTGCATTCCGCAGTTTGCTGGCGGAAGCTTTTGCCCGCACCGGCAAAAAAGTGCGTCTGATCGGAGTTGGTGTGCGTTTCGCCGAAAGCGCGCCCGAGGAAATGCAAATGCCGCTGTTTTCCGAGGCGCCGAATTAACCCATGATTAATCGAACCAGGACGAGCGCGACAATCCCACCGGCAAATAGCGCGACGACTACGATCTCTCGTTTCGTTAACAGCGGCTCGGATTTTCCATTTGGAATGGTGACCTCGCCATTGTTCTCGATCACGCCCAACACATCATCGCACAGCTTTCGGACATCCGCCGGCATTGCTTCTTCACTCGCGAACTGCTCACCGTTAAACACAAATTTTTTCTTCACCGCGCCGTCATGGAGCGCTTTTTCGTAAGCTACGCGGACCTCAGGAGGCAAATCTGCCGGACTGGCGTATTCCTGCCCGTTGTAACCAATCTTCGTTTTCAGGGTAATGCTCACTGCCTGGCGGAAATGACAGCAATTCACCTGCCATCGGCTCTCGCGCTCTCGTTCTTGTGATAAATTAGCCGCCAAGTGATCAGTGCTGCCGCTCAACAAAAGATCCGCGCTTCAGGGTGCGACGTGCGTTTCGATAATCTCACCCGCCAGCTTTACGCCACTGACGCTTCGATTTACCAAATCGAGCCGCTTGGCGTCGCCTTCCCAACCATCGCGCAGGACGCGAGCGCGGTCATTAAAGCCGCGGCCGATGAAAACGTTCCGGTCACGCCGCGCGGCGCCGGTACCAGCCTGGTTGGAAACGCGGTCGGCGAAGGATTGATCGTCGATTTCTCGCGCCACAATCGCAAGATCGACAATCTCAACATCGACAAACGCAGCGTGCGCGCCGGCGCCGGTGTCGTCCTCGATCAGTTGAACGCGTTTCTCAAGCCGCACGGATTTTGTTTTGGCCCCGACGTCGCTACCAGCTCGCGCGCCACCATCGGCGGCATGATCGCGAACAATTCTTCCGGCGCGCACGTTCCAGTTTACGGCACGACTGCCGATCACGTTCTTTCGACGGAAATCGTTTTGGCCGACGGTCGGATCGTCATTGTCGGTCCGGCAAGTGAATCTTTGCGCGAGGAACAACGCAAGATCGACAATCTCGTTCGCGCGCACGCGGCAGAAATGGCCGAGCGCTGGCCGCCCGGTTTACTCAAACGTTGGCCGGGCTACGGCATCGAACGTTTCTCGCGCACGGCGAACAACCTCAATGAGATTCTCGCCGGCAGCGAAGGAACGCTCGCCGCGATTTTTTCAGCCGAGCTAAAGATCTCGCCGCTCCCGCGCGACAAAGGACTCGGCCTGATCTTCTTTGCATCCGTCGCCGACGCGATGCAAGCAACCGTCGCGCTTCTCGATCTCAAACCCGCCGCTATTGAACACATCGACCGCCCGTTGCTCGATCAAACAAAAGGGCAGCTCCATTTCCAAGCCGCGCGCGATCTGCTCGAGCTCGAGGCACAACCGTGCGAAGCAATCTTGATCGTCGAATTCTACGACGATGCGGCCGAGCGCTTGTCGATCTTGCAGTCGCGCTACCTCGGTTTGCGGACGAGAATTTGCCGCGACCCGAACGAGATGAATCTCGTTTGGTCGGTGCGCAAAGCCGGCCTTTCACTTTTGACCGGCTGCGTCGGTCCATCGAAACCGGTCGCGTTCATTGAAGACGCAGCGGTTCGTCCGGCGCAACTGCCCGATTACGTCCGCGGGTTGCAATCGATCATGAAATCCCTCGGACTGGAAGCGAGCTACTACGGACATGCCGCGAGCGGCTTGCTCCATGTCCGGCCCGTTCTCGATCTCCATAGTGCGGACGATTTGCGAAAGTTCAGGCTGGTAGCCGATCAAACTTCCGCGCTCGTCCGGCAATTCAAAGGATCGCTCTCAGCCGAGCACGGAGTCGGCATCGCGCGCACCGAGTACATGCGCGAGCAACTTGGCGATGAGCTCCTCAATGTGATGCGGGAAATCAAACGCACCTTCGATCCGAAAAATATTTTCAATCCCGGAAAAATTTTCGGCTTCGCCCACAAGATCGACAATCATTTGCGTAACAATTTCACAAAGTCGATCGAGCTGCCGTTCGAGCCGCGCCTCGCGTTCGCGTTCAAGGACCGCTCGTTCATCGGCAACCTCGAGCAATGCAACGGTTGCGGCGGTTGCCGCAAAGACACGCCGATCATGTGCCCGACGTTCATTGCGACCGGGGACGAAGTCATGTCCACCCGCGGTCGCGCCAACATCATCCGGCGATCGCTCGAACTGCGCGGCAGTGGTCACGATCCGTTGAAATCGGCCGAACTCGATGCCGCGCTCAGCAATTGCCTCTCCTGTAAAGGTTGCACGCCGGAGTGCCCGTCGAACGTCAATCTCGCGCTGCTCAAAGCCGACATGCTTTATGCCCGCTACCAACGCGACGGTTTGCCATTACGCGAACGGTTCTTCAGCAACGTCGATCTGCTCGGCCGAATCGGATGCACGATGCCATGGCTCGCCAATTCAATTCTCGATCATGCGCCGATGCGCGGGTTCATGGAGAAAACGCTCGGAATCTCAGCGAAGCGTTCGCTGCCGCACTACACAGGCAAGCGATTTGATCGCTGGTTTGGCAGAAATGCGCAACCAAACGGGGCGGATCGTCCGCGCGGCAAAGTAATTCTCTGGGACGACACGTTTGTTCGTTATCACGATCCGAATATCGGAATCGCGGCGGTAAAAGTCCTCAACGCGCTCGGTTTCGAAGTCGAGCTACTGCAAAATCGAAAATGTTGCGGCCGGCCCGCGTTCAGCCAGGGAAATCTCGATGCCGCAGTTGAAGTCGGGCAACACAACGTCGATCTCGTGATCTCTTCTCAACCTCTCAACAGTTCAACGTCTCAACAATCGGGTACGCCAATCATTTTTCTCGAGCCGTCGTGCTGGTCGATGTTCGTCGAAGATTATCGCGAGCTGAAGATTAAGAGCGCGGAGAAAATCGCAGCGCGCTGTTTCCTCTTCGAAAAATTTGTGGACGATTTGTTAGAGCGCGAGCCAGACGCGGTGCAGTTCAAAGATCGCCAGGCGAACGTCGCGATCCATCCCCATTGTCACGCCAAGTCGCTGATGAATCCTGCGTTCATGGCGCGGCTCGTCGAACGATTGCCCGGGTATCGCGCGACCTTGCTCGAGACTGGCTGTTGCGGAATGGCTGGCGCATTCGGCGCGCTCGCCGAAAAATATGAACTGTCGATCCAGGTCGCTGCGGATTTACTGCGCAAGATCGACAATCGACAAGCGGATGTTGTTGTCGCTTCCGGCACAAGTTGCCGGC
>WNGQ01006403.1_pt1 | contig 11398 bp, 9 predicted proteins | sample 5407661 | NCBI WGS metagenome assembly WNGQ01 (sample SAMN13153382, study PRJNA577476) | soil metagenome | isolation source: 60 cm soil or saprolite under Garry oak tree replicate 2 | place: USA:California | collected 2016-06-15
GCTGGCGGTGGCCGCGGTCGGGGCACGGCCGGGCGCGGCGACTGCCGAGACGACCTTGCGCATCGGCATGACGGCGGCCGACATTCCGCGCACGCTGGGCCAGCCCGACCAAGGCTTTGAAGGCAACCGGTTCACGGGCCTCACGATGTATGACGGCTTGACGATGTGGGATCTCTCCTCCGCCGACAAGCCGAGCGTGCTGATCCCGGGGCTAGCGACCGAATGGAAGGTCGATGACGCCGACAGGACCAAATGGAGCTTCAAGCTCCGGCCCAGCGTCACCTTCCACGACGGCTCGCCATTCAACGCCGATGCGGTGGTGTGGAACGTCGAAAAGGTCTTGAAGCAGGATGCGCCGCAGTTCGATGCCAGCCAGGTCGGCCTCACCGCCTCGCGCATGCCGACGCTTATTTCCGCGCGCAAGATCGACGACATGACGGTGGAGCTCACCACCAAGGAGCCCGACAGTTTTCTGCCGATCAACCTCACCAATCTGTTCATGGCGAGCCCCGCGAAGTGGCAGAAATTCTATGACGCGGCCGCAGGTAGCGACGCCAAGGCGAAGTCGAAGGCGGCATGGGAGGCGTTCGCCAAGGACGCGTCCGGCACCGGTCCCTGGATAATGTCGAGCTTCACCCCGCGCGAGCGGCTCGAGCTCGTCAAGAACGAGAGCTATTGGGACAAGGCCCGCATTCCCCATGTCGACAAGATGGTGCTGTTGCCGATGCCGGAGGCGAATGCGCGCACCGCCGCACTTCTCTCCGGCCAGGTCGACTGGGTGGAAGCGCCGGCGCCGGACGCGGTGCCGGAAATCAAGCAGCGCGGCTTCGTGATCTACAGCAACGAGGAGCCGCATGTCTGGCCGTGGCAGTTCTCGCGCGTCGAAGGTTCGCCCTGGAACGATATCCGCGTTCGAAAAGCCGCCAATCTCTGCATCGACCGCGAAGGCCTGAAGGACGGGCTGCTCGCCGGACTGATGGTGCCTGCGACCGGCACCTTCGAGGCCGGCCATCCCTGGCGCGGAAAACCCAGCTTCGAGATCAAATACGACAAGCCGGCCGCGCAGAAATTGATGCAGGAGGCGGGCTTTGGCCCGACCAGGCATCTTGCGGTCAAGGTCCAGACCTCGGCTTCGGGTTCGGGCCAGATGATGCCGCTGCCGATGAACGAATATCTGCAACAGGCGCTCGCCGAATGTTACTTCGACGTGCAGTTCGATGTCATCGAGTGGAACACTCTGCTCAGCAATTGGCGGCGCGGCGCCAAGGATCCGTCCGCCAACGGCTCCAATGCGGTCAACGTGACCTATGCGGCGATGGATCCGTTCTTCGCGCTGGTGCGCTTCCTGCAGTCGTCGATGGCGCCGCCGGTGTCGAATAATTGGGGCTACATCGCGAATCCGAACTATGACGCGCTGGTCACCAAGGCGCGGCAGACCTTCGATCCCGCCGCGCGCGATGCGGTGCTGGCCGAACTGCACGCGGCCTCCGTCGACGACGCGGCGTTCCTCTATGTCGCCCACGACGTCGCGCCGCGCGCCATGAGCCCGAAGGTCAAAGGCTTCGTGCAGCCGAAGAGCTGGTTCGTCGACTTCTCGCCGATCTCGATGGCGCCGTGAGTGATTGATGCTGTTTCCACGTCATGGCCGGGCTTGACCCGGCCATCCACGTAGCTCCTCGAGCAGGTAAGACGTGGATGTCCGGGACAGGCGCGGGCATGACGATGCAGAATCCAGGGCCGCATCTTCGTAAGCAAGTTGCGGCCAATCATTGAAGGTCACCCGTGCTCCTCTATGTCGCCAGACGCGTCGTCTATGTGATCCCGATCATCATCTGCGTGGCGCTGGTGTGCTTCCTGCTCGTGCACATCACGCCCGGCGATCCCCTGGTCGCGGTGCTGCCGGCGGACGCCTCGCAGGAGCTCGCGCAGCAATTGCGCGCGGCCTATGGCTTCGACCGGCCGCTGCCGGTGCAGTTCGCCCTGTGGCTGTGGCGCGCCGTCAATGGTGACCTCGGTCATTCCATCGCGACCGGGCGCCCGGTGCTGTCGGAAGTCATGCGCGCCGTCGGCAACACCGTGACGTTGGCGATTGCGGCCGCAGCGATCGGTTTCTCTTTCGGACTCTCGTTCGGCCTGATCGCCGGCTATTTCCGCGACACCTGGGTCGACAAGGTGGCGACCTCCGTTGCGATCGCCGGCGTCTCGCTGCCGCATTACTGGCTCGGCATGGTGCTGGTCATCATCTTTTCCGTCGAATTGAACTGGCTGCCCGCGGTCGGCGCCGGGCCGGGCGGCTCGAGCGCCTGGGGCTGGGACTGGGCGCACCTGCGCTTTCTGGTGTTGCCCGCGATCACCACCTCCGTCATTCCGATGGGCATCATCACGCGCACGGTGCGGGCCTTGACCGGCGACATCCTGAGCCAGGATTTCGTCGAGGCCTTGCGTGCCAAGGGCCTGCGCGAGACCGACGTGTTTCGCCATGTCGTCAAGAATGCCGCGCCGACCGCGCTCGCCGTGATGGGGCTTCAGCTGGGTTACATGCTCGGCGGCTCGATCCTGATCGAGACCGTATTCTCCTGGCCGGGCTCGGGCCTGCTGCTCAATTCCGCGATCTTCCAGCGCGACCTGCCGCTGTTGCAGGGCACGATCCTGGTGCTGGCGCTGTTCTTCGTGCTTCTCAATCTGCTGGTCGATATCGCGCAGGCCGCGATCGATCCACGCATCAAGCGGGGCTGAGGATGAGCGTTACTCCGATCGGCGCCATCCAGGACGCAGCACTTCAAGCCGCGCCGACCACAAAAGCCCGCGGCTATTGGGCCACCGTCGGCCGTCGCATCCTGCGCGACAAGGTCAGCATGGCCTGCGCGACGATCCTGCTTGCGATCTTCCTCTCCGCGCTGGTGGCGCCATGGCTCGGGCTGGCCGATCCCTACCAGGGTTCGATGATCCGCAGGCTCAGGCATATCGGCACGCCGAACTTTCCGCTCGGCACCGACGAGCTCGGCCGCGACATGCTGGCGCGCCTCGTGTATGGCGGGCGGCTGTCGCTGATCATCGGCATTCTGCCGGTCGTCCTCGCCTTCGGCGTCGGCACCCTGCTGGGCCTGGTCGCGGGCTATGTCGGCGGCCGGGTCAACACCGCGATCATGCGCACGGTCGACGTGTTCTACGCGTTCCCCTCCGTGCTGCTGGCGATTGCGATTTCGGGCGCGCTGGGCGCCGGCATCGTCAATTCCATCGTTTCGCTGACCGTCGTGTTCGTGCCGCAGATCACCCGCGTCGCCGAGAGCGTCACCACCGGCGTGCGCAACATGGATTTCGTGGAAGCCGCACGCGCCTCCGGCGCGGATCCCTTCACCATCATGCGCGTGCACATGCTCGGCAACGTGCTGGGCCCGATCTTCGTCTATGCCACCGGCTTGATCTCGGTGTCGATGATCCTCGCCGCGGGCCTCTCCTTTCTCGGGCTCGGTACCAAGCCGCCGGAGCCGGAATGGGGCCTGATGCTCAATACGCTCCGCACCGCGATCTACGTCAATCCATGGGTGGCGGCGCTTCCCGGCGCCATGATTTTCGCGGTCTCGATCTGCTTCAACCTGCTAAGCGACGGCCTGCGCAGCGCCATGGACATAAGGAACTGACGTCATGAGCGTTGGAAGCCAGCCGGTCGACATGCTGGCACCGATCCAGGATATCGGCGGCGCGGCACAGCCGCTATTGCATGTCGAAGGCCTCACCAAGCATTTCCCGGTGCGCGGCGGGATGTTCGGCGCGCGCAAGACCGTGCGCGCGGTCGACAATGTGTCGTTCTCGATTCTGAAGGGCGAGACCGTCGGCATCGTCGGTGAATCCGGCTGCGGCAAATCCACCACCGCGCGGCTCCTGATGCATTTGATGGCGCGCGATGCCGGCGACATCGTCTATGACGGCATGCAGGTCGGCCGCGCGCTGTCGCTGCGCGAGCTGCGCCGCGGCATGCAGATGGTGTTTCAGGACAGCTACGCCTCGCTCAACCCGCGCCTGACGGTCGAGGAATCGATCGCGTTCGGGCCGAAGGTCCACGGCATGGGCGACACCGCCGCCCGCGCGCTGGCGCGCGAACTGCTCGGCAAGGTCGGTTTGCGCCCCGAAATCTTCGCCAACCGCTATCCGCACGAGATTTCCGGCGGCCAGCGCCAGCGCGTCAATATCGCGCGCGCGCTGGCGCTGTCGCCGCGGCTCGTCATTCTCGACGAGGCGGTCTCGGCGCTCGACAAGTCGGTCGAGGCGCAGGTGCTCAATCTGTTGTCCGACCTCAAGCGCGAATTCGGCCTGACCTATCTCTTCATCAGCCACGATCTCAACGTCGTGCGCTACATCTCCGACCGCGTGCTGGTGATGTATCTTGGCGAGGTGGTCGAGCTCGGGCCGGTGGATGCGGTGTGGGACGCGCCGGCGCATCCCTATACGCGGGCATTATTGGCGGCGATGCCGTCGTCCGATCCCGACAGGCGCACCGAGACGCCGCCGATCTCGGGCGATCCGCCCAACCCGATCGATCCGCCGCCGGGCTGCCGTTTTCATACCCGTTGCCCGTTTGCCGAACCGCTCTGCGCAAAAGCCGCGCCAAGACTTGCGCCTCTCGGTACAATGGGGCATCAGGCGGCGTGCTACATGACGATCGCGGGGTCAGGCCATAGCCGCGCGCCCGCACGGGGAGGACCAGCGTGACGAAACCTGACGCGAAGCAAATCAGGGCGATGGCCGATGTGGCGGGCGTTCCCGTGAGCACGGACGTCGCCGAACGCATCGCCAATTCGATCGGCCCGGCCTTCGAGGGGTTTGCGCCCATCGCCGGTACCCTGCCATTCGATCTCGAGCCCGCGACATTCCTGCTCGTGCAAACCGCGAAGGATGCGTGATGAACACCGAGCCCGCCCTGATGTCGCTCACCGCGGTCGCCAAGGCGATCGCCGACAAGCGGATATCTTCGCACGAGGCGACGCGGTCGTGTCTGCATCGCATTGCCGAGTGGCAGCCGCATTTGAATGCCTTCATGGCCGTCGAAGCGGAGGCGGCGCTGAAGGCCGCCGACCTGGCCGATGCGGCGCTGGCGAAAGGCGCTTCCCGCGGGCCGCTGCATGGCGTGCCGCTGGCGCACAAGGACATGTATTACGACGAGGGCCATGTCGTCACCTGCGGCTCCAAGATCCGCCGCGATTTCGTCGCCACCACCACCTCGACCGCGTTGCAGCGCCTGAAGGACGCCGGCCCCATCCGGCTGGGCAGCTTGCAGATGGTGGAGTTCGCCTTTGGGCCGACCGGGCACAACACCCATTACGGCGCGGTGCATAATCCCTTCAACGTCGATCATGTCACCGGCGGATCGTCCTCCGGCTCGGGCTCGGCGGTCGGGGCCCGGCTGTCCTTTGCCGCGCTCGGCTCCGACACCGGCGGCTCGATCCGCTTGCCTGCGCATTTCTGCGGCGTCACGGGACTGAAGACCACCTATGGCCGGATCAGCCGCGCCGGGGCGATGCCGCTGTCGCAATCGCTCGACACCGTCGGGCCGCTGGCGCGCACCGCGGCAGATTGCGCGCTGCTGCTCGCGCTGATGGCGGGGCCCGATCCCGAGGATCCCACCGCGAGCGTGGCGCCGATTGCCGACTATGTGGCGGCGACGGGCCAGCCGATCAAAGGCCTGCGCATTGGGGTGCCGGCCGCTTTTTACGTCGACGATCTCGATCCGGAGGTCGCGAGGGTTCTCGATGAGACCTTGTCCGTTCTCAGGCGCGAGGGCGCCGACATCGTCAAGGTCGAACTGCCCGACCAGCGCCAGCTCTCGGCGGCCTGCCAACTCGTCCTCGCGGTCGAGGCGGCGGCCTTCCACAAGCGCTGGCTGATCGAGCGGCCGCAGGATTACGGACCGCAAGTCCTGATGCGGCTGCAGAATGCGCTCGCGATTCCCGGCGTCAGCTATCTCGAGGCGATGCGCTGGCGCGGGCCGGCACTATCGGCGCATGTCGCCGCGACGGTCGATGTCGATGCCGTGATCGCGCCGGTGGCTCCATTTGCGGCCCCGACCCTTGCCGAGAGCGACGTCGGCAACAGTCCCGGCGCCGAAGCGGTGATCCAGCGCCTGACGCGATTTACCCGCCCGATCAACTATCTCGGCCTGCCGTCGCTCGCCATCCCCGCCGGCTTCACCGCAAGCGGCCTTCCCATCGGCATGCAGCTGATCGGCCGCTCCTTTGACGAAGCCACTCTGCTGACGATCGGCGCCGCGTTCCAGCGTGCCACCGATTTTCACGACAGGGTGCCGTCATTGCCAAAAGCCCTGACATGACCTCTGCCTCGACTCCTCTGGTCGAGATCAAGGGCCTCACCATCCGGTTCACCGGCGAGCGCACCGTGCACGCCGTGAACGACGTCGATCTTTCGCTTCGAGATGGCGAGGTGCTCGGCCTGCTCGGGGAATCAGGTTCGGGCAAGAGCGTCACCTTGCGCGCGCTGATGCGGCTGTTGCCAAAAAAGCGGACGCAGATCTCGGGGACCATCAAGGTTTTGGGACGTGATGTGCTCGCGCTCGATGACGAGCAATTGTCGGCGTATCGCGGCCAGACCGTGTCGATGATCTTCCAGGAGCCGGGCCTTGCGCTCGATCCCGTCTATACGATCGGCCGGCAGATCGCCGAGACCGTGATGCGTCACGAGGGCAAGAGCTACGCGCAAGGCGTGGCCCGCGCGCTCGAGATGCTGGAGGTGGTGCGCATTGCCTCCGCCAAGCGAAGGCTCGATGCCTATCCGCATGAAATGTCGGGCGGCATGCGCCAGCGCGCGATGATCGCGCTGGCGCTGGCCTGCAAACCGAAGATCCTGCTCGCGGACGAGCCCACCACGGCGCTCGACGCCACGGTGCAGATCCAGATCCTGCTGTTGCTGCGCGAGCTGCAGCGCGAATTCGGCATGTCCGTCATCTTCGTCACCCACGACATCGGGGTCGCGGTCGAAATCTGCGACCGCGTCGCGGTGATGTATGCCGGCCAGATCGTCGAGCAGGGCGGCTTGCGCGAGATCGTGCGCTCGCCCGTTCATCCCTATGCGCGCGGGCTTCTGGCGTCCACGGTCCACGGCGCCAGGCGCGGGCAGCGGCTGGAGACCATTCCGGGGACCCCGCCCTCGCTCGACAAGCAGCCGGTGAGCTGCTCGTTTGCGCCGCGCTGCAGCCACGCGCAGCCGCGCTGCAACGATGCCTTGCCGCCCAATGTCCGGATCGGAGCGGACCGGATCGCAAGGTGCGTCCTGGCGGAACCGCCAGCGACTGTTGCCGCGACGTAACGGTTGGCGACAAAGCCATGGAAGCGGGCGCCCAGGCTCTTGCCTTCGGGCGATTCCGAGTCGTCACTTCCGGCCGAGAAAGCTAAGCTTTATCCCGCCGCGCGGGCCATAAGCGCCCTAACCCCGGGGGAGTTCATGTATCTGTCCAATGAAGGCATTCTGATCATTCTGTTTGTCGGTCTGGTCGCCGGCTGGCTCGCCGGCAAGATCGTGCGGGGCACGGGTTTCGGCATCATCGGCGATATTCTGGTCGGTATCGCCGGCGCGCTGATCGCGAGCCTGCTGTTTCCGAGGCTCGGCATTCATCTCGGTTCCGGCCTGGTCTCGGAAATCATCTATTCGGCGATCGGCGCGATCATCCTGCTCCTGGTCGTGCGGCTGCTGCGCACCGGCGGCCGGCTGTAGAGCGGTCGGCCCAGCTGCTGCGGATATCGGGCGGCCGGGCCGTCTTCGGCCCGGTTCGCTGGCGGTGACCAATTTAGGTTAACGTCGCTCCGCTGGACCATTCCAACAAAATTCATGATATGGAGATCATTATATTTAGTGGCATAAGTATCGGGAATTCCGGCCGAATCAGGCGCTGGCGTCCCATTTCACGAGACCTGGATTCACGAGACCTGGATTGATGGCAGCCGTTTCCGGTGTCCGGCGTTCCGAACTCGGTGAGGCGTTGCGCGCCTGCCGCAGCGCGTTCATCGGCGTTGGCGTGATGAGCTGCATCATCAACCTGCTCTATCTGACCGGCTCGATCTTCATGCTGGAGGTCTATGACCGGGTGCTTCCCAGCCGGAGCGTGCCGACCCTGGTCGGCCTCGTCGTTCTTGCCGGCGGGCTCTACATCGCCCAAGGCGTGCTCGACCTGATCCGCGGACGCATCCTGGGGCGCATCGGCACCGCGCTCGATGAGGCGCTCAATAGCCGCGTGTTCGACACCGTGGTGCGCTTGCCACTTGTCGTCGGCGCGCGCAACGAGGGCCTGCAGCCGCTGCGCGATCTCGACAATGTCCGCGCCTTCCTGGGCGGCATGGGACCGAGCGCGTTCTTCGACCTGCCGTGGCTGCCGCTCTATCTGGCGATCTGCTTTGCCTTCCATGTCCTGATCGGCGTCACCGCATTGGTCGGCGCGGTCTTTCTGGTCACGCTGACCCTGATCACCGAATACATGTCGCGCGATCCGGCGCGCGAGGCGATGGGGCTTGCGGCGCGCCGCAACGATCTCGCCGCCTCCAGCCGGCGCAACGCAGAAGTGCTGGTCGCGATGGGCATGGCGGGCCGGCTGACGAAACGCTGGGGCGAGGCCAACGAGAAATATCTCGCCGGCAATCAGCGCGCCAGTGATGTTGCCGGCGGCCTTGGCGCCGTCGCCAAGGTGATGCGCATGATGCTGCAATCGGCGGTGCTCGCGGTCGGCGCCTATCTCGTGATCCACCAGGAGGCGACCGCCGGCATCATCATCGCGGGCTCGATCCTGAGTGCGCGGGCGCTGGCGCCGGTCGATCTTGCGATCGCGCATTGGAAGACGTTCGTCGCCGCGCGGCAGAGCTGGCACCGCCTCAACCGCCTGCTCGACCAGATGCCGGCGCGGCCGTCACAGACCTTGCTGCAGACGCCCACGAGCCGCCTGTCGGTCGAGGCCGTCAGCATCGTGCCGCCGGGCGACCAGAAGGTCATCGTCCAAGACGTCAGCTTCGGGCTGACGGCCGGCAATGGCCTTGGCGTGATCGGGCCGAGCGGGTCGGGCAAATCGTCGCTGGTGCGGGCGCTGGTCGGGGTCTGGCAGCCGATCCGCGGCAAGGTCCGGCTCGACGGTGCGGCGCTCGATCAATGGTCGTCCGACCTGCTCGGCCGTCACATCGGCTATCTGCCGCAGGATGTCGAGCTGTTCGCCGGCACCGTGGCGCAGAACATCTGCCGGTTCGATCCCGAAGCAGGCTCCGAGGACATCATCGCGGCCGCCAAGGAGGCCGGCGTCCACGACATGATCATCAAGATGCGGGACGGCTACAACACCGAGGTTGGTGAACTGGGGCACGCGCTGTCCGCCGGGCAGGCGCAGCGGGTGGCGCTGGCGCGCGCGCTCTACGGCGACCCCTTCCTGATCGTGCTGGACGAACCCAATTCCAATCTCGATACCGAGGGCGACGAGGCGTTGACGCGGGCGGTTCGCGGCGCGCGCGAACGCGGTGCGATCGTGGTGGTCGTCGCCCACCGGCCGATCGGGATCGAGGGGGTCGACCAGATCCTCGTGCTCAAGGACGGCCGCATGCAGGCTTTCGGCCCCAAGGAGACGGTGCTGGCGCAGGTGCTGCAGCCGCGCGTCGTGCCGCCGTCCCCGATCAAGATCGTCTCTGAGGCGGGAGCGGCCAAGCCGTGAGCGAGAGCGGGGCAAAAGGGGTGTGGCGCTCGATCCGGCTACATCTGATCATCGGCCTCTCGGTGGTCGGCGTGCTCGCCGGCGGCCTCGGCGGCTGGGCCTCGACCCAGGAGATTTCGGGCGCCCTGATCGCGCCGGGACAGATCGTCGTCGAATCCAACGTCAAGAAGGTGCAGCATCCGACCGGAGGCGTCGTCGGCGAGGTCCGCGCACGCGACGGCGACCTCGTGAAGGCGGGCGATATCCTGGTGCGTCTCGACGACACCGTGACCAAGGCGAGCCTCGCCATCGTCACCAAGAATCTCGATGCGGCCTATGCGCGCGGGGCGCGGCTGGAGGCCGAACAGCGCGGTCTCGATCACATCAATTTCCCGATGGAACTCCTCGAGCGCACCAACGATCCCGACGTCAACAATCTCATGAAGAGCGAGATGAAATTGTTCGATGTCCGCGTCAATGGCCGGACCGGGCAGAAGGCGCAATTGCGCGAGCGGGTCACCCAGTTGAACGAGGAGATCGCCGGCCTCTCCGCGCAGGAGAAGGCCAAGGACCAGGAAATCGAGTTGGTCGAGAAGGAACTGGCGGGCGTGCGGCAGCTCTATGACCAGCATCTGGTGCAGATTTCGCGCCTGACCACGCTTGAGCGCGACGCCGCGCGGCTGAACGGCGAGCGCGCGCAATACATCGCCTCGCGCGCGCAGGCCAAGGGCAAGATCAGCGAGACCGAACTGCAGATCATCCAGATCGACAAGGACGTGGTCAGCGAGGTCTCCAAGGACCTGCGCGAGACCAACGACAAGATCGGCGAGTTCGTCGAGCGCAAGGTGACCGCCGAAGACCAGTTGCGCAGGGTCGACATCCGCGCGCCGCAGAACGGCATGGTGCTGCAATCGGCCGTTCACACCGTGGGCGGGGTGATCACCGCCGGCGACGCGATCATGATGATCGTGCCGCAGGCCGACGATCTGCAGGTCGAGGCCAAGGTCAATCCGCAGGACATCGACAAGCTGCAGGTCGGCCAGAAGACCCTGCTGCGGCTCTCCGCGTTCAACCAGCGCACCACGCCGGAACTGAACGGCGTGGTCAGCCGGGTGTCCCCCGACGTCACCACCGAACAGCGCACCGGGCAGAGCTACTACACGATCCGCGTCTCGATGCCGCCGGAGGAGATCGCCCGCCTCGGCGACGTCAAGATGATCCCGGGCATGCCGGTGGAGGCCTTCGTCCAGACCGGCGACCGCACCATGCTGTCCTATCTGATGAAGCCGCTGCACGACCAGCTGATGCGCGCGTTCAGGGAGAAGTGACGGCGGAGGCGCGGTCTGACAGGCCGCGCAAATCCATCCAAGCCGTCATTCCGGGGCGCGCGTAGCGCGAACCCGGAATCTCGAGATTCCGGGTTCGATGCTTCGCATCGCCCCGGAATGACGAGATCTATATTGCCGATTCACCGCGACACGTCCTTCAGCAACAGCTCCAGCGCCGTCGCCGCAAACACATGCATATTCCCGAACCGATCCGCGCTCCCGGTCTCCAGCGTGATCGCTGATGTCTCGGTGCCCGCGACGGCCATGCAGCTGTGGCCGGCGGCGTCGCCATAGCGGTTGCCGGTCGGGCCGGTGGCGCCGGTTTCCGACAGGCCCCAGTCGGTCGCGAAGCGCGTACGCATCTGGTTCGCGAGCAGCTTCGCATAGACTTCCGAGGCGG
>WNGQ01006405.1_pt1 | contig 11392 bp, 9 predicted proteins | sample 5407661 | NCBI WGS metagenome assembly WNGQ01 (sample SAMN13153382, study PRJNA577476) | soil metagenome | isolation source: 60 cm soil or saprolite under Garry oak tree replicate 2 | place: USA:California | collected 2016-06-15
ATCGGCGTCGCCCATGTAATAGTATTTGTCTTTGTAGAGACTTTCGAACCAGGACCGATACGTGATCGGGAATTGCTGGTTGTAATGGCGAAGCCGCTCCGTCACATCTTCGCCTGCCAGACTGCGCGCCAGTAGATCGGCAACGTAATAGGATGTGTAAGAACAAAAATCGAGACCGGGACTGTAAAGCGGATCGATAAAACCGGCGGCGTCGCCCACGGCGGCCCAGCCGTCGCCGCAAACTTTTTCGCTGTGATATGGCAACATCGACAAGGCGTGCACGTCGCCTTCGATCACGCGTGCCGCCCCGAAGATTTCGCGACCGACCGGATTGCTAAGGATATGCGCGTGCAGCCGTTGGCCCAAGCTCGGCCCTTCTGAAAGTTTGAAAATGCGATTGTCATAAACAATGCCCGCGCTGACATCGCCGCCGTGTAATGGAATGATCCAGACCCACCAGCCGCGTCCAAAAAGATGATTCGTGGCCCACTCGCGCGCAGTGCGACAACCATTTGCGTAATCGGGAAAACGTTGTCGCCACTCGTAGCTGTCCCACTCTTTTACACCGCTGAATCGCGCCCAGACGGCATTGATCGGGTGCTCCGTGTTTGGACGAAAATGTCCGAGTTTTCGGGCGAGCATGGTCGCGCGCCCTGTGGCATCGATGACCCAACGCGCGTGGACGGTGCGATCGCTGCCATTGAGAGCGGCGCTCACCTTTTGGCCATTGTCATTATTTAATTCGAAGTTTGTCACCTTTGCCGGACGCCAGAGCTCGCAGCCCGCTTGCACCGCGAGCTCGAGCATGTGCGAATCCAGCTTTGCCCGGTCCACTTGAAAGCCCGGCAATCGGCTCTGATACCGTGTGCCTACCTCGACGCAATCATCGAAGCGTTGATCAGGTCGATTCGAAAACCAGAGGCGCAATCCCTGCTTTGCCAGCTGATGATGACCGAGGTAATGGGCGAGACCCAAAATGCGCGTCATGTAACAACTGCTTACTTCGGTGGTCGATTCCCCAACCTTGCGGTCGAACGCGGCTGTCTTTTCGATGATGAGGACGCGCGCTTCGGGCCGTTTCCGTTTCAGCATCAGCGCCGTCGCCGCGCCGGAAAACGCGCCGCCAATGATCACGACATCATAATCGAAGTTCATCGCGCCCTAAGAGGATGGACTTTACTGCGTCCAAACGCAATTGCCTTCGTTTAGCGTTGAAGGTTAAGCGTTCAAGACTGAGCGTTAGGCGAAATGATCCTCACAAATGCGCGTTTGATTTTTCCTGATGGAATTCGCGACGGCCTCGAAGTTGTCGTGGAAGGAGGGAAAATCGCCGAGATTCGCCCGCCTGCGCCAAGGCTTCGGCGGACAGACGAGCAAACCCGAACCAGCAGCAAAGACGTTGTCGACCTTGACGGAAATTATCTCGCGCCTGGGTTTATCGATCTTCACGTTCACGGCGCGCTCGGCCGGGATACCATGGACAGCTCCGCCGAAGCATTTCGCACCATTTGCGATTTCCACGCAAGCGGGGGCACCACTTCACTTCTGCTCACCACTGCGACAGCGCCGCTGCAGAATATTGTCGATGTGCTAAAAGCGGTCCGAGATTATCGATCTCCCATTAGCGCGGTTGCGGGAGTTCATGTAGAAGGCCCGTTCATCTCGAAAGCAAAATGCGGCGCGCAGCGCGCGGAATTCATTCAGGAACCGTCACCGACTGGTGTGCGACAGTTGCTCGAGCACGCGGATGTGATCAAACGCGTCACGATTGCGCCGGAACTGCCGGGAGCACTCGAGGCGATCGAAAGTTTTCGCACGCATGGAGTCAGCGTAAGCGGCGGACATAGCGATGCTTGGGATGAGGATGCGCGCGCGGCATTCGATCGTGGCATGCGCAGCGCGACGCACACATTTAATTGCATGTCGAACGCGCGCCGCCGCGGCATTTGTCGTGTCGGCGGTCTGATCGAGTTCGCGTTGAGCGAACCGCAGATTAGTTGCGAACTGATCGCGGACGGCCATCACGTTTCGCCGACGTTGATGAGAATGTTGTATCGTGCGAAAGGCGCGGGCGGAATTTGTCTCGTAACGGATGCAACTGCCGGCGCCGGGTTACCGGAGGGATCTCGATTTTCACTTTTTGGCAATGAATGCCTTGTTGAAGGCGGCGTCTGTTTGCTAGCTGACCGCTCCGCACTCGCCGGCAGCGCTTCGCGAATGATCGACCTCGTACGAACGATGGTACAGAAGGTCGATGTCCCGTTGCATGAGGCCGTCATGATGGCAACGGGAAATCCTGCACGCGCAATCGGCCTAGAAAAAAAGGGTCAATTGACAGTCGGAGCCGACGCCGACTTTGTTGTTCTTTCACCGGAGCTTGAAGTGTTGCGCGTATCTGTCGGCGGAAAGGAAATTCCGTAAGCTAGAGCGACATCAAGAATTCGGCGATGTCCAGCGCGGCGCGGGGTTGGCTAAGTTTGCCGATGTTGCTAGCCCATTCGCGCCATTGTTTTGCGTCATTGGCGAACGCGCGTTCGATCTGTGCCACGACTTCTCTTGGTGAAAGCGCGACCACGCCGGAATTGGTTTCGACGATCAAGCGGGCGTTGCCTTCCTCCTGACCCGCAACGACGTGATTGATGATCATTGGGCAGGCGGCTGCAATCGTTTCCTGCACGGTCGCGCCACCGGCTTTGCCGACGAGCAAATGGCTTTCGTGCAGCATCCGCGGGAGCTGGTCTGTCCATCCAACAATCTTTGTCGTGCGGTCGTTCGCCGCCGCTTCGATTGCCGGCCGGAGTTTTTCGGAACGACCAATCGTCACCGTAAGATCGACACCAAGCTTTGCCAGTAACCTCACCAATTCCGGCGCGCCGCGCGTCGCGGCATGGATCATGTACAAAACGCGGGGCTTCGAATTGTTGGAAGGTAATTTTCGATCGTTGGTGAAATCGGCAAACTTCGGGCTTACAGGAAATCCAAATACCTTGGTTTTTTCCGGCGCGACTCCCACCGCTCGCAAGACGGAGGCGCTCTGTTCGTTCGCAACGAGGAAATAATCAGCCGGGCTCCGGTACCACGTGGCGTTAATGGTGATCGAATCCGTCACGACCACCACACATTTACAGGATCTCTTGGGTCCCAAAATCTCCTGAAGCACATTTGCGTATGCTGGGAAAGAGCAAACGACGACGCTCGGGCGAAAACGCTCGAGCAGCGGAGCGAGATGACTCTTAAGTTGAGTGAATCGCCGAAATTCTGTGTCGTAATCTGTCTTGCGATCGAGCCAGCGATAAACGATCCCCCAAGCGCGGGGCGCAGAATTCACCAGCGCCAGATAACCTCGGCGCACGAACTCATTGACCGGTCCATAGGCTTCAGCAAACAGATCCCGCAATTCCACGTCGGCCTGGTTCGGGGCGACGCGCGCCAGACCGTCGCGCACTCCTCTGGCGGCGCTATTGTGCCCCTCTCCGAAGCCGGCGGTTAGAATCAATATTCTCTTGTTCATGAATCGTCAGGCGCGGCAAACGATGATGGAGCGCAGAAGCGCACGGAACTCTACTCGCGAACGCACTCGGACTTTAATGGATATTTACGCTGGGCAAAGTAAACTCTGCCGAAGATGAAATATCTCGCGTTCATCTGGCGCGTTCTGCACCGGCTGGTTTGGGAAACGACAACTGATAACACGACCGGACTGGCTGCGCAGATGGCGTATCTGCTTCTGTTCGCGCTGGCTCCCGGATCGCTTTTTCTCTGGCATTTGGTGGGTCTTTTCGGCACCGATCCGACGAAGCTGCATCGGATGTTTCTTTTCCTAAAAAGCTTCATGCCGCCGGACGCGAAAGTGCAGGACATTTTGGATTCTGCGATGGCCAATGTGGTGGTGACAGGTTCGAGCGGTCTGCTCGCGAATGCGGGCATAGTTCTCGGAATCTATTTCGGGACCGTCTTCTTCGCGACGATTTCACGGGCTCTGAGTCATACGTATGGAATGCGGGAAGATCCCCATTGGTGGTCGAAATATATCATCTCATTCTTCATGCTCTTCTGGTTTGGGATCATTATTGTGTTTTGCTTCAACGCGATTGTCTTCGGTGAAAAGCTGGCTGGTATTGCAGAGGTAAATTTTCAACTGGGGTTCCCGCTGCAGGCGTGGATCGCGACGTTAAGCGTGCCATTCACCGCTGTGGCCCTGGTCGTTCTCGCGCTCGCGCTTTATCTCCTGACGCCGGAAAATTACTTGACGGTCCGTCAGGCGTTGCCGGGCGCGATTTTCTTTGCGGCCGGCTGGATCATCGCGACAAAACTTTTTCAATTCTACGTAGGAAGATATGATCGCTACAACCCGACGTATCTCGCGCTGGCATCCATCGTGGTGTTGCTCACCTGGATGTATCTGACTTGTCTGCTGCTGTTGTTGGGCGGCAAATTGAACGCCATTCTTCGCCGGGAACGCGAAAGAATGCGCAGGGCTGCGCCTGTTGCGCCTGCGGCGTGAGATAGCTGTAGCCACCGCCCTGCGGGCGGTTTGGTTTGTGGTGATTGGAGCTGACGGCCCACAGGGCCGTGGCTACAGACTAGCGCCACGCTGCTTCCCGAAAGCGTTCGGGGTTGATCGCGTCGCGCGCTCTGTTACTCTCCGTCGCAGTGGTGCGTTTTCGCATTTGGGCTGCACTCGCCGTTGGCGCAATCGTCGCAGGTCTCCTTTGCGCGCAAGTCAGCGAAGAACAAGAAAGCCGCCGCGCTCAATCCGAGCCAGGCGAGACACACGCCGCGTCCTCTCCGAAACCAAAAAAATCTCCGAGCCCCGCGGCTAAAAGAGCAACGGGTAAATCAACCAAGAAGCATCGAGCGTCTGCGACGCCAGACGAAACGCCTAAGGCCATCCCACGAGCAAAACTAGCAAGCGAAGAGTCGAAAAAGGAACCAGAGCCTTCGGCAAGAGCAAAATCGCCAAATCCGATCTCGAAATCTAAAGCAAAATCCAACGAGGAAGAACAGCCAACGCCAAATCCGACGCCGCGCGAGACGCCCGAGCCCGGTGCTTCGCCGAAATCAAAGCGGCACCACACGCCAACGCCCAAACCGAAATCGGCGAAGAAGAAGTCCCGCGAGAAGGAAACGGCGCGCAAGACCAGGAAGACCGGGAAATCCAAACTGGCGCGGAAAGAAGAGGAAACACCAAAGCCGGCAAAGACGCCAACGCCTCGCGTGGAAGAGGGCGGCGTATCACTAGAAAGCTCACCTCCACCGCCGCGGGCACTTGCAGTGCCGACGCCTGCGGCCTCACCGCAGCCAAAAGTTCCCCGTGCTCTACCAGCCGGCGAGCGAGCCCAGGTTGTGGTCGAAAAGTCCGGTATCGAGGAAGACCAGGGCTTCGAGCCTCCGCCATCGCCGCCGCCGCGCAGGTTCGGTTTCTGGCCCTGGTCTCGGCAATCAACCAATTATCGGTATCTCACGCGGTCAGTCATCGAAGCCATCCGACGCGCACCCGTGAAACGGCGTCGCTGGCAGTTCATTGTAGTGCACAATAGCGGCACGCGGCAGGGAAACGCGCGCGTTTTTGATTATTATCATCGGCACGTCCGCCGGATGCAGAATGGTCTTGCCTACCATTTCGTGATCGGCAACGGAACGTCCACGGGCAACGGGCAGATCGAAGTGGGCGATCGTTGGCGGCGCCAGATCAACGGCGGCCATGTGCACAGCGATTATTTGAACAACATTTCGCTCGGTATTTGTCTGGTAGGCGATTTTAATCGCGACCAGCCAACCCGCGCGCAGCTCGACGCGTGTGAAGAACTCATTCGCTACCTGCGCGAACGTTGCGGCAAGACCGACAGAGGCGACATCCCTGTGCGGCCACATCGTGAAATAAATCCGCCACGCTGGCCTACTGATTGTCCGGGAGACGTTTTTCCCTATTCGTGGTTTCGCAGGTTTTGATAGCGAGCATACGGCTCTAGTTGAGATGGCATTCTCACAAAGAGGGCCGGTCGCTCGTGAGCGTGCGATTCTCTTAAAAGATCACGAACGTTTTATGCAAAGAGGGATTGTCCGGTCCTGCGTGTTGTTGATTGTAATCACGCTATGTGTCGCGGCAGGCGCGTTTTCGGCCGCGGTGCAGGAGCCTGCGCAGACGCGGGAGGGAATCATCACGACGTTCGCGCCGATTGTGGAAAAGGTCGCGCCGAGCGTGGTCACAGTGTTTACGACTCAAACGGTGTCGCGCGGGCTGACATCATTTCCGTTTGGCGACGACACGCTGCGCGAGTTTTTCGGCGGACAATCTCCGCAGAGGCAAGGCAAACAAACGCTGCAAGGCCTCGGGTCGGGTGTGATTGTCAGCCCGGATGGATACATTCTCACGGCCAACCACGTCGTTTCAGGCGCGGATGAAATCATGGTGGGGCTGGGCAACGATCTCCGAAAATTCAAGGCGAAGAAAGTCGGCACCGATCCGGGTACGGACGTGGCGTTGTTGAAAATCGAGGAGAAAAATCTGCCCGCGATCACGTTTGCCGACAGCGACAAAGCGCGCGCGGGCGACATTGTGCTGGCGATCGGCAATCCATTTGGCCTTCGGCAAACGGTCACCATGGGAATCATCAGCGCGGTCGGGCGCGGCGGCATGGGCATCGTTGATTATGAAAATTTCATCCAAACCGACGCGGCCATAAACATGGGCAACTCCGGCGGCGCGCTGGTCGATACCCAGGGCCGGTTGTTAGGCATCAATACGGCGATTTTCAGCCGAAGCGGCGGAAACCAGGGCGTCGGCTTTGCGATTCCCGCAAGTCTCGCGCGTGACGTGATGCAGAGCTTGCGCGAAAGAGGCCGCGTTGTGCGCGGCTACATCGGGGCGTCGGTGCAAACGCTCACACCCGAGCTGGCTGAGGCGATGAAGTTCAAAGGGCAACCAACCGGCGCGCTCGTGGGCGAGGTCACGCCAAAAAGCCCTTCGGAGAAAGCCGGGATGAAAACCGGCGATGTAATTACGGCCGTTAACGGGAAGAAAATCAGTGATGCGCGCGAACTGCGTTTGATGATTGGCTCAATGGCGCCAGGGACAAAGGTACAGATCGAGGTGAATCGCGAAGGTCAGAGCAAAATCTTCAATGTCGAGCTTGCTGAAATGCCTCCGGGTGAAGCTGAGCAAGGGGCCGAGACGTCTCCTGAAGAAAGCGCTCAACCTGAAAAGGCCACCGTGTTCGGCGGTGTCGCGGTCGCGGATATCACCGATGACATTCGCACTGCGCTTAATCTTTCAAAGGACGTCAAAGGCGCTGTGATTGCGGAGATTGACGCCGATTCGCCAGCCGCGAAAGCTGGGCTGCGCGAAGGCGACGTGATTCAGGAAGTGAACAAGCAGCCCGTCAGAAATGCGAAGGACTTGGTCGCCATCAGCAAAAAATTGAAGCCGAACGAAAAGATTTTGATACGCGTCTGGAGCCAGGGCCGCAGCGGCTTCGTCGCGCTGGAACCGAAGTGACACAGGGGAGCGCCCGCTTCCAGAGGGCTGCCAGCAAGATGCCGCTGCTCCCCTTCAAATGTCCAAAAGCACCGTGGCCTTCCATCCGCCATTCTCTTTCTCGACGGAGAAATTATGCAGCGTGACTGCCTTCACGTCGGCGCGCTGATGATGCCGCGCCGCGTCCAACGTTTCGCCGGCAGCTTCCGCTTTCAAAAAATATTTTCCTTCTTTCTTATCGATCTGCGCATCACGGACGCGCAGCAAGAGGCGCTCGGCGTCTTTGAAGTAAATAAGGTCCTGCAAAAAATCGAACAACAACATGTCGATCTTGTCGTTCGACAGTTCGATCTGCCGCGTATCGTGCGGCTCGATGGCGCCGAGATTGTCAATCATCACGTTCATCGTGGCGTCGGCCGCCTCGCTGAACAATTCCGGCAGATTGCGGCCGGTCGCTTCAAACGCGATGTCCGCGGTGCCGATGTCTTCGAGGTATTGATAGGGCATGAGGAGAATGACGAATTAATGACAAATGACGAAAACAGAACGCGAACTCGATGTTGATCACTTCGTCATTTGGGTTTCGTCATTCCTTCGACATTTGTCATTCGAACTTCGTCATTTTTGGCGGCGCATTCGTTTAGCGCAGGAACAATCGCTGATTTTAGTGCGGTAATTTTTCTGCCGATAAAAACGAGCTCCGTCTCTGACGTTTCGAACGGTTCCAAGTCCCAGCGGCCTGCGACAAAATTGAAAAGCTGCGCGCCATCAGGGAAGCGGATGAAGCCTTTCGCTCGAAGCACATTCGCGGGAAGGCTGTCTGCGAAAGCTTCGAAACAATCACGAGAAAAAATTTTGTCAGAGCTAAATGTGAACGATTCGAATTCAAGCTGATGCTGATGCTCTGGACGTGCGATTTTTTTCTCCTGGCCGATGCCAAACAGGAGTTCCGGATTGATCCGGCAGCGCTCGGTGCGAACAATCGCCGCGGTCGGATTGATTTCGCGCAGCTTCGTTTCGAGTGGCTCGATCTGTGTCGCTTGGACGAGATCGATCTTGTTCAAAAGCAAAATGTCCGCGCCTTCGATTTGCAGGCGGGTTGTGTGACCTAGCTCGGGGAAACGAACGAGCATGTCGGCATCGATGACCGAAACGACGCCATCGAGACGGCATTGCGGCAGCGCCTCCTGAATGTTGAACACGAGCGCTTCGGGCTCGGCGAGCCCGGTTGTCTCGACAATGATCATCTCGGGAGCGACTTTCTCGATGATTTCGTTCACCGCCGCCTCGAATTCGCCGACCAACGAGCAACAAACGCAGCCGCCGCCCAGCTCGGCGATGCGCACATTTTTTCCTTCGATGACTTTTGTGTCGATGGCGATCTCCCCGAATTCATTCATCACGATGGCGATCTTCGCCGGTCGCGTCCTCAGAATGTGACGGAGCAGCGTGGTCTTGCCGGTGCCGAGTGGACCGGTCACTAATGTGATGGGTGTGCGCGGAGTCACCGCTAGCCTTTTACGTTCCCAATGGGCGTGAAACGTGCGACCGGCTTGCTGATTCCCGCTAGCTCAGTCGCTGCGATTACCTCGTCGATGTCTTTGTAAGCCGGGCCGGCTTCCTCGGCGAGACCCGCCCATGAAGTGCTGCGGACGTAAATGCCGCGCGCTTCGAGGTCGTGCTGGAGTTGTTTGCCGTGCCATTGTTTGCGCGCTTTGGTGCGGCTCATCGTGCGCCCGCTGCCGTGAGCCGTGCTAAAGAAAGTGTCTGCGCCTGACGCTGTGCCCACGAGCAGATACGAGCCAGTCTCCATGCTGCCGCCGATGATCACCGGCTGGCCAATATCGCGGTAACGCGCGGCCACTTCGTCGTGTCCCGGCCCGAACGCCCGCGTCGCGCCTTTGCGATGCACAAGCAGTGTTTTCTCTTTTCCATCCACACTGTGCTTTTCCAGCTTCGCGGTGTTATGCGCGACGTCGTAAACCATGCGCATCCCCAAATCTTCTGCGCTACGACCAAATACTTCGGAAAAAACTTCGCGAATCCGATGGAGAATCACCTGCCGGTTCGCAAACGACATGTTCAGTCCGCATTTCATCGCGGCAAAATAATCTCGGCCTTCCGGCGAATCGAGCGGTGCGCACGCCAGCTCGCGATCCAAAATTTTAATTCCATATTTCGGTTCCATCACTTTCAAGAACGTCTGGAGATAATCGGTCGCGACCTGGTGCCCGAAACCGCGGCTGCCACAGTGAAACATCACCACGATCTGATTCGGAATCGTGATCCCGAATTTTGCCGCAAGATCCTTGTCGCGCACGTCCTCCGGCCGCGCGACCTGCACTTCGAGATAATGATTGCCGCTGCCGAGTGTACCGACCTGGTTGTAGCCGCGCTCGATTGCGCGTTCGCTGATTTTCGATGCGTCCGCGCCGGGGATGCAACCGTTCTCCTCGGTCAGTTCAAGATCTTCATTCCAGCCGTAATCGTGTTCGATGCACCAGCGCGCTCCTTGTTCGACTAGGTCTCGAAAATCGCTGTGCGACAATTTCAGAAATCCGTGGCTGCCCACCCCCGCCGGCACGCGTTGAAACAGAAGATCCACAATTTCTTTCAAATGCGGCTTCACGTCGTCCAACGTGAGATTCGTGGTGAGCAGGCGCATGCCGCAGTTGATGTCGAACCCGATACCGCCGGGCGAGATGACGCCGCCTTCGCCGACGTCCATTGCCGCCACGCCGCCAATCGGGAAACCATAGCCGCTGTGACCATCGGGCATGCAGAGCGCGTAGCGTGTAATCCCGGGCAACGTCGCGACGTTGCTGATCTGCTGATAGACGGTTTCGTCCATCTCGCGCACGAGTTTTTCCGTCGCGATAATTCGCGCAGGCACGCGCATGCCTTCCTTGTAGGTCGCAGGCAATTCCCAAACTGTGTCCGAAATTTTTTTCAGGCTATCGATGATCGCCATGGGATTTCCTATTCTTACTCTTTCTCATGCTCATGCTCTTGCTCAAATTCCGATCTTACAGACCAAGAGCAAGAGTAGGAGCAGGAGAAGAGCGCCGTAGTTTTCCCCGCGATGATCTGTCGGGTTAATGCACAACCCTGATGTGCTGCCGTTGGGCGATTCGTTCGGAGCGAGAGGCGAGTTTCGCCCCGGCTCTAAGAAATGAATCGACCCACCAGAAGACATTCTCATCGCGCACCACGCGTCTCATGCGCTTCATGCGCGCTCTGCGCTCGGCCTGGCTCATCTGAAATGCTTGCAAAATCGTGTCGGCCAGTTGCTCGACATCGTACGGATTGACCAGCAACGCATCGGGTTTGAGTTGCTCGGCCGCACCGGCAAACTGGCTTAGGATGAGTACGCCGTCATTATCGATTCGGCACGCGCAATATTCCTTGGCTACGAGATTCATTCCATCCTTGAGCGGTGTGACGAAAGCGATGTCGCACCCGCGGTAGTGCGCGAGAAGATCGTCGTGATCGAGGCAGCGAAAGTGATATTGCACCGGCAACCAATTACTGGTCGAGAAGCGACCGTTGATATCGCCAACCAGGCGATCGATGCGTTGCTTAAACTCGTGATATCTCGGAATCTCCACCCGGCTCGGCACGACGACTTGGATCAGGACCGCGCGGCCGCGTAATTCCGGATGACGTTCCAGAGCGGTGCGAAATGCCCGCAACCGTTCGGGAATTCCCTTGCTGTAATCGAGCCGGTCCGAACCCAGGATCAACTGACAACCAGGAAAGCTAACGCGCAGCCGCTGCGCTCTTTGCTCGACCGTGTCGGACCTCGCGCCTTTTTCAAACGAGGTGAAGTCGATCCCAATCGGAAAATGTCCGACTCGAATTTCGCGATCTTCGAATCGAATCAGTTGTAGCTCGCGACGAGAAAGAACTTTTGCG
>WNGQ01009507.1_pt1 | contig 11392 bp, 8 predicted proteins | sample 5407661 | NCBI WGS metagenome assembly WNGQ01 (sample SAMN13153382, study PRJNA577476) | soil metagenome | isolation source: 60 cm soil or saprolite under Garry oak tree replicate 2 | place: USA:California | collected 2016-06-15
CGCGCACCCGGATCTTGCCGACAAACTTTTGCGCGGCACCTCCGTTCGGGTTGGGTCGGGTCGCCACGCCGTCGGCCCCGACCGTCCATCCGGCTTGCGTCATCAGTGACTTCGCCTTGGCGACGTCCTGCTTGTAGGTAACGACCGCGCTCGCGTCGTAGGCCCAGGAGGCAGGAACGATGTCGCCCCAGAGCACCTGGCCTCGACCTTCGGTCGCGGCGTCCACGATCGACGGCTTGTCGAGCGCAGTTGCCATCGCCTGGCGAGTCAGGACGTTATCGAAGAGGTGCCCCTTGCGCGTGTTGAGGCGCATGTCGATGTAGCCGAGGTCGGCGTAGTCGTGCACCTGCACACCGCTCGCCGCCTTGGCCTTGGTCACGGCGCCGGAACCGCCCTCACCGAGAGCGGGGTGCCAGGCGACGTCCCCATTGATCAGGGCATTGGTCGCCGCGGTGGCATCGGTGATGACCTTGGCAATGGCCTTGTCGTAGTGCGGCCGGCCGAGGTAGTAGTTGGTGTTGGCGACGTAATCGATCTCCGAGCCCGCGACCCGCTTGTCGAACTTGTAGGGTCCGCCGGTCACGGTCGGGTTCAACGAAACCGGGTCGGTGCGCTGCTTGGCCGGGTCGATCTTGCCGTAGACGCTGGCCGGCGCCACGAACGTCAGCAAGTTGTTGGCCAGGAAGGGCGCGAAGACGTCCTTGAGAGTGAACTTGACGGTGTTCTTGTCGACCGCCTCGACCTTGTCGAGCTCGCCCCAATCGAAGGCGGCGTCGGTGTCGAGGTTCGGGTTGTTCTGCATGTTGACGGTCATCACGACGTCATCCGCCGTGATCGGCGAGCCATCGCTCCACTTGGCGTCCTTGCGGAGTTTGACCGTCCAGACCTTCTTGTCCGACGAGATGGACGGCATGCCGTCCGCGAGGTCCGGCTGGATGTTCAGGTTCTTGTCGGCCTGGTAGATGTTCGGGAATAGGAACCCGTAGGCTCGCACCGACGGCACGTCGCCGGCGACGAAGGGGTTCAGGCTCTGGGCATCAGCGTCGAGCGCCCAGATGAGCGTGCCCCCATTCTTGATGTTCTCCCCGGTTCCCGTCGAGGACGTCCCGCAGGCGGAAACAAGGACCGCGACCCCGGCGACGAGCGTCGCTACTCGCAACCATCGCAACTTGCCGCTAGATAGATCCATGTACGTCAACTACCTCCCTTCCAGGAAAAGATGTGTCGGCCAGCGTGCCTTCCGGTGCCGAATCGCCGTAATCATGCATCAAGCGGTGTCAAGACATCAAGAAAAAGGCCCAAATATTAACCTCTATTAGACCGGCGGCCTTTTCCGGTGCTGCCGGCACTCGCTTTTACCAGCTGTAGGGGTCGGTGGCGGCCGCGGAATACTCCCGTGATTCGGCGTGGTTCCCCATCGCCTCCCGGTAGAGCCCCACGTATTTTTCCGCGGAGTTGGCCCAGCTGACGTCGGTCGACATGGCGTTGGCTTGCAGCCGGCGCCAGGGCGACGTCTGGCGGAACGTCTCGAGCGCTCGGACGACCTGGGCGAAGAGGTCCCAATGGTCGTAGGCCGTGAAGACGAAGCCGTTTCCGGTCTGCTGAACCGGGTCCCAGTCGTCGATGGTGTCGGCCAGCCCGCCGGTGGCGCGCACGATCGGGATGGTTCCGTACCGAAGGCTGATCAGCTGCCCCAGCCCGCAGGGCTCGAAGCGCGACGGCATCAGGAACATGTCGGAGCCGGCGTAGATCCGCTGCGCCAGCACCGGCTTGAAGCCGATCGTGGCGGCGACCTTGCCGGGGTTGTCGCGGGCGCTGGCCCGGAACATCTCCTCGTAGCGCGCGTCACCAGCGCCGAGCACCACGAGTTGCAGGTTGAGCCGCGTCAATCCCCACATGATGTTGGCGATCAGGTCGAGGCCTTTCTGGTCATAGAGCCGAGAGATCATGCCGATCACCGGGATCGCCGGATCCTGCGGGAGGCCGACCTCCTTCTGCAGCGCCAGCTTGTTCTCGACCTTTTTCTCGATGCTCCCGGTGTCATAAGGCGCCACGAGCGAGGCATCGGTCGAGGGGTTGAAGACGTCGTAGTCGATGCCGTTGATGATGCCGTGCAGCTTGCCGCGAAAGACCCGCAGCAGTGGGTCCATCTTTTCGCCGTACTCGGGAGTGAGGATCTCTTCCGCGTAGCGGTTGCTGACGGTGTTGACCACATCGGAGAAATAGAGCCCACGGCCAAGCAGGTTGACGATGTCGTCGAGCCCGGGCATGCCGGGCTTGATCAAGCCCCACTGCTCGAGGTCCGCCAGGTTCAGCGCGCCGTAGCCGAAGACGCCCTGGAAGGCGAGGTTGTGGATGGTGAGGACGGTGGCGATATCAGCGTAGAACGGATCAGCCGCATAGAGCCGGGCCAGCATGTTGGGAATCACCGCCGTATGCCAGTCATTGACGTGGATCACGTCGGGCCGGAAGTCGAGCGGCCGCAGCATCTCGAGCGCGGCCCGGCTGAAAAAGATGAAGCGGGCATCGTCGTCCCAGAATCCGTACATGCCGTCGCGGCCGAAGAACTGCTGGTTGTCGATGAAGTAGATCGGCACCTCGCCCGCGATCCGTCCTTCGAGGACGTCCGCGTTGACCGGCTGGTGGGCGAGCGGCACTCCGAGGTTGGTGACGATCCGTCGCAATCCGTACTTCTCGACATCGATGCTGCCGTAGCGCGGCATGACGACTCGCACGTCGTGACCCATCGCCTTGAGCGCCTTGGGTAGCGCACCGGCGACGTCGGCGAGGCCGCCCACCTTGGCGAAGGGCGCGACCTCCGCCGCGACGAGCAGGATCTTGAGGGGCTGGTTCTGCCGCCCGCTGAAGACGTCGCCGGGTACGCGCACCGGGATCGATCCGGTGGGAGGTAGTTGCTCGACCGGCTTCCCTTTTTCGTGCGCGACCGCCACCATCTCGACCGTCTCGCCGGGGTCGTGCCCGAGCGCCTCGAAGGGCACGGCAAAGGCGAATGCCTCGCCGCCCGTTGCCCGGTCGGCCCAGCGCGGCTGCCGCAGGTGCGCGCCAGGCGTCAGCTCGCGCAGCTCCAGCTCCACATCGGCCCCGCTGGTCTTCGCCGTGAGCCGTAAGGCGGGATCGAAACCGAAGTTGCCGTTGCTGGGTTGCTTCGGACTGCCGGAGAAGAAGATCTCGAGCTCGACCGGACGCGGCCGGCCGGTGGGGAGCAAGTCGAATCGCAGGTAGAGATTGCGGTCATCATGCCCAAACCAGATGCGCCGCACCGCCCCCGTCGGGGGATGCATGGCTCCAAAGAGCGCACTGACATCGACATAACCGCCAGCCTCCCACTCCTCCTGGTCCACCACGCCGTTGAGCTTGGGCGTGATCTTACGGTGAGGCCGCTTCGAGGCTGATCCACCGGTGTCGTTGGCGATGGGCCGATAGAGCTCGGCCGGAGGTGTCCGGTTTAGCGACATATAGATGTTGCGCAGGTGGAGGCGGAACAGGCTGTCCCAGATCTGATCCATTCCGGAATCGTGAGATCGGCCGAACCACCAGAACCAGTCGCTGCCCTGCGCGATGAGCGCCTCGCGCCGCGCCGAGGCGAGCTGCTCGTGATCATCCGCGGCTCGCTCGCGCTCGCTGAGAAAATCCCGCGCCTGCGCCAGCAGGTCCCAGGCGACATTGTGTTCCGCGTCGCCCACCCAGGTGTCGAAGTTCGCGTTGATCCAGGAGCCGGGATGGATACGAGACAGCGCGCGCTCGGCGGGGAACTCAGCGATGAATTCGGAGACGGTCACCGTTTTCAAGTCCGGCTCCCTCGAGAGCCGGCTGTAAAGCGAGTGGAGGAACGGGTTGCCATTGGCCTCGTACGAATCCCAGCAGTTTTCGCCGTCGAGAGCGATCACCGCCAACAACGGCCTATCCTGCTGCCGCTGTTGGATGGCACGGAGCCGACGGACGAGGTCCGCGGCCGCCTCGTCGGCCGGTGAATTCTGGTACTCAAAACCAATTGCGTTGGAGAGCGGCGCGTCGCGAAACACGAGATGGATCGGCGGGTCATTGCCCGGCACACGGTAGGGCGCATAGAGCTGCTCGGGCTGGGTCACCTGTCCCTGCGCGTCCCGAATGATCGGGCTCGCGAGCGACCGGGAGAGAACCCCCTCATCGCTGAGCATCCACTCCAGCCGGTGATCGGCGGCCAGCCGCACCACGTCTTCGGAAACGGCGGCTTCCGGCGGCCAGACGCCGCGCGGCCGGCGCCCGAAGTGGCGGCGATGCGCCTCGATCCCAAGGCGTAGCTGTTCGGCCGCGTCGTCCGCGTGCTTGAACATCGCGCGCGGCATCTTGAGGTCCGGCCGTGCCACGCGCGCGATTCCAAGATCTCGGATCAGGGGCAGAATTGGGTGATAGTAGGGGCTGGTGATCAGCTCGGCCTGCCCACGTTCCTGTAGCTCCCGATATTTGGGGAGCACTTTACGGAGCAGCTCGAACTGCACCCGCAGGACGGGATCCACATCCGCGTCCGAAAAGAACCGGCCCTTGCGGACCAGCTCGGCAATCTCCGGATTGTCTTCCATCGCCTCGGGGCCGATCCACGACAGGTTGAACCATACGAGCAGATCGCGCAGCTCGGCATCCGAGAACAGCGTGGCCAAGCCGCCGGCTGCGGGTGGCCCTGCCTGCTCCCGCTTGCGCACCAGTTCCAGGTAGCGTGGATACTGGCGGACCCGCCGAATCTGACCCGACTCGGTCATCCAGCGCGCGACGAAGCCCCGCTCGTCGGCACTGAGCCCCGACACCGGACGGCGGGCCAGCTCCATGTAGACGTCCTGGACGCCGCCGTCGACATAATCCTGGATCTGCTCCACCAACGCCGGCACCAGGTTGAACGTCAGCTTGACGTCCGGGTAGCCATCGAGTAACGCCGGCATCTTGTAGTAGTCCTTGGCGGCGCGCAGCCGAACCCAGGGCAGCAGAAAGCTGTTGCTCAGGTCATCCTTGTAATAAGGCTGGTGCATGTGCCAGACGAAGGCCACATGCAGCGGGCGCGTCACGGGAAAAGAGTCTAGCTAACCGGCCGCTCTTTTTAGCGGTTCCGGAGGCACCAGGCTGAAGACGTAACGGAGGTGCGGCGAGTACGCGACCGTGATCCGATCGCCGGGGCGCAGCAGGTCGAAGGTGGTGTGGTTGACGCGGAAGGCCTCGGCCCACAGCTTCTTGGTCATCACCCGATCGCCCGCCTGGACGGCGACGCGGTAGGTGCGGCCGAAGAGCCCCACGTCCCGGCGCATTCCGACGACCAGGCCGACCATTGAGCATCGCCGGGCCGCGAGGTCGAGGCCGCTGCGGACGAGCACGATGACACCGACCGGGACGACGGTGAAGGATGCCGCGAGCGTGAACATCATCGAGTACTCGAGCCAGCGCGCCACGGGGTGCGTGACTGCCTCGGCCAGCTCCGGCCCGACGATGAAAAAGGCGAGACACCCAAGCACGATGGAGACAAAGCCGAGCGCGGCGGACATCACGGGCGGCTCCCCACGGCAGATCGTCCACAAATGCCACTTGACGCGCGGCCGCATGGGGCGGCCGTCCGGTCCGACGGCGATCGTCAGCTGGCCCCAGGGCATGGACCCGCCGACGAGCCGCAACAGGAGCAGCACGCCAATCGCCACGGCCGCCAGAGCCGGAAACGGAGGCACGTGCAAGGAAGGCACCCCTGCGGTATAACCCGGGGGCGCGGGTCGACCTTGCAGCCGTTGAATACGGATCGTATTCGGGAGTTAGACCCTGGGTGGCACCGTCCGGGCGTTCGCGTACTGGCGGACCTTGTCGCGCAGTTTCGGCAAGGGGTCGGTCTTCAGAAAGTACTCGTCACAGCCGGCCCGCTTTGCCTCCTCCGGCGTCGCCATCCCGGCCGTGTAGACGATCACCTTGATGCCCGGCGAGTAGCGGCTCTCGCGGATCTTCCGGCAGAGCTGCAATCCGTCGATCCCCGGCATCTGGACGTCGGCGACGACGACCGCCGGCTGGTAATCCACGCAACACTTCCAGGCTTCAGCGCCGTCTTTGGCCTCAATCACTTCGTGGCCATCCAGCTCGAGCAGCGTCCGCAGCATTGTCCGGACGTCGCGGTCGTCATCGGCAATCAGGACAGGTGGTTCGTCGTTGGTCGCCATTTCGCGACTCAGACGTACTCGTCCATGGCGCGCAGGAAGTTGACGTAGACGCGCTGCTGTTCTCGAAGGATGCCTAGCCCGCCGAGCTCCCACCATTCATCGGGAGTGAAGTAGGCCGAGACCTCCGCCTGGGCACCGGCTTTGGAGAACCACTGGATCAGGTGCAGGTTGTCCGACTGGAGCAGCCACATGGCGATGTCGATCAGATGCGGATGCTTGGTGAGCTTCGCCTTGTTATAGATGTGATGCATCAGCCGGAAGATTCCTTGTTGCGCCTCGTTGCCCAGAAAGAAATCCATGCCGCCGTCGCCCGCCCACGTACATCCGTACTCCGGGAGCGGCATCTCGTGGGCGTCCTTGAAGGTCGTGATCGCTTCCGCGGGCAGCAGGTAGCGCATCTTGTTCTTGACGAAGTCGGCGTGGAGCGCGTGCATGAACGGGAAGATGCCGGAGTCAGCCCGGTGGTGCTCACCGAAGGTCTCGAAGTCCCAGGCGAGGAAGACGAACTCGCCCATCGCCTGGCGGACCCAGGTCGCGTAGGTGTCGGCCATCAGCGGCCAGCCGTTCCACTGCCGATTACTGAAACGGTAGCCGACATCGTCGCTCAGCTCATAGTGGCGGGTAAAGAGCCGCATCTCCTCGTTGGGATAGCGGTAGAGGTGCGTCGGCTCGCGCCAGCCCATCACCCAGGGTCTGCCATCCATCACCGCGCCCCGAAAACCGCTCAGCTGTAACTGGAAGTAGACGTCGTTCGACATGAACATCTCGGTCGTGTCGGTGACGGTGATCGTTTTCTGGAAGGTCTCCTCGAGTTGCCGCTTGCCCCACGCCATGCGCTCGGCAAAGGCGGCGATATCGAGATAAAAGACGAAGGAGTGATAGGGTTCGACCGCGACCAGCTCGACGTTCTCGTGGCTGACGAGCTTCTGGAAGCCGGCCAGCACGTCCGGGCCGAAACGCCGCATCTGGAGCAGGAGCGAGACGGAGAAGCCAAGGGAGATCTTCATCCCCTTCTCCACCAGCGACTGGAAGAGCTCGGTGGCCGGCCGGTAACTGTACTTCGAAACCTTATCGAAATAGCGCCGGTCCATCTGCTCGTCGAAGATCAGGCCATCCATCTTCTCCGGCGAGGTGCCGCGGGGGATGAGCTGCGCCGGTAGGCGGACGCGCCGCGGCTGGTGCGCAACCATATAGATAACGAGGTTGTTAGGCATCGATTCCTATCCTCTCAGACGTGATGCTCAGCCCCTGCTTCAAGGCGACGAATTCGAGGCGTTGCAGGAAGATATCGATCACCCGCTGCCAGGTGTAGTCGCGCGCCGTCCGCTGGGCGGCGATCCGCAGGTTGCGGGCCGTGTCCGGATGGGCCGCAAGGTGATTGACGTAGGCGACGATCTCGGCCGCATCCTCGGTCTCGATGACGATCGCGTTCTTGAACGGCTCGGCGTATTCCTCACCGGTCGCGCCGACGAAGGCGACGCCACCGGACGCCATCGCCTCCAGGCCCACCAGGCCGAACGGCTCGTGCCCGCTGTTGGCCAGCGTGGCGGTCGCCGAGGCGTAGAGGACCGGAAGGAGGTCGTCGGGAAGGAAGGCCGTGACGTTCCAGATGTCGGCGTCGGCATTGTCCCGCAGCGTCTTCGCCAGTCCCGCGACATCTTCGATGCGGGTGGACAGCGGCGCGACGCGGAGTCCGCGCCGCTGCGCAAAATCGAGGACCTCACCGCCGAAAGGTTCGAGGCCACCGCGCATCAGCAGCCGGGTCGTCACCCCCCGTTCTTTCAGCTGGGCAACGGCGGCGATCGCCTGGTGCCAGCGCTTGTCCGGGCTGAAGCGCCCGATCTTGAAGAGGAACGCCGGCGCATTCACCGCGGCGCGCACCGCGCGCACCTGCGCCTGGCTGACCCGGGCGATCATCGAGCCGGGAATGCCGTTGGGCACCACGATGGGGTTGACACCCCAGCGCCACATGATGTGTTTCATGTAGCGGCTCACCGTCATCAGGGTGCAGACGAAAGCGAGCTGACCCCAGTTGATGCGGTGGAAGGAGAAGTGGTTGTTCGCGTTCCAGAGGAGAAGGCAGCGGTCGCGCAGCCCGGCGAAATAGAGCGCGTCCGAGATCAGGCTCATCGCATGGGCCAGGTGCCACTCCTCACCGAGCACCACCACCGTCTGGCCGCGCTCGATCACCGGCCTGATGTAGTCCTTGACCAGGGCGTCCGGAAGGCTGCGGTTGAGGTCCGCGACTTTGTCATCCTCGCCGTCGTAGACGCCGAGCGGGTGATAGCGGCTGATCCACTGGCTCCAGCGATGCAGCCACAACCGGCCGTCGAGCGCGCTCTCATCGGCGGGAAGCTTGGGGTCGCCGACGAAGAAGAGGTGCGTCTGGAAGCCGCGCTCGGCCAGCGCTCGCGACAGTTCTTTGACGCGAACCCCCAGCCCGCCCGCCTGCGAGTACTCGTCGGGGCCCTCGAAGGAAAGCAGGATGAAGGTGGTCTGTTCCGGCTCGAGCATCAGGAAACCCTCACTCGCGAGAGCTCGAGGGCATAGGCATGAATCTGGCGGGACAGCGAGGCCAGCAGGGTGGTCCGCGCGTCCAATCGGACCGAGACCGAGTCGACCGACCCGCCGTCGAAAGCGGTGGCGATCCCACCGGCCTCACGCAGGAGGAGGAGCGGCCCCGCGAGATCGAACGATCGCACTGGGGCGGGTGTCACCTGGAGGGCGATCCCGCCGGCCGCGGTGTGACAGAGGTTGAGCGCCGCAGAGCCGAGCTGACGGACCTTTTCCGCGTGCGCGAAGATCGGCGCGGCTCGCGAGCGGGGCTCGACGCCGGACGGCGCATCGAACTGGACGAGCGGGATCGACCGGCCGTCAAAGGCCGGCGGCGCCGGGCGCAGCGGCGCACCCCGGTGAAACGCGCCCCCACCGGCGATGGCGTGGTATTCGTCGCCGGTCACCAGGTTCTGGACATAGCCGAGCCTTACGTCGGAGACCCGGTCACCTTACGTCGGAGACCCGGTCACCCTCAGTGAACGCCAGCACGACCGCATAGTACGGCAGCCCCATCTTCGCGTTGAAGCTCCCATCGAGCGGGTCGGCCAGCACCAGGGGTTCGCCGCCGAAGTCGCGCTCGCCGAGCTCCTCCGAGATCAGCCGGAAGCGCAGGCCGCTGCGATAGGCTTGCTCCAGGTGGCGGACCACAATGTCTTCGGCGAGCTGATCGAGATAAATGGTCCGGTCGCCACCTGCACCGAGGCCGACCTCCTCTCGTGCGGCGGGCGTGCCGGCCAGCGGCGGGATCGTGGCGCGGATCTCCGCGGCGATGGCCCGGAAGATGGGAAGCCAGGCTTGTGAGGTCACTCAGTGACGTGGCCGGCAGGCCGTCGAGTCGGTATGGTACGCCAAGTCTGTCGATCGCCGGGCTCCCGGTGGACCGGGTTCGCCCCTGGTTGACGCTGCTGGCGCTCGCGCTCCTGGTCAAGGTCGTGCTGGTCACGCTGACCCTTATCGAGTTCGGCGCCGCCCCCGACCCTCTGGCCGCGCTGGGCCGCGCGTGGGACCAGTGGGACGCCAGGCACTACGTCTATCTCGCCACTCACGGTTACGAAACGGTTGGCGATGCTCGGAACCTGATCGCCTTCTTCCCGCTCTACCCGGCGCTGATCAGCGCGGTGGCCGCCGTCGGATTGCCGGCGCGGACGGCCGCCCTGCTGATCAGCAATGTTGCCGGCGTGGTCGCCGCCATCCTCCTCTACGAGATCGCCCGGGTCGATGGTCGCGAGAGGGCGGCCTGGCGCGCGGCGGCGTTCTTTACCGTCTTCCCCACCGCCTACTTCTTACTCGTCGGTTACACCGAGGCCCTCTTCTGCGCGCTGACGTTCGGTTCCGTGCTGGCCGCGCGCCACAAGCGCTGGCTCTGGGCGGGGCTGCTGGGCGGGCTGGCCTCGGCAGCGCGGCTCACCGGGCTCGCGCTGCTCCCCTTCCTTACGGTCGAGCTGCTCGCGGCGCGGCGCGCCCTGCGCAGCCTCTGGGAGCTGGTCGTCCCACCGCTGCTCGTCGCTCTCGGCTTCATGACCTATCTCCTCACCAACCTGCTGCTCCTCGGCGACCCGCTCGCCTTCGTCACGGTGCAGCGGGAACACTGGTCGCATTCGTTCGCCGCGCCCTGGATCGGACTCGAAGGGGCGGTCCGAAGTCTCAGCTGGCGCGTCCCCTGGGAAAAGCTCACCGTTGGCGGCGGCGAGATCGCCGGCGGCATCGCGGCCTACCTGGCGACGGCGCTGAGCTGGTTGCGACTGCGGCCGGCGGATGCCGTCTACGCCACCGTGGTCACGGTGCTGGTCACGTTTCTGCCCTTCTGGCTGAGCATCCCCCGATATCTGCTCGGCATGTACCCGCTCTTCTTGCTCGCCGGGCGCATCACGCGCCGATGGCTGTACTTGCCGCTGGTGGCATTGTCTTTTGTCGCGCTGATCGTCTTCGGCCTAGCCTTCGGCCGCGGCTACTGGGCCTTTTGATCGAGGGACGAAACCCGGTCTAAAACACGCGGGTCAGCACGGTGCTGACGATGACGTAGATCAGGTACCCGATCAGGATCAGGCCAAAGCCCACCGCGAAGTGCACGTTCATGATGCCCTGCAGCACAAGGAAGGAAAGGCCGAACAGGAGCGCGTTGAGCACGATGACGAACAATCCCAGCGTGAGGATCGTGACCGGCAGCGTCAGGATCAACAGAACAGGGCGGATGATCGTGTTGACGACGGCGAGAATCAGCGCCATCACCACCGCCAACCAGAGGTTCCCACCCCGAATGCCCCACACCACGTAGAAGACGAACAGCAACGCGACGATGTGGATCAGGAACCGCGTTAACACGCCTGCATTCTAGTCGGCTCAGTGCACGGCGTAGATGTCGTAGTTCGGCGTGTGCAGCGCGAGCCGGAACTGCGCATTGAAGTAGTTGGCGTCCGGCTGAAAGACGGTGCGCTCCGTCGGCCCAATCACGATGTAGTCGACGTGGTACTGGCGCAGGAGGCCGATCGCCTCCGGACCGCCGTGGTAGATACGCGCGATATCCGCTTCCCGCTGCGCGTAGTTGATCCCATAGCTCCAGAGCCAGCCCGGGTAGCTCATCAGCACCGCGCGCCCGGCCAGGTCGGCGATCGGATTGTTCGGTTCCTGCCCCGTCACGAACACCGCCCGCGGCG
>WNGQ01037224.1_pt1 | contig 11391 bp, 14 predicted proteins | sample 5407661 | NCBI WGS metagenome assembly WNGQ01 (sample SAMN13153382, study PRJNA577476) | soil metagenome | isolation source: 60 cm soil or saprolite under Garry oak tree replicate 2 | place: USA:California | collected 2016-06-15
TCAATGATTATCCCCTCGATAGTATCTCTCCTGAGGTCGCCCGGCTGAAAATTCTGGAGCCTATGGTTATTGCCGGGGAGAAGGGCAAGACCTTGGACATCAGAATCAGCGTAGATGGTGGAGGAGTAATGGGGCAGTCGGAAGCTGCCCGGATAGCCGTCGCGAGATCATTGGTCTCGTGGACGAAGAGTAGCGAGCTTCGAAAGAACTTCCAGGCCTTTGACCGAGTAATGCTTGCCGGGGACCAGCGAATGAGCGAGCCTAAGAAGTTCGGCGGTCCAGGAGCAAGAAGAAGAAAACAGAAATCCTACAGGTAAAATGAGCTAGGCATGATTATCCCAGTCCGATGCTTCACTTGCGGCAAACAAATAGGCGACAAATGGGAGACCTTCAGCCAGCGCGTGCGAGCTGGTGACAAGGCTGCCCGAGTTCTTGACGAGCTAGGCCTTCGAAGATACTGCTGCCGGAGAATGATGATAACTCATGTCGAGATCATAGACGAGTTTCTAAAGTTCCCACAGGTTTCTGCGAAGAAGCGAAGCGAGATCATTTAGGAAAGAATGCAATTGGAGAGTCAGGATCTTGAGGAAAGGGAAGCAATTCCAAGAGCAGAGAATTTGCTCCTCTCCTTGGAGGAGTTGCTTGCCGCTGGTCTCCACATCGGGACCAGAATAAAGACCGTTGACATGGAGAAGTACATCTTCAGAGTTCGCCCTGACGGGCTCTTCATTCTCAACATTGGAGACACGAACGAGAAGATCCGGGTTGCGGCCAAGTTTATGGCCAGATTCGAGCCCAATAGAATTCTCGCCGTCTCATCACGGCTCTATGGCAAGACTCCGGTCGAGAAGTTTGCCGAGCTTACTAAGACCGTTCCGATTATTGGAAGATTCATGCCTGGACTCATCTCAAATCCCCTGCAGCCTCACCACGCTGAGCCTCAGGTTGTACTGGTTACAGATCCGCGCGCAGATTTTCAGGCAATCAAAGAGGCTACCTCTGTCGGGGTGCCCGTCATCGCTCTGTGCGATACTGACAACGTGTTCTCCAGTGTGGACTTTGTCATACCCGTTAACAACAAAGGTAGGAGAGCACTGGCCGTGGTCTACTGGCTCCTCGCACGACAATTGTTGAGAGAACGTGGGGAGCTAGCTCAAGACGGCAATATCACGAGTACTATAGACGACTTTGAAACGAAGCTCGCTGCCATGCCTGTGGGGCGAGCTTCTGGTGGAGAAGCGTGAGAACTAGGCTACCTGCAGTCGCGGGCAGCTTCTACCCAGACAACGACGGGGAACTTCGAACCCAGATACAACAGTGCTTCATGCATAAGCTTGGTCCTGGAACCATTCCCTCAGTCCCAGCCACAGTGGACGATAAACTGGTTGGACTCATAGTACCGCATGCTGGCTACATGTTCTCTGGTCCAGTTGCTGCTCACAGCTACTATCATCTAGCGAGGTCTGGACCGAGACGATCCGTTGTGATACTCGGACCTAACCATTCCGGCTATGGGAGTGGAGTCTCCGCCTACGATTCAGGAGAGTGGAGCACTCCCTTGGGAGAGGTGCCGGTGGACTCCAAACTCGGAGAGAAGATTGTGAAAGGGTCCAAACTCATCGATGTCGAGGAGCGGGCGCATATATCTGAGCATTCGATTGAGGTGCAGCTTCCCTTCCTTCAGTTCATTTATCCTAGACAGTTCGCTTTTGTCCCTGTTTGCATGATGCTCCAAGACCTGGAAACCAGCAAGGAGGTGGGGGAGGCTGTGGCAGCGGCCGCGTTGGAATCCGGTTCGCTTATTCTTGCTTCGTCTGACTGGACTCACTATGAGCCGCAGGCGAAGGCTGTTGTCAATGACGGTGAGGCGTTGAAGGCCGTTGAAAGTATGGATCCTATTGTTTTTCAGAGGGTCATAGAGGAAAGGAACGTATCGGCATGTGGTTATGGTCCCGTTACCGCCCTGATTCATGCTGCGAGAATCATGGGTGCTAAGCAGGCAAAGCTCTTGTCGTATCAAACTAGTGGGGACGTGACCGGGGACAAGTCTGCTGTGGTCGGATACGCGGCAGCGTTGTTTACAAGGTGACCGGACCACTGCACGGGGCTACGGCAGGTCTCTATGCCTCTGCCCGTGCACCAGGCAAGATAATTCTCGCTGGCGAGCACTTCGTAGTTCTCGGAGCCCCAGCTGTGTCGATGGCGGTTAATCTCCACGCATTCGCCACTGCGCAGGCTACCGCTGATGGGGAGCTCAAGGTCGAGGCAAACATACCGCTCTCAATTCTAGGTCGCGGGGAGAGAGAGTCTAGGCCAGACATGAAGGAGCTTCTGGAGCCGTTGCGGTTGGCTGCGCGAGAGTCTCTAGACTCTCTTGAGAGACGAAGAGCAGGAGTGTCGGTCGAAGTCGATTGTCAGATTCCAATTGGCGCCGGCCTGGGTTCTTCCGCGGCAACGGCCGTTGCCATAATCGCCGCCACTTCGCGAGCCTACGGTGCCAAGCTTGACAAGTCTCGGATCTGCCAGATCGCGTTTGGTCCAGAGAGTTATCTTCACGGGTCACCGTCAGGGGTGGACCAAGCAACGTCTACCTACGGTGGACTGATCCAGTTCTCCAAGCCCGACAAGGTCAAGTCAAGCGACTGCGTCTGAAGAGAATGCCGTCCCTTCTTGTCTGCGACACGAATGTTCATCGTTCAACGAAGGGTCTTGTCGGTTATGTTGTGAAACGGTCAAAGTCGGACTCTGAGGCCTTTCGCTCGCGTCTTAGTGAGGTATCAGAAATTTCTGCGTCAGTGGTCCGAGCCTTGAGGCGGAGTGATGATGTTGAGTTGGGAGAATTGATGAACAGAAACCATGAGCTACTCGTCCAGATAGGAGTCTCTCATCCGATGCTTGACAAGCTCGTACGGGCAGCGAGGGAAGCCGGGGCCTTCGGAGCCAAGATGACAGGTGCCGGTGGCGGGGGCTGTATGATAGCGTTGTGCGAGGATGAGGAGGAATCCTTCCGGATTGGAAGTGTGCTGAGGAGGCGTGGTGGTTCTCCATACATGGTCTCGTTGGACCCGTCGGGGGTTGTGTCTTCTACTAATGGTACAGTCCTCAAATAGGCTAGGCTCGTTCTGAGACGGCCGAGTCTGTGAATTTGTTGGAAGCCGAAACGGAACGGCGAAAACGCAGCCACATAGAGACCACCCTTCAACAAGACGTGCAGTTCCGGACGAAGAAGACCGGATTCGATGATGTTGAACTAGTTCACAATGCGGTCCCTGGGATTAACAGGGATGATGTTGATCTCCGAGTGAAACTCTTCGGTCGGGATATGGCCGCACCTCTCGTCATCGAGTCTATGACAGGTGGGACGCCGACTGCTGCCAAGCTGAACGAGATTCTCGGAATGGCGGCGGAGGAACTAGGCATAGCGATCGGGGTTGGAAGCCAGAGAGCAGGAATCGAGAAGCCGGAGCTCGCCTACACGTACAAGGTTGTTAGAGAAAAGGCGCCTAATGCCTTGGTATTCGCGAATCTTGGGGCCCCGCAGCTCGTCAAGGGTTACGGTGTTAATGAGATGCGAAAGGCCGTGGAGATGGTAGAAGCGGACGCATTGTGCATTCACCTCAACGGCGTGCAGGAATGTGTTCAGGTCGAGGGTGAACCATTGTTTCGTGGGGCGATGGAGAAGATTAGAGAGGGAGCGAAAGACCTGGGTGTGCCGATTATTCTTAAAGAGACTGGCGCAGGATTTTCACGAGAGACTGCCGTTGCCTTGGAGAAGATCGGTGTGAAAGGAGTCGACATCGCCGGGGCAGGCGGGACTAGTTGGGCGGCCGTGGAGTATTATCGCGCGCGAGAGAAAGAGTCAGTCTTGCATGAGAGGCTGGGCGAAGTCTTCTGGGACTGGGGAATACCCACAGCCTCCAGCATTGTCGAAGTGTCCAGATCAACAAAGCTCACCGCGATAGCATCAGGCGGCGTGAGAAACGGGCTGCATGGGGCTAAGGCACTGGCATTAGGAGCGAACGCGTTTGGGCAGGCGTTGCCATTTCTCAAGTCAACATCTGGGGGACTGGACGAGGTGAAGGAGAAGCTTGAAACGGTTCTGATGGAACTGAGGACCGCTATGTTTCTGACAGGTGCTAAGAATGTTGAGGAAGCTCGAAAGGTTCCGGCAGTGATTAGAGGACCAACCGGCGAATGGCTTAGAACTCGAGGGTTCGATCCGGCATGGTACGCGAAGGACAGGAGGGTCGAGTAATCATGCAAGCCGACACGGTCAAGAAGTCTTCGAGCTTCGCTTCGTTCTACAAGCTCTCGACAGACGATAGGCTGAAGCAGCTGAAAGAGTTCGCGGGGCTATCTGAGGACGAGGTCAAGACCATCAAGTCTGGAACTTTGCCGTTCGGCTCTGCCGAGCGTATGATAGAGAACGTTGTCGGAACGTTTCCTCTTCCGCTGGGAATTGCAGTCAACTTTCTCGTGAACGATCGCGACTACTTGGTTCCGATGGCGATAGAAGAACCATCCGTGGTCGCGGCCGCGAGCAATGCTGCGAAGATGGCCCGGGCTACGGGAGGGTTCAAGGCCTCCAGCACAGACCCAATCATGATCGGTCAGGTTCAGCTTGTGAAGTGTCCGTCACCAGCCGCTGCTGAAAAGGCGATTCTTTCCTCGAAGAAGGAGATTCTCGCTCTGGCGAACCAGCAAGACCCGACAATCGTTTCGATGGGTGGTGGGGCAAGGGATCTTCGCGTGAGAATTCTTCCAAGCCTAACGGGGACGATGGTGATTGCTGAACTCTTGGTGGATTGTAGGGATGCTATGGGGGCGAATCTTGTGAACACAATGGCTGAGGCGGTGGCGCCCCTGTTGGCGAAACTGTCGAAGGGACGCGTGAATCTGAGGATTATCTCGAATCTTGCTGACAAGCGTCTGGCTAGCGCTACGGTCCGGATTCCAAAGGATGCTCTTGGTGGGGCAGAGGTTGTTGACGGTATCGTTGACGCTTATGCATTCGCCGCGGCTGATCCTTACAGGTGCGCGACGCACAACAAGGGAGTAATGAATGGTATTGCCGCGGTCTGTTTGGCAACGGGGAACGATACGCGTGCAATAGAGGCCGGTGCTCACGCGTACGCTGCGCGTAGCGGGCGCTATTCTCCTATCACTTCTTGGCATAAGAATGAGAACGGTGACTTGAATGGTTTCATCGAGTTTCCAGCAGCGCTCGGGATCGTGGGAGGAGTGACGGCGGTCCATCCGCTTGCGAAGATTTGTTTGAAGATTCTCCGGGTGAAGACTGCTAGAGAGCTGGGTGAGGTTATGGCAGCGGTGGGTCTCGCACAGAACCTCGGAGCGCTTCGCGCTTTAGCGGCGGAGGGAATTCAGAAGGGACACATGACACTGCACGCTCGGAATATCGCGATAATGGCTGGTGCTCAGGGCGAGATGATCGATCTTGTTTCAGCCCGTATGGCTGAGGAGAGGAAGGTTAGGCTTGACCGGGCTAGGGAACTAGTCGAGGAGCTGTCAAAGTCAGCTAATCATCGATCCTCCAAGTAGGAAGCCGACAAGCCCGAGGAGCATCCAGAACAAGACCTGCGTCTTGACGGTCTTCACGACCCTTGGGTCCTGGCTGCGGAGCAGCCTGGCTGAAGAGTAGATGAACCCGACATCGGCTAGTGCAACTCCTGGAAAGTAGAGGAGAGAGATTGTTCCTAGAAACAGCGGGGTAAAGCTCAGGACTACCGCCGAGACGAAAAGAACAGCAGATATTCTTGCAGCATTTCTTGGTCCATGCATTACAGCTACGGTTCTGATCCCGGTTTCCTTATCTCCGACGGCATCAGGGATACCCTTCGCCACTTCCCTACCCAGATTCGCTAGGAATGCGAGGGTCGAGAAGACGAAGAGCAAAGGCCGCAGATTGTTCACAGCAACGCCGCCATAGAAGAACGGGAGGGCCACATTGAAACTGACGACTATGTTTCCGAGTAGTCCGGTTCTCTTGCCCCGAGTATTGTAGTATACCATCAGGTAGAGTGCGAGCAGGGCGATAAGGGTGGTGTAGAGGCCGAGAACTATTGCGAATACGATGCTGACTGCGGAAAAGAGGACTGAGAGAGCACGAGCCTCTGAGAGACCAACTCTCCCGGCGACGAGGGGGCGCGTCGGATTGTTGACTCTGTCAGTTGATAGGTCGTAGATATCGTTCAGGATCATTGTTCCTGCCATCATGAGCGAGGCGGTGAGGAATCCGAAGAGTGAGCTTGCAGTGGGTGGCAGGCCACCGAGTGCTATGGCTTCACCGATGACGACTGCGAGTCCTATCATTATGCAGTTGGGAAGCCGAACCATCGAGAGGTACGCACCGAGTCGGACTGTGGGGCTGGGACGCGCACTAGTCATGATGGATTGATGGTCCTGGGAGTTGTGGAATCCACAAAGTGTGTGTCGTTCGGAATAAGGCTAAAAAGACTCTCGACGAGGGCTATATTCCGATTGCTGTTTGTCAGTTAAGAAGGAAACGACTCTTCTCGAGGATCTTAATCAGGCCCTGGCTGCGGAGACCCTTGCGGCTCTGCGTTATCTCTATCTTAGCAAGATAGCGAGCGGGATCAACTCACCCCCTCTTTCGATGATGCTGAAGGACATGGCGAAGGACGAGTGGGACCATGCGGGCGCTCTCATGGAGCGAATCATCCAGCTCGGAGGAGTCCCAATCTCAAAGCCGGTTACGCACAGGCTTGTGATGGATGTTATGGTGGACGAGGCTAAGGACGAACAGAAGTTGGCCGCGCTGCTCGACTAGGAGCAGCGGGCCGGTTTAGTAGAAAAGTTTCTTTTTCTTAGACCCAGCCGCGTATCTTCATCGCGTCTCGGACTTTGCCGATGGCTTGTATGTAGGCGCCTGTTCGCATGTCGACGTTGTGGTCCTGGCTGGTCTTGTAGACTTCTGCGAAGGCTTTGACCATGATGTTCTTCAATCGATGGTCAACCTCGTCAGCTGTCCAGTAGAGGTGTTGTAGGTTCTGGACCCATTCTAGATAGCTTGTGCTTACACCGCCGGAGTTGGCTAGAATGTCGGGTATGAGGGTGGTGCCGTTGTGGAAGAGTATGTCGTCTGCTTCTGGTGTGGTTGGTCCGTTTGCGCCTTCCGCCACGAGTTTTGCCTTTATCCTCTTCGCGTTGTCCTTTGTGATCACGTCTTCCAGCGCGGCGGGTATGAGTATGTCCACGTCCAGCTCTAGAAGTTCCTCGTTGGTTATCGGTTGCGAATCTGGTAGGTTGATCACTGAGCCGTTCTTCTTCTTGTATGACGCTGCGTCGTTGAACCAGATGCCGGATTTCTTGTAGGCTCCTCCTCCGTCTTCTTCCAGAAACTGGTAGGCCCACGAGCCAACGTTTCCGAATCCTTGAACTGCGCATGTGGCGCCCTTGAGGTTCAACTTCATGTGGCGTGCTGCCTCCTCAACTGTTATCGCGACTCCGCGTCCCGTTGCCGAGTCTCGGCCTAGGGAGCCTCCGATTATCAGGGGCTTGCCGGTGACGACTGCGAACGCGTTGTTCTTCTCGCTCTTGCTGTATTCGTCCATGAACCATGCCATTGTCTGAGAGTCGGTGTACACGTCGGGGGCCGGGATGTCCCGGTATGGTCCGACGATTTCGCTGATGAGTGAGAAGAATGATCGTGAGAGCTTCTCGAGTTCGCTTTGTGACAGTTGCTTGGGGTTTACTGTGACGCCTCCTTTTGCTCCACCGAAAGGTATGCCGGCAACTGCACACTTCCACGTCATCCACATGGAGAGTGCCTTTACCTCGTCGATTGTAACGTTAGGGTGGAAGCGGACGCCGCCCTTGTATGGTCCGAGGGCGTTGTTGTGTTGGCTTCTGAATCCTTGGTAGAGCAGTAGTCTTCCGTCGTCCATTTTGACTGGGAAGTTTACGCTTAAGATTCGTCTTGGCTTGCGTAGGATTTCCTGGACGTTCGGGTCCAGTTTCATAATGTCTGCGGCACGCTGGAATTGTTCTACGGCGATGTCGTACTGTGTCTTCTGCATGCCCATGCTTTGCGGGGCGCCTTCAAACTTTGAAGCGGTTTCTAACACTCGAAAAAGCCTTCTTTGAAGCGGGCGGCACGGACGACTACTTTTAGACCTTTCTTCGAAAATGTAAGGGTAGCAGAGTTACAAGTGATTTTGTCCTAGAACGTTTTACTGGACTTGGACAAGGCTTTTTATAAAGACGGGGAGGGCTTTCTGCTTGTTTCAAGCAACGGAGTATGTGCTGGGAAAAAAATGTCGAGCAATAAACCGCATCTGAACATGATTGTTATGGGACATGTTGACCACGGAAAGAGTACGCTCACCGGCCACTTGCTTTTCGACTCTGGGTACATTGATCAGAAGACAATCGATTCGTACGCGAAAGAATCCGAGAAAACAGGAGCAGGGGACACTTTCAAGTTCGCATGGGTCCTGGACACGATCAAGGAAGAGAGAGAGCGAGGAGTAACCATCGACCTCTCATTCCAAAAGTTTGAGACTTCAAAGAACTTCTACACGATCATCGACGCGCCAGGCCACCGCGATTTCATCAAAAACATGATCACTGGAGCCAGCCAGGCTGACGTCGCAATTCTCGTAGTGTCTGGGAAGAAGGGAGAGTTCGAGGTAGCGGTCGGTCCGGGAGGCCAGGCGCGGGAACACGCTTACCTCGCGCGAACTCTGGGTGTGAAAAGCCTCATCGTCGCAATCAACAAGATGGACGATCCGATCGTCAAGTTCGATGAGGAACGCTACAAAGAATGCAAGAAAGAGCTAGAAGGACTGCTGAGAACCGTCGGTTTCGACTTATCGAAGATCAATTTCATCCCGACCAGCGGTTGGAAAGGAGACAATCTCGCGAAAAAGAGCGCTAACACTCCATGGTACAAGGGACCAACCGTTCTCGAAGCCCTTGACATGTTCTCTCCGCCGGCCAAAGCTCTCGACAAACCGCTTCGAGTCCCGATCCAGGACGTATACACGATCACCGGCGTCGGAACGGTTCCCGTAGGCCGGGTTGAGACGGGAGTTCTCAAAGACGGTGACAAGGTAATCTTCGAGCCCTCAGGAAAGCTCGGCGAGTGCAAGACCATCGAGACCCACCATGTGCGAATGCCAAAGGCAGAGCCCGGGGACAACATCGGATTCAATGTCCGAGGCATCGGCAAGGGCGACATTGGCCGCGGCGAAGTAATGGGCCACCCTGACAAGCCACCCACCATTGCACGCGAGTTCATCGGACAAATAATCATCATCTACCACCCCACAGCCATCGCGAACGGCTACACGCCAGTACTGCATGCGCACACTGCCACAGTCGGAGTAACATTCGAGGAGATCATAAAAAAGATCGACCCTAGGACAGGACAGACTGTGGAGGAGAAGCCGGCTTTCATCAAGGTCGGCGACAGCGCTCTGGTGAAGATGAAGCCTTTGCGACCGATGGTCTTGGAGAACTTTGCCGATATACCTGAACTCGGAAGATTCGCTATCCGAGACATGGGCGCAACTGTCGGTGTCGGCGTCGTCAAGGAAGTCACCGTAAAGGGCCACGGCGAAGAAAAGAAAGCATAGACGTCTTATCCAAAATTTTCTCCAGTTTTAGGTCGCATTCGTACCGGAGGATACTAAGCCTTTTAACGGGCCACGAACCGGCGGACCTCCTTCGCCCCCGGAGAAAGAAAAGTGAAGGAATCCTGGAATGGTCTCGAAAGCTAGAATACGACTCTCAAGCACGGACCCTCAGGACATCAACTCGATCTGTGGCGAAATACGTGATATCGCAGAGAAGACTGGAGTCAAACTGAAGGGTCCTATTCCACTTCCCACAAAGAAGCTCCTAGTCGCCACGAGGAAGGGTCCCGCGGGTCAGGGAACGAAGACGTTTGACAAGTGGGAGATGAGGATTCACAAACGCCTCATTGACGTGGACCCGAACGAGCGATTCTTGAAGAGATTGATGCGTATCAGAGCGCCTGACGATGTCTTCATCGAAATAGAACTTTTGTAGAGTTTCTCTTCCTATCTAGTTCTGCTCATGAAGGTAGGGTCATAACACGGGAGACCCGAGTCTCACTTTGGAAGTAGGGCTCCTAAGACTCGATGAAGTGATCCAGACCACCGTCGCCAGTGCTATCCAATCGGATTCATTGGGACTAGCGGATGACACTGTTCGTCGGGGGCAGGGGTTTTGTCAAAGCAATTCGGCCCTAAGACATAGGTGACCGTATTGTTCGCATAACCACTGCTGGACACTGTAATCTGGTATGAGCCTGCTTTGAGTTGATCGTCCGGGCCCCATGCTACAATGCCCCTTAGGGCTGGTCCTCGCGTGGTCGCTGGATAGCCAGGACCCGAGACCGTGACTGTGACATTGTGTACGGCCATTGCATCAGTGAAGTTGTAGAGCGTTTGAGGAGACCCTTTCGTGCTATCGTACACGTGAACTACCATGACGTAGGTGGGTGCTGGCGATAAGGCTACGGAAAGCGCGATGACGATAATCACAACAACCACGAGGGTTGCGAGAATAGAGATGTTGCGTCGGGTGTGACTCTTCCTGACGATGGCCCTACGTTTGGTCTTGGACGTGTACGAACGCCGTAGTAAATTTGGTCTACCTGTAGAAAAAGGCAACCGAGTCTATGGTAGCTTTCTCTCGGGAAGAGCAGTTCGTCAGGGGATGAAAGCACAGTTACGCATAGACTATGGCGATATTTGTTTGCTGGAAACTTGGTTGACTCTGGCAAGCCGATGCTGATTCGCATGCGGTTCGAGGCAATACATAGTTTTGAAACAGTGAAGAACTAGCTGGGTTTCCGTTTATTGTTACTGTCATAGTCAGAGTGTGGCCGCTGATCGCGTGGGCGCCGAATATTTCAGTAGAATTGAATGTTGCTCGCTGGGCGTCGTTATCATGATTCCCCCAGATGAGGAAGAAATCACCTAGTGTGTAATCTCGATTTTCATCAGTCTCCACATGCAGAACACCGTCTGCTGAGTGGGTGTGAATGGGGTGGTTGCAGGCTCCTCCTATTCCGACTCCTGAAGGAATGTTGACACTGGAACCGTTTATCGTGATCGAGAGGGCCGGATGGGAATGGTAGATGAGAGGACTTGCTACTACACAGTGGTCGAGATATCCGGGAAGTGGTACCGCGTTGCCAGTCTTGGGAAGGGCAATAACGACGGCGACAACGACAATTGCGATTAGGACGATTGCCGAGATAGATATGATCTTGTTACGCCGTCGTTGGCCTTCCACTTGTTCTAGGATGGCCTTCTTTCTTGACTGAGCCAGTTTTGGCTTAACTCCTTGAGTCTGCTCATCGTTCTGGGACCGATTTTA
>WNGQ01007861.1_pt1 | contig 11390 bp, 9 predicted proteins | sample 5407661 | NCBI WGS metagenome assembly WNGQ01 (sample SAMN13153382, study PRJNA577476) | soil metagenome | isolation source: 60 cm soil or saprolite under Garry oak tree replicate 2 | place: USA:California | collected 2016-06-15
CTGCGGCTGCGACCTGATCGTGGTCGACGACATCGGCATGCTGCCCGCCGGCCAGGATGCCGCCGAGGCGTTCTACCGCGTCGTCGACGCCGCCTACGAACGTCGCAGTGTCGCCGTCACCTCCAACATCCACCCCTCGGGCTTTGACACGATCATGCCCAAGACACTGGCCACCGCCACCGTGGACCGGCTGCTGCACCACGCCCACCTGGTGGTCACCAAAGGCGACTCCCACCGCCTCGCCGAGGCGCTGGCCGGCAAGGGGGTGGTGCCGCTGGGCTGACCACCTATCGGGAGGACCGGCGTCCGCCTATTGGGAGGTCTGCCGTCCGTGCACCGGGCAGGCTGCCGTCCGCCCAGCAGGAGATCCCGGGCTCTGGCACAGATTCGGTGACGCGGCGGGTCAGTGGGCGAGCAGGACGCGTTGTCGGAGCAGGTCAAGGCTGGCCCGCCCATACATTTGCCGCTTGAGCATCTTGATCCGGTTGACGTGGCCTTCCACCGCGCCAGAGCTCCAGGGCAGGGTGAGCCCGGCCACCACGGCGTCCCAGTCCTTGCGCAGTCCGGCGGCGAAGGCGCGGAGCTCCGGCACGTCGCTGGCCTCGACCTGGTCGACCCAGGCTGTCAACTGGTCGCCACGGCGTTCGCGGGCCAGGTGGGCGAACCCTTGGGCGAGGGTGACGGCGGTTGCCAGGGCCGGGCTGCGGGCGCAGATCGCGGCGAGCTGTTGGCGGTCACGGTCGTGGAGGCGCTCGGGGCGGCGCAGGATCCAGCGGCGCACGGTTCGCACCGACAACGGTGACCGCCGCTGGAGCTGAGCGTGATCGGCAGCGGCGTCGGCGCTGGCGCGCGCCCGCAGGGCGTTGAGGTAGCGGCGCACGCTGCGGCGGCTGCCGTGGTAGCCCTGTTGGCGGAGCTCGGCCCACAGCCAGGCGGCGTTGGTACAGCCTTCACCGAACCGGCGGGCCAGGTAGGGCTTGTAGACGTCCAGCGTGGTGGCCCGCTGGGCGGCTGGTGCCAGCAGCTCTTCGGGGCTGGTGGCGTGCTGGTAGCGGCGGATGGTCTTGGGATCAAGGCCAAGTGTGTGGCACAGCATCGCCAGGTTCATGCCGCGGTTGGCCAGCTCGTGGACCTGGGCGTGGCGCTGGCGGGTGGTGATCGCCCGGCGCCCCTCGACCACGGCGACGGCGAGGGCGTCCGCGGCGGTGTCGGTGGGAGCAGTATCCTGGCCCTGGCCCTGGCCCTGGCCCTGGCCCTGGCCCTGGCCCTGGCCCTGGCCCTGGCCCTGGCCCTGGCCCTGGCCCTGGCTCGACGGCGTCAGCGAGGTTGTTGAGCAGGTGCCAGCGGTCGGCGACCTGGATGGCTTGCAGCGCCCCGCGGGTGGCGCCGTCGGCATAGGCGCCGGCGCGGTCCCGGCAGATGACCTCCAGGTCGGGGTGGCCCTTGAGCCAGACCGCCAGGGTGTCGGCGGCGCGGTCTTCCAGCAGGTCGACCGGACGTCGGGTCTGCATGTCCACCAGCACCGTGCCGTAGGTGTGGCCGCGACGAAACGCGAATTCGTCCACCCCGACCACCCGCAGCGATCCCGCCTCCACGACCGGTTGGGGCAGGCCGCGGACCTGCCGCAGCAGCGTCATGCGGCTCACCGGGACGGCCAGGTGGCCGGTGAGCCGCTCGCCAGCCCGGCCGCCCAGCGCCAGCCCGACCTGGGCGAGGGTGGCCGCAAGCAGCGGGGTGCGGCGCTGGTAGCGGCTGGTGAGGCCGGCTGGTTGCTCGGCGAAGATCTTGCGGGCGCAGTCGGCGGTGTCGCAGCGCCAGCGGCGAACCTGCAGGCGGATGCGTACCTGGCGGCCTGCAACGCCCAGGTCGTCGAGCCAGCGGACGTAGCGGCTGTGGACCCGGCGGGCAGGCTGCCGGCAGGCTGGGCAGGTCGCCGTCTGGGTGGTGGTGCTGGCGTCGAAGCGGACCGATGTGCCGGCGGCGACCACGCGGTCAACGCGGATGCCTGCCGCCGCCATGTGCGGGAACAGGACCTCAAGCAGCGCAACCCCCACACCTCCCGGAATGAGTAGAAGGGGGAGTTATCGCACAACCACCGCTTCCCGCGCGTCACCGAATCTGTGCCAGAGCCAGATCCCGATGTCCGTTGACACAGGGCCTCGTCGGTTGTGAGCCGGTCGGCTTCGGCCTGCCAGCGGGCGCTGACGCGCGGCAGGAGGCGGTCGGTTTCGGCCGCCAGCCACGCGAGCACCTCGTCGGGGGTGGCGGCGACGGTGTGCTCGGGGCGGTTGTAGTCGAGCGGCTCGTTCAGGCCGGTCTCGTCGGCGTAGCAGTGCCAGTGCCGTTGGAGCTGCCTCCAGGTGTCACTGGTCTGGACAGGCATGGCGGTTGGTGTGGCGTTCACGCAGGGATCTCCCGGGCCGGTGCGGACGGGGAAGGCTGCGCAAGAAGGTAGCCGGCGGGTCCGACAGCGGCCGAACCAGCAGCTCATTAGGGCGCAGCGCTGCAGCGGCGGTGCGCATCCGGGGCCGGGGGCGCGGTGTGGCCGGGCTCAGTGGCGGTCGCGTCGGTCTTGGGCGCGGATCACGTCGAGGGCGGCGGTCGGCAGGCAGGTGGTGAGATCCCAGACGTCGGGGTCGATGCCGTGGCGGCGGCCGGTCTCCCACAGCGCCAGGAGCAGGTCCACGGCGCGTGCGACCTGGTCGGGCGGGCCGGGTCGGCGCCGCCTGGCGGCGGCTGCGGTCATGCGGCGCTGCGCCTCGCCACGGTCGTAGCGACTGAGGTAGTCGTGGTCGTGGATGGTGGTCATGGGGGCAACCTCCGGGTGGGGTTGGGTACGGGTGGACCGTCAGCGGGGGCGCCGCGTGCGGGCGGTGCTGGTGACGGTGTCGAGGGCGACCCTGGGAGGTAGGTGGTCCAGGCGCGGTGGTCAGCGGTGATGGCGTGGCGGGCGGCGGCCTGCCATAGGTCGACCAGCAGCGCCGCGGCGGCCTCAAGCTGGCTGGCGGCGATGGTGGCGCCGCGGCTGCGGCGATCGGCGGCGATCGGCTCGATCGCGGCGCGGGCGTAGTCCAGGTCCAGGTTGCGATCCAGGTGCGGGGTCTGCATCAGCGGCTCCTTTGCCGGTCGAGGTCCAAGTCGGGCTCGAGCTGGCGGTGGACACAGTGGGTGGTCGACGGCGACGCCGCTGGGTGGTCGAGGCGGATCGTCGAGACAGCTGATCCGTCGACGGGGCTACACAGGCGCGCCTGCAGGCGCGTGCTACAGGCGCGTGCGAGACCCGACCACGTGGGGTGGTCGCCGGCAGCCGGCAGCCCGCCAGCATCAGCCGGCCGCTCCATGTCCCGGGCGGGTCTGGGCGAGGCGCCAGCGGCCGTGCCCGGCCCGCTCGACCTGCCCCGCGGCCTCCAGGGCGACCAGGTGGGTGGGAACGACCGGGCCGGACTGCCCGGTGCGCAGGGCAAGTTCGGCGACCCTGACGCCAGTGGGTCCGATGGCATGCAGGGCGACCAGGAGCTGTCCCACGGTGTCCGGCGCGCCCGGGACGGGGCCCGGGACGGAACCCGGGACGGGGCCCGACGCCGAGGACGGCGCCGAGGACGGGGACGGCGGTGTGCCCGTCCGCGCCGCGACTGGGGACCAGGACCGGGACGGGGACAGACCCGATGGCGAGGACGGCGCCCCATCTGTCCCCGCTGCGGCCGAGGACCAGGACGGGAACGCGTCAGGGGACGAGGACGGGACTGAGGACGAGGACGGAGCTTGCCCGGCCAGGACGGCCGCAGCGGCGGCGACCGCCTCAACCTCCAGGCGGCTTGGTCTCGTCCCGTTGGGACCGGCCTGGCGCGCGTACCGCGCGGCCACCTCGCGGGTGATGGCCGGGCCCTCGGCGAACCCGCGGGCCAGCCGCGGCTTGGTCAGGCCCTGGCTGCGGCTGCGGACGAAGAACTTGCCCGGCGCGTCCAGCAGCTCGGGGTCCCAGCCCCGCTCGGCGGCGCGCTTGCCGAACAGCAGGTTCGCATCCCCCGGGTCCTCAAGGCTCAGGCAGATCCGGGTGCGGAACTGCTGGCGCAGCTCGTCACTTCCGAGCGCCTCCTGGGTGGCGCGCAGCGCCGTGACGATCAGGCTGACCCCGACCGAGCGCCCGCGGTTGACGATCGACTCCTCCAGCGCCAGCGCGGCCGGGCAGGCGCGGACCAGCTCGGCGTGCTCGTCGACCACGAGCCACAGCACCGGGTGGGCACCGCTGGCGGGCCAGTGGTCGCCGTGGCGCTGCTCGGCACGCGCCTCCAGCACCGCCACTGCCGCCTCCAGCAGCCGCAGGGCCTGGTCAGGGGTGGTGGCAAGCTGGCCAAAGCATGCGGCGTAGGGGCCAAGCCCGGCGCCGCGCTTGAGGTCGATGCCCCACACCTCGACATCGACGGCCGCAAGCGCCTCCTCCAGCAGGGTGCGCAGCAGGACCGTCTTGCGGGCGCCATTGGCGGCCACGATCAGGACGTGCTGCTCATACAGCGACAGGGTGCAGGCGGTGGCGTCCTCGTAGACACCCACCAGCAGGGGCCGCAGGATCGACCCCATCTGGGGGCCGGACCGGGGGACGGGGGCAGCCAGCGGGTCACGCTCGACGACCCGGAGCTGCACCTGGCTGGCCAAGGTGAGGTCCTTGTCGACCCGGACGGCGTCAGGCCGGATCCCGAGGGCGGACTCAAGCGCGGCCCGGGCGGCCAGGGCGTGCCTGATGGTCTGCCCGGGCCGCAGCCGCCAGGTCGCCTCCCAGCCCCACGGCGTGACCTGCACGTCCCCCAGGGTGGTATCGCCCATGCCGGCGGCCGTAGCGACCTGCGGCCAGCGGGCCAGCAGCTCGGCCACGCGGGCGCGCTGCGCAGGACCGACGGCGAAGGCATCCGGGTGGCCGACCAGGACCGTCCGCTCACGATCCTGCTCGGGATCCTGCCGCCGGTGTTGCGCCCACCGTCGTGCCCCGTCGCCTCTCGCCTGCGCGGCCGGACCGGTCGAGGGGACGGGCGGCAGCAGGCCGGTCGGGGCGGCCGGCCCGCCCATCCCCCCATAAGCTCCGACGCCCACACCCCAGCAGCCGTCCCTGTCCCCCTCCTCATCCCCGTCCCCGTCCTTCGGCTGGAGCCACGGCCCGTCCCAGCGTTCGTCCTCGTCCTCGTCCTCGTCCTCGTCCTGGCCCCGCTCGTCCCAGGCAGTCGACCGGGCGCTCCACCAGCCCTGCGCGCGCGCCTGCCGCTGGTAGTCCGCCCACTCCGCCGCGGTCCGGCTGCAATACCAGCGGCCGAACAGGGTCAGCCCGGCCAGCGGGACGGCATGCTGCCAGCCGATCATGAAGACGGCCCAGGCGACCGAGGCGGCCACCGCCGGGATCCGCGAGCGCCACCGCAGCAGCGGCCAGCCGATCGCGGTCAGCACCAGCCCGACCATCGCCCAGAAGACGTAGCCGGGGTCCAACAGCGCGGCCAGCAGCACTCCCAGCAGCACGGTGAAGCCGATCCGCTGCCAGCGCGGCACGACCTCGCGGGCGCGACGGACGTCAACGACCATGTCGACCTCCCATTGGATCGGTGCCGGTAACGACCGTTCGGCCACTGCTTTCCGGTAGGCCCAGCCGCGAACCGCCCCAGACCAGCCGGCGTATGGTTCGGCCGACGCCACGGCGAACAGCGCTGGCCAGACGGGCGCGCCAGCCAACCGACGCCGTCGCCGGCGGGACCGTGGTCGTAGCGGTGGGCGGTCGGTCGGGCATGGCGGCCTCCCAGGGGCGCCGGGTGCCGCGTGCCAACGACCGGGGCTGGACGCCACTGCCGGCCGTGCCTGAGCGGGCAGCCGGCGGCGGTCGGCGCGCGGAGGGGAAGGAGGGCGGCGGGGAAGGCATGCCTATTGTGCCGTCTTGGCTGCGGGGTCGCGAGTTTCGGCCGCATCGACCCGGTCGGGTGGTTCTTGGCGTACCCGCCGAGCGTCAGGACGACCACCGCGTTCATGCAGGCTCCCCAATGAGGTCGAAGAGCGTGGGGATCGAGGCCTTGCTCCCCGAGGCTTGGACATAGATCACCCCGTCGCGGAAGGGAAGTAGGTGGGGCTGAGCTCCACGCCCTGCGGCTCGCTATGCGGAGAAGGGATCCGCTGGTTGGAGCAGTGATGTGGGCACACGACGCGCAAGTTCACATGCTCGTTCTTCCTGCTCAGACGGCCAATTCTGAGGATCGTGTGCTCACGAGCTGCGGAACCCCGGTGAGCGCCAGGCAGGTCCGCATGAGCTTCTGACCCGCCACCTGATAGCAAGCCTGCGCGGCGAAGACTCATCTCGGCTCACTCTGCTCAACCTCACCCAAGGACACCCATCCTGATCCAACAAGCGCTACAAGTTCCTCTTCGACCCTGAAGACCGTCTCTTGGCCGCCAACGCCCCTCAAGGGCAAGACCACACGACGCGACGACTCATCGGCACGGTGCTCGGGAGCCTCCAAGCGCGAGTAGCCGAGGTGTCGAGATCGCGCTGCTACGCCACCAGCTCCGATACGACAGCGCCTCGTAGCGCACCGGGAAGTGGGCCAGAATGAAGTCAGCCTGTCACGGTCAACCGTTTCGGCCAGCACCGACGGCTGCGTCCCGGCGCGCACCCGACCACAGGTCGGGTGCGGTAGCACCCGAGAAAGGGCGGAGGATGAACGGCCCAGTGCAGGTGGCGACCGACGGGGCCTGCCCTGGCAATCCGGGGCCCGGTGGCTGGGCTTGGACCACCGAGACGGCCCACGCCAGCGGTGACCAACCTATGACCACGAATCAGGAGATGGAGCTGCGCGCCATCCTTGAGGCGCTGCGCGCCCACCCTGACCAGCCGATCGTGATCCTCACCGACAGTCAGTACGCGATCGACTGTCTGACCACCTGGCTGCCCGGGTGGCGACGCAACGGCTGGCGGACCAGCGCCCGCCGGCCGGTCAAGCACCAGCCGACCATCGAGGCGATCGCCGCAGAACTGGCCCGCCGCCTGGTGCAGCTTGTGAAGGTCCCTGGCCACGCCGGCCATCCACTGAACGAGCGCGCCGACCGGCTCGCGGCCGCTGCGGCAGCTCGGGCGGCACGCGCCGCGCGATAGCGGTCAACCGGCAGCACTTCGCAGCACTTCGATGAGTAGCCGGCTGTACGGTCGCGTGCCGCCAACGGTCAGGAGGAGCAGATACCACAGCGCCACGGGGTTGCGGGAGGTCGCTGGCGAGGGGCCGCAGCCCCAGCGGTAGCGGCTGCCGGAGACGTAGCGGGAGGGTGGCGACCACGTCGCCGCCGTGGCCGCCTCCGTCGATGTGCTCTAGCAGCCCCGCGTGGTTGCCGCTGCCAGCGGAGGCCAGGTAGGAGGCCAGGTATTGGTGTCAGCGGCCGCCAACTGCGCACCAGCGGCCTCAAGGCGAAGGTCATCCTGGGTGGCCCGGCGGGCAACGCCGCCTGTCCGGCGAGCCCGTCGATGTCACGCTTCCTCAGCCGGGTAGCCGTCTGCCCGTAGTCCGGCGACGACCTCAGCACGACGAGCGACTGCGTATCTCAAGGCCTCGGTTGAAGTAAAGATCTCGTAGCCGAGTTCCTCGAGGCGCTTGAGGTCGGCCTCGGTCGGGTCGAGCTCGAGAACGACCGGGGTCGCCTTGTCCTACCTGGAGGCCCTCCGCCCAGAAGGCCTCCGCAACCGCCAATGGCCGACCGTCGTCGGGGTCACACGTCTTCGCCCTTCCCACTGGCGGCAAGCAGTACTCTGAGTTCTGGGTGCGCATCGGCAACAGCACCCGGCAGCTGGACGGCACCGACATGGCGCAGTACCAGCGCGACCACTGGGACTGACCTCGCTCGGCCACGAGCGCTTGAGGTCGAACTGGAGGTCGGGCACAGCGCTAGCCCCAATGCCATCCGGTTAAGGCTCCTTCTGGCCTGATTTCACCATGCTGACCAGGGAGTTTGTGCTCGCAGATCCCGCTAACCGGATGGCATTGGCGCTAGCCCGACTCTCCCGGCTACCCGATGAGCGTGGGACACCACGGCGCCACTGGTGGTGACCGACGACGAACACCAGACGCCGGAGCGCGGGTCACAGCGATCCAAGACCAAGAACCGCGCAGGCACTGGCGCTGCGCTGCAAGATGGCGCGAGCAGATGACGGTTCCACCCAGGTGGCGTCGACTTGGCAGGCGAACGCCCGGGCTGGCTACACAGACCGGTCGGCCGCGGAGCGCCGCGTAGACTCGTGTGCATGGGCACTGGCGAGGCCGCGACCGGCCGCGACCGGCTGCGTCGCGTTTCCACCCACGAGCTCAGAGCAGCGGAGATCCGTGCGATCCGGGAGCTGCTATGGGCGGCATTCCCGCCTGGCGACGAGGGGTTCACTGAGGAGGACTGGCAGCATGCGCTCGGCGGCCTGCATTTCGTGCTCGACTGCGACGGCACAGTCCTCGCCCATGCCTCGGTGGTCGAACGCGAGCTGCACATCGACGGACGGCCGGTGCACGCGGGCTATGTCGAAGCCGTCGCGACGCACCCAGCCCAGCGGGGAAGGGGCCTTGGCACTCGGGTGATGCGCGACGTCACGTCGTATGTCCGGGAGCGCTTTGAGCTTGGCGCCCTCGGCACCGGCAGCCACCACTTCTATGAACGCCTCGGCTGGGTGCGGTGGCGAGGCCCAGCATCGGTCCGGACCGATGCTGGGATGCACCGCACGCCTGGCGAGGACGGCTACATCCTCATCCTGCCCACGCCGTCTTCACCTCCCCTCGACCTCACCGCACCCATCAGCTGCGGGTGGCGGCCGGGTGACGTCTGGTGACATTGGCTGGGCGTCACCGGGCTGGAGCCTTGGGCAAGCCCATGCCTTGCCGGTGTCAGGTAGGCTTCCGCGCGGCCGTGCTCATGGACGCGTCCGGACCGATCTGATGCAGCGAGGCCAGGGGGCCTCCCAGTTTCTGGTGGCACTTGCTCTTGCTTGCAGGAAGGGGTTGAGTTAGGGAGGTCTGATAGCTTGGGGGATATTGGTCGTGATGCCGGACTCTCCCGCTCGGACCAGCGGTGCTTTGCTGGTGGCTGACGTGCGAGGCGATCCTTCCATCGGCAGACGTGTCAAGCGTCTGCGGCGGTGGCGTGACAAGTCCCAAGCGGTCCTTGCCGGACTAATCGGGAAGTCCGTGAGCTGGCTCTCCAAGGTCGAACGCGGCGAGCGCTTGATCAACCGGCTCTCGGGTGCTGCAGGACATCGTAAAGGTCCTTGAGGTCGACGTCCGAGAGCTTCTTGAGGATTCACCAACGACGGGCCAACCGCAGCGTCCTGGCGGAACGACGATCGGCAACGACGAAGCACGCCGAGACGTACGAATGCCTGCTGTCGGGAATCGTGGGGAAGCCGCGCCCGCTGAGACCCGATCCGCGAGCCAGACGAGGACGCAGCCACCGCCGAGCGAGTCACTGTCGTCGCCGGGCGCGGGCGTTTCCAAGCCAGCAAGCTTGCGACGATCCCTCCCGCCGCTGCCCGCGCGGCAACGCCACATCGGGCCGCAGACGGTCGCGGGTCTGGAATGCGTCACGCAGGGCTATTGGCAGCTCTATCACACCACCGCTGGCGCGGACCTGTTCGTCGAGGTCGCTCAGCATGCCAACCTGCCATGGTCAGCGTGGACGCAGGCTGCTTTTCTCCGGTCACCGGCCCCGGACGATGACGAGGTCGCGGACCTGTGGGTGCCGAAAACTCGTCCACGTCATGCGACCTGCGCATATTCGTGGATCAGCCCGCCGAGTCGATCCACCCGCACGACCCGCATGGCGGCTGCCGAGACAGCCGGTGCGACGGCCGCGAGGGGCGAGGCCTGCCCGAGCGAACGATGTGGCCGATGGTCGTTGTAGTGCGCCACATAGCTCGCCAGCGCCGTCTCCAACTGTTGTTGACCAACGATCAGCATCCGGTCGAGCAGCTCACGACGAACCGTGCCGACCCACCGTTCCGCGACCGCGTTCGCCCGTGGTGCTCGCACCGGTGTGCGCAGGATCCGGATGCCCTCGGAGCCGAAGACCGCATCGAAGCTGTGGGTGAACTTCGCATCCCGATCGCGGATAAGGAACCTGAACTGCCCGACGCGGTCCGCCAGGTCCATGAGCAGATTCCGGGCCTGCTGCGTGACCCACGCTCCTGTCGGGTTTGCCGTCACCCCCAGGAGGTGGACCCGGCGGCTGGCGACCTCGACCACGAACAGCACGTACAGACGCTGCAACAGCACCGTGTCGACATGGAAGAAGTCGCACGCCAGGATGCCCTCTGCCTGCGCGGACAGGAACTGCCGCCAGGTCAGACCCGCGCGGAGCGGCGCCGGATCGATGCCGGCCTGCTGGAGGAGCTGCCACACGGTGCTCGGCGCGACCCGGTACCCAAGCCGACTGAGCTCCCCGTGGATGCGCCGATACCCCAGGTTGGGTTCTCCATGGCCATCCGCAGGATCAGGCGCCGGAGCTCCGCCGTCAGCGACGGTCGACCAGGTGGGCGGTGCGGCTTGGTCCAGTGGCGACTGACCAGGGCTCGATGCCAGCGCAGCAACGTGTCGGGGGTGACGAGGCGATGGTGTCGGTGCTCCCTTGGGAGGAGTCGGCTCAATGCCGCGAGAATGGCTCGGTCTGGCCAGGTGGGGCGCGGTCTGGCGATCTGGCGGCGCAGCACCGCGACTTCGTGCCGCAGCACGAGCAGCTCGGCGTTCTTGGATGCCTGCCCGCGAGCGAGGAGTGCGAGCCAGCCGAAGAGCTGACACGAGATCAGGTAGAGGAGTCGAAGCGCCATGACGGCTGATCATCGCGGGCCTCCAGCACCGACGCGAAACCGCAGGTCAAGGTCATGGATGCGGTTTTCGGCACCCACAGGGCGCAACCTCGAAGGCCTCTGCGAGGAGCCCCCTGGTTCGATCGTGCAGCAGCCGCTCCAGGCTGTCTACCTGCGCACGAACGATCTCGGCCTTTGCGTTGGCCTCAGTGAGGCGTCGTTTAAGCGTGCGCCGCTGCTCGTCGCGTTTGGCTTCCTGCTCCTGGCGCTGACGCTCGCGGGCCTCCGCGACCGCTAGACGTTGCAGCTCCTGCTTTCGCCGTGCGGCTTCGCGTTTGCGCTGCGCAGCCTGCTGCTGCGCCCGCGACGCCGGCAAGTTGGAGATGCTGTTGCAGGCGCGTGCCTACGCCGAGCAGGGTTACGCCAGCATGGAGCCGTTCGTCCAGTCGGCGCTGGCGGCGCTGGCGAGGTCGCCTAGGTCATCGGCGCGATGACCGCGCTCAAGCAGCTGGCAGGCCGCCGTCGGCTGCTGCTGGTCGGCGACTCCAAGCTGGTCTCCTACCCCAACCTCGCCGCTCTGTGCGCCGCCGAGGTC
>WNGQ01041384.1_pt1 | contig 11390 bp, 11 predicted proteins | sample 5407661 | NCBI WGS metagenome assembly WNGQ01 (sample SAMN13153382, study PRJNA577476) | soil metagenome | isolation source: 60 cm soil or saprolite under Garry oak tree replicate 2 | place: USA:California | collected 2016-06-15
CCGCATGGCATCCTGCGCGGCATAGCGGCGCCCATTACGCTGGCTGGCTTGGTCTTCAGAATCCACGGCTTCACCGAACAACACCTTGTCCCCATCTGGAGTTGACGCCTGCACCAACCCCTTGTTCTGCATCCAGCCGGTGACGATTCGCTCTTCTGTCTGGTACGCCTCCACCTTGAGCCAGTCTCCGCTCGTCTCCAGCACAATGATCTCCCGCCCACGATCCACATCGCCAAGCTTGGTCGAAGAAGAATCAGGAGAAAGATAAATTCCGGCGATGCGGATCGTGGCCGCGCGAATTACATCTGCCAGCGCATTCCCGGACAGAAAAACAAGCGCTAGAAGCGTAAGCCTCGAAAGCCGCGTTCTCTGGAGCTTTGCCATGAAGCTATGGTACAAGCAGCAAACGTTCTCCATCCACTGAGGACGCGGCGAGCGCAGCGGCCTTCCGTCGCGGGTGCTCCAATCCAGCTCTGGAAGCACTTTGAGCGGCCACTCACCTTAGAAACCTTAAGGTTTCGCCGATGACCCTCAACTCGCGCCAGAGGACATCGCGCTGAGTTCCTCCTGCATCTTTTACGTCGCAAAAGTTGGTGGCGCTGCTTCCCAGGAGCGAATGCCGTTACGACAATCCGATCTTTTTCAATATTGATTGCTCTGTGTTGTTCGGTGTGCACAGCCGGAGCATTGGCCCAAACCTCTACAGCCGTCACGTATAAGTACGCAAACCTCAATTATCCTGGCGCATCGTCTACCACCGCCAATGGCATCAACAACAACAACGCAGTCGTCGGCTCCTATCTCGACTCCTCGAATGTAACTCACGGATTCAAGTGGCGCAGCGGGACCTTCACAACCATTGATTTCCCGAGCGCAACTACCACGGTGGTAAACGGGATCAACGACTTCGGCGATTTGGTGGGCTCTTACGAACTCACCCCTTTTTCCGCCCACGGCTTTCTGCTCCACAATGGAACGTTTACGACAATCGATTTCCCAGGCGGAGGCGGCGGCAACGCAGTCGGGATAAACAATGCTGGAACGATTGTAGGCAATTACGGCAACTCTCACGGGTTTGTCTATCAGAATGGCACTTATAAGACTCTCGATGCGCCGCTGTTGAACCCGGGCGAATTACCCGATACTCAGCTAAACGGAATTAATAACCTTGGATGGATCGTCGGCCAAGTCTTCACCGGAGACTTTTGGCGGGGCTTCTGGTACGTAAACGGTGAATTCGACTTTCTTGAGCCTCCTTACTCTCTGGACAACCGGGTCTCCGGAGCGAACGGCCGCGGCGACATAGTGGGCTCTTGCTACAACGGCTTCATCGCGTTCGCAGTCGAAAGTGGCGAAGGCAGCGAGAGCACGGAGAAGTTTCCCCCACAGGAAAGCTTGGGCAGCCGTTGTCCGACCGGCATCAACCATGCCCGCGTCATCGTGGGAAATGCTCCCGGTGCTTTCCTCGGGACACCTGTACTCACTCTGAACGTAACCAGCCCTGCCAACCACTCAACCCACACTAATCCAGTGCACGTCGCGGCTGCCGCTTCAGGTCTCAACCCGATTGCTCAAATCCAAGTGTGGGTGAATTTCAAGGAGGTCTATCACGTGAATGGTGGCACGCTGAACGCCAACGTCAACCTGCCGGTCGGGGCTCATGAACGCCTCGTCGTACAAGCGGTTGATTCGAAGGGCGTGACAGCAAAGGTGACGGAGACGATCACCGTCAATTAAAGAGATCGGGGCGCGGCTGCCTTTATGAGGCCATGCGGGAGGGCATGGTCTCCAGCCGCGCCTTCGATGTCCATCTCGTTTGAATGCGAGCTCAAGTGAGTTGGTTGCCGAGGCTTCGTGACGCAAGTTAAGACCGAACTTGTTTCAGCAACCCAGGATCAATATTTCCGCCGCTGATCACCGCTACAGTGACATTTGACTCGGGCAGCGACTCGCGGTGGAACAACCACGCCGCCGTGGCCACTGCGCCACTGGGTTCAGCCACGGTCTTCGGATTTTCTGCCAAAATCCGCACCGCACGCATGATCTCGTCTTCAGAAACCGTGACGACATCGTCCACGTATCGGCGAATGTGCTCGAATGTCATCGTGCCGACATACTGCGCCCGCAGTCCGTCGGCGCAGGTTTGCAGGACCTGCTCGGCCGGAAACTTCACGATTTCACCCGCCCGGAAGCTGGCTTGCGCATCAGCCGCGAGCTCCGGTTCCACTCCAACAACTTTGGCACTCGGCTTGGCCGACTTAACAGCGGTTGCGATTCCGCTGATCAGGCCGCCTCCGCCGATTGGGACAAGAACAAGATCGACGTCAGGCAGGTCCGCCAGAATTTCTAGTCCCGCCGTCCCCTGGCCGGCAATGATCTTTTCATCGTCATAGGGCGGAACGATCACGTATCCGTGCTCTGCCGCAAGTTGCTCGGCCTTGACCTGGCGCTCAATCCCGCTCGGTCCGACAAATACGATCTCCGCGCCCAGAGCAGCGGTGGCCTCCCGCTTGATCGCAGGCGCATTGCGAGGCATTACGATGACGGCCTTTGCTCCAACTGCCCGCGCCGCATACGCGACTCCCTGCGCGTGATTGCCACTGGAATAAGTAATGACACCTCGCGCACGCTCTTCCTCGCTTAGCGATGCGATTTTGTTGTACGCGCCGCGCAATTTGAATGCGCCAATCGGCTGCAGATTTTCAGGCTTGAGATAGAGGATCCGGCTGTCGCGCTCCAGCGGAATAAGGGGAGTGCGGGCGGTGACACCGTCGATCCGGGTACGTGCTTCCTGAATGTCTGCGAGTGAGACGATCTTAATTACTCCTACGTGGATCCCAGATGATTCCTTCTAGAGAGAGCTGCGGATTCGTTGTCTTTTTTAGGGATTCAAAAGCGTGCAGATGCTTGTTCATGACACACACAGAAACTGCTGCGTCGAATGCGTGCTCGGAGCCAGCGGCTTCGGTACGCCAGTCCTCCGTAAAACTGGCAAAATCGGGATTATCAAGGAACCGCATGCGGGCTTCGGGCGATCGTTTGATGACCGCGCCCGTGAGTATACGCGGATAGATTTCGATCACGACATGACTTGACGGCTCTTGGAACGGCCACACTGAGAAGCCTGCATCGAGGAGCGCCGCTAAGAATGGCATCCCGCGCAGTGAACCAGTTCCGACGTGACCGGGCCCGGCGAGCTGAAACACCGATTTGGGCGTAATGCCATTTACCGGATTTAATTCCTGTTCAGTTCTGCGGTACATCACTGTGTTTACCGGCCGTACCCGTCTACACCTACCCCAAAATGGATGAGGACAGTCGCGGAGCCACTTCTCACCCCGGAGCTTCACAACCGACCAGAACTCGATTGCACTGCGACACTGCTGCTCTTGGACAAACCAGCCAGCGCAAGAAAAGGCGAAATCCAGTCCGACAACGACTTTCGATGACTGTTTGCTCGCGTCTAGAAGACGTTCAACAACTTTGTCGCGACTTTCGCATTTTTCGAGGCGCGCAGGAGAGCCGTCGGCGAATTCAGCCAGCCAGATAGTCCGAGCCGGAAGCCTTAGGGCGCCCGACCAGTCCACCGCGATCACTCGCTTAGTCACCTTTGATCTTTTCTGGGCCGCTGCCATGAAAATACCCGGCTAGGCGGCGACGGTTCGCTCTAGGGTCACGTTGTAGCCCAGGCGCTGCAATCGACGAACAAGGTTCCGGGTAAGGTTCTGCTGGTTCAACTGGTCCAGATACAGGTCGCCCAGTTCGTGGTACGGCACTTGCTGGCCCAGCATGTGATAGACCGCGGTCAGGATCTTATGGGCGATAGCCACCGCTGCCCGTTTGTGTCCCCGCCGTGCTTTGAGTCGATAGAACTTCTCCCGCAGGTAGCTGCCCTTCTTGCGCGAGGCGGCGAAAGCAGCCTCCACCAAAGCCGTCTTCAGATATACGTTGCCCTTGGTGACTCGTCCACTGCGGCGTTTGCCCGCCGATTCGTGATTGCGACGGAAACACGCTCATATCGACGCCAAGTTCCGCGATGATGATGGCGGCCAGCGTGCTGTCCACTCCAGGAATCTCCCGCAGCCGCGCTTCCTGCTCCCGATACGGTTCCAGTTTCTCTTGCAGGTGCGCTTCGAGTTGCGCGAGGTCTTCTTCCACCGCCTGCAAGCGCTTCAGTTGCAATCGCAGCAGGTAACGGTGATGTTCCTCCACCTTTCCTGCCAACGCCAATTCCAGTTGCGGAAGCTTCTCGCGCAGTCTCCCCTTCGCCAACTCCGCCATCGCCGCGGGGCGTCGCTTCTCCGGCCACCAACGCCGCCACCATCAACTGCCCTGAAACCCCGAAGACATCGCTGGCCACACTCGCCAGTTTGATGTTGGCCGTCTCCAGCACCTTCAACAAACGGTTGCGTTCCGCGCTCTGGCTCTCCACCAACTTGCGCCGGTAGCGGGTCAGATCGCGCAGTTCGCGAATCGCCGGCGGCGGTACGAAACTGGCTTTCATTAGTCCATGCACCAACAGATCGGCGATCCACTCCGCGTCCTTCACGTCGGTCTTGCGGCCCGGCACCCGTTTGATATGTTGGGTGTTGGCGATCACCAGTGCGAACGCCCCTCCAGAATCGCGTACACCGGCTTCCAATACACTCCTGTGCTTCCATGCCCACATGGGTGCACCCTTCCGCCTGCAGCCACGCGCGCAACGCTATCAGTTCCCGCGTCGTCGTGCTAAACGTGCGTATCTGTTTTTTGCATCTGCCGTTCGGCATCTGCGTCAACAGGCAAGCCACCACCGTGGCTTGATGCACATCCAATCCACATCCGCGCTCGATCATCACCTGCATGGTTTCCTCCTCGGCGAAACCGATGGCTGCACTGCAGGTCAACGACAGAAACTGCCATACGCCCTTCCCGTTTCCGGGTTCGGCAAAAGGTGGTACCTTCAAGCAGTGCGGGTCGAATCTGTGGTGCGGCATCAAATGAGTGTCAGCGCGGGGTAACGTCATGGCAACCAGTCCTACAATCCTGAATAGTGATCATGCGGCGGTTCGCGAGCTGCACATGGAACAAGTCGAGGACTTGCTGAAGCTGCAGAAGGCGGCCCAGAAGATCAATTCCATCCTTGATCTGGACGAACTGATCGACAAGATTGTCACCGAGGTTGCGCAGTCATTCGGCTGCCTCGAAGCAACGATTTACTTGCATGACGAAGCAAATCAGGAATTGGTGCTCACCGGAGTGTGCGGTTGCACTGTGCATGGCAAAGGCAATCGCAAGAAGATCGGCAAAGAGGGCATGGTCGGATATGTTGCCTCGGCAGGCAAGATGCACTACGCGCCAGATGTGCGCGTGGACCCTTACTATATCGCCTGCGAGCCTTCTACACTTTCTGAAGTTGCAATTCCGCTGCATGTCGAAGGGCGGCTGGTCGGGGTCTTCTCGACGTCACACCATGAGCTGGATGCGTTCCCCCCAGCGCAGCTGCGGTTGTTGCAATCCTTGTGCAAGCATATCGCGGTTGCGATTCACAATGCGCGGCGCTTTGGCCAGGAGCGGCAAGAACGAGAGCGCATGAGCCGCGAGGCGCAGGAAGCTCGCGCGATCCAGCAGGCATTGTTGCCCAAGGCTTCGCCCTATGTGCCTGGATTCGCGATTTCGGGTCTCTCGATTCCTGCAGGAGAAATTGGCGGTGACTGGTACGACTTTATTCCCTTTGAAGATGGCTGCTGGGGACTCGTGCTCGCGGATGTTTCTGGAAAAGGTACGGCGGCTGCTCTGCTGATGTCCGCAACACGCGCCATGCTACGTTCGCTGGCAACTACGTGCAGCTCGCCTGGGGAAATCCTGGGCCGGCTGAATCGTCTTATGGTTGAAGATTTCCCGCCGGGAAGATTCGTCACGTTGATTCTTGCGGTGCTCGATCCTGCGGACCGCACTCTGAAATTCGCAAGCGCAGGTCATCCGCCACCGCTGCTCGTTGATAGCGATGGCGCTCGCTTCCTGCAAACTGAACTGGGGATGCCGCTCGGTTTGGCACGCGGCGATTTCTCGGACACGGAAGTGAAACTTGGCGAAGGCGCCAGAGTCGTACTCTACAGTGATGGCATTACCGAAGCGGCGGGTTTGGATGATGAGGAATACGGAGCGCGGCGGTTATCGGAGCATCTCCTGAAACCCGACGTCTCGACTGAAACCATCGTGGACAATGTTCGCGGCCATGCAAATGGCGCGGGGTTGCAGGACGACGCGACCGTAATTCTGGTGAGAGCTTAAAACCCTTTCACCACAGAGACACCGAGTCACAGAGAAATTCTTCATAAGGAAATCCTGTGGCCAATTCAGAAAGTTGAGAGTAGAGCCTTTCTTGGCTTTCTCTGTGTCTCTGTGGTGAAAGGTTTTATCCGAACCGTGCGCGGTGTTCTTTCAGAATGCAAAGATCCATCGCGACAAATATGCTCGCCTCACGTGCCTTCTCCGCCGCCCCTTCGTTAACGACCTCCTCTTGCATCCATACGGCTGGAATTCTTAGCTGAATCGCCTGGTCCACGATTTCTTGCACGAACTCGGGCCGCCGGAAAATGTTCACGATGTCGATCTTTTCGGGAACATCGAGCAAGGAGGGATACGATTTCTCGCCCAGCGCCTCGGAGATCGTGGGATTGACCGGAATGATTCTGTACCCGCAGCTCTGCATATATGCGGAGACGCCATGGCTCGGGCGCAGGGGGCTGTCGGAAAGGCCGACGACGGCGATCGTTTTCGCGCGCCGAAGCAGCTCGCGGATGGGATCAGGCTTGGGAAGTGAAGCCACGCTTGTATTTTAGCGTTAATAGCGATCTTCTCGCACATGGTGGGAAGCCTGCCCCGATCGCCATCTTACTTCTTACTATTGCTCTCACTCTTTTGCTTGAACATGCGCAGCGCAAGCTTGCGGACGGTCTCAGCCACCTCCTTGTTGCCGGAGAGATGACGCAGGTCCTGCACTAACAGGTTTTTCATCAACCCAAGAGAGACATCGAGAGGAGTGCGAGGATTGAAAACCAGGTTGCGGACGATCGCATAATTCTTGGCAAAGCGGCGCTTCATGGGAATCGCGCGCAGAACGGCTTCAAGCACATTTTTTTGGCTGGCGAACTTCTCAACTTCGCCGTCGCTGATCTTTGGAGAATCGAGCACGGCGAGCGCGACAATCTTCGTGCCATCACGTATCAGGAGGGAGCGCTCTTCTTTCGTGCCTTTCATCGCCAGCTGTATGCGGCCCTTGATATCGAGCTTGGCGATCTTCTGCAGCACACTCCCGCGCTGCTCGTCCTGGGGATTAACCAGTTTCTTGGGAAACGCCGCCCTCGGCGTAACTGCGGGCTGCGCCGGACTGGCAGACGCAACCGCGGCTGCAGCCTTGGGCTCAGCTTCTGATGGCAGTTCCTCGTGGATCCCTCCGATAGGTTGGAAGGGCTTATTTCGTGGGCGTGCTCGCTGAGGAATGCAACCACAGCGACTTCAGTTTCGGCGTCTTGAATTTCAGATTGCTGGGGTTCCGGAAGAATTGGTTGCGCTAGAGACTCATGTGCAATCACGGCGGGCGGTCCGGCGCTATCGGCGGTAGATATCACGGAAGGCATCGCGGCAGTGAGCGCCTGAGGCGGCAACGCGGGCGCCTCCACGACCGGCTCCCCGTTAAGCAATTGCCGCACTCTAGCGCTTTGCGCTCCGCTCAGTTCTTTATTCAGGCTTAGGTCGGTGAGCGTCTGCCGCGAATTCCGGACGCGAGGACTGGCCAATATCACATCGACCCATTCTCCCTTTAGCGACGACGCCAACTCGGCGACTTTTGTCATTGGTGCCGACGGGTTCCCGATCAGGACGGGGAACAAAGCTGGCCGGAGGTTCTTAGGAGACAGCCAGTAATCGAGGACTTCTTTAGCGGTCTGCGGATCTGCGGCAATGGTCTTGGCAGATGCTTCCTCCCAGGCAGCCAACGTAAGGCGCGCCTGCTCGCCGAAAATCTTGTTGTGCTCCGCCAGGTAAACGAGGATTTCCACCATTTCTTCTGCCGGCAGGCGCAGCGCGCCTTTCGATGCCGACATCATCTGATGTGACGGCAGAGCTGAAGCACGAATGAGATCCAACATCCGGGACATGGTTGCGTGTACCTAACAGAATCTCGCAGAAGGCGAAGTCCTTCCAGCTATTTCGAGGCAGGTAACGTTACCTAAGAAACTTGTGGGATGGCTTTAGGTCAATCCGCCGGCGTACCCGACGGGGCTCCGTCACGGCGCATCCGCAGGTAAGCCCGGATAAAGGGCTGCAGGTCGCCATCGATTACTCGATCAACATCGCCAACTTCGGTTTTGGTGCGGTGGTCTTTGATCAGGCGGTAGGGTTGCAGAACATAGGACCGAATCTGCGAGCCAAAATCAATGTCGAGCTTCGAGTCCTCAATTTTTCTGGTGGCCTCGCGCTTTTTCTCCATTTCAAATTCGTAGAGCTTAGAGCGCAACATGCTCATGGCCCGTTCTTTATTCTTGTGCTGCGAGCGCTCGTTCTGGCAACTCGCGACAATTCCCGTCGGAATATGGGTAATGCGGACGGCGGAATCGGTCGTGTTTACGTGCTGTCCGCCCTTGCCGCTGGACCGATAAGTGTCGATACGAAGGTCTTCCGGCTTGATTACCACTTCGATCGATTCATCAATTTCCGGCGACACAAAGACGCTGGCAAAAGATGTGTGCCGTCGTTTCGCTTGATCAAAGGGCGAAATGCGTACCAGACGGTGCACGCCGATTTCGCTGGTCAGCAGTCCAAACGCGTACTCGCCGTTTACGCCAAATGTCGCTGATTTAATTCCTGCTTCTTCACCGGGCTGGTAATCGTAAAGTGCCGTCTGGAACCCTTGCCGCTCGGCCCAGCGCAGGTACATGCGCATCAGCATCTCCGCCCAGTCTTGCGATTCAGTTCCGCCTGCGCCCGGGTGAATGGTCATGATCGCGTTACGCGCATCATTTTCGCCGGAGAGAAGCGTTTCGGTTTCGAGGCGATCAACCAATTCGCGCAATGAATCAATCTCGCGGCGCAGATCAGCTTCCACATTTTCGCCTTCCTTGGCCAGGTCGAAATAGGCAGAGATATCCTCAGTGCGCCCGACGAGGTCTGCCTCGGTCGCGAGCAGGTGCTCGAGGCGTTTTTTCTCGCGCATGACTAGCTGGGATTTTTGCGGGTTCGACCACAGATTCGGGTCGGCGGCCTGTTTATCTACTTCAACCAGCTGCTGGCGGAGCTTGCCTGCGTCAAAGGTACTCCCGGAGTTCGCGGACTTTGTCTTGCAATGCCGAGTATTCTTGTTCGAATTCCTGAATCATCCTGTGCGTCTGCCTTTGACGGGAGTGAGCGAAAGGGAAATCGCTCCCATGGAAATTATCGCACAGCCGTATGCCAGCCAGTCTCCATAGCGGGTGTAGAACGTGGTGCCACTTTCGAGCGCGTATGGCGCTACGAGCGCTGCCCGTGTTTTTCGCGGCAAGCTTGCGACAATCCGGCCGTAAGGGTCTATCGACGCGGTCACGCCCGTGTTGGTGTCGCGCAGCAACCAGCGGGCGTTCTCGATGGCTCGCATTCTTGCCTGCTTCAGGTGCTGCGCGTAAGCTCCACTGTCGCCATACCAGCCATCGTTCGAGATGTTAACGAAAACCTGAGCGCCGTCTTTGGCAAAGCGCCGGACTTCATCCGGAAATATTGATTCGTAGCAGATAAAGATCCCCAGCTTCTGCTTCCCCGCTTGCAACGGAGCGCGGGACGTTCCGCGCGAGAAGTCTCCAACTTCTTTAGTCAGTCCGCCGGCAAATGAAAGCCAGTTCTTAAACGGAAGGTATTCGCCGAACGGGACCAGATGAACCTTGTCATAGCGCCCATCCCAATCGCCGCTTGGGCTGATCAGCGCGGCGGAATTGAAAATCTGTGTGGGCTGTTCCGGAGAAACGCTGGCATTCTGAACACCGATATTCCCGGCTACTACCCAGGCTTGCGCGGTACTCGCCAGATGGCTTATCCCGGAGCGAAAGAGCGGATCGCCACTGTAAAAGGGTGCGGGTGACTCCGGCCAGACGATGAGGTCTGGATGTCGCTTTTCGCCCGTCGGCGGGTTCGAGCTGATTTGCGTCAAATCGGCCAAGGTGTCCTCGAAGCGTTCCTTCGTCCAATTACTGCTATCGAGCACTGGAATGTTTTCCTGCACAAGAAGCACGGTCTGGTTTGTCAACAAAGGTGGGGCGGGAATCCAGCGGCCGAGTTGCAATAGGCACGCGGCAATCAGCGCGGCTAACAGCAATGGCTTGCGGCGGCTGCGCCGAATCACGAACGCAGCTGCGAAGGCTGCATTGACAATCATTATTTCGAGCGAGACACCATACCCTCCGGTGAAGCTAGCGATCTTCGCGAGGGGGATATTGTCCACTTGCGTGATTCCGAGCAGGTCCCAGGGGAATCCGCTGATTCGCGTACGCGTAAGTTCAACCGCTACCCACACGAACGGCGAGAAAACAAGCGCTGTGCGCAACGATCTTTTCGCAAGCAGGCTGATGATCAGCCCGAACGCCCCGTGGTACAGGGCCAAGTACAGGCAGAAAAGCGCCAGCAACCCGGTTGCTCCCAACGTGCCGATGCCCCCGTACTGCTGCATGGTGCTGAGCACCCAGTAGCAATTCCCGCCATACCACAGAATTCCGCAGGCGTAGCCGAGCAAGAATCCTTGCAAAGGGCGCGCCGGGAGCAGCTTTCTATCGGATTGCAGCTGCAGCGTTTCTGGCAAACGTGCCCGCAGTAATGCCACCATTAAGGGAGCGATTGCAATCCAGCTCAACACGTACAAATTGGGAAGTGGAAAGATCAGAACCTGCAGGACAGCTGAAAGGATCGCCAGCAACCACGCGCTTCGTTCAATTCCGAACATTGCTGCAAGAATATCAGGGCAGGCGAGTTGCGGATGCGAGCGCTTTGAGTCGGCTCTCGACAAAGTCCACAACTTCTACGGTGACGTAGCCAGGCGGATCAATGTAAAACGCGGGACGGCTAGCAACCGGCTTCAAGGAAATCCCACTCCAGAGAGCCGTGTTTTCTTGATGCTGATGAATGATTACAGCGTCGGCGCAGTCCAGGAACTCCTTCGCAGAATGCTTGAAATCTTCCTTCGCCGGATCCAGGACCGTGATGTACAGGTCTGGACGAACGAACTTGAGAATGCTGTTCGATTCCAGGATGGCGTTTTCCGACTCTGCCAGTCTTCGCCGAATCGCGGGCATCGCTTCGGCAAGGCGGCCTTGCTCGGTTCGGACCCAGAATGAGCGTTTTGCTCCCGCGGAGAGAAATCGAGAACTGTCGGAGGTTCCCGAGAAGTC
>WNGQ01006410.1_pt1 | contig 11387 bp, 10 predicted proteins | sample 5407661 | NCBI WGS metagenome assembly WNGQ01 (sample SAMN13153382, study PRJNA577476) | soil metagenome | isolation source: 60 cm soil or saprolite under Garry oak tree replicate 2 | place: USA:California | collected 2016-06-15
GGCCTGGGCTGTCAATGGTGAAGAGATCGTTACAGGTCGGGCCGAAACCGATCGATGGATGGGATTCGGAACAGGCGGCCCGCCGGTTAATGTTGTTAGACTAACAGATCGATGGAGTCTTTACAAGGTGCCGCGCGGCGCCGGCGCGAGAAACAAGCAAAAACGATCACGACCGAGACAGTGCGCGTACATCCGGCGCTCCGGACTCAAGATCGTGACCGCTTCCGACAGCGAGCCTTTCGGCGCCGTCCCGTCATAGATGGTGGTTCGGGCGCGCTGGCGCAAGCACGCGCTTTCGATCCGATTGCGCGGTACGGGTATACTAATATACTAGTCCGCGAATTGCCCCCGGAGGGGGTCGCACCGGCCAATTCACGCATGAGACCGCACAGGCCGATCGAGGCGCTCGCCTCGGGCCCCGCGACGACGGCACCTCAAATCTTGAGAATCCTCGCCGCCGTGCCGCCGAGGATCATGTTGCGCTCCTCGGGCGAGAGCCGCAGCGCCTCGACGATCTCGACCGGGCGCTGATAGCCCATGTCGAAGCAATAGTCGCTGCCGGTCATCACCCGGTCGACGCCCACCTGCGAGATCACGAATTCCAGGATCGGCTTCGAATGCGAGATGGTGTCGTAGGTGAAGCGGCGCAGATAGCTGCTCGGCGCTTGGGCGAGGTGCTTGGCTTCCTTGCGCATCTTCCAGCCATGGTCGATGCGGCCGATCAGTATCGGCAGCGCGCCGCCCGCATGCGGCAGGTTGACCTGCAGATTGGGATGGCGGTCGAGCACGCCGCCGAAGATCAAATGACAGGCGGCGATCGCCGTGTCGATCGGGTTGCCGAGCAGATTTGCGAGATAGTAGCTTTGCATGCGCTTGCCGCCCACGGTCAGCAGCGGATGCAGGAACACCGGCAGGCCGAGCTGCTCGATGCGGGCGAAGATCGGTTCGAACAGGGCATCGTCGAGATCGCGGTTGTCGATGTTGGTGCCCATGTAGACGCCGCGCACGCCCGGCAGCTTGCTGACGCGATCGAGCTCGCCGACGGCCCGGTCCGGATCGAGCATGGGCAAGGTCGCGAGTACGACGAAGCGATCCGGATGGGTCTTGTGCGCGGCGATCGCCGCGTCGTTCCACGCGCTCGCGAGCCGGTGCGACAGGTCGGCATCGGCCCAGTAGATCATCGGTGCGGTGAGCGAAAGCGCGTGCACGCCCACGCCTTGGGCATCCATGTCGGCCAACCGCTGCTTGATGTCGATGAATTTCCTGGGCAACGGGCCGGGCGACGCCGTCGGAGTCTTGATCATGAAGGTGTCGTCGGTGGTCACGACCTCATATTTGAAGCGCGGACCCTCGTCGGCGACGAGATCGAGATAGGATTGCGGGAAATAATGCGCGTGAGTGTCGACGGCGCGAACCCCGGCCGGCGCAGGCGAGCCGACGCCCTGCGCCATCGCGCTGGGCGCCCCGGCTGCGAGCAGGGTCGTGGCGAGCCCGCCGTGCAACACGCTGCGGCGCGTCGGTCCTCGATGGCAGCTGCATTTGCTAAGCATGGCGTCGCCTCCCAACTGTCGTTGAGGAGCTCGTAACCGGGCTCACGGCCAGAAAACTGCCAGAAAAGCGAAAAAGTTTCGTCGACGCGTCCGCGTCAGTGCCGCACCAGCGGGCCCATCAGATGGTTGGGCAGCCAGGTGGCGATGTCGGGGAACACGCACAGGATGACGATCGCGAGCATCATGCACAGCACGTACGGGATCGTGCCCCACATGACCTGGGTGACCGGCACGTCGGGCGCGATGGAATTGACGATATAGATGTTGAGGCCGACCGGCGGATGAATCAGCCCGATCTCCATGTTGATGGTCAGGATCACGCCGAACCAGACCGGATCGAAGCCCGCCGTCGTAAGGATCGGGTACAAGATCGGCGCCGTCATCAGGATGATGGCCGCAGGCGGAATGAAGAATCCGCAGACCAGCAGAAAAATGTTGATGAGGAACATCAGCACCCATCGGTTGACGTGCATGTCGGCGATCGCCAGCGCCAAGGTCTGGGTCAGATAAAGCGAGGTAAGCATGTAGCCGAACAGCACCGCCGCGGCGATGATCGTCAGGATCATCACCGATTCGCGGGTGGTATCGCGCAGGATCAGCCACCATTTGTCCGGCGACCACATGCGGTAGATGAGAACTGCGAACAGCACGCACAGCGCGGCGCCGACGCCGGCGGCTTCCGACGGGGTCGCCACGCCCCCGTAGAGCACGTACATCACGCCGACGATGATGAGGATGAACGGCGCGATCTTGGGGATCGCGGCGAATTTCTCGGCCCAGCTGTAGCGGAAATCGGCCGCATGGGCGCGAAACCCGCGTTTCCAGATGATGAACAGCGTCCACAGGATGAACAACCCGGTGAGCATCAGGCCGGGCAGCACGCCGGCGAGGAACAGCCGGCCGATCGAGGTTTCGGTGGCGATGCCGTAGAGGATGAAGGTGATCGAGGGCGGGATCAGGATGCCGAGTGTGCCGCCGGCGCAGATCGATCCGGTGGCGACATCGTCCGGATAGCCGCGTGCGCGCATCTCCGGGATGCCCATTTTTCCGATCGCCGCGCAGCAGGCCGGCGACGAGCCGGTCAGCGCCGCAAAAATGGCGCAGGCGCCGATATTGGAAATGACCAGGCCGCCGGGGACCCGATAAAGCCAGCGGTCGAGCGCCTCGTAGAGATCCTTGCCGGCCGGCGAGGAGCCAATGGCGGCGCCCATCATTACGAACATCGGGATCGAGACGAGGGTGAAATCGTTGAGGCCGGCGTAGAACGTTTCGGCGGCTACGCGCAGCGCGTCCGTTCCCTGGAAGATCACTAGGAACGATATCGCGATGGCGCCGAGCCCGAACGCCACCGGCGCGCCGGACAAGAGGACGAGGAGGGTCACGACGAGGACGATCGTGCCCTGGGTGGTCGGGGTCATATGGCGCCGCTGGGTTTGAGACCGGTTTCCTCGGCCGCCAGGATCGCCTCGGGCGGTATCGGCGCCTCGCCCGGTTTGATGCCGAACGGCGGCTCGCGTCCGGTGACGAGCTTGATCAGCTCGACGACGTATTGCAGCGAGACAAGACCGAGCCCGATCGGCATCGACGAATAGGGAATCCACAACCGCGCGCGCCACATCGTGTCGGAGACCCAGCGCTCGGTCCAGGCTTCATGCCAAAACTGGAACGTCAGCACCGTCATCACCGCGCAGAACGACAGCGCCATGATCGCGGACACCAGCGCCAGCCAATAGCGCGGACGTTCCCCGAGATAGTGCGGCAGCACGTCCACGTTGACGTGGCCGCGGGTCAGCAGCACATAGGGGCTGCCGATGAAGGTCGCCGCGATCAAACTGTAGATGGTGAAGTCGGTCTGCCAGATCGTGTTGTGATTGAGCGCGTAGCGCACGAACACCATGTGGCAGACGACGAGCACCGCGGCGCCGATCAGGCCGGCGGCGAAAATCCCGCATGCTTGCGAGACCAGCGTGATCGTCCGGATGAAACGGTCCATGCGCCCCTCGCCCTGGACTGCAATTCGTCGGCAATCGGCCGGCGGAAAACATCGCCGGCCGACGCTGTCATTGCGGTTTATTTGACGGCAAGCGCCGCGTCGATCAGCTTCTTGCCGTCGGGCACGTCGTTGGCGAACTCCTTATAGGAGCTTTCCTGCGCGATCTTGAGCCAGGCGTCGTATTCCGCCTGCGACATGGTCACGACCTCGACATTGTTCTTCTTGAACGTGTCGACCATCTCGTCGTCGAGCTTCTTGGTCGCCTGGTTGAAGTAGTCCTCGGCTTTCTTGCCGGCTTTGACCAGGACCTCCTGCTGCTGCTTGTTGAGCCGTTCGAAGCTCTTCTTCGACATCAGCACCGGCTCGTACATGAACCAGAGTGCGTTCTCGCCGGGCGCGGTGATGCACTTGACCTGCTCGTAGATGCGGAACGAGACGAAGCTGCCGGTGCTGGTGTCGGTGGCGTCGGCCACGCCGGTCTGCAGGGCGTTGTAGACCTCGTTGCTGGGGACGGACACGATCGAGGCACCGGCTTGCTGCCACATCGCCGCGAAGGTCGGCCCGGCGGAGCGGATCTTCAGCCCCTTGATGTCGTCGGGCTTGCGGATGCAGGCGCGCTTGGATGCCACGGCGCCGGCCAGCCAGGCGTCGGACAGCACCATGACATTTGCCTTTTGAATCTTCTCTTTGATGTCCTGCAGGAATGGCGAGGCGTTGAGCCGTTGCGCACGTTCGTGATTGCGCACCAGCCCGGGCATGAGCGTTGCGCCGAAGGCGCGCACCTTGCCGCTGGCATAGTCGAGCGGGAAGGAGGAGATGTCGAGCTGACCGATCGAGAGCGCGTTCCACTGCTCATTGGGTTTGAACAGCGAGGCGCCGGGATAGACCTGGATATCGAGCCCGAGGTTGGCGGCCTTTGCGTCGCGCGCGATGATCTGCACCATCTCGTCGCGCGCATCGCCCTTGCCGCCGGGAAACTGATGCGAGGCCTTGAGCGTCTGCGCCTGGACGGTGGCGGCGAGCGACAGGACCGCGACCGCCCCGGCCAATATGGTTGCTGTTCCCTTCATGGTTTCCTCTCGTTTTTTCGTTGAAGACGAGACCCAAGGCGCATGGAACGGTAGAACCAGGATATTGTCAAAGCGATAAAACAGCCGATTTGATGGCTGCCGGACTCACGCCGCCCGGCCGGTGGCCGGCCAGTTCGTCTGCTCGGCGCTTTGCAGGATCAGGTCCGCGCCCTTCTCGCCGATCAGGATCGCGGCCGCGTTGGTGTTGCCGGAGACCAGGGTGGGCATGATCGAGGCGTCGACCACCCGCAGCCCGGAGACGCCGCGCACGCGCAATTCCGGATCGACCACGGCGTCGGCATCCGGCCCCATCCGGCAGGTGCCGACCGGATGATAGACCGAGATGCCCTTGGCGCGGATGAAGGCGGCGATCTCGTCATCGCTCGCGCACGCGGGTCCCGGATCGCGCTCGCAGGCGATGATCGCGGCGAGCGCCGGCGCCGCGGTGATGCGCCGCATGAGCTTCACGCCTGCGAGCATCGTCTCGAGATCGCGCGCATCGGCGAGATAGTTTACCTGGATCGCGGGCGCCGCGAGCGGATCGGCCGAGCGGATGCGCACGCTCCCGCGCGACTCCGGCCGCAGCTTGCACATGGAGAGGGTGAAGCCCGAGAACGTATGCAGCCGCGCGTCGACGCGCTCGGTCGAGAACGGCATCAGCAGCAGCTGAACGTCGGGCCGGTCGAGCTCGGCACGCGTGCGGGCGAAGCCGCCGGCCAATCCCGCCCACCAGCCGAGCGGGCCCTTGCGGAACAGCGCGTAGCTCAGGCCGGCGCGCGCCATGCGCGTGAAGCTGCGCATGTCGTCGTTGAGCGTGATCCGATGTTTGCATTCGAGGATGAACCGCGCCTGCAGATGGTCCTGCAAATTGCCGCCGACGCCCTTGCGGTCGCTCACGACGGCAATGCCGTGGCGGTGCAGCAGCTCCGCCGGCCCGACGCCGGAGAGCTGGAGCAGCTGCGGCGATTGCAAAGCGCCCGCCGCGAGGATCACTTCCTTGGCCGCGAGCACTTGGCGCTCGTCTTCGCCCGCCCGGTAGACGATGCCGCGAGCGCGCACGCCGTCGAACAGGATGCGGGTCGCATGTGCGCCGGTGATGACCCGCAGGTTCGCCCGCCGCCGCGCCGGCCGCAGGAACGCCACGCGCGCGCTGCAGCGCAAGCCCCTCCGCGCGGTCGCCTGGTAATAACCGACGCCCTCCTGCTGCTCGCCGTTGAAGTCGCGGGTATAGGGGATGCCGACGTTCACGCCGGCGGCGATGAATGCTTCGGCGACCGGATGCGGCTCGGGCAGATCGCCGACGGCGAGCGGCCCGCCGATCCCGTGCCAGGAATCGGCGCCGCGGGCCTGGTCCTCGGATTTCTTGAAATAGGGCAGCACCTCCGCATAGCCCCATCCGGGATTGCCCAGCTCGCGCCAGTGGTCGTAATCCTCGGCCTGGCCGCGCACGTAGAGCAGGCCGTTGATCGAGCTCGACCCGCCCAGCACTTTCCCGCGCGGCTGCTTGATCCTGCGATTCTCGAGCGCCGGCTCGGGTTCGGTCTCGAACATCCAGTTGACGCGTGCGTCGAACATCGTGCGGCCGTAGCCGAGCGGGATGTGGATCCAGGGATTGCGGTCTTTGCCGCCCGCTTCCAGCAGCACCACGCGATATTTGCCGTTGGCGCTCAGACGGTCGGCCAGCACGCAGCCGGCCGATCCGGCCCCGACGACGACGTAATCGCATTGCTCGGGAGTCATTTTGGTCTCGGCCCGGATGTGATGAATGGCCAATGGCATTTAGCGGAACTCGGAGCAAGTCGTAATCCGGGGCGGGCCGCGGACACTCTTTACCTCCCCTGGAGGGGGAGGCATAGGCGGCCTTCCGGCCGCCGTTTGAACAACGCCGACGCGAAACATCGGCTATGGGGCGTCGCAGACGCGAGCCGGGTGGGGTGAAAGAGAATCACCCCACCCCGCCGGCTTCGCCGGCGACCCTCCCCTCGAGGGGAGGGTGGGCGCCGAGAGGATGTCAATGGTCGATCCTCACCCGGCGTGGGTCTGCGTCAGCCCGGTCGGCGGGCCGTCGATGGCGGTCCAGCCGCCGTCGACCAGAAGCGCGCTGCCGGTGACATAGCTCGCCGCGTCGGAAGCCAGGAACGCGACCGCGGCGGCAACTTCGCTCGGCTCGCTCCAGCGATTGAACACCGTGTGCGCGGCGAGCGCCTGAAAGATCTGCGGGCGCGCCTTGAGCGGCGCGACGAGCGGCGTCTCCACGATGCTGGGCACGATGGCATTGACGCGCACGCGCGCGGACCGAGCTCGCAGGCAAGGCCGCGCACCATCTGGATGATGCCGGCCTTGGTGGCGCCGTAGATCGCGAGCCCCGGCTCGAGCGTCGAGGCGCGCACCGAGGAGCTTGCGATCAGGCTGCCGCCGCCCTGGCTCGCCATCAGCGTTCCGAACTCGCGCAGGAAATAGAACGTGCCGCGCAGGTTGAGGTTGGCGACGCGGTCGTATTCCTCGTCGGTGTAGTCGCACAAGAGCTTGCGCACGTGCGTGGCCGGCGTGGTGAGCGCGATATCGATCCGCGCGTGCTCCGCCTCGACGGCGGCCGCGAGCGCTCGGACCTCCTCGGAACTGCCGGCGTCTATTCGATGGGCTTTGCCGCCGATCGCCGCGGCGGTCGCCTGCACGCCGGCCTGATCGATGTCCGCGCAAATCACGGCGGCGCCGAGCGCCGCGAGCGCCTCGGCCGACGCCTTGCCGATGCCGGAAGCCGCGCCGAGCACCAGCGCGGTCTTGCCACCGAGATCGAACATGCGGCGGTAGCGCTCGAGCGTTTGTTCGATTTGCTTCGCCATCTCACGACCCGTCGGGCGCGGGCGGCCGCAAATCCTCGACGAAATACTCGGGATTGAGATCGCGCACGTCGGCGATGCTGGCGCTCAGCCCGTCGAGATGCGCCGCCATCGCCGCGGCGGCGCTCTCCGGATCCCGCGCCTCGATCGCCTTGACGATCGCCGTGTGCTCCTGGAGGACCCGCGCCATGCGCCCCGGGACCGGCAGGGTGAGGCGGCGATAGCGATCGACCTGGATCTTCACCTGCTGGATCAGCATCCAGATGCCCGGATGCCCGGCCGATTCCGCGATCATCGCGTGAAAAGCCTCGTCCGCCTCGTGGAAGCGGTCGCCATTCCCGGCCCTCTGCATGCGGCGCTGACGCTCGACGAGCGCATGGAGTTCCGTCACCTGTTCGCGGCTTGCGGATTGTGCCGCGAGCCGCGCCGTCAATTGCTCGAGCGCCTTGCGGACCAGGATCGCTTCCGGCAACAACGCCAGGGGAATCCTGGCCACGAAGGTGCCCGATTGGGGAAAGATGTCGACCAGCGCCTCGTCGGCGAGCCGCAGAACGGCTTCGCGCACCGGCGTGCGGCTGACGCCGTAGCTCGATGCGATCTCCCGCTCGATGATCGGCGCGCCGGGCTTGCGCCGCATCGAGACGATCTCCGCCTTGAGTTCACGGTAGAGCACCTTGGCGGCGGTTTCCGCGCGACCGGGCCTGCCCGCACCGGCGGGCTGGACGGGTCGTGGCGGCAATCTCGCCAAGCTCATGGTGTCGGATCCAGCCACCGAGGGAATCTAGGCAGCGATGATATATTAGTATATAAGAATGACAACCCGCCCGGACAACAATGTCCATGAGGCCGCGAAAACCCCGAGGAGGAAAACGATGCAACGATCTCTCACGCTTGGCCGCCGGCAAGCAATGGGGTTCCTGGCGCTCGCCGCCGGAGCGCTCGCCGCGCGGTCGATCGGCCCGGCACTCGCGCAGCAGAAGCTGGCCCTCAAGGCCTCCGACGTGCACCCGGCCGGCTATCCGACCGTTGTGGCGGTCGAAAACCTCGGCCGCAAGCTCCAGCAGGCGACCAGCGGGCGGCTGAGCGTCCAGATGTACGGGTCGATGCAGCTCGGCGGCGAGAAGGAGGCGATCGAGCAGGCCCAGGTCGGCGCCATTCAGTTCGCGCGGGTCAGCGTCGGCGCGCTGGGTCCGGTGATCGACGATCTCAACGTGTTCAATCTGCCGTTCCTGTTCCGCAACACCGCACACATGCAGAAGGTGGTCGATGGGCCGATCGGCGAGGAGCTGCTCGAGAAAGTGACCGGCAACCCCAGGGCCGGCCTCGTCGGCCTGTGCTGGATGGATGCGGGTGCGCGCAGCATTTACGACACCAAGAAGCCGATCCACGGCATCGGCGATCTTCAGGGGCTCAAGGTACGGGTCATGGGCAATCCGATGTTCGTCGACATGATGAACGCGCTCGGAGGCAACGGCGTCGCCATGGGCTACGACCAGGTGTTCAGCGCGCTGCAGACCGGCGTCGTCGACGGCGCCGAGAACAATCCGCCGAGTTTCGTGTTCGACAATCATTATCAGGTCGCCAAGTACTACGCCTTGACCGAGCACCTGATCGTTCCCGAGATCCTGGTGTTCTCGCGCAGGACCTGGGAAACGCTGTCCGCCGAGGACCGCGAGCTCCTGAAGAAATTCGGGCGCGAGGCGCAGCTCGAGGAACGTGTGCTGTGGAACGAATACGAGAAGAAAGCGCTGGAGAAGGCGAGGGCGGCCGGCATCCAGATCATCGAGATTGCCGACAAGAAGCCGTTCCAGGACGCGGTCAAGCCGGTGTGGGACAAGTACGGGCCGAAATATGCCGAGATCATCAAGCGCATCCAGGCGGTAGAATGACCCTTCGAGAGCCGCCTTTGGCGGCCACCTCAGGGTGACGGAATTTTTAGCGAATCAACATGTTACGTCATCCTGAGGTGCGAGCTGCGTCAGCGGCGAGCCTCGAAGGATTGCGACGCTCAGGTGATTGGTATCGTGGAGAACGTGATGGCGCGGGCGTACCGCCAGGCGATGGACGTCCTCTATCTTCTGTGCGTGATCGTCGCCGGCTCCTCGCTGGTTCTGATCTCGGCGGTCATCCCCTGGGCGGTCTACACGCGCTATGTGCTCAACCGCGCGGCCTCGTGGCCGGAGCCGATGGCGGTGCTGCTCACCATCGTGCTCACCTTCTTCGGCGCCGCGTCGTGCTACCGGCGCAACCTGCACATGAACGTCTCGATCCTGATCGGGCTGCTGCCGGACCGGGCGCGGCGCGTGGCGGATTTCATCGGCGAGGCGCTGATGGGCGCCACGGCGCTGTTCATGGTGGTCTGGGGCGTGAGGCTGGTCGAAGTCACCTGGCACAACACCATCGCCGATTTTCCCGCGCTCTCGGTCGGCTTGACCTACATGCCGATCCCGATCGGCGGTGCCGCGCTGCTGCTGTTCGTGCTCGAGCACGTGACGATCGGACCGCCGTCGGAGGAGGCGGCCGAGCAGCCGGCACCTGCCCCATTCGACTGATCGCGATCGGGGTCCTCGCATGGAGATCGCAATTCTGCTCGGCTGCTTGTTCGCTTGCTTCGCGATCGGCGTGCCGATCTCCTATTCGCTGGCGCTCGCGGCGATCGCCGGGGCGATGTGGATCGACATTCCGCTCGAAGCGGTGATGCTGAAAATCTCCGACGGGGTGAGCAAGGTCGCGATGCTGACCATCCCGTTCTTCGTGCTGGCCGGCGCCATCATGGCCGAGGGCGGCATGGCGCGGCGGCTGGTGGCGCTCGCCAACGTGATCGTCGGCGTCACCCGCCTGCGCGGCGGGCTTTCGGCCGTGAACATCATCGCCACCACGTTTCTGAGCGGCATATCCGGGTCCTCGGTCGCGGATACGTCGGCGATCGGCTCGGTGATGATTCCGCAGATGGAGAAGGTCGGCTATCCGCGGGTGTTCGCCACCAACGTGACGATCAGCGCCTCGGTGCAGGCGATCCTGGTGCCGCCGAGCCACAACGCCGTGATCTATTCGCTCGCCACCGGCGGCACGATCTCGATCATCAGCCTGTTCATGGCCGGCGTGGTGCCCGGCCTGCTGCTGGGATTCGCGCTGTTGATCCTGTGTCTGGCGATGGCCTACCGCGACGGTCATCCCGCCGGCAAGCCGGTACCGCTGCGCGAGGCCGTGAGGATCACCGTCGACGCGCTGTGGGGTCTGGTTACGGTTTTCATCATCATCGGCGGAATCCTCGCCGGCATTTTCACCGCGATCGAGGCCGGCGCGGTCGCCTGCGTTTGGGCCTTCCTCGTCACCATGTTCGTCTATCGCGATTACCGCTGGCGCGACCTGCCGACCCTCGTTCACCGCACCTTGAGCACGGTCGCGATGGTGATGACGCTGATCGCCTGCGCGTCCGCGTTCGGCTACGTCATGGCGCTGATGCAGCTGCCGGCCCGGGCGACCGCGTTCTTCCTCGGTCTGTCGAGCGACAAGCACGTGATCCTGATGTTCATCAACATCATGCTGCTCGTTCTGGGCTGCCTGATGGATATGGCGCCGCTCATCCTGATCTGCACGCCGATCCTGCTGCCGGTCGTCGTCAATTTTGGCGTCGATCCGGTGCACTTCGGCATGATCATGCTGCTCAATCTCGGCATCGGCCTGCTCACGCCGCCGGTGGGCTCGACGCTGTTCGTCGGCTGCGCCGTCGGCAAGGTCAGGATGGAAGAGGTGATGCGCGGGATCTGGCCGTTCTACGGAGCCATGTTCGCGGTGCTGATGCTGGTGACCTATCTGCCGGCGATTTCGCTGTGGCTGCCGCGATTGCTGGGGCTGTGACGCGGCCCATACACACAGAGACGCTATGGGCCACAATCCGAGCCGCGGACGCTCTTTACCTCCCCTTGGAAAG
>WNGQ01012528.1_pt1 | contig 11387 bp, 13 predicted proteins | sample 5407661 | NCBI WGS metagenome assembly WNGQ01 (sample SAMN13153382, study PRJNA577476) | soil metagenome | isolation source: 60 cm soil or saprolite under Garry oak tree replicate 2 | place: USA:California | collected 2016-06-15
GAACGTCTCGAAGAAGTAGGCGATCGTTTCCCGGATCTGCGAGTCGGGGTCGAGCACCACGTTCCCAGCCTCGTCGTAGACCAAGCCCGTGGGCAGCGGGCAACGATACTCGCCGCGTCGCACCTTGTTGAGGATTCCGTCGCGCAGCCTAGCTTTGAGGACGTGAAGCTCGGCTTCGCTCATCGTTCCTTTGAGACCGAGCAGCAGACGGTCGTTGAAGCTCGTCGGATCATAGATACCATCCTCATCGAGGATCAGAGTGTCGGCCAGCGCGCAGATCTCCAGCAAGCGATGCCAGTCAGCGTTGTTCCTCGCTAGGCGCGAGACTTCGAGCCCCATGACGATGCCGGCGCGGCCCATGCCGACGTCGGTGACCAGACGTTGAAAGCCCTCGCGCCAAGCCGCCGACGCGCCTGACTCACCCTGATCGCTATCGATGACGACGATCTGATCGTCGCGCCAGCCGAGCGCGATGGCCCGGCTGCGAAGTGCGTATTGACGTTTGGTGCTCTCGACGTTCTCGATGACCTGCCGCATCGATGACTGCCGAATGTAGAGGTACGCGCCCCGCTCTAGATGCTGAGGCTGGACTTTCAACGACTCGCTCATGGTGCTGCTCCTGGGTTGTCGGTGTTCATCGCCATTGTTGCGAAGACTTGAATGACGGCTCTGTATTCCTCCGAGGCCGTCCGGCTCAACGACGGCGAGCAACTCGGCTGCTGCGACACGCTCGCGCTAGTCATAGTCGCGGTCCGTGCCCATCCCAACATGCCTCGACGGAGAAAAAGCATGAGCCCGCAGCGAGCCTCGGGCGGCAGCGCCTGGCCGAGCGCGGCTCCGCGTAGAGTTTCGTATTGGGCCACGACGCCCGATGGCAGCTCCGAACCGTCTCCAGCGTTCGATGTCATCGCGGAGTTTTTTTTACGGTGACCGCTCGCTCGATCGTCCTCGGGTGTACATCGAGGCCGAATTTCTGTCGGATCAGCTTCGCCAGCTCGCGTGCTCGAATGGGCTCGCCCGCGACAAGTTGTTGTTGGACAAATGCCAGTACTGCGCCCTGGAGCTTGTGAGGGCCGCGTGGGCCCCGCTTCTTCGGCACCAGCCCAGCGATCCCTGCTTCGTCGAAGCTGGCCTTGGTCTGATAGTACGTCGGTCTGGACACGCCGTACTCCTCCGTTGGTCGCGAAATTTCGGATCGTGGACCTTCTCGGGTGCCGGGTTCAACGTACCCTCTTCGAGGAGGGCCCGGGTCTTCGGATGCTTGTTGTCGCTCTTGGCGGGCACCGCAATCTCCGAGGATCGGCATACCGATCGCTATCATAATTATGCCGCATTGGTGGCTCGCGTCAAGAAATCTGGTGTTGCATCTATCGGTACCTCGTGTGCACAACATTAACCGCCTTATAGTTTGCCTGTTAGCCATCTGCGGCGTATTTATGCTTACATATGCGGCGCAATTTGCCTTACACGTCATTTCCACCTCTCCGGCAAATCGCGTCTGCTGAGCCGATCTACCAGGCGCGCGAGTTCCAACAAGTCCACCACGCGAAATAGTGCCCGCTGCTCACCCATGACGATCTCGGGATCGGCAGCGACAACGTCCGTCCACTGCGGCGGAACGGAGCAAACAGATTTATCGTCGATCTCGAGCAGCAGGGTCATCCCATAGGCCCACGCAAACGAGCTGCCGGCCAGCAGTTCACAAGGTTTGCACCAAGTCCGCTGCACTCAGTGCCACAGAAGGTACTATTTTCCTCTTGCGATCAGCACGTGAGCTTCCGATAATGAGTGGCAGCAGTATCCTAGACGTGTACCGATACAGTCGAGAAGACCTGATCAGGATTCTTCGCGTGAGCGCGCGACAGTTGGTCGCGTGGGAGAAGGCTGGTCTGCTTGCGGCCGCCGAAAGCTACACTTTCTTTGACCTTCTGCAGGTGAAGAAAGTGCGCGACCTTTGCGCGCGGCAAGTGCGGCCTGGCGAGATTCAGCAGTCGCTCGTTGCCATGCGGAAGCAGGCGGCCGGAATGGAGAATCCTCTGCTTGAAGCCAGCGCATTTATGGCGGGACGGCACCGGGTGGCATTCCGCCACCAAGGCAGGCTGCTGGAGCCCATCGCGGGACAGTTCATGTTCGATTTTTCTCCGGAAGAAAAGGTTATTGCCAGCGTGCCGGTGACGCGCAGTTCTACGCTGCCGGAGCAACAACCCGATTCGGCTAATGTGGCTCAACTCTTTGCTCGTGGAGTTGCGCTTGAGGAAGACCCACGGAACCAGCTCCAGGCCATCGCCGCCTACGAGCGTGTGCTTGAGCTTGATCCCGAACATGCCGCCGCTCACATTAATCTGGGCACGCTTTATTACAACCGGCAAGATTACAAAGCGGCGGAGGCGCACTATCGGCGCGCAATCGAAATTGATCCGCGTTATGCGTTGGCCCATTTCGATCTCGGAAATGTACTCGACGAAACCGGGCGCATCGCGGAGGCAATTCAGACCTATCTCACCGCATTGCAATTAGCTCCCACCTACGCCGATGCGCATTACAACCTGGCCCTCGCATACGAGAAAAGCAAGGAGCCGCGAAGGGCGCTCAAGCATTGGCAGGCTTATGTGAAGCTCGATGCCACCGGACCGTGGTCAGTGCATGCGCGCACTCAGATCAAGCGGATTCTGAAATCGGATTCGCTGAAGATCGTTCACGGCGCGCAGCCTCCGGCTCAGAGTTAGCCTTTTTCTCCCTTGCTGCGGTGCTAGAATCTCAGAGTCTTTGTGGGACATCTTATGCCCGAAACTGCCCTGCAGAACTTAGCTTCGCCCCTTACCTTCTTCACCGAAGACGAGATTCTCTTTTGTGACAATGTGCGCCAGTTCGCGGACGAAAAGGTGCGTCCGCTGGCCAAGCAAATGGATGAAGAAGGAGTTTTTGACCAGGCTCTTGTGGAACAGTTCTTCCAGCTTGGCCTGATGGGGATTGAGGTCCCGGAACAGTACGGGGGAGCAGGCGGGAAGTTTTTCGAAGCAATTCTCGCCGTGGAGGAACTCTCTCGCGCCGATGCGTCGGCAGGGGTCGTCGTCGATGTGCAGAATACCTTGGTTAATAATGCGCTGCTGCGCTGGGCCACTCCTGATCAGAAAAGGCGCTACCTGCCCAGAATGGCGGCCGATACAGTCGGCGCGTACGCGTTGAGCGAAGCCGGTTCCGGGTCCGATGCATTCGCATTGCAGACCCGTGCTGAACTGAAAGGCAGCGAGTACGTGCTCAACGGAAGAAAGCTGTGGATCACCAATGCCAAGGAAGCAGGCGTCTTCGTTCTGTTTGCCACGGTCGATCCAGCCGCAGGATACAAGGGAATCACGGCATTCATCGTGGAGAAACAATTCACTGGATTCACAGTGGGGAAGAAAGAAGACAAACTGGGAATTCGAGCCTCCTCCACTTGCGAACTGATTCTGGAAGATTGTCACGTGCCGAAAGAAAACCTGCTGGGCGAAGTAGGCAAAGGGTACAAGATTGCCATCGAGACACTGAACGAAGGCCAGTACGCGGCCAAATACGCGCAGGAGCGAAAGCAGTTCGGGAAGGCTATTGCTGAATATCAAGGCATTCAGTTCCAGCCTGCTCAGATGGCAACGGAAATCGAAGCCGCGCGGCTGATGGTCTATAACGCCGCGCGGATGAAAGATGCGGATGTGCCGTTTGTGAAAGAGGCCGCCATGGCCAAACTGTTCTGCTCACAGGTGGCCGAGCGCGTGACGTCGCTGGCGATTGAGATTTATGGCGGCTATGGTTTCACGAAGGACTATCCCGTCGAAAAATACTGGCGCGATTCTAAGATCGGAAAGATTTACGAGGGCACGTCGAATATGCAGCTGGCGACGATTGCCAAGCTGGTGTTGGGCAAATGACCGTGTGGGTCGGACATTCTTGTCCGACGCTTTTGATCTCCGCCCGCACTCGTTGAATTAATTTAAATGAAGCTCTGTTCGAGTCAATAACCAAAGTCAAACGCGTCGTACAAGAATGTCCGACCCACACGGTTACCGCTGAATTCTAGACAATCTTCTCTCCCACCGACTTCGCCTGCGTAAATAACAGCAAGTAATCAGGCCCGCCCGCTTTCGAATCCGTTCCCGACATATTGAAGCCGCCAAATGGGTGTGCGCCTACGATTGCGCCTGTACACTTTCGATTGATGTAGAGATTTCCCACCTGGAACTCGCGTTTGGCAAGCTCGATCTTCTCGGGAGAACTGGTGTAGACCGCGCCAGTCAGACCGAATTCTGTGTCATTGGCGATCTCCAGGCCATGTTCGAAATTTCGCGACTTGATGACCGCCAGCACGGGGCCGAAAATTTCTTCTTGTTCCAGCTTGGACTTCGGTTCAATGTCGGCAATTACGGTCGGCTGGATGAAATAGCCCTCGCCGGCATTGATCGCGCGCTCGCCGCCGGTGACCAGGCGTCCTTCGCGCTTGCCGATCTCGATGTAACTGAGAATTGATTTCATCGAGCCCTCGTTGATCACAGCGCCCATGTTCGCGTTTGTAGCTGGATCGCCGATCGTGGTCCTCTCCACGCGCTCTTTCAAGCGATCAAGAAACTTGCCATAAATGCGTTCGTCGATGATGGCCCGCGAGCAGGCCGAACATTTTTGCCCCTGGAAGCCGAACGCCGCCGCCGCTATTCCGTCAACCGCAGCGTCAAAGTCGCCATCGGAGTCTACAACTGTCGCGTCCTTCCCGCCCATTTCCAAAATCGTGCGCTTAATCCATACCTGTCCCGGTGATCGATCGGCCGCGACTTTGTTGATGCGAAGGCCGACCTCGCGAGATCCGGTAAACGCGATGTAACGAGTCTTCGGATGCGCGACGACGGCGTCTCCAAAACTGCTACCCGCGCCGGGGCAGAAGTTCACCACACCTTCCGGCATTCCGGCTTCTTCCAGGATCTCAATGAATTTTGCCGCGATCGTCGGAGAATCACTGGACGGCTTGAGAATCACCGTGTTCCCGCAAACGATGGAAGCCAGCGTCATACCGGCCATGATTGCGCAAGGAAAATTCCAGGGCGGAATCACGGCGCCGACGCCGAGGGGAATGTAGAATAGTCGATCAATTTCACCTGGCACCTGGACTGGAGCCTTGGTGTCAGAAAGCCGCAAAGCTTCGCGAGCGTAGAATTCGCAGAAATCAATAGTTTCGGCAATGTCGGCGTCGGCTTCGGCCCAGTTCTTACTAACTTCAAAAACCAGCCAGGCCATCAACTCAAATTTGCGTTCGCGAAGCAGGTCAGCGGTGCGGAACAGCAAATCGATCCGCTCCTCCCGTGAGGTCCGGCTCCAGCTCTCAAAAGCTTTCAATGCAGCTGCCATTGCGGGCTCAACGTGCCCCTTGTCGGCTTTTTGATGGACACCGACGACTTGGGACGGTTGCGCAGGATTCAATGAATGAATCTTTTCCGCCGTACGTACCCGGCGGCCACCTATTACGAGGTCGTATTCGCGGCCCAGTTGTCCACGGACCCGGTCGAGGGCAGCCCGGATCTGGCGTGCGACATCGGATCGGGAGAAATCAGTGACCGGTTCGTTGCGAAAAGGACCCGTATGGGCGAGGCTGCGCGGACGTACTGGAGCTTCAAGAGTTGCCATGGTTGGACCTCAGGGATGAGTTCAAAGAAGCGAAAAGATATTTTACACCCTACTCGCGGGGTAAGCGCACTCCGGTCCGGCTAGAGAGACTACTCGACTTGCCAATTCATATCAAATATCGAATAATAATTATTATCAAATGCTAAGTATTAGCGAATTTCAGTCACTCTGCCGCCGGCATAGCCTGGCAGCTACGCACCAGCGGCGGGTCATCTACGACACTGTGATGTCCCTGCAGGCGCATCCTAGCCCAGAGCTTATTTACGACAAGGTGCGCAGGAAGATCCCGTCGATTTCGCTGGCGACGATATACAAGAATGTCCGCACGTTTCTGGAAAGCGGGATGTTACGGGAAGTCAGCATGCACCACGGTTCGCTCAGAGTTGAGCCTAATGAGCGTGAGCACCATCATCTGGTGTGCGTCCGCTGTAAGGACATAACCGATCTGGACCCGGAAAGCCTAGGGCCAGTAAGAATCAAGGATCGTCCCCGCGGTTTCCGGGTGACACGAATTTCCGTTGATGTCTTAGGAGTATGCGCAGCCTGTGCTGCAAGAGAAAGTTCAAAGTAGAATTTATTCAAACTAAACGGAGACGAAAATCACGTTAGGTGTTGGAGAAAAATTTCCATCTTACTCGTTGACGGCCACGGTCGGCATCGAGAAAGACCCGAAAACCGCATTCAAACCTCTTACTGACCTCGACTACGAAGGCAAATGGAAGGTCTATTTCTTTTGGCCAAAGGATTTCACGTTCGTTTGTCCGACAGAGATCGCAGGCTTCGGAAAGTTGAACAAGCAATTTCAAGAGCGGGACACGCAGATTCTGGGCGGCAGCACGGACTCCGAATGGGTGCACCATGCGTGGCGGAATAACCATCCCGACCTGAGGAATTTGCCATTCCCCATGCTGGCCGACATCAAGCGCCATCTGTGCGGGCAGCTTGGGATTCTTGATCCTGTGGAGGGAGTACCTCAGCGCGCGACGTTCATCGTGGATCCGAACGGCGTGATTCAATTTGTTTACGTAACTTCCGGGTCCGTGGGACGCAACCCTGAAGAGGTCTTGCGTGTGCTCGACGCTCTTCAGTCCGATGAACTGTGCCCATGCAACTGGCACAAAGGTGAACCCACGCTGCAAGTAGCGTAAGAGCGGTGATCGTGTAGGGGCGGGCGTTCCACGCCCGCCCGCCTGCGGCACAGCAGAATTATGAATCTGGACGAATTGCTGGAAACTGTCCCAGCGTACGCGCGGGACTTAAAACTAAATTTCTCGTCGCTAAAACAGCAGCCCGATCTGAACGAGCAGCAGGCTTGGGGAACGATTGTCGCCACCGCGATTGCCTCGCGAAACGCTGAGCTCACGGAAGCCGTGTTGGCCAAAGCCGCCCATCATCTTTCAGGCCCCGCGCTCGAGGCCGCGAAAGGCGCGGCGGCGGTTATGGGCATGAACAATGTGTATTATCGGTTCCTGCACCTGAGCTCGAATGAAAACTATCGCACCATGCCGGCACGCTTGCGAATGAACATAATTCGCTCGCACGGGATTGATCCCGTGGATTTCGAACTATGGTGCGCGGCAGTATCAGCGGTAAACGGATGCGCCGCGTGCGTCGATTCCCACGAGAAAGTAGTCCGCGAAAAAGGTTTGGGTGAAGCGTCCGTGCTTGCCGCCATTCGCTTGGCCGCAGTAGTTCACGGGCTCGCAGCGGTTTTCGATGCCGAGAGGGTCAACTCTGCCCAACCCGTGAGCGTCTGATGCGAGTCACGATCTTCGGCGCCACTGGGATGTTGGGCAAGGCGCTAATGCGCCGGTGGACCGGAGATGATGTGACCGGACTCGGCAGCGCACAGGCTGATATTCGAATTTCAGAGCAGGCCGACAGGGCGCTTGCAGAAACCAAGCCCGATTGGGTGGTGCTCGCAGCCGCTTATACCGACGTGGACGGCTGCGAGCTAAATCCAACACTGGCAGCGGCAGTGAACACTCAAGGCGCCGTAAACGTCGCCGAAGCTGCGCGCGCTATTGGCGCGAAGCTTCTTTTTATTAGCACTGACTATGTTTTCGATGGGAAGAAGACTGCTCCCTACGAAGCCGGCGATCGGTACAATCCAATCAATGTCTACGGCAGGACTAAAGCTGATGCCGAAGAAGGCCTGATCAATATTCTCCCGGACAGTTGCGTCGTGCGGACCTCATGGTTGTTTGGCCCCTGGGGTAAATGTTTTCCGGACACGATTCTGAAGCTCGCGTCTAGCCGTCCGGAAATTGACGTTGTGACGGACCAGCGCGGTTGTCCGACTTACACCTTCGATTTAGCCGATGCAATCATCAAGCTCTGCCGATCAAACGCTGGCGGGATCGTTCATGCTACGAACCGTGGAGAATGCTCCTGGCACGAGTTCGCGTCTGAAATTATTCGGCAGGCCGGATTGGGGACTGTGGTTCGTCCCACGTCGAGTGATCGCTTTGTGAGGCCAGCGGCGAGGCCAAAATATTCTGTTCTGTCCGGGGACAGCCTGGAAAGGTACGGGATCGAAATGCGGTCGTGGCAGGAAACGACTCCTGAGTATCTACGCGTGCGTGCTGACGGAAAGTAACCTCAGCGCCTGAAGCTTAATTCTCCTGTGCTGAATCCGGCACGGCTGAAGCCGTGCCCTCCCGTTCTGGAGCCTAAAATCCAGCTGGTGCGATTTAAATTGTAAGATAATCCCTCATTCCACAAACCGCATTCTGCCGAAAGCCTGGGGCACATGAAAATTCGGCTGTGCAGTGTGGGTCGGCCGCCATGCCATGTATTGTCGCGGCTCCTCTCTTCCTTCTACGCGGTAGAAGTTAACGCGCCAGACCGCGTCGGGATCAAAGTTCAGGGTAATCGCCTTCATCGGGATTGCCAGTTCGGCGACCCAGAGGTGCCGGCGCTCATCCATATGGACCGAACGCGTCAGCCCGCTTTTCAAATCTGCGAGGCCGGACGGTGTGATGTCGAGATCGATCCACATTCCGTTGGGAGCCACTTCAAACTCTTTGTAGTAGCGCCCTGGCGACGGCTTGGGCTGAAGAAAGGCTTCAGCAACATCACGGTCCCACAGACGATCGCGGCGTCCATCGGAATCGGAATCCAGGAAGACCGTAATTTCGCGGCAAGAACATTCAAAGCGCAGATAGAGAGTTGCCGGGGTCCACAGGACACGGACCTCGGTCTCGAGCGCCGGATCGGGATCTTGGCCCTGCCAATTTTGAGAGAAGCGAATTGGCCGCGCAGAATCCCATTCTCTTGACGAATCTGCGGCGTTCAGGGAGATTTCTGCGGAACTACGCTTGGCAACAACTTCGGTTTCTGGCCGGTCAGCCATATCAGGGAATTGTGATTGTGCAGAAAAATCAGTTTGACCGCAAGATCCGGATATCGCGAGATTGACCGCCGCTGTAACTTTCAATCATGAACAGTGCGATACTGAGCTTCGAATCACAGAGAATTGGACAACTGGAAATGGCGCCCATAACCGAAGACGCGTGGTGGCAGTTCGTGTTAGCGCGTGACAGCGCCAGCGACGGAAAGTTCGTCTTCGCGGTCTCTTCGACGGGAATATATTGCCGGCCGTCTTGTCCCTCGAAGCGGCCCCGCCGCGAGAATGTGACGTTCTTTCGTGCGCCGCAAGAAGCCGAGAGCGCGGGATTTCGCGAGTGCCTGCGCTGCCGGCCCAAGTCCGTGAGCGCAAACCCGAAGCAGGAGTTGGTCAGGGCGGTATGCCGCTACATTGAGCAGCATTTAGATGAGTCGGTCACGCTGGCGCAACTCGGCAAACAATTCCATCAAAGCCCGTTTCACCTGCAGCGCACATTCAAAGCGGTGCTTGGAATTACGCCGAAAGAGTATGCCAATTCATGCCGCATGCGCGGCTTCCGCCAGCGACTCAAGGCAGGTCACTCGGTTACGCGGGCGATGCACGATGCGGGATACAGTTCAACCAGCCGGTTGTATTCTCGCACAGCTTCAGAACTCGGAATGGAGCCCGGAAAGTATCGCCGTGGTGCGATTGCAGCGCCGATTCGTTATACCTGCGCCGAATCTCCGCTGGGAAGAATGCTGGTTGCGGCGACCGAGAAAGGTATTTGCAGCATTCAATTTGCCGATTCCGACGAAGAACTCGAGCAGGGCCTGAAGCAGGAATTTCCTTTCGCAATACGCCGCCGTGATGACGAAAACATGAGCGAGTTGACCCAACAGCTCATGCGTCACATGAGCGGCTTGGAAAAATCGTCGTCGTTGCCGCTGGATATTCAAGCCACGGCATTTCAGAGACGCGTGTGGTCATACCTGCAATCGATCGGTTTTGGCGAGACGCGTTCCTACTCTGATGTGGCAAAAGCTATCCGGCGGCCGTCCGCCGTGCGCGCGGTGGCGCAAGCTTGCGCAACTAACCCCGTGGCGGTGGCGATTCCGTGCCATCGCGTTCTGCGTTCGAATGGAGATCTAGGCGGCTATCGCTGGGGGACAGAACGCAAGAAGGCGCTGCTGGCGATGGAAGCGGGCGCGGCACCCAGCTAGAGTCAGCTAACGAGGTGGATGTGTATCCGTCTAATCTAGGGCAGCTATGTGCAAAAGTGCGACTGCCGAAATCAGGGCTATGACGCGCCAGCAGCTACTCACCTCGCTCATCTTAGCGGTTTCTTGCGCATCTCTCGTTTTTGCGCAGGACCGACGCGATTCTCCTACAGGTGCCGGCGCAGTCCCCGAAATGACCAGGCTCGCGAACGCTCTTGCTGGCGACTGGAATAATGTCGAAAGTATGGAGAGCAGTGAGTGGTTCCCTAATGGCGGCGAGCGCAAGGGGACATCTCATTGCGGAGTAGGCACTGGCGGAACAACATTGATTTGCCAGGGCGACTCTGACGGCTCCGCCGGTAGACTCGATCATCTCATCGTTATCTGGTGGGACAAGGATACGAACCTTTATCGTTTTTTCACATGCTTCAAAGATCGCGGATCTGGATGCGAAATCCGTGGCACCGGGCATTGGCAGGCTGACACATTCGTGAATGACTACACCGAGAATGTGAAAGGCAAACAGAAAAGAATGCGGGATTCATTCATCGATATCACCGCTAACTCCCATACTTTGATTGAGGCCATCGAAATCGGGGACCGAAACATGCTAACGCTGATCACGACCAAAAGCAGTCGGCGCTCGCGGTAATGACGCCTTAAAAGTTCTATGTGCGACTTTACCCACGTTTGACAATTCTTTACGCCACACCACTCCGGGCGCATGATTGAATTAATTCAGAGTCACAATGAGGCGCCCAGCCACAAAATACGCTCCGATCCAACGCCTGTTGCTTGTTGTGGCGATAGTCATAGGTGTGTTTGCAGCCGCAGGCGCGCAAACCCCGCCAACGAAAGCGGTTGGAACCGTAGAGTCAGTCAGCGGAAATTCGGTAGTCCTGACCACCGACGATCATGCCGAACTGACGCTGACATTCGCAGAATCGGCGCGGATTGTACGCGCGGCGCCGGGACAGACCGATCTGAAATCAGCGCCTACGATTTCCGTATCTGACATTCAGGTTGGAGACCGCGTGCTTGCGCGCGGGCAAGCTGGAGAGGGCGGCGCAGTCATTGCTTCTTCGGCGATCGTCATGAAGCAGGGCGACATCGCCGAGCGCCAGCAGCGGGAGCGTGACGAGTGGCGGAAAGGCGTGGGCGGGATCGTTAAACAAGTCGATCTTGCTGGCAAT
>WNGQ01006411.1_pt1 | contig 11386 bp, 11 predicted proteins | sample 5407661 | NCBI WGS metagenome assembly WNGQ01 (sample SAMN13153382, study PRJNA577476) | soil metagenome | isolation source: 60 cm soil or saprolite under Garry oak tree replicate 2 | place: USA:California | collected 2016-06-15
CTTCCCTAGCCGCCTCAAGCGCCTCCAGCCCATACTCGCGGATCGTCTCGAGCATCACCAGGCGTGGTTCCTCTCCCTCTGACTCGCTCTGCTGCAGCAAGCTCTGGTCAAGGAGGCAAGCCACTGCTTCGAACACCCGTCCCGCTTCGTCATCAAGGGCCGCACCCATCGCCTCGATGGCTTGCAGGGTGCACCCACCAACAAAGACCGAGAGGCGCCGGAAGAGCCGTTGCACCTCGACCTCTAAGAGCTGATAGCTCCAGGCGATAGTGTTGCGTAAGGTTTGCTGTCGCTCGGGCACATCGCGTGCGCCGCTTGACAAGAGCGTCAAGCGAGGCGTCAGCCGGGCCAGCAGCGCCTGTGGTGGCAGCAGTTTGAGGCGAGCTGCGGCCAACTCGATTGCCAAGGGCAACCCCTCCAGGTGCCGACAGATCTCGGCGACCGCTCGTGCGTTGGCATGGCTCAGCTGGAACGCGGGCTTGACCGCCTGGGCCCGTTGGATGAACAGGGCCAGCGCGTCATACTGTGCCAGGGCCACTACTTCGGGCAAGTGTCTGGGATCGGGCACACAGAGCGGTGGGACGGCAACCTCCTGTTCAGCCTGCACATGCAGCGCCATGCGACTGGTCACCAGCATCTTGAGCTGTGGACAGGCGGCCAGGAGCTCTGCCACCTGCAGGGCTGCGCTGACCACCTGCTCGAAGTTGTCCAGCAGCAGCAAGAGCTGCTTCTCGCGCAGGAAGGCTTTCACGAGATCGAGCAGCGGTTGTTCGGCGAGCTCGTGGAGGTCGAGCGCCTGGGCGATGGTCGGCACGACGAACCCGGGATCGTGAAGGGGAGCCAGGTTCACGAAATACAGCCCATCGGGGAACACCTCACTCAGTTGGGCAGCCACCTGCAGCGCCAGCCGGGTTTTGCCGATACCACCAGGACCGGTCAGGGTGAGCAAGCGCACCTCGTCGCGACACAGCAGCTGCAGGCACTCCTGCACTTCCTGTTCACGTCCGATGAACGGCGTGGGCTGGACGGGCAGGTTGTTGGCATGGGCGTCGAGCGTTCGTAGTGGGGGGAAGTCAGCAGGCAAGTCTGCGATCACCACTTGAAAGAGACGGGTGGGGCGCTGGAGGTCGTTGAGGCGATGGACTCCCAGATCGCGCAGGCTCACCGCGGGTGGCAGTTCCTGCTCGAGCAACTCGCGCGTGCTTTGGGAAAGCAGGATTTGCCCGCCGTGGCCAGCGCTCATGATGCGGGCAGCGCGATGCACATCCAGACCCACGTAGCCTTCGGAGGTGAGTTCTGGCTCACCGGTGTGCAGGCCCATGCGCACGCGCACCGGCTCACCTTCGGGCCAGGCATGCGAGGCGAGGCTGCGTTGCATCTCCACGGCTGCACCGATCGCCTCGCTGGCGCGAGCGAAGGCCACGAAGAAGCCATCTCCCTGCGTGTCGACCTCGTGGCCGCTATCCTTCTGGAAGGCCAGTCGCACCAGGGATCGATACTCCTCCAGGAGGCTCGGGTAGCGCTCGCCCAGGTGCTGAAGCAGGTGGGTGGACCCCTCGATGTCGGTGAAGAGGAACGTGAAGGTACCCATTGGGAGGTGATGCATACCGAATCTCCTTCTCTCTGGTCAGAAGAGACACCCCCTCAGTCCTTGGCCCAGTGCGACGTAGGGAGATGACACCGATGCGTCCAATGCTGGGCCATCTCCATCTCGAGGAGAGGGCTCTGGAGGCTGCACCCACCACGAGCCGTGCGTGTCGGTTTGTCCAAGGGAACTGCAATACAGAGGCCGCACTCAAGGGAAGAGATGATGTAGGCGAGCACGAACAGGACAAGACACAGAAACAAGACACCGAAGAGGTACCTATACTTACCCTAGAAAAGGGTAGCCCACCACCGTGAGAAACACAACAGTAAAAATACCTAGGGCTGGTAACGCCTGGCTTTGAGTGAGGGAGGAGGTCCGGAGGCCTCGATCCGTTGGACGCTGTGATGGGAAGGCTTTCTGCCGTAGCGAATGTAGCAAATGTTGGCCATTTCTCGCCATGACATCCTGGGGAGTTCTGCATACAGATCCACGATGAGCTGGCGCATATCTGGTGGCAGACTCCGAGCGGTTTCGGGTGACTCACGTGGCTGATCTTCGGAAAACAGGCTGAGCATCCTGTGTTGCTCAAAGTCATCGGCTTTGCGGGAAAGTGTCCGTTGTGCAGCGTCTGTTTCTTTTGCTCGCCCACCTGCGGCCTCTCCAAAGAGGACAATCGGGCGCAGTTGCTCATACAACTGCTGTTCAGGCCACAGCGTCCATTGCTTGATTTTTGTCCAATCGTCTGTCCGTTCCCGGCGAGTTCGTTTCGGTACAGGCAATCCCCTCTGCCTCCCGATGTAAAAGTCGTTCCTTCAAGGATACCTACTTTCTTGCGTATTTGCAAGCAAATGGAGGCAGGTTCCAGGGCTATGTAAAAGTCGGCGTCTTCCCCGCTGTCGCTCCGCGGGACTTTTCAATGGGCCAAGGGTGTCTGAACACTGGTGATGCGAAAATTATCGTAGAATACAGAGGTGAAAGAGAAAGGAGCTGAAAGATGTCGCAAACCGATCCTGCACCGGTTGACCCCCACCAGGAGATCTCGCTTGCTGCCTCTGAAGAACAGAACAAACAGATCATGAAAGCTTTTGGGAAGCTAGTTGAGGGAATGGCTCCCAGGTTATTGGAATTTGGAAGCTGGATATTTGGGGGCTTGATTGCTTTCACCCTGCTTGTCCTGGCATCCCTCTTTACTAAAGGGCCTGTTGATCCCACCATCACGATTTCTACTGCCGCTTTTGCTTTCGCTCTACCTCTGAATGTGACTGGACTCTTATTGCTGAGGCTGGTTAAGGATCTGGAGCACGTCGGATTCGAGGAAGAATGGGCACAGGCCTTCCAGGATGTCGACTTCAACGTTGGAGAGCAGGTCGCTTTTCCCAAAACTCTCGAGTCACTGCGGAAGAGAAGACCAGGTTTCTTCCTGGGCTATTCCCTCGGGATACTGGCGCTGAGCGTCTTACTGACCTTGACGGGCATGATTGCAGTGCTGTGGTATATGGCATGGTGGATCGGGGTCATGTTCTTCGTTCTGGTCATAATCAGTCTAGTCATTGTCATCGTAGCGCTCGTCACCTCACAGCCTCCCGAATTGCCCGAGGAGAAGGAGCGAAAGAGACGTTACAGGGAAGAGTTGAACAGGCGGGCAAAGGAGGAAATTAGACGTTACAGGGAAGAGTTGAACAGGCAGGCAAAAGAACAATCCCAGAAAAACAAAGAGAGAGCATAGCCATCTTTTCGCTCATCTCTTTCATCCTGCCTGACTTTTACATCACCCTGCTGCTTCTGCGTGCGTTGCGTACAAACCGACCTTTGTGGCAGAATGAAGTGTGTGGGAAGAAAGTCGTTCAGAGCAGAAAATGGGAATGAACTATGCCTGTTGATGAGATGTTTGATATCCTGCCTCAAGATGCTGCCTGGGGGCATGAAATGGCTCACGATGCTGATGGACTGGACCTTCATTATGTGAGGAGAGGACAAGGGAGCCCAACGGTGCTCTTGCTTCATGGCTGGCCTGGCTTCTGGTATGACTGGCGGCGTGTGCTTCCTCGCCTTGAGCAGATCACCTCTGTCATTGCCATGGATTTGCGGGGATTTGGCGCCTCTGCTAAACCCGATTGGCCTCCACGTTCGGCCTATTCTGCTGAAGCGCAAGCCAGAAATGTGCTGGCTTTGCTTGATCAGTTGCAACTTGAGACAGTCCTGCTTGTTGGATATGATGTGGGCTCGCGTGTGGCGCAAACCGTGGCGCAGCTGGCTCCTGGGCGCGTCCAGGGTCTCGCATTATCAGCGCCGGTCTATGCAGGTTTTGGCACACGCCCTTTGGAGCCAGCAGCCCAGAAGGAGCGCTGGTACCAGCATTTTCACATGCTTGCGCAAGCCGATCAACTCATCGGTCATGATCGTGAAACGGTGCGTCTCTATTTGTCTTATTTTTATGATCATTGGGTCGGCAACAAGCAAGCTCTTCGTGCCAAAGAGTTTGAAGCGATTGTGGATACCTATACTCAACCGGGAGCTGTGCAGGGGAGTATTGCCTGGTATCGAGCGGGTGGTGGATCTGGACAAGTGGCCGTCTCCTATCCGCCGAGTCAACTGGCCCCTATCACTCACCCGACCGCTGTCGTGTGGGGAGAGGCTGATCCTGTTCTCTTGTCAAGTTGGGCAGATCGACTGGAGGAATATTTTCCCCATCTTGTCCGTGTTCAAATGTTAGCAGGCATTGGTCACTTTGTGCCGTTTGAAGCTCCGGATGCCTTTATAGAGGCCATTCGCACTGTTCTGTAATATTCCTTGCACTTCCTGGCCCCTACTGCGAGGCCTCGGCCTGGGGTGCACCGAACTCTTGAAGGAGTGGCTTGAGTCGAGAGCAGAGCGCGGGATCCCATCCCTCCAGTTCACCGATCAGAGACATGGTCGCCACAGCGAGAGCCCGACGCAGCTCCGGCTCATCGAGCGAGCGGACAAGCGCATCTACGAGCGGATCGGTCACGGCGGCGGGAAGGCGATCGACGCCGCGCCCGTAGACGGCGATCTCTCCCAGGCGGAGGCACGCGAGGGCGAGGGTGTGATCGCGGATCCCACTGATCCAGTATTCGGCTTGCCATGGCTTGTGGCGCTCAATGCACGACCGTGCGTGGAGGACGTGGTGCCAGCCGAGTCCGATGAGGGAGGAGGCGCTCGGCTGCGGGGTGGGCTCCAGCTGATGGGTGGGGCCGAAGAGAGCGCGGAAGTGCGGGCCGCGCGCGCCGAATTCCTCTGCGGGTGTCACCGCCACGTCGACCTCCAGACCACTGGGCAGAAGGAATACGCGGTAGATACTCGAGCCGGAGCGCAGGTCGAAATGGTCGAGCACGCTGAATTCCCGATCGAGCACCTGCGTCCAGTCATGAAGGACGGCCTCAGGCGTGATGCCTTCGGCGATCCCGAAGGCAACGTCGATGTCGGACCAGTCGTCCCCAGCGCCAAAGGCTGTGGAGCCGGTGAGCGCACCGGCTGTGACCCGTGGGTCGGTCCTCGCCAGTTCGAGGATGCGATGACGCACGTGGTCGCGGTGCTCCGCAGTGAACATTTTGGCCTCCTGTCTTCTCACTGCAAAGAATACTACCATACTGGCACTTCTAAATACAAACTTTAAGCTGGTGACACTCCACGTGGGCTAAAGCCCAGTGGCTTCTCGTTTCAACATAGGAGGTAATTCCATATCTTGCGATACGTCTTCTCTCCTACTCGACGATGGCCCCGTCCGAGCCAAAACCTGCAAGCCGCGTTGCAGGATGTTTCTTGCGGCATTCTCGTCGCGGTCGGCCATGTAGCCACAGTGAGGGCAGACATGCGTTCGGACACTGAGGGACTTGTGCACATACTCCCCACACTGCGAACATTTTTGCGAGGTGTAGTGAGGTGCCACGGCAATACACTGGCGGCCAGCATGTTCGGCTTTGCTCTCCAGGTAGTGCCGGAATATCCCCCAGGATGCATCGGCAATAGCAAAGGCCAAGCAATGGTTCTGCACCATGTTGGCGGGTTTCAAATCTTCAAGGGCGATGGTTTGGTAGTGCTTCACATAGTGATGAGAGGCTTTATGGAGAGTATCCTTGCGTTGGTTGTGGATGCGCTCATGGATACGGGCAATCTGTTTCTTGGCCTTCTTTCGGCGATGGCTGCCCTTTTTGCAGTGAGCCAGTTGCTTTTGAGCGTAAGCCAGCTTCTTGGCACTCTTCTTGGCATGTTTCGGGTTTTGCATGACGTGCCCGTTGCTATCAGCGACCAGATAGCGAAGGCCCATATCCAGGCCAACGGCATGCTCGTTCTTGGGCAAAGGCTGAGGTTCAGTCTCGCAGACGCATTGCAGATACCAGCCAGAGGGACGCAAGACGAGACGGGCAAACTTGAAGGTTCCCTCCATCTTGCGATGCAACATCAGGCGAATACGCCCACCACACTGTTTTGGGGCATGGAAATAGGTGTCTTTGACCGCATGGGTGGCATCACGAAACTGAATGGTATTCCAGGCTTGTGCATTTTTCATACGAGGAAAGCCCACTTTACGGCCTTGCTTGCGACCCTGGAAAAAGTTGGTGAAAGAGCGGTGCAAGCGTTTGAGGACCGTATCAACCACGACAGCAGGCAAATCAGGGTGTTCTTTCTTGCCGTGCCGCTTGTCCTGCTCATAGAGATGCAGATACTTGCCCGTCTCTTTGTAGTGGGCAATCAGTTCTTCCAACCCTTGATTATAGAGCTTGCGCGAGGCCATCAGCACGCTCATCAATGCCTGCTCTTGTTGTTTGTTCGGACGCATCCGATACTCATACGTTCGCATTAGGAAGAGTATAACAGAAAATGACTACTAGTCAAATGTCAACAGGCAAGGGCTCAAGCCCACAATCGCCTAACCGCTGCCGTTTAAACAGTGCGGCTTGCGGCGGGCTGAAGCCCGACATGGTCATTTTTGTCTAATTCTCAATTAGATGCGTAACGTTTTTGAGACGCCTGTATGGTACACTCAAGAGAGTTCGATGAACAGCCATTCCTCGATGTATCGCTCGCTTTCGAGGAGGAAGGCGGCCCATCCCTCTGTCATTCTGACGAGGCGAGGCTGGAAAGGAGAAACCATGAGCAAGCGCACTGCTTTTTGGTTAGCGTGGAGCACATGGGTATTATATGTGATCATTGCCATCGTTACCCTGCTTTTTCAGATGAAGAATGCGCCCTCGGAATTGCTCAGTGATATTTTTGGTGCCCTGGTTCTGCTGGCATTTGCCACAGTCGGCTCGCTCATTGCCTCGCGGCGCCCAGAGAATCCGATTGGCTGGATCTTCTGCATCAGTACGCTGCTGTGGGCACTCGGTGATGTTCTGCTGGAATACACTACCTATGCCTTCATCACGGTCCCAGGTTCGCTGCCAGCAGGAGCATTACTGGGCAGCTTTGGAGGTTGGGTCAGGGGGATGGGCTGGTTCCTTATGCTCACCTTCTTGCTGCTGCTCTTCCCCGATGGGCATCTCCCATCTCCTCGCTGGCGATTCCTGGCCTGGCTCATTGCGGGCCTGCTGGCCGCCTATTCGATTGCTCTCCTGCTCTCACCCTACCCCTACTCCAATATCGATCCTCGCCTGGCAGCCGTGCGCAATCCGCTGGGAATTTTGGTCGCCAATGACCTGTTTGATCAGCTTGCCAACTTTAGTCTTCTGCTCTTGTTCCCAACCATTCTCGCCTGTATCGTCGCGGTTGTCCTCCGTTTCCGGCGGGCACGAGGGGTTGAACGCCAGCAGTTGAAATGGTTCGCCTATGGGACGACTCTGAGCATCCTCATGCTTATCGTTATCATTATCCTGATATTTTCAAATGTGAATGGTGGTGCCTCTGGCACGCTCTTTTATCTTGCAGTGATCTGCATTCCGATCTCGGCAGGGATCGCCATGCTCAGATATCGCCTGTACGATATCGATGTGCTGATCAATCGCACGCTGGTCTATGGTCTGCTCACCGCGACTCTTCTGGGTACCTATCTCCTGCTGGTGTTCGGCGGGCAATACCTGCTGGCCAGCTTTTTCGGGCCGAGCAACGCGGTGGTTCTTGTCGTCTCCACCTTGCTCGTCGCCGCTTTGTTCCAACCCCTGCGCCAGCGCGTGCAACGGTTGGTGGATCGGCGGTTTTATCGCAGCAAGTATGACGCAACCCGGGTCGTGGCACGCTTCAGTGAGACGCTGCGCCAGGAGATGAACCTGGACCAGTTGCGCGAGCAGTTGGTGACGGTCGTACAGGAGACAGTGCAGCCCACCCATCTCTCGCTGTGGCTTCGTCCACTTAAGAGCCAACCGGCGGAACAGGCAGTACCGAGGGGGTTTTTCCCTGGCTCCACTCAATCAAGGCAGTCTGAACTGCTGGAGAGAGGAATACCGCGGCGTGATTGATCCCTACCTGCCCGATATCAGGACAGTTCGGATTCCCCTTGGTGATGACCCGAGCATACAGGTGGGAATCATTGCCTTGATCAGTTACCCACTGGGTACTGAGAAACCGAGAATCGGGGGTGTGACCGTATCTGGGACACACGTTAAAATTAAACGTGTAATCTCGCACATTTCCGATTGTCAGCACATCAATATGATGGCGAACTGCGGCGAGTGCGACGCGCTGGTTTGTGGCATCGCCACCGCTAACAACACGCATCAAACTATCTTCGCCGCCAAACGGAACTGATGTCTTCCCGCCCGGGAAGACATGAACCAGGTCGGCTAGACTATTCAGCACGAGGTGTTTGGACGCAAGGACCCGACATTGCACCTGGTACGCATGTGATATCAGGGCATAGTAGATACCATGAAACCCTGGTATACCGCCCAGAGGTGAGCTTAAGGTAGCAATGCCCAGGACCTGACCTCCATTGAAATTGAGGTAGCCGTAGATCATCATGTCTGCAAGCAGCCCATATGCGATCACCCCGCCAAAGCTGTGGCCGATCACATAGACCTGGGTGTTCGGGTGAAGTTCCAAATATCTGATTACCTGTAATTTCAGGCGAGTTACCAGCTCGCTGATGTGCGGTGTGAAAGTATCCTTGCATGTATAAGGCAACGCGTCACCCCGTTTGTCAATTCCCCGGTAGCTGTAATTCAGGAAGTCTGCACCAGGATGAACCTTTTTTAGTGCTTTGACAATTTGGCTGAAGTTCGTGTCGGTGCTTTGACTCGAAAGTCCGTAGACTAACACGAACAGCTTGTGGGGAGGCGGCGGGAGGATGACTTTATACGCATCCATTTCTGCTGTGGATGTGACCGAGTCGTATCTCCTCAGGAATACCATGTCGTTGTTTACAACCGGTGAAGAACTGACTTCCAGACTTGACGGATCAGAGCCAAGCAGGTTTCCTGTATTTTCATCAAGCAGAAAGACATGCTGACCCTGGTCGTCGTAAACGACGTAGACCGTGCCGTTTTGAACGGTGATTTCGGGAATTCCTGTTTGAGAGACATTTGTCAGGGTTTTCTGCCATATAACGGCTCCGTTTGTGGCGTTTATGACTTCCACACCAAAACCTTGAGGTGAGCGAAATGATGCGTAGATGCTATTGGCATCCGACGTCAGAAAATCAGGTTCGTGATTTGAGTTCTGCAATTCCCAGATTTTTTGCCCAGATGACTTGTCATAAGCTGAAACTGAAGTGATCAAACCCGAGGCTGATGGTGTAGTAGAAAGGATAGCGATAACGCTTTCGGTTATCATCAGCTGTTGGTAGGTGGTTTGGCCGTTGCTATCGCCCAGGTTGAGAGACCACAGCAGGTCTCCGCTTTTCGTGATCGCCAGCAGGACTGAATCGTTGCTGATGTTGCTTTGCGCTAAGATATAAAGAATATTCTTGTCAATCACCGGTTTTTGAATGCCAATGCACGCACAATTTGTCCTCCAGAGGTTTTTTCCTGATACTGCGTTGTATGCAGTGACTTTGTACAAGTCACCGGTTGAATTGCCAACAAAGTAGGCAATACCGTCATTGACAGTGGCAAGTGGTAATGGTAGTTCATTCATTTGTGGCGTCTGGTCGGCGGAGGCATCAAAGAGATGCACGAAGCTGTCAGGGGAGGTGATATCGACCTTGTCGTTATCGACGCTCAAGGAGTTGGGATCAAGTTGCCCGTAAGGGCTCAAGTCCCTTTGGTACTCGAGTTGGCCGGACTTTTGATCAAACCCGAGGAGCTGGTTTTCCATAAGCTGGTACACAATGCCGTTAGGAGATATGACCGGGTTGCCTAAGGCCTGGACCTGGCGAGGGAGAGGCGTGTGCCAGATCAGTTGTAATTGGGCACGCGCGTATGAGCTGTCCGGTGTTTTCATTCCACCAAAGATGTCAATTGGCGGGACAAAAATTCCAAGCTGGTATGCGACGAACATGATTGTTGCGACAATCAATAGCATGCCCAGAATAGCCCCCACTATTATTGCTATTTTGGTTTTCATTTCGAAAACCCTCCTTAGAGCAACGTCACGAGATCACTTCGCTTGTGAGTATACCAGCAAACATCTCTGCAATCCAGATGCGTCCTCGACAACGCGCTCATCCTGGCGGTCACGGGCACGCTCTAGCAGGCCGCTTTGCTCAAGCCGTTTGACGATGTTCGTGACGGCCGGGCCATCAACCTTGAGCTGCTGGGCAAGCATGCCGATGGTTTGCCGCTCGTGGTGAGACAGTAACGCGAGCACTCCCCACTGTGGCGGGGTGATCACGTAGGGCTTCCCACGCTGGAGGCAATGCGCTTGTAAGACCTCGAAGAAAAACGAATTTTGACTCTCTTCCGCACTTTCCGTGCTCAGCAATTCAGACAATCTGGCAAGAAGTGCGCATGAGCAGAGCATTGAGGGTCTCTCTATGGCATCAGTATCATATGGCGCGGTATCTTCAAAGTAGGCAATATTCCCTTTTTGTACTGCTTCCAGTCATTTTTGCTCCATAGAAATGTTCCATCTGAAAGCACTACAACATGCTCATTGTCCCTGGCGAGCTTGCGTATCTCGCCGGTTACAGGACATACTTGCTCACGAGGGGGGTACGTATTGTTGCACTTCTTCATTGCGGAAAAACGCTCCGTGTGAAAGAGACCACCCCTTGCTTTCCTCAGAGCCACTTTTTACACTGAGAAGCAAAGCGCACATTGCGCGCAGCTCATCGAAGTCGAAAGGAGTGGCATATGCAGTCAAAAGACCTCCATCAAATTAAGGCGGCGATCCGCGATCAGGCGTTCCTCGGGAACGCACGAGTGTTCTGCATCATGGGATCGGTGGTCGCCGCGAGGCATCGAAAAGGCCAGCTTCTGGCGATGATTCGCGGTTGGGGGCGCTGGTATCCCGTAGAAAGTGTCAGAATCGAATATGCAGGCCGACAGCTTCTCTCGTAAAGGAGCTGGCCCGATGAAAGAGCGTTTGCAACAACTCCTGTCCGAAGCTGGGGAAAGTTTCGATTACTTAAAGAGCGATATTCGCCATCTCAGCCGATATATGGCCGAACTGGAAGAATTGATCGAAAGCTACCGCGCGTTTGCCGCGACCGCGACCCTCTCTGCATCTGCAGATCGGGCAACGCAGCGCAAGCTTCTGAAACGAACACACAAAATCATTGGCCCACCACCGGATACGCTCGCAGAGACGCGCCCAGAGCTTGCCCGGTGTGAGGATCTGGTGACAGAATAACCTTGGTGTCAGAGCGAATGAAAGGATGTGTTTGGGCGAAAGGAGGGCGCGCTCGATGCGTCGAAAAAAGCATCTGCAAGATATGAGCCGGGATGAACTCATTCAATTCGGACA
>WNGQ01006419.1_pt1 | contig 11382 bp, 8 predicted proteins | sample 5407661 | NCBI WGS metagenome assembly WNGQ01 (sample SAMN13153382, study PRJNA577476) | soil metagenome | isolation source: 60 cm soil or saprolite under Garry oak tree replicate 2 | place: USA:California | collected 2016-06-15
GGGTCGGTCACGCGACCAAGGAACAGGCACACGCCACTCGGCACGTGCTGAATTGCGTAGACAAATGGGCGATCGACTTTCACTTCGATCGGCGGCGGCGGAGGTGACCTAAGAGCGGCGCCTGCCAGCATCGCCACGGCGGTTGCGGCCGCTGCTTCAGTTCCTTTTTCGTCCACCGCGATGAATGTTTTGTGAAAGATCTGGGAGATGTAGAGATAATCGTTCGGTTTTCGTGGCGCGATCTTGTCGAAATTCGCGCTTCCCTGCGGCTTATCGAACGCGGTCCTCATCCCGAGCGCTTCAAACTTTTCGGCCAAAGCCATCGTGGGCGGCTCGAGCTTGAATTTTGGCAGATGAAGATCGATGTCGCGCGTTTGGGGTTTTGCGCATTGAGCCAGCAGTTCGCCGGTTAGTTTTGACTCAAGCGGGTGCAGACCGTTTACGTCGTCGGGAAGAAGAACGAGAAACTGCAGGTCGTTGCCTGCGTAGGGAAGGCTCACGACTGTGAATCCTTCGCGCCTTGTATAACCGAAGTGATCACTTCTTTTCTGCATCATCGGGACATCCAGAGGCGCGCCGCCGTGAACGAAGAACGGCTCTCGCTGCGTCGCATTCTCGGAGAACTCACTCGCCCATGGCGCTTTCAGGTAAAGCGCGTTCGCAAGGACGAGGCGAGTTGTTTTATCCAGCGCCCCTCCGGGAATCAGATCGCGAATCCGATCATGCGTCTGGTCTGCGACCCATTTATTGATGCGCTGTGTAGCTACTGCAGGATTGGCAATGAAATCGAGAGGCTCAAATGCTCCGCCGAAATTTTGTTTCACCAGCGACTGGTAAGCGTCGCGAAACGCATAGCCTTTTTGCGCAAAGAGCCTGTTGGCGATGTTCAATGTGATTGGTTCACTCGGGCCACCAAATTTTTTGGATTCTTTTACTAGCTCGGCTGTCTTCGCGCTCATCTCTTCCAGCGAACGCTGGAGCGCTGCGAACGAGGCGGGCACGGCGCCGTCGTTGGTGAGATGCAGAACACGCGCCATCTCGGTGCGTGTCTCGCCGTCGGCGCCGGCGAAAGTCATCGCCAGCGCGCTCTCGATTGAGTATGGAGAGATGCAAAGGTTCTCGTCGCCTGTGGCGAGCTGACGGTGAAGAGCGACCCCGAGCTCGTTCGTCGCCTTTGCCGCCACATCGAAGTTTGTAGCTCCCTGCATCATGGTGGCGCTTAACGCGCCGAATACGTGCAAGATCAAAAGTCGCTTCATGTGGATGATGAGACACTCAAACTGCGAATGATGGGTCGGCCGGGACTCGAACCCGGAACCAACCCCGAAAGCCTTCGGGGCCGCTCTCGTTGGTTTGAGTTCTCTGTCGACTTCAATGCAGAAATCGCTAGCTGAGGATTCTTCTTGCGTTTGAGTTGGCGTTCAAGTGCGCGCGCCTCGGCCATCGAAGGTAGTTGTTTCGCTGCCACGAGCACGACTTCTGCTCCGAAACGGAGTGTGGTGTGATTGCTTCCACGCCTGTGCTCAGCCATCCGGCGACTTAGATTTTCGGTGGCACCGATGTAATATCGGCGCACACCGCGGAGGATATAAACCCAGGCCATAGAAAATTTGGGTCGGCCGGGACTCGAACCCGGAACCAACGCCTTAAAAGGGCGCTGCTCTACCGATTGAGCTACCGACCCATGCAGCCTTCATTTTGAGGCCGCGAGGAGATTTTTCAATCCAGAACCAACCCCGAAAGCTTTCGGGGCTGCTCTACCGATTGAGCTACCGACCCGCGCCGGAAACGTTTTCTAATCCAGATCGAACATCCTCGCAAGATTGTAGGGCAGGCGCTTCGCCCGCCAATGCAACGTTCGCCAAGCGGCGCGCTTGCCCTACAATTTCAACGTCGCGAGCAGATCGCGCAGCGAATTCTTTCGTCGATCCAAACGAAAGATCGATAAACCAGCCGCGCTGGCCGCTTCCCAATCGCGTTCCGGATCATCGCCGACGTGGAGGACCTCATTTGGCTTCAGATCGACGAACTTCAGTGCGCGCCGATAAATTTCCGGCTCAGGTTTGTCCGCGCCGAGCTCGCTGGAAACGAAAACGTGACGGAAAAATTTCGAGATGCCCAGGTGCCCGAGGATCAAGCGCAAACGTCCGTCGAAATTTGAAATCACGGCGAGTTCAAAGCGCGCCTGTAATTTCTCCAACACGCCGGGAACTTCCGGGTAAAGCTCCCAAACGCCGGCTTCGGCAAAATGTTCGTAAGCGATCTCGAAAAAATTGTCCCGATCGAATTCGCTCAATGCGGGCGCGACTTGCTCGAGGACGAGATCGACAAGCTCACGCCACCAGCCTTTATCGTCGTTTTCACGCGGTCCATCGATGGCGGCGCGTTGCGGCATCTTTTTCCAAGCCGTGTGAAATGCGCGCTCGAGATTTTGGGGATTAAGATCTAATCCGACCTCACGGCCGACATAGGCGTAATGATCGCCTACAGTCTTTGTTAACCTAAAGAGCGTGCCGACTGCGTCGAAAAAGATCGCTTTTAGCATGAGACACCAACGTTCAACGCCCAACGCTCAATGTTCAACATCCAGCGCCGGACAGCACTTCATCATTTTTGCTTGGAAAAACCGCTCGATGCGCGTTGCATGGTGCCGTGCGATGAATCGATGAATGTTAGTGACGAGTCGCTGCGCTTGCCGAACCGGACACAATCAGCCGGCGAGGAACTGGCGAATGGTATTAGCCATGGGATCGGACTCCTGGGTGCGATCATCGGTACGCCGATTCTGCTTCTGGCAGCCTTCCACCATGGCAGCATCCCTTTTCTTATCGGTACGATGATCTTTACCGTGACGATGTTGCTCGTGTACCTCGGGTCGACGCTCTATCACGCATGGCCGCAGACGCGTGTGAAATCCCTTCTCCAAGTACTAGATCACTCGGCGATTTTTTTGTTAATCGCGGGAACATATACGCCATTTTCCCTGGGTCCGTTGCGCGGCGCTGGCGGGTTAACCATGCTCGGGATTGTCTGGGCACTCACGCTTTTCGGGGTCATCATGAAAGCAACGCGCGGCGCACTGCGTCATCGGAGACTTGCGATGACTCTCTATCTCGGAACGGGCTGGGTCGGAGTCATTTTCATACGTCCGCTCGCGCTGGCAATTCCGTTGTCGGCGCTGCTTTGGTTAATCGCCGGCGGCATCGCTTACACGGCAGGCACTTTATTTTTCGCGAACGAGCGGCTGCGTTATGCCCATTTTGTCTGGCATCTGTTCGTGCTCGCCGGAACTAGCTGTCACTTTGCGGCCGTGTTTATTTGCGCAAACTGAAAAGCGCGGCGCGTACGGTTGGACAAGTTTGCCCGCACGGCGGATTAATTCACATGCTGCCGGTTGAGCACAACGATCCGATCAACGCCAGGATTCTTGCTATTTCCGAGGACAAGATCGAAGGCTTCGTGTGCGAGCCGTTCGACGAAATCGCGCGACGCTCGGGCGTCAGTGTCGATGTCGTTATGGCACGGATTGCCGCGATGTTGCGGGCTGGAACGATCCGGCGGGTCCGTCAAACTTTGCTTGCGACGAATCTGGCTGAGGGCGCGCTGGTGGCGTGGAAAGTTCCCGAGGACAAGATCGACAGTGCGTTCGATTGGATGTTTCAGCGCGATCCGTTTTCGGGTCACGTAGTGCTGCGCTCCACAGATACCGTCAGCGCCGGATCGGACTACAAACTTTGGACGACTCTAAAGGTTCCTCGGGGATTTTCATTGCAAGCGCATTGCGAATTGCTCGCAAAGAAAGTTGGTGCGGAGCGTTTTCGACTGATGCCGGCAAAAGGAATTTTTACTCTTGGGGTTGGCCATGTTCGCCGGAAAACAACTGAACCTGGGAGCAAGGGCGAAGAGCCGGCAAAAATGATTCCGGTGCAGATTGTCGAGCTGAACGAGCGCGAGTGGAATGTTCTGGTTGCGCTGAAGCGCGAATTCACTCCCGAAGAAATCAGGCCCTCGCCTTGGGTTACACGCGCGAAGGAAGCCGAAGCGTCACTGGAAGAATTCTTCCGCGTGGCAGAAGAATTGAGTGCACGAAAAATCATTGGGCGTTTTTCAACTTTTCTCGAGCACGTGAAACCGTCCGCGGGCGGCGTGCGCGTCACGCGATTCAACGCACTGTTTCATTGGGCAGTGCCGCCCGGTCGCGAAATTGAAGCGGGCGGCGAAGTCGGGCGTCACCATATTCTGACGCACTGTTACTGGCGCGAAGCAGGGCCGGAATTCAAGAACGTCAACATCATGGCCGTGGCGCACGGCACTGATAAACAACTGCTCCTCGATCATAAGGTTGCTATCGATCGGCATCTCGATTTGACTGGCAACCCTGTTTCTTACACAAATGTTTTTTGGGGCGGACGCAGCGAGATCAAGCCATCGGAGATTTCGCCGCACGCATATCGAGAATGGCTGGCGCAGCAGTCGAAAAGGTAAAAGTTAGCGCTTAGGCGCGAACCGAGCGTGATAGGTCCGATCCAGGTTTTGCAGAACCACGACCGCAAATTGTTGACGATCGACTGGCCGGTGTAGCGCCATGGCCAATGAGATTGCCCGGTCTTGCAATTCTGGTGGGAAATCTTCAAGGGACTGGTTCACGTTGATTCCGATTCCCACGATAGCCAGATGCGGCGCCTTCTCTTGTGCGCGCATCTCCACCAGCACGCCGGCTACTTTGCGGCCGTAAAGCTGAACGTCGTTAGGCAATTTAATCGTGGGTTCGAGAGAAAACTCGGTTCGAATCACGTCCGAAATAGCTTCGATCGCCCAAATCGTGAGCCGTCCAGAGTCGTTGATCTGGATTTTAGGTCGTAAAAGGATTGAAAACCAAAGGCCTTTGCCGGCCGCCGATTCCCACCGGTTGCCACGCTGGCCGCGTCCGGCAGTTTGATGTTCCGCAAAGAGAACCAAACCTTCCTTTGAATTTGCAGTTGCGACCTGCAAAATCGCATCGTTTGTCGAGCCAGTTTGCTCGAGCACAATGATCCGCTGGCCAATCGTGCCGCACGGGAAGTGGGCTTGCAGTTCCTTGGCGATCAGCCGATCCAACATGTCAGCCGGAAGCAAGCGTCATTTCCAGCGCGATATCGATCGCGCGCGCGGCGTTTGTTAGCGCGCCAATGGAAATGTAATCGACTCCCGTGGCTGCCACGCGCCTGACGTTTTTCAACGTGATGCCGCCGCTTGCTTCGAACTTAATGTTGTTCCTTTTCAGCGCGACAGCTTCCCGAATTTGCGCGGGTGTCATGTTGTCGAGGAGGATAGCGTCTATGCCATCCACATCGACAAAAGTGCGGGCTTGTTCCAGATCATCAGCCTCCACCTCAATGCGGATGTTTGGTCGCTCCTGGCGAAGTTGACGAATTCGATCGGCAAAACTGGAAAGCCCTCCAAGGGCGGCCAGATGATTGTCTTTTATGAGCACCATGTCGTACAAGCCGAAACGATGATTAATGCCACCGCCAGCGACCACTGCAGCCTTTTCCAATGCGCGTAGCCCGGGCGTGGTTTTGCGCGTATCCAGTATTTTGGCCGAATGGTTCCCGACCGCATCAACAAATTCGCGCGTGAGCGTTGCGATGCCGCAGAGACGTTGCAAAAAATTCAGCGCGACACGTTCCCCTCTCAGAATTGAACGCGCAAGGCCACGCACTTCGATAATGCCGTCGCCAGCAGCGACGCTATCGCCATCGCGGCAAAGAATCTGGATATCCGTCGAGGGATCAAGCTGTCGAAAAACTTCGCTAGCCACTCCGGTGCCGGCAACGACGGCGTTTTCACGCGCAACGATGCGTCCAGTTGCGTGCAGCGTTTCCGGGACGAAAAAATCAGTCGTGATATCGCCGGCGCCGATGTCTTCTTTAAGTGCGGCGGCGATCGGATCGTAGCGGTTTGGTTTCATGCGCGCAGGAGGATTCGCACGATAAGTGCGAAGTGCGAGAGGGTCTATGAGAGACGCATTATCGAACGCGCCGCGCGGCGGTCGTCGGCAAGTCGCCATGCCCAAATGCAACACAAGGAGAGAACCCCAAATCGACAATCTGTCGGTCGCTTTGACTTAATCAGACAAAAAAGATTCGGGCAGCGCACGCTAAGGAGAAACAACGAATATCAAAAAATCGTGCAACCACCCGAATCGCCTTAACCTACTAACTTCGACAGCCAGCCGCAGACTTTGTTCGAATTTTTTACGAAAAATTCGTGTTCGCGTTATCAGAACGCGCTCAGGAGGTTACTCGCTGGCTCAGGCGGCGGATTGGAGACCGCCGCTCCCTGAGTTACAGAAGATTTCGCTGAGCGCCCGTCCCGACTCGCTCTGCTTCGTCGCGCACTTCCTGAAGCAGCGATTTGAATTCACACTGCTCCAACGCGCGGATCAGACTGGGATAGTCGGGTTCAATTCGAAGCTGATCGATCGGCACTGGCAATTCGAGATCACAATCCAGATCGACCATTTGTCGGTTTTGCAAAATTTGCCCGCGAGCGTTGGCGAGTTTTTCCCGGGTTCGCGCGTTTTTCACCTTGTCGATGTTGTTCAGCAGTGGTTCCAACCCGCCGAACTCGCGAATCAATGCCGCGGCGGTTTTGCGGCCCAGTCCGATCCCGGGGATGTTATCCACCGAATCGCCCGTCAACGCGAGCACATCGCCGATAAGTTTTGGCGGGACCTCCCATTTTGCGGTGACTTGGCCTTCGCCCAGCAACGTGAATGCATCCTTGGGCGACGCGATGTCCGCTTTCGCTGTCGTATAGACTTTTACGCAAGGGCCGACCAACTGATAAAGATCCTTGTCGTTGGTCGCGAGCACAACCTCCATCCCGGCCCGCTTACACGCGGCGATGGCGTAACAGCCCATGAGGTCATCGGCCTCAGTGTCCGGGAGCGAAATATTTCGAAAGCCCAGCAAAGGTGTGAGTTTCTGGATAAACTCGAGCTGCGGGATCATCGGCTTGGGCATCTCTTTGCGCGTCTCCTTGTAAGCGGGTTGCAGTTCCACTCGCTTCTGCGGCACGCCCTCGTCCCATACGACTGCGCCCAGGTCAGGCTGCAAATGTTTCAACATTAGCCGCAGCGTTTTTGTGAAGCCGAAAATCGCGTTGGTCGGTTCACCCCGCGAATTCGAGAGATTCGGGATGGCGAAAAACGACCGGTAAACGTAGTAATGACCATCGATAAGCAGCAGTTTCATTGGAGAAGCAGATGCTGGATTCTGGATGCATGATGCTGGATGATCAAGGCATGGCGGAAGAATGGATCGTGCGCGTGCAGGGAAAGGAGTATGGTCCCGCCGATATCGATACGCTGCGTGAATGGAAGCGAGAGGGGCGGCTCCTTCCTGAAAACGAGGCCCGAAACACGGGCGCCGATCTTTGGAGCACAGCTGCAGCGATCCCAGGATTGTTTGATGCAGGGGCCTCCGAGGCTGCGATCGCCGGCCGGCTGATAGAGCCGCCGCTACAAACGCAACATCGCACCTTCGGTCAGATTTTGGCGGAGACGTTCCAAATTTATCGCAAAGGCTTTTTTCAATTTCTTGGGCTCACGCTTTTGGTGTTGTTGCCGTCGGTATGCAGTCAGTTAACGACTCCATTGATGAAAACAACGCAGGGTTCCTACGGCGATTTGGGCGTTCTCGCTGGGGGGCTTTTCAGCTTCTTCATGTTTATGCTCTCACTGGCGATGTGGCCGATTTATGTCGCGGGCATCCAAATTCTCAGTGCTGAAATTGCTAACGGACGCCGGACAGGTTTCGCCGCTGTGCTAAATGAAACGGTCAGATTCTGGCCGCGCGTCGCTGCGCTGTGCGTCTTCGTATTTGTCGTTTTCGCCTTGCTCATCCTATTTGCGCTCGGAATAGCCCTCACGCTAGCAGCCGGTGCTACTTCGCCGCTGTCGATCTTTTTCGCGTTGGCCTTGCTCATCCTGCAAGTTTGGATGTTCGGATGGTTCTTCATCACTGTTCTCTTTTGGCAGCAGTTTGCTGTCCTCGAAAACGCGGGATTCATCGATTCACTGCGCGGAAGCAGAAATCTCGCGCGCAGCGGACAGGATCTTCCGTTGTTTGAACGCCCGTTGTGGCGCGGAGCCTTCATTGCGTCCCTCTGGTTTGCGCTTGTGCTGATAATCGCGGTCGTCTCCGAGTGGACGACGCTGCACCAGTATTTTAATCAGTTGATGACCACGCAGGACCCTCAGACGCTCCTGCACCAACTGACTGAAGCCCAGCAAGCCCGGGGCTTTGATATTTCTGCTTTTGTCCTGAACCTTCTCCAAAGAATTCTCCAGCCATTGCTCGGGATCGCCTTCGTTATGCTTTATCTCGATAGCAGAATTCACCTCGAGCGATAGCGACTGACTCCAGAGGCGAACCAATCGGCGAAAAGAGAACAAGCAATCCCCCCAAAAAATCGAGCGAAGAACTGCGGATCGCCCTTCACCATCTGCGCCGGCTAGTTTGTCCGCCGGCTCCGCAGGAGGAGCGGCGCAATCGCAGTGAAATAACGGCTGGTATAAAACAGATAGCCGATGAAGGAGATTAGCTGGGCGCTGATCAACCAAATGTGACCGGCACGAGCGACGAACAAATCAGGCCAGCGCCAAATGGCGAGCGTAGAGACGAGATTGAGGACAAGAAGCAGGGGAACGAGCAGACGAATATTCAGCAACTGATCGGACATGGCGCGCGCGTAAAGGGCGCGTTCGGAATCGTCGCGTGACTCGGCGATGCGCGCGTGAATCAGCCGCATATCGTAAATAAACAGCAGCCAAACAATGCCTGCGTAAGCGGCGCTTAGTTGAAACCACGCGAGAGGACTATCGAGCCGGCTGAAAAGAATCGCTTCGCCCAGCGCGCAAGCGATGTAGAAAAAGTTGTGGCCAAACTCCAGTGGCCACTTGATCAATGTGAACGTGTGAATAATTGAGCGGGACCAAAATATAAAAATCACGCACAAACCCGCGGCTACATAAGGAAACGTGCCCCACTGCCGCGTCGAGATCAGCGCGCGGGCATTATCCGTTAAGAAAAACAGTGCAACCCCTTGGATAATGCTGACGAGGGTGAGCTCAACGTTGATGACCACCGAATCGAGTTCCCGGCGACCTTCGCTTGGCGGATTCACGACGCGACTCGTAACCGCTCAATGATTAAGCTGTCAAGGTGCCAAGGCGCTGTCGCGAAGGCCGCGAACGTGGAAGCTTCGCGGCCTTCTGCTTTCTTTCAATTGAAGCCGCCTGCTTTTCTGCTTGGCGAATCGTCGCCTGAGTCGTACTTAGAGTGATCCTGATATGGCGACGAAGACCGAAGAAAAAACAGCCACTGACAAATTAGCTGCGGCACGAAATAAGAACCTCGATCTGGCGATTCAACAGATAGCCAAGGATTACGGCGAGGGCGCGATCATGCGGCTTGGCGACGAGAAAATTGTCGATATCGATGTCATTCCCACTGGGAACATTTTAATTGATCGCGCGCTTGGTGTCGGCGGATTCCCAAGGGGCAGAGTGGTGGAAGTTTTCGGCCCGGAGTCCTCCGGGAAAACCACACTTGCGTTGACGGTCGTTGCTCAGGCGCAAAAACGTGGCGGACTGGCCGCGTTTATCGATGTCGAGCATGCTCTCGATCCTGCTTACGCGAAAAGACTCGGTGTTAATCTTGACGATCTGCTCGTCTCTCAGCCAAGCTCTGGCGAGGAAGCGCTGCGGATTTGCGAAACCCTGGTGCGCTCCAACGCTCTGGATGTAATTGTCGTTGATTCCGTGGCGGCGCTGGTCACAAGAGCGGAACTCGAGGGCGAGATCGGAGACGCAACAGTTGGCGCGCAAGCGCGACTCATGAGCGCGGCACTGCGCAAACTCACATCGCTCATTTCAAAGGCGCGAACCTGCTGCATTTTCACAAATCAAATCCGCGAAAAAATTGGCGTGATGTTTGGAAACCCGGAGACCACGCCCGGCGGAAGAGCGCTGAAATTTTACGCCAGCATGCGCGTCGATATTCGGCGCATCGGCGCGATCAAGCAGACGGACGGCGTCGTCACAGGCAACCGCACCCGTGTAAAGATTGTGAAGAACAAGGTCGCCCCGCCGTTTACTGAGGCCGAGTTCGACATCATGTACAACGAGGGAATCTCCTCGACCGGCGCCCTTCTCGACCTTGCGTTGGAAAAGCAAATTATCGAGAAGCGCGGCTCGTGGTTGAACTACAAAGGCACACAACTCGCCCAGGGTCGCGACGCCGCGAAAGAAGTTTTGAAAAATGACAAGGCGCTTTACGAAGAAATTGAGACCGCGGTCAAAGCGAAGCTCGACGAGGAGAAGAGTTAACTTCGTCTAATAGCCATACCGGCCGCCGGCAACGGGAGTGCTGCTGGGGCGAAACATATTTGCGGGTTAACGCCTGCGTACTCGAATCGAGAGTTCGGTTTCAGGTTCTCAGAATTCGTGTTTATTCGTGTTCATTCGTGGTTAGGAGGATCATGACTTCAGCGGAGATCCGGCAATCATTTCTCGATTTCTTTCGCGAGAAGAAGCACACCATTGTGCCGTCGTCGTCGCTGCTGCCCGATGCGCCCAATCTCCTTTTCACCAATGCCGGCATGAACCAGTTCGTGCCGATTTTTCTTGGTCAACAAAAACCGCAGTGGAACCCGCCGCGCGTGGCCGACACGCAAAAGTGCATTCGCGCCGGCGGAAAACATAACGATCTCGAGGACGTCGGGCTCGACACTTATCACCACACGTTTTTCGAGATGCTCGGTAACTGGAGCTTCGGTGATTATTTCAAGAAGGAAGCGATTGAGTGGGCATGGGAATTACTCGTCAAACGATGGAAATTTCCAGCGCAGCGGCTTTACGCGACGGTTTATAAGCCCGGCCCGGGGGAACCGAGCGAGTTCGACCAGGAAGCCTACGAGCACTGGGCTCATTTATTTCGCGAAGCCGATCTCGATCCAAAGATTCACGTTCTCAATAGCGGCAAGGCCGACAATTTCTGGATGATGGGCGATACCGGCCCGTGCGGGCCGTGCTCAGAAGTGCATGTCGATCTTACGCCGGACGGCGACACACGCGGCGCGTTGGTGAACAAGGAGGACCCGCGCTGCATCGAGATTTGGAATCTCGTTTTCATCCAGTTCAATGCAAACCCCGATGGATCGTTCACGCCTTTGCCGCAACGCCACGTCGATACCGGAATGGGTTTCGAGCGCGTGACCGCAATCATTCAAGGCACAAAGAATCTCAGCGATTTTTCTGGAACGATTTCAAATTACGACACCGATATCTTTCGCCCGATTTTCGACGAGCTCGAAAAACTCAGCGGAAAAAATTAC
>WNGQ01006422.1_pt1 | contig 11377 bp, 7 predicted proteins | sample 5407661 | NCBI WGS metagenome assembly WNGQ01 (sample SAMN13153382, study PRJNA577476) | soil metagenome | isolation source: 60 cm soil or saprolite under Garry oak tree replicate 2 | place: USA:California | collected 2016-06-15
GAGGAGCGCAGGATGAACCGCGCGGAAAATACCACGACCAGCCCGGCGATGACGATGCCGATGAGCGACCAGCGCTGGCTCCATGGCGCCTCACCCAGCGACTTGACGAAGATCCAGCCCAGGAAGCCGGCCGCGCCGAGCGGGAGCAGGCCGACGGTCACGAAGTCGACGGCGCCGCCGAGGATGCGGCGGCGGTAGTAGGCGATGGCCGCGAGCGCGGTGAGGATGTAGAAGATCGAGAACAGCAGGCCGGTCACGTCGATCACGTCGAAGAAGGCGTTCTGCACCGAGGTGGCCAGGTAGTAGACCGCGCTCAGGATGACGATGAGCAGGCCGACGGCGATGCTGGAGGCGACCGGGGTGGCGTACCGGCGGGACACGGTGCCGAGGAACTCCGGCAGTACCCGGTAGCTGGCCATGCCATAGACGATCCGCGCGCCGAGCACGATGCCGGTGCCGGTGGTGGCGATGACCGACAGCGCGATCGACAGCGCCATCGCCTTGGCCCAGAAGCCGCCGCCCAGGACCTGGGCCACGGTGACAAGCGCGGTGCCGTTGTTGTCGGCTTCGGCCAGCTTGGACGGCGAGAGGACGCCTTGGAAGCCGAGCTGCGACAGCGTGTAGATGATGGTGAGCAGGGCCACGGCGAGGACGGCGGCGCGCCCCGGGTTCACCCGGCGGTGCCTGACCTCCTCGTTGACGTACAGGGTGCCGTCCCAGCCGCCGTAGACGAATACCGCGACCAGGAACCCGGCCACCGCGTCGCCCTTGCCGTTGACGCCGGACAGGCTGAACCAGCCCCGGGTGACCGGCACCGAGCCGGCGTGGTGGCCCAGCACCCAGACGAGCCCGGCGATCGCCAGGCCGATCAGGATCAGGTATTCCACTACGGCCATGCTGACCTGGACCCGGGCCGTGATCTTGATTCCGATCACGGCGATCACCAGCATGATCAGGCCGACGGCGCAGCCGATGCCCACGTAGGCCCAGGTGTTGGTGGAAGTGGAGCCGAACACCGCCAGCACCGAGGGGCCGAGCAGGAGGACCTCGGCCACCGTCCCGATGATGTAGGCGGCGATCATCAGCCAGCCGGTCAGCACGCCCAGGTACGGGTTGATAGCCCGGCCGACCCATTCGAACGACGCGCCGGTGTTCGCCTTCCACAGGTTCAGCCGCCGGTAGGCGTTGGCGATGATCAGCATCGGGATCGCGGTCAGGATCAAGATCGGCCCGCTACCGTAGGCGGTGGCCACCACCAAGGCGGCCAGCGACAGCCCGACCGTAGCGGCCGGGGCCGACGAGGCCATGCCGATAATCGTGTCCTGGGTCGCGCCGATGGCGTCGGGCTCGAGTCCCGGACCCGGGGCCGGAGCGGTCCCTGCGACCGTGGCAGCAGAGTGATCGGTCATGTGGTTTCCTGTGACATTCGCACAACGCTAACTGTGCGCAGCCGAATGAATCAGGTCAAGTGTTACCGGTCAAACGTCAGGCGAGCCCGGTCGGGCTTCCTGATCCCCGCCAGGACTTTCCGCCTGCCTGGTGGCGGCCCGGCCTTTGTCGACGCCGCGCTTAAGCGCGGCGAGCCGGTCGCGGGCTGCCGCAGGTGAGCGGTTCGGCATGACGGGCTCCGGGCTCGGGATAGTACCCGGAACCAGGTTGGCGTTCGGCTGCCGCTTGGGGAGCTTGGCTGCCGTCGACCCAGCCGTGGACGGCGAGTCGACTGCCCTGGCCGCGCGCCAGCCTGCGTCGGCAGGAGACGACCAGCCGCTTCCGGCCGCTGAAGCCTGACCAGGCGAGCCGGGCGCGCTGCGGCCCTCCCTGAACCAGCGCGACTCGACGGAGTTAAAGACAGGAAGCCTTTGCTCTCCTCCGCGATCGCCCGTGGGCGGCACGATCACGGTGTCGGCGACGGAACTCGTGCCCTGGCTCAAGGGGGCCGCTTCCGGCAGCTCCGGGGCCGGCGATCCGGTGGTCGCCTGCGATCCGGCGCGGCGCGCCGGCCGGACGGGGGTGGGCGACCACGGCTCGGATGACGGCAGGCCCGTATCGGGTACCGACCGCCAGCCGGGTGCGGTATCCCGGATATCCGCCGGCGGGGGTGCGAACCTCGTCGGGGCTGCCTCTCGCTGGGCGATGGCGTAGGCAGGATCTGGGATCGCCTCGTGCAGCCCCCGCCTTGATCCGGCGCCAGCGGAACCGCCGAGCCTCGTCGCCACCATCGCGCCCTGCTCGGTGAGGATCTCGTCCGGCAGCCAGACCAGCGCGGTCAGGCCACCGAAATCCGCGGGCTGCAACCGGACCCCGATGCCGTGCCGCGCGGCCAGCCTGGCCACTACCAGCAGGCCAATCCATTTAGGAATGTTCATATCCGCCGCCGGCGGGTTTTCCAGCGTCCAGTTCGCGTGCGCCAGCTCTTTCGGGGTCATTCCGACCCCCCGGTCGGTGATCTCCAGCAAGACACCGCCACTGGCCAGCGCCCGGCCGGAGATATCGACCTGCATATCCGCCGCGGAGAATGACGTAGCATTCTCAGTCAGCTCGATGAGCACGTGGACAACATCATTTACCGCAGGTCCGACGACGGCAACGTCCGGGTGCGCAGTGGCCGAGACCCGCTGGTATTCCTCGAGCTCGGAAACTGCGGCCCTGATGACATGAGCCAGCGCGACCGGCTGGTGCCAGCCGCTGGACGGCTCATGACCGACCAGGATGAGCAGGTTCTCCGAATAGCGGTGCATGCGGGTGCCGATGCGCTTCACCCGGAACAGCGTGGCGAGACGTTCGGCGTCCGGCTCTCCCTGTTCCAGGTGCTGCAGGAGACGGAGCTGGCGCTCCATGAGGGATTGGCCGCGGTGAGATAGGTCCGTGAACGTGGTGTTGAGCTTGCCGTGGTGGGCGGCTTCGCCGACCGCCAGCCGGAGCAGCTCCCGGCGCAGCTCGTCGAAGGCGCGCGCGACCTCGCCTATCTCGTCGAAGGCGTCCACGTCGACAGGCCTCAGGCCGAACGGCGCGCCGTCTAGGTTGCCGTTGCTCTGGCTGGCACCGTTCTGGCTGGCACGGCGGACCGCGTCCGCCAGGCGGGACCCGGTCAGTTCCTGGGCGCCCAGCCGTAGCCGGTACAGGGGCTGCAGCACCGACCTGGCCACGGCGATCGTGAACAACGACGCGAGGGCCACGACGATGATCACGACGCCGGCCGCCAGCGCCGACATCACTGACCCGTTCGAGTTGGCCTGCAGGCCGTGCAGCGCGTTAATGATGTAGGCCACGCAGAGCGCGATGACGGCGGCAGCGGCCAGCGGAATGACGACGAGCAGCAAGAGGCGCGAGCGGACATGCCAGTCCCTCAGCCTGCGGCGCGATTGGCTCGGCACGGCCGCCGCGCTGGCGTGCGAGCGCGGGTCCGCGCCAGCGGACGGTCTGGCGCCCGCAGGACGCCGGGCTGGCCCTGGGTCGTGCGCCGCGACGGGCATCGCCGTCCCGGTGTGGGCCCGGGAGAATGCTTCGCGGCTGCCCAGGCCGGCTGCGGCGAGCGGCCGCATGGCCTCCGATACCTGCCCCTCGGCGTGCCCATGGGAGCCCTCGTGGCGTGTCCTGGCCACGTCCACTGCCATGAGCGAGCCGACAGCGAGCACGATAACGACGAAGAATATTTGCTCCAGCATGCCACTCACACCTTGTAGACGGCTGACGGCGTGCGCGTGATGCCGTCCTTGGTGTGCTGCCGGCGCTTTCTGGTCCCGCCCGGATCGAGGCGCTCAGCCCTGAGGACCGCCGGGCCCCGGCCCAGCAGTACAACCAACATGAAAGCCTCCCCTCAAGGCTTAGCCGCGCGCCTGACCGGCACAATCAACGTTACTCTAACGACTAACCGGCTGCCGCATGCTGACATAGAGGGAAATTTCGCATCGCTTCTCATTTGCCGTAACTCATGGCACATGGACCTAAACCCGCCACGAGACAGCGTCGGTTCGGGCGTCGGTGAGGGCGGCCCCTACGTCTGGGTCAAGCTCGCCTTCGGCCGGGCCGCCGCCGCGGTGGTCGCGACCATGTACTGGGTCGACAACCCCATCTGGCTGGCCGGGACGCTGTCCATCACGGCGATGGCCGCCTTCAGCACATTCTTCGTCAATCTGTCGCTGGCCTGGGAGTACGTATTTGGCCTCCTGTTCATCTGGCTCGGCATCGCGTTGGTGATCATGGCCCTGAAGTTCGGTAAATGGGTTGCCACAATAGGCGCGGCCATCCGCGTATTCCTCATTCTTTACGCTCACCGTGCTTATCTACGCGGGCGAGCACGGCCTGCACGGCTTCGGCGCCGGGTTCTGCGTGCAGCGGATAGGCGACATCGTCATGTCACCGGAGATACAGATGTTGCAGCCGATGCACTCACGTATATCGTCGAGGCGTCCCGCCTGGATCTTGGCCGGCAGGAACGGATCGGCGATCGAGGGCCGGGCCGCGCCGATCATGTCCAGGATGCCGGCGCGTACCTGGCGGACCATGGTGTCCGGCGACGTGAAACGACCAACCCCTACGACCGGCTTGGCCGACAGCTGCTTCAGGCCTGCGATCAGCGGTTCGCGTTCGGCCTCCGCCGCGAAGCGCGAGGTCGCCGAGTCCAGTTCCCAGCTGCCGAGGACCAGATCCCAGACATCGGGCAGATGATCGAGCAGCGAGATGACCTCCGCTGCCTCGGCGGGCGTGATCCCGGCCTCGCCGATCCCCTCGTCGACGGTCAGGCGGCAGGCGACGGCGGCCCGGCCCTCGCATTCCTCGCGCGTATCTTCCAGGACCTCGGCCAGCAACCGCGCCCGGTTGGCGACCGAGCCTCCGTAGGAGTCGGTGCGCTGGTTGTACCGGCGGGACAGGAAGTGGTGCAGCATGCTCAGGTTGTGTCCGCTGTAGACGTAGATGACGTCGTATCCCGCGGCCAGGGCACGCCGGACCGCAAGGCGATGCCAGCGCCGCAGGTCGGCGAGGTCAGACGCGGACATCATGCGGGCCTGAACAGGGTCGTTTGACCAGGTCACGACCGGCAGGTGCGCCGGTCCCAGCGGAGGTTCCCGGCTCGACAGGTTCGGCGAGTTCATCCCGTTGTGCGCCAGCTCGATGCCGGCCAGGGCGCCGCCGGCGTGAATGGCGTCCGCGATCCTGGCCAGCGCGGGCAGGTCACCGTCGTCCCACAAGCGCAGGGTAATGCTGGCTTGTGGCATACCAGGTCAGCGTATCGGGCCCTCGGTCTCCCGCCGGAGGTGGAAGAACTGCGGCCGCAGGACCACGCGCGCGACGAGCATGAGGACCACCCCGACGGCGATGATCGCGACCAGCGACCAGATCTGCGAAATGGGGGCGGACTGCAGCGACTTGACCAGGATCCACCCGAGGAACCCGGCGGCACCGAGCGGGAGCACGCCCAGGTTCACCGCGTCCATGACGTTGCTGAAGATGCGACGCCAGTAGTAGGTGATGGCGGCGAGCGCCGTCAGGATGTAGAAGGCCGCGTACAGCAGGGCGGTGATCGCGATGGCGTCGTTGAAGGCGTTCGCCAGCGAGGTGGAGAGCAGGTAGGCCCAGGTAAGCCCGAGCAGGGTCAGGCCGACCACCAGGCTCGCGGCGACCGGGGTGGCGTACCGGCGGTTCACGTTGCCGAGGAATGGCGGAAGCACCCGGTGGTTGGCCATTCCGTAGATGACCCGGGCACCGAGCACGATGCCGACGCCGGTGGTCGCGATCACCGACAGCGCCAGGGAGAACGCCATGACCTTGGCCCAGCCGCTGCCGCCCAGCACCTGGGCGACGTAGGGCAAGGCGTCGGTCGCGTGGTCCTGCAGCTTGCCGGGCGACACCACGCCCTGCAGGCCGACCGCCGTCACGGTATAGACGATGGCCAGGAAGGCGACCGCCATCATGGCTGCCTTGCCCGGGTTGACGCGCCGGTGCTTGACCTCCTCGTTGACGTAGACGGTGCCGTCCCAGCCGGTATAGGCGAACAACGCGACCAGGAAGCCCGCGGTGAGGCTGCCGTGACCGCCGATCCCGCTGAGGCTGAACCAGCCCTTGGTAATGGGGAAGGTGCCATGCCGGTGGCTGATGACCGCGAGGAGGCCGACGATGGCGAAGCCGATCAGGATCGTGTACTCGATCAGGCCCAAACCGACCTGGGTGCGGGCGGTGAGCCGAATCCCGATGATCGCGATCCCGAGCATGCCGAGGAGTACCACGGTGTCGATGGCGAGGTTCGGCACGATAGCGGTGGTGGTGGAGCCGAAGACGGCGAGCACTGTCGGCCCGAGGACCACCGTGGTGCTGACCGTGCCGATGATGCCGCCCATGATCATCAGCCAGCCGGTGAGGAAGCCGACGTACGGGTTGATCACGCGGCCGACCCATTCGAAGGCCGCGCCGCAGTTGGCGTTCCACAGATTGAGGCGGCGGTAGCAGTTGGCGATGACGATCATCGGCAGCGCCATCAGGATGAGGGCCGGCCCGCTGGCGTAGGCGGTCGCCAAGGCGAGCGCGGCCAGCGTCAGCCCGGACGATGCGGCGGGCGCGGCCGTGGCCATCCCGATGACGGTGTCCTGCGCTACCCCGATCGCATTCGGCTCGAGCCTGCCCTCGGGGACGAACCCAGGCCTCGCGACATTAGCCGGGGATTCAACCGACATCTGGTGTCTCCTATCCTGCTGCCTGGCGTTTCACGCGATCACGCGCAGCGGGAAGCCTCACTCAGTCTGCGAAAAGGAATGCGCCTCCGCGCTGTCACACACCTGGCGCGGCTGAGACCTCCGGTGGTCGTGAGGCACGCCGACACGAGAGAAACACCAGCGAGATAGTACCGGTCAGTTCGTCGCAGCAGGTGACAAACCCGGAAAATATCGGCCTCAGCCGACAGGCCGCTTGCTGACGGCATCAGCTGTCTCCGATGCTCAGCAGGCTCTGCCGAACGGTCTCCGTGAGCGGATCCCCGGCCGGCAGGACGCGCTCGCAGCGCACGGCGAGGTCGCGAAGCAGAGCAAACGCATCCCCGACACGGCCGACCGCATAGAACAGGTACGCCAGGTTGGCCATGCGCGTGAGCGTGTCCGAGTGATCCGAACCGAGGACCCGTTCGGAATCCGCACAGCACTGCTCGGCCAGTTGCATCGCGGCCGGCATCCGGCCGGCCGCCTGGTACGTGGCGGCGAGGTTCGCGGTGGTCGCGATCGTGTCGGGGTGTCCCGAGCCGAGCACCTTCTCGCGGTCCGACAGCGCCCGCTTGTAGTGCGAAATCGCGTCCTTGACCTTGCCCGCAGCCAGGCAGGCCGCGGCCAGCCGGTCCCGGGTGGCCATGGTCTCCGCGTCGCGCGGGCCCTGCAGTCGCTCCCGGTCAATCAGGTTGCGGCTCAGCAGCCTGGCCGCCGCGGACACGTCGCCCGCGGCCTGGTGGGCGGCGGCGAGGTCGTCCCTGGCGCTGAGGGTGTCCGGGTGCCCGGGCCCGCGGAACTGCTCGCATTCGCTGACCGCGCGATCCAGCACAGCGATCGCGTCTGCGGGCTCGCCCGCCAGGATCAGGGCCTTGGCCAGGTTGACCCGGGCCGCGATGATGGCCGGGTGCCCGGGCGCGAGCTCGCGGCCGCGTTCGGCCAGGACGCGCTGGTACCAGTGCACGGCCTCGCTCGCGTACCCGGCGGCCAGGTAGGCGGCGGCCAGGTGCGCGGCCACGACCAGGGCGTCCGGGTGGCCCGGCATCAGCTTAGTGTCGCAGCGGGCGGACAGGTCCCGCCAGTACTCGACGGCCGGCCCGACCAGGCGGGCGTCGTCCAGGCTGCGCCCGGCCCGGAGCAGCACGGGGTGGCAGCCGTCGGCCCACAGCACGTCGGGGGCCGCGTCATGCAGGGCGGCCGTGTTCAGCCGCAGGGCCGCCGCGGTCCATGGCCCGGCCTCGTCGACGGGCCAGATTTCCAGCAGGGCATTGGCGGCGGCGCGGGCCGCGGGCTCCTGGACGTTGGCCGGCGCGGCCAGCCTGATCGCCGCCTGGAGCACCGAATTCACCAGGATGGTCGGCGGTGAGACGGCCCGGTTGACGCTGACAAGCCCGGCCCGCTCGATGGCCAGCAGCGCATCCCAGGCTGGCTTCGGGTCGACCATCGCGGAAAACGGGGTCGCCGCGCCGCCCAGATACGCGGACACGGCCGACGTGCTGAAGACGGCACCGGGTATGCCGTGCCCATCGAACAGCGCGACCAGCACCAGCATGAGCCGGACCGATGCGCCGGGCAGCAGCGATTCGGCTTGCCCGAGAGAAAGCGTCCAGGTGACGGCGGCTGCGGAAGGCACCTCACCCGCCGCCACGCCGATCTGCTGCCGTCTGCGGGCGAAATAGTCCCGGTAGTCCCGGCAGGCCAGGGTGGAGTTCGCGACGACCGAGGCGGCCTGGGCGAGGGCCAGCGGCTCACGGCCGAGCGCCTCGATCAGGTCGATGGCACCGTGCCGCTGGACGGGGTTCACGCTGAGCCGCTCGGTCAGGCAGTTGAGGGCCTCGCGGATACTGAAGAAACCCACGGGTATGACCTGGATTCCGCGCCGGCCCGAGGTAAGCGAGGCCTGCATGCTGGTGACCAGCACCCGCCCCGATGGCCCCTCCGGCCACAGCCCGTCGAGGTCCGTCTGGTCCTGCAAGTCGTCCAGGACGATCATCCACCGCTGGTCGGTGGTGGCCAGCCAGCTGACCAGACGGGCCGCGACCGACTCGGCCGTCCCGGTGGGCGCGATGCCGAACGCTGCCGCGGAGGCTTCTACGTAGGCGGAGAGCACCGACTCCCGGCTGGTGGCCGAGATCCAGATCAGCGCGTCGATAGCGGTTGACCGCCACAGCGACTCCGCGACGATGACCGCGATCTGAGTCTTGCCGCAGGCGCCGAGCCAGTTGGAGGGTCCCTCGGCAAAGGCCGAACCTGGCACCAGCGCCAGGTTGGCACCGGGAACGAGCGCTTCCAGGATGCCGCGAGCAGTGTCGGGCCGGTCGGTGTATCCCTCGGCCAGCGGAGGTACTTCGCCCACGCGGAATCGCTGAGCTCCATGCGCAGCCGACATGCCGCCCTTGGGCACCACCGCCCGTTACCCCCAACAATTCATCCTGCGCCGAAGGTCTCCTCGGGTATCTCCATTACTACACCGAGAGGTTCAGGCACGGGGAGCTCTGTCCGTTCGGGATCTTCGTTAACACCCCATTATGCACGTGCATGGCCGTTTCCATACTCCACTAACTGAGGTCCGTTCCGGGTGCTGCGCGGCCGAGTAACAGCACTACTGAAGGTAGGACTCTCGTTACTCAAGTTGCGTAACGAGAGTTACGCGGAATTATTGAGGTCACTGAGGGTCGGCCACGGACGCCAATAGGGCTGAACGGGCCCGCGCCACCGCCGCCAGCATCGCGCCGCGCAGCACCGGCTCGCCCGGAACGCCGGTCGGCACCACGCGCGGACGGGACGGCCAGATGCTCGCCACCGCCGCGGCGACCCGGTCGGCCAGTGCGGTGCCGCCGGCCCGGCCCACCTCGCCGCCCAGCACCACGAGGCCCGGGTCCAGCACGACGCAGACGGACGCGACCCCGACCGCGACCCGGTGCGCGAGCTCGCCGAGGAAGGCCTCAGCCCGGTCGGTGCTGCCGTCGCCGTGGCTGGCGTCGCCGTGGTCCGCGGCGGACACGGCGGCGCGGACCGCCTCGGCCGGCGTCGGCGCGGTGAACCCGTACCCGGCCGCGAGCTCGCGCACCACGTTGCCGCCCGCCAGGGACTGGAAGCCGCCACTGGCCGGGTGCCTGAGGTCGGTGTGCAGCGGGGCGCCGTGCACCGGCAGGTAGCCGATTTCGCCCGCCGCCCCGGCGGTACCCCGGTGCAGCCGCCCGCCCAGGATGGTGGCCAGGCCGAGGCCGACGCCCAGCCAGACCAGGACGAAATCGTCGGCGTCTGCGGCGGCACCGTCGGCCCGTTCGGCCATCGCGGCCAGGTTCACGTCGTTCTCGATCACCACCGGCTTGTGCCAGGCATCCGTGAGCGCGTCGAGCGCGCCCTCGTGCCAGGCGGGCAGGTTCACCGCCAGCCTCGGGTCCCCGGTCCGCGGGTCGACGACACCCGGGCTGCCGATCACCAGCGCGCTCAGCCGGGTGACCTCGACCCCGGCGCTCGCGCAGGCCTGCTCGATGGTGCCGCGGACCAGTTCGACCGGGTCGTCGGTCCCGTTCGGGTTGCCGCTCACCTCGGCAACCCGGCGGCCGGTGACGTCGGCCACCGCGGCGCTGACCAGGTCGAAGTCGACGTACAGGCCGGCCACGTAGGCACTGGACGGGACGACCGAGTACAGCGCGGCGTTGGGGCCGCGGCCCCCGGCCTGCTCTCCCGCGATAGCCACCAGGCCGCGCTCCTCCAGCCGGGCCAGCATCTGCGACACGGTGACCTTGGACACCCCGGTGTACTCGCTGATCTGGGACCTGGTGAGCATCTCGCCGCCGAGCAGGAGGTCGAGCGCGGCCCGGTCGTTCAGCACGCGCAGCAGGCTCGGCGTGCCTGGCCGGCCCCGTGGCGCGGGTTGAGCCCGTGTTCCCCCCTGGTAAGACTGCATCGCGCTGCCTTCCTGTGATCCGTTGGCCCAGTGTGCCGCACCCTGCCCGGCCTCCGCATTCGGGGCGCCGGTCAGGCTGCCGCGGTGAAGACTTTAGATCTCTATACGGCAACAGACACTATCTTATAGGAAAGTTTCCTGATAGTTTCTCCTCGATGGCTCCTGCCACACTCGGAAACCCGAGGTCACCTCCCTAAACCACCCGGTCCACCGGAAGGAGAGCCAGCAGTGAGACTCAGGAAAACACCGGCCGCGATCGCCGCATCAGTCGCGGCCGCGGCCCTCGCCATCGCAGGCTGCAGCTCAAGCGGCTCGCCATCGGCCGGGTCCACGTCCTCATCGGCTGCGCCAGCGCAGCTTACGGTATGGCGGATGGGTTCCTCGACGCCCGCGCAGGTCACCTGGATGAACAGCGTGATCAGCCAGTTCCACAAGCAGAACCCGGCCTACGCCAAGACCACGGTCAAGGTCGTGTTCATCCCCTGGACGAACCGCACCCAGGACTGGACCAACGCGCTTTCCAGCGGCAAGAACGCCCCCGACATCACCGAACTCGGCAACACCGACACGCCCACTGAGGCGTCGCTCGGCATGCTCGCCAACATCACGACCAACGTGAACTCCTGGTCCAACAAATCCAACGTGGTCTCCGGCATGCTCGCCAACGACACGCAGAGCGGGACGGTCTACGCGGTGCCGTGGTTCGGCGGCGTACGCGGCATCTGGTACCGCACCGACCAGTTCAAGGCCGCGGGAATCAGCAGCCCGCCCACCA
>WNGQ01006424.1_pt1 | contig 11377 bp, 10 predicted proteins | sample 5407661 | NCBI WGS metagenome assembly WNGQ01 (sample SAMN13153382, study PRJNA577476) | soil metagenome | isolation source: 60 cm soil or saprolite under Garry oak tree replicate 2 | place: USA:California | collected 2016-06-15
CCTCGATCGAAACCGATTTGCGGATGACATCTTTTACGATTCCTGCCTTTGGTTAACAACCCGTTGATTTTGTCAACAGCACGGCGCTGTAGATGCAGGCCGAGGACAAATTTCCTCAATGATACAGCCTTGTTAGCCCTAAAGATGCTTGGAAAAATCACCAGGGGGAAATCGCCGACGCCCGCGCAGACCTTCCTCTGCAAGGCCTCGGTGTTTCTATGTTCATTCTTCAACACGGAGACGCACCATTCGGGGCAGCCTGACCGGGCAGCGGCGCGGGAAACGCGCCCTGCGCGCGCACATCGCCGATGCCGACGGCAAGCACGGCGATAATCAGCGGCACGATCAGGGGACCAAGGGTCAAGGCTGGTTCACCGGCAAGGTCCAAGGATCTCCCCAACGTCGATCGAAACCGGTTTGCGGCTGATGCCTTTTACGATTCCTGGCTCCGGGCAACAACCCGCCGATGTCGTCAGACGGCGCGGCGCGACGCCGCAGGACTGAACAGATTTCCTCAATGATACTAGCTTGTTAGGCGAAAAGATGCTTGGACATCACATGACTTTGTTCGACTTTCGTGCGCCCCGGCTGTTCATCGACGCCGCGCTTTCGCCGGGCGCGACGGTCGCGCTCGAACGCGACCAGAGCAACTATCTCGGCAATGTGCTGCGGCTCGCCGCGGGCGACACCGTGCTGGTGTTCAACGGTCGCGACGGCGAATGGCGCGCCGCGGTCGCGGGGCGCAAGCGGCTGGACAGCCTTACCATCCGCGAGGCGACCCGGCCGCAAGATCGTTTGCCTGATCTTGCCTACGTTTTTGCGCCGCTCAAGCATGCCCGGTTGGACTATATGGTGCAGAAGGCGGTCGAGATGGGTGCCTCGCGGCTGCAACCGGTTCTGACCCGCTTGACCCAGGTCGCGCGGGTCAACAGCGAGCGGATGCGCGCCAATGTCATTGAAGCCGCGGAACAGTGCGGCATCCTGAGCCTTGCCGATGTCGCCGAACCAATGCCGCTTGAACGGTTCCTCAACCTACGTGAACCGCGCCGCCTGCTGATCTTCTGCGATGAGGCGGTCCAGGTGGCAAATCCGCATCAGGCGCTCTCCGAGGCTCGGCCCGATTCGCACGGAATCGACGTCCTGGTCGGTCCCGAAGGCGGCTTTGCCGAGGAGGAGCGCGCCCTGCTGCTGCGTCAGCCGCAAATCTTGCGGCTTTCGCTGGGGCCGCGGATCCTGCGGGCCGACACCGCGGCGGTCGCCGCGCTCGCGCTGGTTCAGACCGCGCTTGGTGACTGGGGCCAAAACCCAAAAAGCGCCTGATGTCGTGCTTCACGCTCCTGTCGAGCCAGATCACCCAATTCGTTAATGACCTTACGCTTGGGGGCTTTCACCGGGGAACCTTCGTTAACGGACTTGCATTAAGGGCGCTGGGCGGAACCGCAGCATTAAGCGCCCTTGCCAATCCCTGTCGAAACCCCGTCAAAGCCGTGCTAAGGCCTCCGCCACGTTGGGCCTGGAACCGGCTTTTGGATATTTGGACGACCTGATGACCGCAACCTCCGCTCCTGACTGTGGCGCCATGAGCGGATCCGCCCAATGGGTGGACGCGCTGCTGCTCTCGTTCGCGCAGGCCGGCTACGTCCGGTCCGAACCCGCGATCCTGCAGCCCGCCGAGCCGTTCCTCGACCTGTCCGGCGAGGATATTCGCAAGAGCCTCTATTTGACGACCGACGCGGGCGGCGAGGAGCTGTGCCTGCGTCCCGACCTCACCATTCCCGTGGCGCGCGACTATCTCGCCTCCGGCCAAGCCGGCAAGCCAGTGGGCTACAGCTACCTCGGGCCGGTGTTCCGTTATCGCGGCGGACAGCCGAGCGAGTTCCTGCAGGCCGGCATCGAATCCTTCGCCCGCCAGGACCGCGCCGCGGCCGACGCCGAGATGCTCGCGCTGGCGCTCGAGGCGGTCGCGGCCTTCGGCGTCAGCGATGTGGAGGTTCGCACCGGCGACGTCGCGCTGTTCAACGTGCTGATCGAGGCGCTCGATCTTTATCCGGTGTGGCGGCGCCGGCTGATCAAGGATTTCAACCGCAAGGTCAGCCTGGAGCAGGATCTCGAGCGGTTGACGATCGCCTCGCGCGCGACCCGCAACGAATATGAGGGCGTGCTGGCGGCACTCGCGGGCTCCGACCGCAAGGCGGCGCTGGCGCTGGTGACGGACCTGATGTCGATTGCCGGGACCACCAATGTCGGGGGACGGACGGTCGCCGAGATCGCCGATCGCTTCCTCGAACAGTCGACGCTCAAGGGCGGCGCGCTACCGCGCGACGCGCTCAACCTGATCAACCGCTTCCTCGCCATATCGGGGGAGCCCGATGACGCGATCGCCCAATTGCGCGCACTCGCGGCGGACGCAAAACTCGACATCGGCGGCGCGATCGATCAGCTGGAGAGCCGAATCGGCTTCATGGCCGCGCGCGGCATCGACATCCACAAGACGCGCTTTTCGACCTCGTTCGGGCGCGGGGTCGATTACTATACGGGCTTCGAATTCGAGCTTCACCAGAAGGGCAACGGCGTCGAACCGCTGGTGGCCGGTGGGCGCTACGACGGGTTGATGACGAGGCTCGGTGCGGCAACGCCGATCGCCGCGGTCGGTTTCTCGGTTTGGGTCGAGGCGCTCACCAGGATCGGCCTGCCCCCGGAGGCGCGATCGGGCGGGAGTTCGTCATGAGCGCACCGTTCGTTCTCGCCGTTCCCTCCAAGGGTCGCTTGCAGGAAAATGCCGAGGCCTTTTTCACCCGCGCCGGACTTGCGCTGGCAAAGCCGCGCGGCGCCCGCGACTATCGCGGCACCATCTCGGGCCTCGACAATGTCGAGATCGCCTATCTCTCGGCGAGCGAGATCGCCTCGCAACTGGCGCGCGGCACGATCCATCTCGGCGTCACCGGCGAGGATCTGGTGCGCGAGACCATTACCGAGGCCGACAAGCGGGTCCTGCTGATCGACAATCTCGGCTTCGGCGGCGCCAACGTCGTGGTGGCGGTTCCGCAAGCCTGGATCGATGTCCGCACCATGGCCGATCTCGACGACGTCACCACCGGATTCCGCGCCCAGCACAATCGGCGGATGCGGGTGGCCACCAAATACATCAACCTGACCCGCGCCTTCTTCGCCGCCCATGGCGTGGTCGACTACCGCATCGTCGAGAGCGCGGGCGCCACCGAAGGCGCGCCCGCCGTCGGCACCGCCGAACTGATCGTCGACATCACCACGACCGGCGCGACCCTCGCCGCCAACGGGCTCAAGGTGCTCGACGACGGCATCATCCTGCGCAGCCAGGCCAACCTCGTCGCCTCGCGCGACGCGGACTGGTCGACCGACGCACGCGAGACGGCGCGCGTGATCCTCGATCGCATCGCAGCCCGCGCCCGCGCCAGCAAGTATCGCGAGGTCCGCACCCGCTTTTCGGGCTGCAACGACGCCCTGCTCGCGGAAGCCCATAACCGCTTTGGCGTGGTCTCGCCATTCGGCGGGCCGACCTCGTCGGGGATGCTGACGCTGCACTGCCCGCCGGCGCAGCTCTACGCGCTCGGCAGCTTCCTGCGCACGCATGGCGCCGACACGGTGTCGGTGGCATCGCTCGACTATGTGCTCGACCGCAAAAACCCGCTGTTCGCCAAGCTCGAGGCGTTCCTGCGTTGAACCCTCGGATCTGCTAAGGGACGACAGGGCGCGCCCGACGCGATCGGTCTGGTTGAGGACCGAATGCGTGCGGGATTGGGAACAAGGCGCGCACCGTCCCGACAAGGCCGCGCAAGTCCTGCTGACGGTCATCGCAAGAGACCCCGACGCCGTGGCACGCGCGCTCGAAGGCTAGCTTCAAAGCGCCGGTTAAGTGGCGAAGCTGTTACGGCCTTCAGCGCCCGGCTCCGTGGCGAGGCGATATCGCCGTTCGCATCGTCTTGCGGCACTGCAACCGGGAAGAAAGACCGCCGCCCCAATGGCGACACCGTTCCACGATTGCCATATGTTGTTCCGGGAAATGCTGTCCGAGCGAAGACTGGGAACCTGATCGATGATGCTGGGAACGGACGTGTCCAACCTCTCCACCACCGCGGCGACCGCCGCGGCGCAGGGGCTGTCGATCGTCGTCCCGGTCTACAACGAGGCCGCCGGACTTTCGCGGCTGCACCAGCGGCTGAACGATCTGGCCACCACGTTGCGGCAGCGCTATGGGCTTGCCTGCGAAGTGGTCTATGTCGACGACGGCAGCAGCGACGAGACGCTTGGCATCGCGCGAGGCCTCGGCGCCGAGGCGCTCGACATCCAAGTGGTTTCGCTGTCGCGCAATTTCGGCAAGGAAGCGGCCCTGATGGCGGGTCTCGACCATGCGCGACGCGGCGCCGTCCTGTTCATGGACGGCGACGGTCAGCATCCGCCGACCCTGGTCGAACAGCTCGTACACCACTGGATCGATGGCGGCCATGACGTGGTCTATACGGCGAAAGCGCATCGCGACAATGAATCATTGCCGCGGCGGCTTGCGGTGCGCGGCTTCTACGCGCTGATCAATTGGGGGGCGCAGCAGAAGATCCCGGAGGATGCCGGCGACTTCCGGCTGCTGTCGCCGCGCGCGGTCGCGGCCCTGCGACAGCTTCCGGAGCGCAACCGCTTCTTCAAGGGGCTGGCGAGCTGGATCGGCTTCCGCCAGATCCGCGTCGACTATGAGCCGGAGCCGCGCGCCCACGGCGTCACCACCTTCAGCGTGATGCGACTGCTCGGGCTTTCGATCGAGGGCCTGACCTCGTTCTCGGTGGCGCCGCTGCGTTTCGCCAGCCTGCTCGGGGTCTTGCTCGCATCCGCCGCCTTCCTGTTCGGCCTGTCGATCCTCTGGGAAACCTGGACCACCGGCAAATCGGTGCCCGGCTATCCATCGCTGATGGTCGGCCTGATGACGATCGGCGGCGTGCAGCTCATCATGATCGGTATCGTCGGGGAATATATCGGCAAGATTCTCTCCGAGCTGAAGGCGCGCCCGACCTATTTCGTGGCCGAACACAGCGAGAAGCGTTCCGAGGCCGAGAACGCCGCGAGCGCGCCCTCCAGGACCGCGGCCGAATGAGCGACCTTGCGCCGCGGCGCATCTGGCTGTGCGCCGACGACTACGGCATCAGTCCAGGCGTCAATCGTGCCATTCGCGACCTGATCGAAAAAGGCCGTCTCAACGCCACGTCGGTCATGGTGGTTGGAGCCGCGATCGGCCGCGATGAGGTCGCAGCGCTCCGCGCTGTGGTCGCGGGCAGCGCGCGCTGCGAGATCGGACTTCACGTCACCCTGACGGCGCCGTTTTCCCCGCTCACCATGCACTTCCGCCCGCTCGACGGCGGCATGTTCTTGGCCTTTCCGAAGCTCTTGCGCGCAGGCCTGATGCGACGGCTCGATCCCGAGATCATCCGCGCTGAACTGATGATCCAGCTCGCGACGTTCGCCGACATGTTCGGCGGCGTCCCGGATTTCGTCGACGGGCACCAGCATGTGCAGCTCTATCCGCAGGTGCGCGACGCGTTCCTGTCTGCGGTCAAGCAAGCCGCTGCCAAAGCCTGGGTTCGCCAGGGCGGCCGCAATGCATCGCTTGCGCGGCGGCTGGGCGCGCCGAAAGCCCTGCTGCTCGACGTCCTGAGCGCGCAATTCCGCAAGCGCGCCGCGCGCGCCGGACTTGCCTTCAATCCCGGGTTTGCCGGCGCCTATGATTTTTCGAAGCCGCAGGATTTCGGCGCGCTGATGCGCGGATTTCTCGAAGGGTTGCCGGAGGGCGGCCTGATCATGTGCCATCCGGGGTTCGTCGACGAGGTCCTCCGCGAGCTCGATCCCCTCACCGAGCAGCGCGAACATGAACACGCTTATCTGGGCGGGGAGCAGTTTCCGGAACTGCTCGCCGCGAACGGCGTTACGCTGGGCTGACAATCCCATCTGCAAGTGGGTGGACCTCTTGTCGCATACGTAAATTTAATCCGCGCGCCGACTAGCCGCGACACAAAGCCCCCATACATTCGGCCCGCGCTTCGCGAACGAGCGGGGCGGCAGGAGGACCACCATGACACCGCAAGAGCGACAGTTGGTTGACGACCTTTTCGATCGGCTTGCCAAATTGGAAACTGCCGCGCGTGATCCGGAGGCTGCCGCGGCGATGACCGAGGGCTTGCGACGCGCGCCCAATGCCGTGTACGCGCTGGTGCAGACCGTGCTGCTTCAGGACGAAGCGCTCAAGCGCGCCAACGCCCGCATCCAGGAATTGGAGCAGGCCCACGCGCCGCAACAGAGCCAGTCCGGCGGGTTCCTCGATTCGATGCGCGACACGATCTTCGGACAAGGCGGCCAGCGCGGCTCGGTGCCGAACGTCCCGCCGCCGGCGAGCCGACCGGTCTGGAACTCTGGCCAGGTGATGCAACAGACCGGTTATCCCGGGCAGTATGATCAGGGGTCTTACAACCAAGGACCCTACGGTCAGGGGTCTTATGGCCAGGGACCCTATGGCCAGCCCTCGGGCGCCTCCCCGTTCGGCGGCGGAGGCGGTTCGTTTCTCGGCACGGCGGCGGCCGCCGCCGCAGGCATGGTCGGTGGATCGCTGCTGCTCAACGGCATTCGCTCGATGATGGGCGGACAACATCAGAGCTTCGCAGGCGCCGGCGCGCTCGGCGACCGCGCCGCAAGCCCGTGGAGCGACCAATCCGACAGCTCGCTTGCGCGTGATGCCGGCATCGACCACATCGGCCAAGGCGGCGGCCGCAGCGACGACAATTCGAGCGTCGGCCTGTTCGACCAGGCGTCGGACCAGGATCAGGATGATCAGCAGGATCAGGATGATCAGGACGACAGGGATGCCGACGATTTCGGCGGCGATGGGGGCAGCGACGCCGCGTGATACCGAGACAAGAATGGCCGCCCACCGGGCGGCCATTTCGTATCAGAGGACGATGACGCGCGTCCCGACGTTGACGCGGCCATAGAGATCGATCACGTCCTGGTTGCGCATGCGGATGCAGCCCGACGACACGTTGGTGCCGATGGTCCAGGGCTCGTTCGACCCATGGATGCGATAGAGCGACGACCCCAGATACATGGCGCGGGCCCCGAGCGGATTTTCCGGACCGCCTTCCATGTGGCGCGGCAGGTCAGGACGGCGCGCCAGCATTTCCGAAGGCGGCGTCCAGTCCGGCCATTCCTTTTTCGCGGTGATCGTCTTGACACCGGACCAGGTGAAGCCGGGACGACCGACACCGATGCCGTAGCGCAACGCCTTGCCACCTCCCTGCACCAGGAACAGGAACTTGTTCGGCGTGTCGACGACGACGGTGCCCACGCTTTCACCGCCTTGATAATCGACAAGTTGCTTTTCGAACCTTGGATCGAACGGGTGCTGCGCGGGATCCACCGCTTCATACTGCTGCTGCGGCTCCGTCTGCGGCAGCAACGGCTGCCGCGGGTCGTATGATGGCTGCTGCTGATAGACCGGCGCCTGCTGATAGCGTTGGCCCTGCGGGCCGCCGCCGAACAGGAACTCGATGAAGCCGCCGCCCATGTTGGAACGCTCAGTGGAGGCGGTGCGCACCGGCGCTGCCGGTTGCGCGGCCTGGCTGGCGTAAATCACGGTGGGCTCGGAGAGCTCCACGGCATCGATTGCGGCGGCACGATCGACTGCCGCACCCAGGGATGACGCGCCGACAAGCAGCGCAAGAGAGACCTTCTTGAACATCGACGTACTCTGTACTGTTTCGTCTTCGATCCACTCGCGCGAGGTGCCGAAGGCGGCTTCGCACGTGGTCAATAAAGAGCAAAAGCTCATCGGTTTGGTAAACGAAACCGGCGTTTCGATTCACCACATCGTCAATCGCTGCGTAATTGTTCGGTAGCGTTTATTTTCGATGAACGCGCGAGACCCATGGTTAATCGGCCGTATCTCGCGGCTCGCGATATCGCTTGCGCAGCCGGTTCCGGCGTGAACCCCGTGTTAAACGACATCTGCTTAAAACTTGAAGGGAGCAAAGGTCAGGGACAATTTCATGCCGATTCATCGCAAGCGTTTCAAGATCGAAGAAGCCATCGTCGGCATTACGCCGCTTCCGGAAGAATTCGGCCGTGGCGACGCCGCCCCGATCCACCGCGAGATCATGGATGAGCTTCGCGCCATCCGCGCCCAGATGGCGCATGGGCGCAACGGTGGCGCGGCGAGTGCGACGACGAATGTCATCGAGGATACCGCGGCGCGCGAGATGGCCGAAACCCGCGCGCTGTTGGACACCTATCGCGCCCAGATCGAACTGTGCGAGAAACTCAAGGTCGAGCTCGACCTCATTCACGACGCGATCGACCGCACCAAGCGCGAGATCGCGGTACTGCACGGCAAGAGCTTCGACGGCGCGGAGATGGCCAAGGTCAACGGCGAACTCGGCGCCGTCGTCGGCGGCACCGAAGAGGCGACGCAGCAGATTCTGGAAGCGGCGGAATCGATCGACCAGTCGGCGAGCGCGTTGTCCAAGGTGACTTCACCGGACCAGCAGAAGATCCTGAGCGAAGAGATCCAGGAACGCGTCATCTCGATCTTCGAGGCCTGCAATTTCCAGGACCTGACCGGCCAGCGCATCAGCAAGGTGATGAGCACGATGAAGTTCATCGAGCATCACATCAACGCGATGATGGACATCTGGGGCGGGGTCGACGCGATCAAGGCGCATGTGCCCAAACAGGTCGACACGCGGGAAGGCGATGCCAAACTCCTGAACGGTCCGAAGCTGGACGGCGATGTCGGCCACGCCTCGCAGGACGATATCGACGCTCTGTTCGATTGAGGTCTTGGTCGCCGGGCGGTCGACCCGGCGAGATCATTATCTGGATGGCAGAACGCCGGCGCGACGCCGGCGTTGTTGTTTGCGAGGAATCAACTTGAGGCTGTCATTCCGGGGCGCGCTTTAGCGCGAACCCGGAATCTCGAGATTCTCCGATGTGCAATCGCAGATCGTAGTTCGATGCTTCGCATCGCCCCGGAATGACTGTTGGAAAATGGATTTCAGTAGCCTACGCCCGCGCGCCGCAACGGACATAGACCATGTTGCCATAGCGGGTGGCGGCATCCTGGTCCACGAAGCGCGTGACCAGCACGCGGCCATCGAACGAAACGACCTCGCGATCCTGCTCGCCTCCGGCGGGACCGGCCGGACCAATAAAGTTCTTGCCGCCTTGACTACCCTTCAAACGCAGCTCCTGGGGCGTCGCCTGGTCGGCCAAATGCATGACCACGCCGCCCGAGGTCCCGGCGCCGATCACATAGGGCTGCTTGCACTGCGCCCTGGCCTGGACTTCGGTGCGCGGGCGGTCGGCCGGGTTCTGGTAGGAGGCAAGCCCCCATTTGCCGACGATCTCGTCCGGGCGGATCGTGGCGGGCAGGTCGGGAGCCATGCCGGGTTCGGGCGCGCTCGATGAGGACGACGACAGGGAGGGCAGGCTCAAGCTGCCGCCGCAGGCCGCCAGACCTATCGTCAGCGCCGAGGCGAACCCCAGCCTGGCAACCGCCCTCGCCCACCGTGAACAGACCATGGTATTCCCCTGAACAAGATCGTGGCCGCACCCGTCGCGCAGCCAAGCGCAAAACCGCTGTCGGAGCAATGACGTCGGGTAAACTACGTCACACCGCCGATTTGGTTTCCTGGCCAGCATCCTATAACGACCTCAAGAAGGGCTTAACCACCTTTGCTTGACAGGATCGACGTCAAGCCATATTTCCGGGCACGCGATTAGCACTCCGAAGGCGCGATTGCTAAAGGTGCGGACCATATTGGCGCCCTCTTGGGACGTCGATTTCGGCCGCATTCCGATCCGCTTTCGACAGCAAACCGATCTGAAGAGCGAGCCTGCAAAAGGAAACGTCATGGCTAAATCCAAATTTCGTCCGCTGCATGACCGGGTCGTCGTCAAGCGCATCGACGCCGAGGCAAAATCCAAGGGCGGCATCATTATTCCCGATACCGCCAAAGAGAAACCCTCGCAGGGCGAGGTGACTGCGGTTGGCCCCGGCGGCCTCGACGAATCCGGCAAGCTCATTCCGATCGACATCAAGGTCGGCGACCGCGTGCTGTTCGGCAAATGGTCGGGAACCGAAGTCAAGCTCGACGGCGATGAACTCCTGATCATGAAGGAGAGCGACATCATGGGCGTGCTGAGCTGAGGCATCAGGTCCTTACCCCGAGCAGGCAGCGAAGCTGCCGTCTCGAAGGGCGAAGACGGGCAACTTCGATATTCATCGTTCACAAGCTCATCCTTCGAGACGCCGGCAAGCGCCCGCTCTCCAGGATGAGGAAAACCCCTTCAGGAGTGAATTCAAAATGGCAGCCAAGGACGTCAAATTTTCCGGAGATGCGCGCGACCGGATGTTGCGCGGGGTCGACATTCTCGCCAATGCGGTCAAGGTCACGCTCGGCCCCAAGGGCCGCAACGTCGTCATTGAAAAGAGCTTTGGCGCCCCCCGAATCACCAAGGACGGCGTGACCGTCGCCAAGGAGATCGAACTCGAAGACAAGTTCGAGAACATGGGCGCGCAGATGCTGCGCGAAGTCGCCTCCAAGACCAACGACACCGCCGGCGACGGCACCACCACCGCGACCGTGCTGGCGCAGGCCATCGTGCGCGAAGGCGGCAAATCGGTGGCCGCCGGCATGAACCCGATGGATCTCAAGCGTGGCATCGACATCGCGGTGGCCGCCGTGGTCAAGGACCTCGAGAAGCGCGCCAAGCCCGTTGCCTCCTCCTCCGAAGTCGCCCAGATCGGCACCATTTCGGCCAATGGCGATGCGGCGATCGGCAAGATGATCGCGCAGGCGATGCAAAAGGTCGGCAACGAAGGCGTCATCACGGTCGAGGAAAACAAGTCGCTGGAGACCGAGGTCGACATCGTCGAGGGCATGAAGTTCGATCGCGGCTATCTCTCGCCCTATTTCGTCACCAATGCCGAGAAGATGACCGCCGAGCTCGAGGACGTTTACGTCCTTCTGCACGAGAAGAAGCTGTCCGGCCTGCAGGCCATGCTGCCGGTGCTGGAAGCCGTGGTGCAGTCGGGCCGGCCGCTCCTGATCATTGCCGAAGACGTCGAAGGCGAGGCGCTCGCGACGCTGGTCGTCAACCGCCTGCGCGGCGGCCTGAAGGTCGCCGCCGTCAAGGCGCCCGGCTTCGGCGACCGCCGCAAGGCCATGCTGGAAGACATCGCGATCCTGACCGGCGGCCAGCTGATCTCGGATGAACTCGGCATGAAGCTGGAAAGCGTCACCGTCAACATGCTCGGCCGCGCCCGCAAGGTCGTGATCGACAAGGAAAACACCACCGTCGTCAACGG
>WNGQ01015915.1_pt1 | contig 11376 bp, 8 predicted proteins | sample 5407661 | NCBI WGS metagenome assembly WNGQ01 (sample SAMN13153382, study PRJNA577476) | soil metagenome | isolation source: 60 cm soil or saprolite under Garry oak tree replicate 2 | place: USA:California | collected 2016-06-15
CGGGCTGCTCGAACCGATCGCGACCACCACGGTGCTGTCACCGGACCTGCTCCAGCGGCCCGGGGCCGCGGGTCCCGGCGGCTCGCCCGCTCCGGTGCACGCGCCAGCCGCGTGGCTGGTGCCGGCGACCAGGGCATCGGCCGACGGCCGGCGGCCCTGCCTGCGTGGACGGGCGGCCAGCGCGCGAGCGGATACGACGGCCAGGACGTCCAGGACCAGCGGCCGTACCGGCGGGTCGCCGACGGGCTGGCCATCACGCCGCGGGTCAGCGTCGTGGTTCCGGTCAAGAACGAGGCGGCCAACCTGCCCTCGGTCTTCGCCACCATCCCGTCCTGGGTGGACGAGGTCGTCCTGGTGGACGGCCGGTCGACCGACGGCACGATCGAGGTGGCCAGGCGGCTCAGGCCCGATGTGAAGGTTGTACTCCAGGGCGGGGTCGGCAAGGGCGACGCCCTAGTGGCCGGGTTCACGGCGTCGGCCGGCGACATCATCGTCGCGATCGACGGTGACGGCTCGACCGACGGCGCGGAGATCGTCCGGTTTGTCAGCGCGCTGATCGCCGGCGCGGACTTCGCCAAGGGATCGCGGTTCAGCAGCGCCGGCGCCAGCGACGACATCACCGGGATCCGCAGGCTCGGCAACAAGATCCTGAACCTCATGGTTAACCGGCTGTTCCACACGACCTTCAGCGACCTGTGCTACGGATACAACGCCTTCTGGTCGCGCCATCTCGGCGAGCTTGCGCTGGACAGCCCGGGGTTCGAGGTGGAGACGCTGATGAGCATCCGGGCCGCCGAGGCGGGCCTGCGGATCTACGAGGTGCCCAGCCACGAGCGGCTGCGGCGGCACGGTGTCAGCAACCTCAGCGCGATCAAGGACGGCTGGCGGATCCTGCGGCTCATCGTCAGCGAGAAGCGAGCGGCCAGGCGCAGCCGAGCGCGCAGGCTGCGGCCGTTCATGGCCCCCGGATACCTGGCGCAGGACGCCCCGGGCGTCGCGCTGCCGCTCCAGCCGGCCGCCGCGCTGAACGGGCACGGCGGCGGGCACGGCGGCGCGCACGGGCTGGCGGGTGTCGCACACCCCGGACCGGGGCAGGTGCAGGAGTGACTAGAGTTGACTACGATGACATAGGGACCGGGGTGACGAGCAGGACGAGCGCGGCGGCGACCGGAGCCGGGCAGGTCATGGGGGAGCCCGGCGAGATCTCCGTGGTTATCTGCGTCTTCACCGACCAGCGCTGGGACGACATCCTCGCCGCGGTCCGCTCCGTGGAGCGGCAGAGCAGGCCGGCCGGCGAGGTCATCGTCGTGGTCGACCACAACCCGGCGCTGCGGCGCCGGCTGGAGGACGAGCTTGGCCGGCAAGATCGGACCGGGCCGCGCCGGACGCCGGCGCGCGTCCTGGCCAACCGAGAGCGGCCCGGCCTGTCCGGCGGGAAGAACACCGGCGTGGCGGCCACGACCGGCGACCTCGTCGCGTTCCTCGACGACGACGCGGTCGCCGCGCCCGACTGGCTCAAGTTCCTCGCCGAGTCCTACGTCGGCGACGATGTCGCCGGGGTCGGCGGCCTGACCCTGCCGAGCTGGGACACCGAGCGCCCGGCCTGGTTCCCGGCCGAGTTCGACTGGGTGGTCGGCTGCAACTATCGCGGCATGCCGCGCTCGCGCCAGCCGGTGCGCAACCTGCTGGGCGGGAACGCCTCGTTCCGCAGGTCCGTGTTCGCCATGGCGGGCGGGTTCACCAGCGACATCGGCAGATCCAGCGCCAAACTGCCGCTCGGCGGCGAAGAGACCGAGTTCTGCATCAGGCTCGGCCGGTGCCGCCCGGACGCCATGCTGCTGATCGACCACCGGGCCGTGATCTGGCACCGGGTCCCGGCCCGCCGCGCGACCTTCTCCTACTTCCTGACCAGGTGCTACGCCGAGGGCAGGTCGAAGGCCGCGGTGAGCCGCCAGGTCGGCTCGGCGGACGGGCTGGCGGCCGAACGGCGGCACGCCTTCGCGACGCTGCCGGCCGCGGCCGCGCGCGACCTCGCGGGACCGCTCCGCGGCGACCTGGCCGGACCCTCCCGGGCCGGCGCCATCGTGGCCGGCCTGCTGACCGCGGCGGCCGGCTACGCGGCCGGCCGGTACCCGGTAAGGCGTCATGGCTCGCCTCGCTGACGGCGCGCATGCGCCGCCCGCGCGCCGGCGCGTGCCGGTCCTGGTGTACCACGAGATCACGACCACTCCCAGCCTGCCCGGGCACCTGGCGGTGACGCCCGAGGACTTCGCCAGCCAGCTTGGCTGCCTGCGCGAGTCGAGCCGCACGACCATCCGCGCCGCCGACCTGGCGCGCGCGATGGCCGATCCCGGCCTCGACCTGCCCGCCAGGGCCGTCGTGCTGACGTTCGACGACGGGTTCGCCGACTTCGGCCACACCGCGCTGCCGCTGCTGCGGCGGTTCGGCTTCACCGCGACGCTGTACGTGACGACCGGGTGGGTGACCGGCGGCCGGCCGGACGGCGGACGGCCGGACGGGGGACGGCCGCACGGGGGACGGCCGCACGGCACGATGAGCTGGAGCCAGGTCGAGGCCGCTTCGCAGGCCGGCGTGGAGATCGGCGCGCACAGCGTCACCCACCCCGAGCTCGACCAGCTTCCGGCCGCCGGGCTCCGCCGCGAGCTGCGGGACGGCAAGAGCCTGCTTGAGGACCGGCTCGGCGCGGAGGTGACCGGCCTGTCGTATCCGTTCGGCTACTCCAATCGGGCCGTCCGCGAGGCGGCAGCCGCGGCCGGGTACCGCTACGCCTGCGCGGTCGCGAACCGGGTGGCCGCGCTGGACGACGACCGGCTCGCCATCCCGAGGCTCACGATGGCCCGGACAACCAGCCTGCCCGCGTTCGAGCGGGCCGTTCTCGGCGGCCGGCTGCCGGCCGAGTTCCTCGCCCGCCGCGCGCTGACGAAGGGATACTCGACCGTCAGGCGCGGCCGTTCGGCGCTGAACCGGTTCCGGCCGTGAATCTGCCGAGAATGCTCGCGGCCCGGCGGTCGGGCGACCACGCGCCGCTCATGCGCAACGCCTACGCCCTGATGGCCAACACAGCGGTCACCGGCATGCTCGGGCTCGCCTACTGGATGCTCGCCGCGCGGCACTACACGGCCGCCGACGTCGGCCGGGCGTCGGCCGGCTACTCGGCGATGAACCTGTTCGGCGGTTTCGTCGCGCTCAGCCTGATCGGCGCGATGACGAGGTTCATCCCGCAGGCCGGATCGACGACCGGCCGGCTGATCAAGCTCGGCTACGCCGCCAGCGCGCTCGTCGCCGTCGCGGGCGCGGCGATCTTCCTGCCGTTCGCCGGACGGCCGGGCACCTCGTACTCGGAGCTGAACGGCCTGGGCCCCGGCCTGATCTTCGTCGCGTGCGTGGCGATCTGGGCGATCTTCACGCTCCAGGACGGCGTGCTGACCGGCATGCGCGCGTCGCACTGGGTGACCGTCGAGAACGGGCTGTTCGGCGTGGCCAAGATCGCCATGCTGCTGCCGCTGGCCGCCGTCATCCCGCGCACCGGGCTCTACGTCTCCTGGATGGTGCCCACCGCGCTGGCGCTGCCGCTGGTCAACTGGCTGATCTTCCGCCGGCTGCTGCCTCGCGCGGGCAAGGCCCCCGGCGACCTGCCGCAGCCGACCAAGCGCCAGGTCGGCAGGTTCCTCGCCGGTGACGTGACCGGCGCGCTGATGCTGCTGGCGACCATCAGCCTCGTCCCTGTTCTCGTCGCGTTGTCCGTGGCCCCCGGCCTGAACGCCTACTTCTACATGGCCTGGGCGATCGGCAACACGGTCGGCCTGCTCACGGTGAACATGGCGCAGTCGCTGACCGTCGAGGGCGCCTTCGACCCGGTCAAGCTGGCCAGGCACACCACGGCGGCGCTGCGGCGGATGCTGCTGATCCTGGTTCCCGTCGCGACGGTCACGGCCGTGGCGGCGCCGTGGGTGCTCGGGCTGTTCGGGCCCGGGTACGCCAGCCACGGAGCGCCCGTGCTGGTGTTTCTGGCCGTGGCGACGCTGCCGCGGGCGCTGGTCGAGATACACCTTGGCGTCCTGCGGGCTCAGTGCAGGACCTCACGCGTCGCGCTGGTGCAGGGGGTGCGAGCGGTGCTGACGCTCGGCCTGGCCCTGGCGCTGACGAAGGTCATGGGCATCACCGGAGCCGGAGTCGCGGTCCTGGCCGGTCAGCTACTGGTGGCGATCGCCGTGGCCCCCGCCGTGCTCCGGATGATCATCGTCGGCCGGCGGCGCCCGGCCTCGGCCGTTCCGATGTCGGTGTCGGCGCGGGGCGCGGCGCGGTGACCAGGCTGCCACGCGGCCGGGTTGCCCTCGGCGCCATCGGCCTCGCGGCCGCGGCCGGGCTGGCGATGTTCCTGGCGCCCTTGCCGGGGGTCAAGGCCGGCGCCATGAACGGCCTGGGCCTGATCTCGGTGCTGCCCGTGCTCAGCCTGGCCGGCCTGGCCCTGCTGATCGCCGCGTTCACGGCGATGCTGGCGCTGCGCCGCCCGGTGCCGCTGATGCTCGGCGTCATGCTGGTGGCCATCGTCGTCTGCCTGGACGGCGTGACCGCGGTCGCCGAGCCGCTGCCGCGGTTCCCGACCACGTACCAGATCTACGGCTTCGTGAACTACGTCAGCCACGCGGGCCACGCCGCGCCCGGCGTGTCGGTTCGCCGCGCTGCTGTTCTGCGTCGGCAACTGGGTCGGCCAGGACTACTTCTCACCGCAGTCCTTCAACTTCCTCCTCTACCTGACGTTCGCCGCCGCGCTGCTGACCTGGTTCGGCCCCCGGCGCGCCCGGGCTGCCACCCCGGGCCCGGGCCTGTCGCCCGCGGTGGCCGCTCGCCCGGGCGTGTCCCCGGTGGCAGCGGCCGGCGCCGCCCAGGCCGGTTCTGCCCGGCCGCCGCGACGGGTTCCCGGTGAGCTGCCCGCCGGGCGGGTGACCGCCGCCCAGCGCGGCATCCTGCTGGTCCTGGTCGTCGGCATCTTCGCGGCATCGACCGTCAGCCATCAGCTCACCCCGCTGTTCATGGTCATCATCTGCGCCGGCCTCGTCCTGGTCGGCCGGTGCACGCCGCGCGGCCTGCCGATCCTGTTCGGTGCGATCCTGATCGGCTGGGTCAGCTACGAGACGGTCGGCTACTGGTCCGGGCACCTCCCGCAGCTCCTCAGCGAGATCGGCAGGCTCGGGGGCACGTTCTCGGCCAGCGTCGGCAACCGCCTGGTCGGCACGCCCATGCACAAGATCGCGGTCGACAGCCGGGCCGCGTTCGCCGCGCTGATGGTGATCCTGGCGGTCGCGGGCGCCGTCCGGCGGCGGCTTCGGCGCATCAGCGACCGCGCGCTGCTCGTCCTGCTGGTCGCCCCGCTGGCCATCGCGGCCTTCCAGAACTACGGCGGCGAGGTCTCGCTGCGCATCTACCTGTTCATGCTGCCCGCGCTCGCGGTGCTCGCGGCAAATCTGTTCTTCCCCCCGGCCAGGCCCGCCCAGGCCGTCCAGGCCGAGCCGGCGGAGCCGCAGCCCGCCGAGCAGGCGCCTGCCGGGCCGGTGCCTGCCGGACCCGAGCCGGCCGGGCCGGCGCCCGCGGGAGTCTGGCGATCCGTGCGGTCCGCCGCCGTGCTCGCGCTCGCCGGCGTGCTGGCGGCCGGTCTGGGCGAGCTCTTCCTGCTCTCGCGCTACGGCAACGAGGCCTTCGAGCGGACCCCGCCCGGCGAGCTGGCGGCGGTGAACTACATCTACCGTCACCGCGGCGTCGCGGTGCTCTGGCTCAGCCGGCCGGCCGGGCTCGGCACGACGCCGCAGATGCCCTGGCAGTACCACCGGATCGCGAGCGTGAACTTCGCCTCGGTGCGCGCGCCGGTCGACCCGGCGGACATCGCCAGCATCGTCGGGTACCTCAAGCGCCAGGGCGCGGGTGCATACCTCGTCACCGTGACCACCGAGGCCACCTTCATCAGGCAGAGCGCGAGCTATCCGGCCGACTGGGAGCGGAACTTCAGGGAAGCCCTGTCCGGCGCGCCCGGCCTTCAGCTCATGCTGTCCAACCGCGACGCCGCCGTGTACCGTGCACGGCTGCCGGCCTCGGCTCCGCGGGCGCGACCGCCGGTCAACAGCGGCACCGGTCCCTCGGTCCGGACGATCTGGTCGCCCGTCGGGCTGGTCGCGCTCTTCGTATCCCTGCTGCTGCTGACGGCGCGGGAGCTGGTCAGGGAGTGCCTGCCTGCCAGGCGCTGGCTGATGCGCCCGCTCGCGCTGGCCTCGGTCCCCGCGGTCGTGCTGCTGCTCGCGGCGGTGATCGAGCGGTTCAGGATCCTGGCGTTACCGGTTCCCGGCCCGCGCACGGCAGTCCGCAGTTGTAAAGGAGTTCCCGATGAATACCGAAGTCGCACAGGTCAGGACCGGTTCCCGGGCGGTTCGCCCGAACGGGCTGGACCTGGACATCGACACCAGCATCCCCGCCCTGATCCTGAAGGTCGGCCAGTATCCGCTGCATGTCGGCGGCCTCGGCGCGATCAGGACACTCGGGCGGCTCGGCGTGCCCGTGTACACGATCAGCGAGCCCGGACTCACCCCGGCCGTCGCGTCGCGCTACTGCGCCGGGCGGTTTGTCAGGCGGACGACCGTTCATGAGCTGGAAGACGTCCTGGTCGCAGACCTGCGCTCGGTGGGCACCCAGCTCGGCAGGCGGTCGGTCATCGTGCCGACCGACGACGAGGCAGCGGTACTCGCCGCCGAGCACGCCGCCGAACTGTCCGATCTCTTCCTGCTTCCCGCGGTCCCGGCCGGCCTGCCGCGCCGGCTCGCCAGCAAGCCAGGGCTGGCGGAGCTGTGCCGGCAGCACGACATCCCCTGCCCGGCGTCCGTGACGCCCGCCGGCCTCGACGAGCTCAAGGCGTTCGCCGCGACGGCGACGTTTCCCGTCGTGATCAAGAATGCCGAGCCGTGGGAGCGGCGCCGCCGGCCCGTGGTGCCGTACACCATGGTCGTGCGCAGCCGGGACGAACTGCTCGCGATCGTGAGCCGCTCGCCGTGGGGCTCGGGGCGCGGGTACCAGGACCGGTCGGCCGGCTTGATCCTGCAGGAGTTCATTCCCGACGAGTGCTCGCGGGACTGGGGGACCGACCTGTACTGCACCGCGGACGCGTCCAGCACACTGGTGCTGACCGGACTGAAGGTCAGGACCTGGCCGCCCGTCGCGGGCGCGACGTCTTGCGGGTACTCGGTGCTCAACCCCGAGGTCGCCGCTCTCGCCGAGCGGTTCTGCAAGGAGATCGGCTTCAGCGGCATCGCCGACCTCGACTGGCGGCTTGACCTGCGCGACGGCCAGTACAAGCTGGTGGACTTCAACCCGCGGCTGGGGAGCCGGTTCCGGCTGTCAGAGACCGAGTCCGGCGTGGACGTCGTCCGGGCCATGCACCTGGACCTGACCGGCCGGGAGGTACCGCGTGCGCCCCAGATCGAGGGCAAGCGGATCGTGCTCGAGCACGTCGACGTCCCGGCCAGGATTACCTACCGGCTGCTCGCCGGGCGAGCGGGACACCCGGGCCCGCATCGGCTGCCGGAGCCGGCGCCGGACCGCGCCGGCCAGGGCCCGGCGACGACCGAGTTCGCGTGGATGGCGGCCGACGACCCGCTGCCGTTCGTCGTCATGCTCGGCTACGCGGGCCGGGCCGCGCTGACCGAGGCCGGACGGCAGGCGCGGGCTCTCGCGCTCAGGCTGCGCACAGCCAGGCGCTGGACGGCGCGGCGCGGCGGCGGCGAGTGAGCGCGGGAGGAGTCGCCGTGCAGGTAGAAGTCGTTCGCCCGGCGGAACTGGGCGACTCGCAGATCGACGCCTGGCATGCCATGCAGGATCAGAGCGCGCCGCTGGCCAACCCATTCCTGTGCCCTGAGTTCGCTCAGGCCGTCGGCCGGTTCCGGGCCGACGCCAGGGTGGCCGTCATCTCCGACGGCGCCGAGCCGGTGGGGTTCTTCCCGTTCGAGCGGCACAGGCTGGGTGTCGGCAGGCCGATCGGCGCTGGCCTGACCGACTGCCAGGGGCTCGTGAGCGTGCCGGGCGCGCACTGCGACGCCGCCGAACTGCTCAGGGCCTGCGGGCTGTCGGTCTGGCACTTCGATCATCTCGTCAGCGCCGGGCAGCCCTTCGCCAGCTCGCGGTCGGCCATGGCCCGGTCGCCCGTGGTGGACCTCACCGACGGGTTCGCGGCCTACTCGCAGCGGTCGCGAGCCAGGTCACCGCGGTTCTGGCGGGACATGGGGCGGGAGTCGCGCAAGATCGAGCGCGAGGTCGGCCCGCTCAAGCTGGTCGTCGACTCCCGCGACAGCCGCGACCTGCACACGCTGATGGGCTGGAAGTCCGACCAGTACCGGCGGACCGGGCGACTAGACCGCTTCGCGAGTCCCTGGGTCGTCGGCATGGTCGAGCACCTGTTGCGTTATCGCCAAAAGGGCTTTCGCGGCATCCTGTCGGTCCTGTACGCCGACGGCGCGCCGGTCGCCGGATCCTTCGACCTGCGCTATGGCGATGTCCTGGCCGGCTGGTTCGCGGCCTACGACACCGGCTTCGCCAAGTACTCGCCGGGTCGCGTTCACCTCGTGCGGATGCTCGAGGAGGCGGCCGCGCTCGGCGTGCACTCGATCGACATGGGCAAGGGCGAGAAGTGGTACAAGGAGAAGCTGAAGAGCTACGACCTGGTCGTGGCCGAGGGCACCGCGACCAGCCGGTCGCCGCTCGCCGCCGTGCACCGGGCCAGGCTGGCGCCGCCGTCGTGGGCCGTGCGGCAGATCAGGGCGCACCGGGGGCTGTTCGCGATCGCCGACCGGGCGCTGAAGGGCTACGGCCGGCTCCATTCCCGGCTGCGGCCGATGCGCTAGCGACGCGGTCCGGGCGGACAGCCGGGCGCCGCCCGCGCCGCTTGCGGCGGTCGGCCTATTGTTGAGTCATGCGGGCATGGGTGGTCCACGAGCCGGGGCCGATGGCCGGCCGGCCGCTGAAGCTCGTCGACCGGCCGGTTCCCGAGCCGAGCCTCGGCGAACTGCTGGTCCGGGTGCTGTGCTGCGGCGTCTGCCGCACCGATCTGCACCTGGCCGAGGGTGACCTGCTGCCGCGCCGACCCGACGTGACGCCAGGCCACGAGGTCGTCGGCGAGGTCGTCCGGGCCGGCCCGGGCACCACGAGGTTCGCTGCCGGCGACCGGGTCGGGGTGGCCTGGCTGGCGGGGACCGACGGGTCGTGCCGGTACTGCCGGCGCGGCAGCGAGAACCTCTGCCCGCGGTCGGTCTACACCGGCTGGGACCGCGACGGCGGCTACGCCGAGTACCTGGTGGCCAGCGACGCCTACGTGCACCCGCTGCCGTCCGGGTTCAGCGATGCGGAGCTCGCCCCGCTGCTGTGCGCGGGGATCATCGGCTACCGGGCGTTCCGCCGGGCCGAACTGCCGCCCGGCGGCCGGCTCGGCATCTACGGGTTCGGCGGGTCGGCGCACCTGACCGCGCAGATAGCGATCGCGGGCGGTGCCGCCGTGCACGTCTTCACCAGGGCGCCCGCCGCTCGCGACCTCGCGCTCGAACTCGGCGCGGTCTCGGCGCAGGACTCGTTCGACCCCTCGCCCGAACCGCTCGACTCGGCGATCATCTTCGCGCCGGTCGGGGAGGTGGTCCCGCCCGCGCTGCGCAATCTCGACCGCGGCGGAACGGTGGCCATCGCCGGCATCTACCTCTCGGACATCCCATCGCTCAACTACGCCGACGAGTTGTTCAACGAGCGGACGCTGCGCAGCGTGACCGCCAACACGCGCGGCGACGCCGAGGAGTTCCTGCGCCTCGCCGAGCGGCTGCGGCTGCGGGTCTCGGTGACGCCGTACCCGCTGGACGCCGCCGACCAGGCGCTGTCGGACCTGGCCGCCGACCGGATCACCGGTGCCGCCGTCCTCACGGTGGCTTAGGGGCGGCGGGCTCACCGAGGGCGGCGGGCTCACCGAGGGCGGCGAGCTCGCTGAGGGCGGCGAGCTCGCTGAGGGCGGCGAGCTCGCTGAGGGCGAGCGGGAAGACCTCGGCCGGCGGGGTGACCAGCCCGGCGCCGACTTGCCCGGTTCCCGCGACTTTGCCCGCCATGCCGGTGTTGATCTGCGGCAGGATCCGTGTCCGCGCGACGAGCGCCACGTCGATGCCGGCCGGCGTGCCGCGGAGGTCGAGCGCGGGCACGCCGAACAGCGGATGCTCGGCCAGCGTGATCTCGTACATCCGGCGCGTCGCGGCCAGCGCGGTGGTCACGGTGCCGCCGACCAGGCGGACGATCGCCGGGGCCGCCGCCATCGCGAACCCGCCGAGCCCCGCGGTCTCGGTGATGGCCGAGTCGCCGATGTCCGGGTTCGCGTCGTCCGGTCCGTAGCCGGCCAGGTACAGGCCCTCGGGCACCAGCGCGGGCGCGGTGAACCACCGGCTGCCCGCGCCCGAGACCTGGATCCCGAAGTCGGTGCCGTTGCGCGCCATCGCGACGACCATCGTCGAGCCGGCGATGTCACGGGCCGCGTCCAGCGCGAGCTTGCACGCGGGCATGGCCAGGTTCAGGAAGAAGTGATCGTTGCCCGCGATGAACCTGGCCGCGTCGGCGATGTCCGACGGGGCGGATCCCGTCTCGACCATCGACGGCAGCAGGTCGCGCAGCAGCATGAGGGTTCCCGCCCGGTTGCGGTTGTGGGCCTCGTCGCCCATCTGGACCATCTGGGTCAGGATCGCCGTGACGTCGACCGGCCCGTGCCGGCGCACGGCCGCCTGCAGCAGCGGGCCGAGCACGGCTGACATCCACCGGAGCCGGTCGATCACCTCGGCCGAGTAGGCCCCGTACCGCAGCACCTTGCCCAGGCCCTCGTTGAGCGAGCAGTACGCGCGCCGCCCTGTCGCCGGATCTTCCAGCACGAAAACCCACATCGACCGCGACACCACGCCTGCCATCGGACCGACGGCGCCGCGATGGTGGCAGGAATCGAGCGAGAAATTTCCCCGTGCCGCCATGTCGGCCGCCCGCTCAGCGTCGCCGGCGATGCCCTCGAACACCGCGGCACCGATCAGCGCGCCGCGCAGCGGGCCCGAGGCCGCGTCCCAGCCGATCGGCGGCCCGGCGTGCAGGAACTCACCAGGCCTCAGGCCAAGCGCCTGACCAGCAGGAACCACGTCCACCAGCTGCGCACGGACCGCCAGCATCCGCTGCACTGCCAGCTCATTGGCGCTGGCCAGGCGCGGGTCGGCAAGCACGGCCGCCAGGTCGCGCTCGGTGCCTGGCATCGGCGGTGCCCACGTGACCCGGCTCACCCTGGCGCCCTGCCGCTGCGCGGCATCAGCCAGCAACCCG
>WNGQ01006426.1_pt1 | contig 11375 bp, 10 predicted proteins | sample 5407661 | NCBI WGS metagenome assembly WNGQ01 (sample SAMN13153382, study PRJNA577476) | soil metagenome | isolation source: 60 cm soil or saprolite under Garry oak tree replicate 2 | place: USA:California | collected 2016-06-15
AACTTGAGGTAGTACATGTATGGAGAAGGGTTGATTCTCCTCAGCGCCCGATAGAACCGGAGGAGTGAACCCTTGAACGGAATCTTGTACCTCTTCGACAGAACTACCTGGAAAATATCTCCTGATTCAATGTAGTCCTTGGCCTCTTCGACTCGCTTGCAAAAATCCTCCTGGCTAACGTTCGATTTTGGCTTACCGAAACTAACTTGATCGCTATCAGTCGATTCCTTCAGGAGTTCCTTCGTTTTCTCTATTCTGTTTTCTTCCCGGTAGAAGTAATGTGTCTTACTGCTGAGATGGTCGAATACGATCCCGTCTTCGAAGAGTCCGAATTCTACATCGGGGAACCCGTTGCCTTTGTTTCCTAATCTGGGAATCTTTTCAAAGGAACGTACGAGGTCGTAGGACGCGTATCCGACAAGGCCGCCAGCGTATCTCTCACCTGGGCCTCGTTCTTTGACTGGGCTGTTGACACTTGCTAGAAGTGCTAGAGGGTCTTGGCATTTTTCGATGCGTCTTTCCGATTTCTGCCGGTCTAAGATCTCAGCCTGGTTCTTGGAGGTACGAATCGTCTTCTGCGGGTCGAATCCGAGAAACGTGTACCTGGTTAGGCGTCGCGGTCCCTCGACTGATTCTAGAATGAAGCAAGTGTCGAACTCGTTTCTGAGGTTTGCGAAAACGTCGATTGGCTGCTTTCTAGTTTCTAGCGGAAGATAGTTCAGCCTTGTGGGGCGCGTTGTCAGTTGCTGTCCAAAGATTATCCCCCATGGATGTCGCCGTCAGCCTCATTCTCTCATGTCGCTTTTATAGCTTGCGTGTCCACTTCTGGACATTAGACGCAAGTCTCTTCCTTACCCCACTTTCCGGCTTCGATCGAGTCTGGGCAAGCGAGGTTGCAACTTCGATGAATTTCTGTCTGATAGCTGGGAGGAACGGGTTCAACTGTTGGATTCCAACAATCGTGTCCCAATTATCCAGCATGTTGGCAATCCTGCCTTCAGTCTCTCTGAGAGACTGAGTCTTAGGCTCTCCACCCATCCCGTCAAGGCCCAGTCCGAGAGAAATTAGGGCAAAATGATGAAGCCCTTGTACATAGGCCATGGTCCGGTCGTGTTGGGCCGCCGACATTGGTTGGACTTTCGCTCCGCCACCATGCAATGCACGGGCTAGCTTCGACCATTTCTGGCCAGCATTGTAAGACACGGCGATGATGGTTTGATCGTGAAGATGGTCTATGCTGGGTCCGAAGAGAGGGTGCAAACTCACGTACTCCAGTCCTTTCGGGATTCTTTCGGCGATCCTGTCCGATATTCCCGTCTTGACCGAAGAGAGATCAGCAAGGAGGCTGCCGTTTATCATCAGAGACGCGGTTTCTGTGGCAACTCTGACAGTTTCCTCCATCGGAACGGCCAGGATCACAATGTCCGAGGAGACTGCGTCCAGGATTGTTCCAGGTTCGACCTCTATTTCTTTGGCCGCTGTCCGCGTTTTGTTGATCTCTCTGCCCGCTAGCCTGACCTTTGCTCCTTGGAGGCTGGCGAATCTTGCGAAGAACCGTCCCATTCCTCCGGTCCCGCCCACGATCAGGATTCTTGTCCGGTCGAGTTTCTTGCCTGGTTTTTCCGGGTGGTTTTGCTGAGCCTCAACGCTTAGTGCAAAAATCTGCTCGAATATTGACCCGATGAATTTTGAGTCAATGTCGAGTGACGTGGCGGTGCGTTCCATCTTTCTGAGGATGACTTTCTCTCGCTCAGGATCGCGATAGTCGAGGCCTCTCTTCTGTTTGATTCTACCCAGGGACCTTGTGTTCTCGTACCTGTTCTTGAGAAGCCGAACAATCTCCTCGTCAAGCTCGTCTATCCTGCCTCGAATCCTAATGATGTCGTCCATTGTGACTTAGCTCTTCAGGACCCGAGGAATCATTCCGCCGCGGATCATCAAGTCCGCGAGCCCAATAGCCACCATACCCTGGACGACGGGGACGGCTTTGGGGACTACGCACGGATCGTGTCGTCCTTTGACTCCGACTGTAGCTTCCTCCATATGTGACATGTTAACGGTCCTTTGCTCCTTCGCGATTGAGGATGGAGGTTTGAAAGCGACTCTGAGCAGTAAGGGCATTCCGGTCGACATTCCCCCCAAGACCCCTCCAGAATTATTGGTTAGCGTGACAATTTTTCCCTCTTTGATTACATACTGGTCGTTGTTTTCGGACCCCTTAAGATGGGTCGCCTGGAATCCGGCTCCGAATTCGACCCCCTTGACAGCAGGGATTCCGAAAAGTATCTTCGCGAGATCGGAGTCGATGGCGTCGAAGAGTGGTTCGCCAACGCCCACTGGAAGGTTCAACGCGGTACACTCGACAATTCCCCCGACGCTGTCCCCATCAGCCTTTGCGCCTAACACAATCTGGCGCATTTTCTCCGCAATAGCCGGATCAGGGCATCTCATCGAATTCTCATAGGTGATTTTCTTCATAGCTTCAACGCTAGGAGTGTGATCCAATTGAACTCCATCGATGGCCTGGGTGTAGGATAGGACCTCCACGCCAAACGTCGAGAGGAGTTTTTGGGCGATCGCTCCCGCGGCTACGAATGCTGCGGTCATTCGTCCTGACAGTCTTCCTCCTCCTCGGTAGTCGCTGAAACCACCATACTTCACCTTCGCTGGATAGTCCGCGTGTCCAGGCCGAACAAGGTCTTTCAGAGGGTCGTAGTCCGATGATTTCACGTCCTTGTTTCTGATATGCAACGTCACAGGAGCGCCAGTTGTATGGTCCTGGAATACCCCGGAGAATAACTCCACAACGTCAGGCTCTCGTCGCGCAGAAACCGCCTCTTTCTCTTGCGGGATTCTCAGGTCCAGTGACCGTTGAATATCATTGACTGTCAATGCTAATCCAGCGGGGCAGCCATCCACTGTGACGCCCACTACCGGGCCGTGGCTTTCTCCGAAGCAGGTAACCACGAGGGCCTTACCGATAGAATTACTCCACACTGAGTTGTACCCCCAATCTCGCGAGGTCTTGGAAGAATTCCGGGTAGGATTTGGAAACTGCTTCCGAATTTTGTATAGTTGATTCTCCCTTAGCACCGAGAGATGCGGCGGCGCAAGCCATTGCCACCCGATGGTCGCTGTGTGAATCGAACGCGCTTCCGACCAAATCTCTGTTTCCCTCGATCTTGATCATGTCCTCTTCGACATGAATCTTGGCGCCCATCTTTACCAGCTCAGTCGGGAGAGTTTGCAATCGGTTCGACTCCTTGTAGACCAGCCTCTTCACCCCTCGGATCTCGGTCGAGCCGTCCGCGAAACATGCTAGGATCTCAAGGGCCGGGACAAGGTCCGGGTTATTGCTCGCGTCGAAATCGAACCCATCGAGCTCTCTCTTACGGATTGTCAGACTATCCCCGTTCTGCTGAATTTCAAGCCCGATGTCAGGAGCGATTTTCAGGATTGCGGAATCAGGTTCAAGCTCGTAGGAGCCAAGGCGAGAGATCGTAATTTCGTCTCCAGTAACTCCGGTCGTAGCGATGAGGAAGGCTGCTGACGAAAAGTCTCCTGGAACTCGATGAGATGCGGGAGCGAACTTTTGCGGTGCCGGAATCCTGAAAGTGTGGTCGGATTCGTCGATAGAGATTCCATGCTTCTTCAGCACATCAATGGACATGTTCACATACGGGCGCGATTCCAGCGGGCCGTCCACGTTTATTGTGACGTCCTTCATTGCTAGGGGGGCTGCGAATAGGAGTCCTGAGATAAACTGGGAGCTGATGTCGCCTCGAATTGTGACTTCTCCTCCTCTTAGAGGTCCCCTCACCAGTACCTCAAAGCCGGGTTTGTCGGAAAACGCGCGGGCAGAGGCGCCCAGGGTGTTGATTGCCTCCACAAGCGGATCCAAGGGTCTGTTGGCAAGTCTCGGGCTGCCCGTCAACCTAACAGTTCTTAGAGAAGTAGACGCGATAGCGGTCAGGAACCTGAGGGTTGCTCCGGACTCACCGCAGTCAAACGGCCTGTTAGTCGTTGTCGGTCTCCTGACTCCGTAGGAAATTGTCCGGGTTTTCTTGACAACCACTTTCGCTCCCAACCGTTGCATCCCTTCAACCGTTCGCTGGGTATCATCACAGTGCAATGCTCCATCGATAACCGATTTTCCTTCCGACAACATGGAGGCGAAGAGTGCTCTGTGGGTGTATGCCTTGGACCCGGGCGCCTTCACTTTTCCATGCAGCGCTTGTGGACCCCTGATCCTGACTCTCAAGTCTCGATCAGCGCTTTCGAAAAGTTCAGATTCGCCTCAATTATTCGTCCGTCGAATTTCGCAAGCACTTGTCGAACTCGATTCAAGCTGTTCTTGTCAACTATTGCGGCCACGGCAGGTCCCTTTCCGGAGAGTCCTGCTCCAAGTGCGCCTGCTTCGATCGCCGAGAGGGCCGGGCGAGGGTCTTCTCCGAGGACGGATGCGACCGCGAGTCCGTTGAGCGTAAGCGCATCCCAGACGTGGCCGTTGTTGGCCTCGTTGTGGGCTAGTTCTGAAATCCGTTTGATAGGCGCAAATTTCGACCGATCTAGCTGCCCAGTTCGAATTTTGCGCGGCGGAACAAGCATGAGGACCTTGAGGTCCCTGGGAATCTCGAGAATTTTTTCCACCTTTCTACGATCATTATCAGTCAGGACACCGCCGCCGTGATATGAGGCGAAAGAATCGTCATACGCTCCCGTTAGACTCACCCCCGATTCTATGGAAGCATCTACTCCAATGCCAACAAGCGTGTCATCATCTAGCTCTTCACCAACAGCAGAGGCGGTCGCTAGCGCTACTGCGTTGGCTGCTGCGCTGCTGCTCTTGAGACCGACAGCTACTGGAATGTTTGACGAGGTGATCACTTCTCCCTGCAACTTTCGCTCATACCCATAGTGCTCCAGAGTCTTCTGGACCACTGTGATCGCGAGCCTGTTGGATTCTTCCGGGTCCGAGGATACAAATCCAGAGATCCGGCCCTGTCCCTCGCGTAGACTGACTTTGGCGCGGGTCCAAAGGTCAACTCCCAGAGCGCCACCCTTGCCTGTTGGGAACGCGTTTAGTATGCTGACGGCTCCGTGGGAGAGAGCCTGGCCGGTCCCTTTCATTTCCAATCCTTTCCCAGATAAGCCACGAGGGAGGATCGCATTAGAGCGAAGGGAGCGGTCTCATTTAGCCAGATTTCGTAAGATAGGGCAGCCTGATGCACGAGCATCTCTAGCGGGCTTATCGTGCCGATTCCAGCAGGAGTCGGATCGCTTTGCTTGTCGTATGCGAGGTCGAAGACCCAGGCTGCATCCTTCAACTTGTTGAGTGGAATCTTGAGTTGGGATACGAGAATTGAAGTCCGTATCGGGGTCGAATTGACCAGAAGATCCGTATTATGAAGAGAATTCTCCAAACTATTCTTATCAAGTTCTCCATACGAAATTCTCCCAGGGCCAGATGCGTTATCTGCTAGGTTTCTCGCCTTGGCCAATGTTCGGTTGAGAATCTTGATCTTGTTGTTTTCTCTCGAGAAACGATGGACTAGCGCCTTGGCAGCTCCTCCGGCCCCCACGACCAGTATGCTCTTGTTGTTGGATTCGAAACCGTAGGATCTTAGTGCTCTGACCGCTCCCTCGCCGTCAGTATTGTACCCTACAAGTCCGCTCTTGGTTCGGGCGACCGTGTTTACAGATCCAATCTTCTCAGTGCTCCCGTCAACCCGATCTAGCATATCCAAGATCGTGGTCTTGTGGGGCATTGTGACGTTGAAGCCGTCAAACCCGAGTGTGCGGGCTGCTTCTACCGCATTTTTCAGCTTGTCTTTGCTGACCTCGAATGGCACATAGGTTCTGTTGAGGGATAGCTTCTCGAAGGTCGTGTTGAAGATTACCGGGCTGAGGCTGTGCGATACTGGTGATCCGTAGAGAGAGTGGACTCTGGTGTCGCCTTTCATCATATTACTCCACGCCTAGCATCTCGTAGATTCGGCGAAGCTCAGCGATAGTCGATTGTCCCGGGGCGGTTTCCTGTCCTCTCTCTAGCGAGGCGTAGGTGAAGTGGGCCCCGTAGAATGGTGCTAGTAGTCTTGACCAGACTCCTGCCTGTCCCATTGCAAAACTGACCAGTGGGGAGTTTTGATGGTTTGCTTTCAACAGACTGAGAACGGTCAGATTGTCTTCGGGAATCTGAGCAGTTGTGACAATCTTGCAAACATCTGGTTTGAACTTCTGGATTTGTGCTAACGTCGAGGCAAGTTTCGCCGCGTCTGGAGTTCTGAAGTGATCGTGGTGAGATAGTATGATCTTGGCGCCTTTTTCCCTGAACGTCTTGATGACGCGGTCGAGCTTGCTTGTCGTGAGTTCCAGGTCCACGTACTGGAATCCCCCTTCTACTGCCTCCATCAGAATCTTCAGACGCTCAGCCTCGGATCTATCGAAGGACCCCTTCTCTGACAAGGGCCGGTTGGTTCCGATAATTGGTCGCTCCACGGCCCTTGCTATCTTCGTGAGCCCGTGGTAGCTACGCAGCCTGTCCAAGCGAACTTCTACGAGGTCCGCGGAGAGTCTCTCGGCTCTCTGCGCTCTACCCAGTAGTTCGGGGGTGTCTGTCGAGGAGATGGAGACGCAGACTTTGGGGTTCACTTCTCGATAATCATCTCATCTACAACTTTTGTTCCAAAGTGTCGCCCCCCCTCTTCGAACCGGACAAGTACTTCGTCGCCAGGCTTGATCTCTGCAACAGGCTTGGAACCGTCTCTGGTGACCAGCCGGACTGTTTCAGCATTCTGAACTATCGTCGTTAGCTTTCGTTTTCCGATGTTCGCTTCGACGAGAATCATTGGCCTGCGTTCGATCTTGACTCTCGCGACGTCAACACTCCTGCTTCTCCCAGTCCTATCGATCAGGAGTACCGTTTCTCCTGCTGATAGCTCGGAGAGGTAACGTGTTTTTCCATTCGCCGTTAGAACGTATGATGAGACCGGGCCCGCGTTTACCCTGAACGGCCGCGCGTTCACATGAGGGTTCGGATGCACCTCGCCCTCCACAAGGAAGAGTGCTTGCGAGGAAGATCCCGTCAATAGTCCCTCGCCGGGTTCGAGTATCTCGGTCGTGTCTACGCAGACTCGGGCTCCCGTTCCAATGGGCTTGACACTTGTCACCTGAGCCGTCGAGAGAGTGATGTCCTCTGATTCTCCAAGTATCAGGTCTCGAGTCTTGAGAATCTCACTAATGTCGTGGGAAGCGAGGGCTATTCCATCGGCTCCCAGTTCTAGAGTTGAGAGCGCTATCCTGCTTTCGTCAAAACTGGAGGTTCTAGCAAGAAGTTTCGAACGTCCCTTCGCCTCCGCGATTAGGTTTTCGAGCGGGATGACCTTCCAGTTGGGACAATTGATCAATAGATAATCAGGACGCATCTCGAGGGCCCGTGATATTCTGTCAAGGTCCTTCTGGTTGCTAATCGTAACCTCCAGCGCTACGGGCTTCTTGCTCCTCTTGGAGGTGGACACGTGGTCAAAGCTTGACGTAACGAGAATATCCGTCCCTTCTAGCCGCGAGGCGATTTTCGTTGAAACCCCAGTGAGCTCAGTGTCGGTTAGGACTGTGTGCGGCCTGGCTTCGACGACCATCTTGCGGATGGCTTCCGCAGACAGATCAGGGTTAGGCTCTAGCCAGAATTCTTTCACTTCTTTCACCCAGGATGGAGAGTGCTTGCGCAGGGCTACTGCCGTTGTGGACTATCTCGACGAGGGCTCTGGTCATCAAAGTCGGCTTGCTGTGCTGGAACACGTTTCGCCCAATCGATACTCCCGCGGCTCCTGCCTTGATCGAGTCTGAGACGAGCTGGAGCGCTTCGGATTCGCTGCCTGCTTTTGGCCCCCCGGCTACGACCACCGGTGCTTTGACGCTCTTGACCACATTTCGGAAGCTTTCACCATCTCCAGTATAGTTCGTCTTGATGATGTCTGCTCCCAGCTCGTATCCGAGTCGAGCTGCGTGGCTAACGACCTCGTAAGCGTGTTCGTTCTGTATTCCGGGTCCTCTCGGGTACACCATAGCGAGGACGGGTAGGCCGACATCGTCGCTATCGTCTAGTATTCGCGAGAACTGGTCGAGCATGTGTTGCTCGTGTTCGGATCCGACGTTGATGTGAACTGATACTGCGTCCGCGCCAAGTCGGAGAGCTAGTTTGACGGTAGAGAGTTGCGTTTTCCAGTTGGGCTCGCGGGTTAGCCGTGTGGCGCCCGAGAGGTGGAGAATGAGGCCCATTCCATGAATGTCAACCGTCTTCGCGATACCGGCATGGACGAGTACAGCGTCGGCTCCTCCCTTGGCCACATTGTCGATAGTCTCGCTCATGTCGGCGAGTCCTTCGATCGGTCCGACGGATACTCCATGGTCCATGGGTATCATGACGGTCTTGCTGTCTTGGCGGAATATTCGTCTGAGTCTGCGGGTTTTTCCAGTTTCCATTTTTCTTGGATCACTTGATGATCTTCTTTGCAATGAAGAGTTCCGCGTTGAGGATGGAGCACCCCGCTCCACCGCGGACGAGGTTGTGGCCGAGGGCCATGTACTTGACACCGTTCAACGCTGGGTCTCGCCGGACCCGTCCAACGGTGACCGCCATCCCATTTCCCTCATCGACATCAAGCCGTGTCTGAGGACGATCTTCCTCCTCTCGGACAACAATCGGATGGTCGGGGGCTGAGGGGAGCTTGAGCTGTTGAGGAGTTCCCCTGAACTCTCCCATCGCCTTCACGATTTGGTTAGGTGTTGCGGCTGATCGTGTTTTGGCGAAGACTGTTTCCATGTGTCCGTGGATTGTTGGGACCCTGTTGCAGCTCGCGGAGACAGTAATCCCAGCAGGTTTCGACACTGTCCCAAGTATCTTGTTGGTCTCATGTTCGACTTTTTCCTCCTCGTTCCTGATGAACGGGATGACGTTCTGCATGATGTCGAGGGATGCGACTCCGGGGTAGCCTGCGCCGGATACGGCTTGCATTGAGGATACGACGACGGTTTCCAACCCGTAGTTGTCGTGGAGGGGTTTGAGAGAAAGGGTTAGGATGGCGGTGGTGCAGTTGGGGTTGGCGACAATAAAACCGTCAGTCTTCATCTTTCGTTTCTGTTCTTCTACCATCACGGCATGTTCGGGGTTTACTTCTGGATTCAGGAGTGGGACGTACTGGTCCATTCTGTGCGATGATGCGTTGGAGAACACTGGCATCCCGGCTTTGGCAAACTCCTCCTCCACCGGCCCTGCGACTTCAGCAGGGAGCGCTGAGAAGGCGAGGTCCGGATCGTCCAGGGCCCGCGGGTTGGGTTCTGAAAGTACGAGTCCTCCTACCTCGTCGGGGAGGTTTGCCTCTTTTCTTGATCCAACCGATGATGCGTATGTTTTGCCAACGCTCTTGTCGGATGCCGCAACAGCGCTTACCTCGAACCATGGGTGGTGGCCTAGTAACTGGACGAATTTCTGACCCATCATTCCCGTCGCGCCGAGGACAGCTACTTTCCTCTTGTTCACCATTCTAGTTATTCTCCAGCGAATCTCTGATCAACCTGCCAGCCAGTTTCCTGACCTTCCAGTCGACGAGGACAAGGACGGAGGATGTTATGGTGAGGACGCCGAATATGTTGATATTACTCGACCGCAACGCATCGGATATTCTTGCGACCACTCCAGGCGTTTCTTCAAAGCCGACTCCCTTGATTGTGATGAGAGCCATGCCCATCCGTGCGGCGAGCGCAAGGCCGTGAGGATCCTTTGCAACAACGTTGTGGAGTCTGGAAATCTGTCCTCGTAGGCTTGGTGTCTGGCTGAGGTAGAGTATCGCGCTATCGCTGTCTTGCGAGATAGCAACCAGATTCGTTTTGATGATCTTCGTGACCTTCCTGATGAGTTCTGGATTTTGAGGCAGATCTCTTCCCACCAGGGTGATGGAGGCTACAGGATCTGGATTGTGGATCTTCACCTCCAACTCGGGCAACGGCCCGCCCGTAATCCGTGTTCCTTGTGCGTCGAGTCTTCCTGCTGCGCTCGGTATGACTCGGATGTTAATCGTTGGGTCTTTGTATCGTAGCGCTTTTCGATGGATGAATTTTGTCCCGCTATCCGCTATTCCAATCAACGCTTTCATGTAGATAGTTCTCAGAACATGTGTGTTGTTGATCAGGTTTGGATCTCCCGTAAGGATTCCTGGCGCACTGGTTACGAGGATGACCTCGTCTGCTCCGAGTGCCGTTGCTAAGAGGAGGGCTGTCGTATCGCTTCCCCCACGTCCCAGGGTGCTGATTCGTCCGTCTCTGGTTCGGCCGATGAAGCCACCGATGACCGGGATAATTCCGTCTTCGACTACGGGCTTTACATATTTTTGTATTCGTTGAATGCTCGCGGTTCTCAGTGGGTTGGCGTTTGAAAAGTCGTGGTCGGTGATGATTGGCCAGTCTCGGTCTGATGGGTCGAAGTAGCGGGCTTGTATCCCCCGCGATTTCAGTGATGCTGCGAAGATCCTGGCGCTGGTTCTCTCGCCCATCGCGAGAATATCGTCTCTGTCGGTCTCTACAATTCCTGCGCCATGGGTTGTGAGTTCGAGAAGCTCGTCAGTAGTTCTCCCGACAGCGCTGACCACTACAACTAGCCTATTTCCTCTGGAGTATTCTCTGGCGACTGATTCTGCTGCTATACCGATCTTTTTCCCGTTGGAGAGACTGGACCCGCCGAATTTTGCGATGATCAGGCGGCGGCGTTGACGCGTTCGCAACGCCCTGGTTGGTCGGTATCCTAGCCCGGTTGTTGTGAAAGCTGGAGTCTGATTCTGGTGCTTAGACCTGGATGAGGGTCTCGGGAGCGGGCTTATGCCAGTAAAGATGACCACCCATCCCCGTTCACACCAGAGATGAGTTCCAATAGGATGCCCGCTTATTTAGCGTTATGGAAACCGTTCCCTTGCTTCCCCTCTCGAGGAAGGAAGAAGGTAAGCGTTTTTCCTAGTTCTGTGAGCGCGTCTAGATGCTGGCGCCGATGACCATTAGGATTAGCGCGATCCCCAGTAAGGCCACTCCCAATCGTCCAGCTATCCCCATTCTCTTCTGAAGACTCGCGAGTTGAGCTGCCATCGGATCTTGAACTGATGGTTGTGCTGGAGGTTTCGGAGCTTGCTTTGTCAGTGATATGAATTTTCGGCCCGCTGGGACTAGGATTCCGAGTGCAATGATGAGGACGACTAAGCCTAGTACAGCGCCTGCATTGATGTACATGAGTCCTGGTTCGGCAAGGGCAAAGGAGCTTGTTGTCTGGGTCGTCGCATATCCGTAGAGGACCAGTCCGGCCACTATCGCGAGGATCGAGGTTCCGGTAATGA
>WNGQ01011846.1_pt1 | contig 11373 bp, 9 predicted proteins | sample 5407661 | NCBI WGS metagenome assembly WNGQ01 (sample SAMN13153382, study PRJNA577476) | soil metagenome | isolation source: 60 cm soil or saprolite under Garry oak tree replicate 2 | place: USA:California | collected 2016-06-15
ATTGGAAATTGCTCAGCCGCATAGATTTTCTTGTCATCATGGTTCTGGACCTCGATCTGGTCTTGAACAAACCAGGTCCCATCACAACGGCTCCGTGGATAGAAAAACAACTGAATTACTTGTGGAAAACCATTCCGCAAGCTTTGTCCAAAACAATTTGGGAATTTCCTTTGTACGGCCGGGAATGGCAACAGGATGGAAACGGGAAATGGAGTCCTATGAGCAACGAAACTTGCCAGCAGGTTAGTGATCAGAAAGCAGCGCAAACCGTCCTGGCAGGTGTCAGCACGAATCCCACGGCTCCAGAGTTTGCCTGGAATGATCAAAACGGCAATCGGCACGAAGTTTGGTACAGCACTGCCTCATCTCTGGTAGCCATCATGACGCAAATTCAAGGAACTGTAAGAACCCTGCTGAAAGACCCTTATTATAAGCTGCCGACATCTTTCTGGTATCGTGGATCAGAATGTGCTAATTTCTTTAGCACAGCTAATGCTCTACAAGAATTTTACAAGAGCTAACGGAAATAAGCCCCTACAAGAATTTTTCACCAGCAAATGGGAGGAGCCTTCCAATCTCGGAAGGCTCCTCTCGATTACTAATCCGCTTCGAAAGTGGAATTTAGATCAATTTGAACCCGGAGACCGCTAATACTGTCGCCAGAACCGGGCGCATGAAGCGATCAGGGATATACTTGCTCAACCTACTGCCCATAAGTACTCCGGGGAGCGAACCAATGAGCAGCAGACCGGCAATAGTCCAGTTGATAGTGCCAGCGTTCAAATAGGCTATGGCGCCAGATGCGAGCAACATAAAGGCCTGGAATACGTCCGTGCCGACCAGCTCTTTCGCTGTGAGCCGGGGGAAAAGGAAGGCCAGGGATACAATGATGAGCGAGCCACTTCCTACAGAAGTCAGGCCAACGAGAAAGCCCACGAATGCACCGACGAGTGCGGTAACTAGCGGGCGATAGCGCTTCTCCCACGTGTTCTGAGAAGGTGCTTCGCCCTTAAGGGCCTCTTGTTTTCGTGATTCCAGGTTTCTGCGCTCAAGGCGTCGCATAATATAAGGCTTCAATATCAGCATTACGGCCACAAGGATTAGTGTGAAACCGATGGCGTGAATAATGATGCCGTTAATGATAGCCCCATAATGTTTGCGTATGTATTGTACAAGGAGGACGCTTAGAAATGTAGCCGGGACGCTGCCGGAAGCCAACCAGAAGGCTATCTTGAAATTGACGTTTTTCTGGCGAATATGTACGATCGAGCCAACTGCTTTGGTCACTGTAGAGTAAGCAATGTCAGTACCAACTGCCCATACCGGAGGAATGCGGAAGAAGAGTATCATGATGGGTGCCAGCAGTGAACCACCACCCATGCCAGTTAAGCCTACCAGGAAACCGATCAATAAGCCAACCAGCGAAATACGGTAATCCATGAATAACCTCCTCGGGCGATCAGTACTATTAACCAAGGAAACTCAGCCTCGTTGTGAGAACATTAACATATTTAAATCATTTCTTCAAGTTATTTATAGCATTCTATTTTGACATGAAAAACTGGTATCGATTCAGGGAAATCCATTCTCATTGTTTATGAAACACATGATATATTGTTATGATATTTTCTTATGAAGAATGCTGTTCCGCTTTGTTTGCTGCCAATTACCCAAAACATAATCACCAGAGTGAACTGGAGCAGGCCTGCTCCAGTTCACTCTGGTGATTTATTTCTCTCCTTATGAGGCTCGGAAGCTTACACCCCAGCCACCACGCGGGTACTCCCATTCAATGGCTTTGCGTTCGCAGGCAACGTAGCAGGTGCCACATTCCAGGCAATGCTCATACGAAAAGTGCATCTCATTGCCCAGGAGTTCAAACAGCCCCGCGGGGCATACAAAAACGCAGGGTGTAGTATCACATCCCTGACACGTCTCAGTATTGATGCGAATATGGGGTGTTTTGTCAACCTTGAAGCGTACCAGTTCCAAACGTTCTTCTATGGGCTGCACTTCTTCATTAGCTCCTTGACTTGGTCTCTGGCTATATTTCTTTCTGCCTAAAAGAACAATGCTCGGGCGGCCTGCCAGCCATCACGCAGCAGGGTGCGCAATGGTACCTTGCCACGCAGTGTATCGAACATCACCCGGCCAATCTTATGCCGGGGCTTGCCATTTGATCGAAAGATATTTTCTGCTACCTGGCAAAGTAGTTCGGGATACATATTCTGCAAACGCTCGTTATTGACAAAGGTGGGCGCGTGACGGAATTTCTTGAGGTCCTGTAACACAAAACTCTCTTCAAGACGCTTGCGATAGCGTGACAGGCTGAGTGCCGAGAAATCGTGTTCGATGTGTGCCTGTTTGATAGTTTCAGCAGCAGCCAGCCCCGAGGCAATGGCAAAATTCATGCCCTCTAAAAAAAGGCCTGCTGCGAAGACGAATCCGGCTGCATCTCCAACGACCAGCAAGCCGCCGCGAGAGAGTTGTGGGAGCATGGCCCAGCCACCTTCAGGTATCATATGCGCCGAATATTCCAGGGTAACGCCTTCGCGTACAAGCGGGGCAATAGCCGGGTGACCTTTGAACTGATCGAGCAGATCATAGGCTTTGACCCTTTTCTCGGCCAGGGATGCTATCTGGGTCACGACGCCTATGGAGAGCGTATCGCGATTAGTGTAAAGAAAGCCCCCTCCTTTTACCTCGCCCGTTGCGAAGCCTATATACTCATTGGTCATGCCCTCGTCGCCGCTGAGGTTGAAGCGCTCCTCGATAGTATGGGCATCGAGGCGCAGCACCTCTTTGACCCCGAGCGTCATCTCGTCGGCCCGAAATTCATGCTGCAAGCCTGCTTTCCTGGCCAGAAAAGAATTTGCCCCGTCAGCGGCAATCACGACATGCGCGTAGAGTTCCCCGTCCTCACGACGGCATTGTACACCGGCCACCTGCCCTCGTTCGTACAGGAGATCATCAACGACGGTGGAGGTAATCAGTAATGCTCCGGCTTTCTCGGCCTTGCTGGCGAGCCAGCGATCAAATTTCGGCCGCAGCAGGGTAAAGCCGTTGTAGGGTGGTTGTGCATAGTGCCTGGTACGGAAATCAATGGCGAGGGCTGCTTCCTCTGCCAGGAATGTCACCATGCGCCGTGTGAGGTAGCGTTCTACCGGCGCTTCCTCCCAATAGTTCGGGAGCAGGTCAGCCAGCAGGTCAGGCGCATAGAGCGCGGCACCCGAGACATTTTTCGCTCCTGGATATTCGCCACGCTCTATCAAGGCTACCTGCAATCCTGCACGCGCCAGCGCCAGTGCGGCACTGCTGCCTGCCGGCCCTGCACCGACGATGATGGCATCAAACTGTTGCTTTACCGTAGCTGTGTCCTTTGCTTACCTTCGGCCGATAATGAGTTTACCACGAATGTACGAGCACGATCTTGCCTATTAGCTCGCCTGATGCCAGCAAGCGATGGGCCTCTGCTGCCTGCTCGACAGGCATAATCTTTGCAATGATGGGAGTAACAGCCTTACTTGCCACCAGTTCTAGTATGTGCCGCTCGTTTTCTGTGCTGGTATGCAGTATGCCGCCGCCAATGACGTGCACGCGTTTAAGCCGGCATACCTGTGTATCAATGGTGGACTGCTGGCCTCCGAGGTTGCCAACCAATACAATACGTCCGTCCGGACTGCACGCTTCGATGCTGTCTTGAAGGGTTGTGCCGACCAGTTCGATCACCAGGTTGACGCCGTGCGCATTCTGTACGACCTGTCCCATCTTCTCATCTCGATGGTTGATTACCATATCGGCCCCCAGGCGGCGCACCTCTGATGCCTTTGCGCTGCTGCCTGCCGTCGTCACTACCCAGCCGCCAGCATGTTTGGCAAACTGGATGGCCATTGAGCCTACACCGCTTGAACCCGCCCAGATCAGAACGCGCTCGCCTGCTTTTAGATGCCCAAGGTCAAATAATGCGCCCCATGCCGTTGAAGAAGTGAGGCCAGCGGCTACCGCCTGCTCAAAAGTCACCCCGTCGGGGATACGTACGAGATCAGCAGCGGGTACCGCTATCTTGCTGGCATAGCCACCTCCCCCCTTAGCGGCTCGCGTCGTCATCACACGCTCGCCGGCATGAAAGCCCTGGTTGTCTTGAAGGACCACGCCGGCCGCTTCCAGGCCTGGCGTAAATGGCAAGTTCTCAACTGGACGGCTGCCATCGCGCTGGAATAGATCAAGTCGATTGACCGTGGTAGCCTTGACCTCGACCAGAACGTCTGAGGGGCCAGGGATAGGATCAGGCACTTCGCGAACCTGTAAGACGTCGGGGCCACCATATTGAGCAAACTGTACTGCTTTCATCTGCTTCACCTCTGCTTCTATTCTAGAATGGGTAATTGTGTTTCAAGTTTCATTGTATGCCTATCAGCAGGCATTTGCAAAGTGTGGCGTTAATTACTACGCACGTGGTGATCGTTCTTCAAGCAAACGGGCTGCCAGGGGCAATACCTGGTTGGCATCACCAAGTAGTCCCAGGTCAGCTAACGCAAAGATGGGTGCATTTCTGTCAGGATTAATAGCCACCACCGTCTGTGCCTCGCGCATGCCAGCGGTATGTTGCGCCGCCCCGGAGATCCCGCAAGCAATATAAAGTCTGGGGTGTACACTTTTACCCGTGGTCCCAATCTGGCGCACGTGCTCAATCCAGCCACGATCTGTCGCTACCCTTGTCGCTCCCACCGCCGCACCGAGGAGACGCGCAAAAGCGACCACATTATTGAAGCCCTCACGTCCTATACCTCGCCCGCCAGCTACAATTCTTTCAGCCGCCTCAAGTTCAACTTCCTCCGGCGAGGGTGCCTTTACAGCCAGTCGTCGTATATGCTCCTGCCCGAAACGTTGCGTCGTCTCCGGCCTGATACGAGTGATTGTCAGAGACGCCGCCTCTTGTGTTCCTGAGGGCGAACCGCGCACTCCAGGTACGAGTGCCGCCAATGCGGTGCGCCCATCCAGTGTTGTACGTGTGTGTATGTAAGCGCGTCCCTCGTATACTGAGCGCAGGGCAAAAAGGTTATCGTCCTGAAGATCAAGTCCTAGACAGCCTGGAACGTAGGGAAGACCTAGTCGTGCAGCCAGCCGTGGCGTCCAATCCCGCCCGTTTGCAGTAGCACTGGTAGCTACCAGCAAAGGCCAGCGCTGTTGAATAAGCCAGGCCAGCGCAGCAACATAGCCCTCAGTCGTGTAATCGGCTAGCAGAGGATGTTCAACCAGATAAAGATTTTGCACGCCCAGGATGCTGAGGAGTGCGGTATCAGGTGGCGAAACATCCGGCGAGGTAAGAACAAGAGCGCATAGACTTACCTGTGCTTGTTGGCGCTGTGCTACCTCTGCCAGTTCGGCCAGCAATTCAGCACTATTTTCATGAAGGATGCCATCCCGGTGTTCGAGTATCGCCCAGATTTCAGGCATTTGTTATTCCTCACACAAAGATATGATGTTGGCCTTTCTCTGTAACCATGATATCAAGCGAGTCAACGATCCTACAAGGAGTAGGCAGGATTTGGTCAGTTGACAAATCGACAAAAATGAACTAGGCTTGGAAATGAGAATACTGCTCAGTTGACTATTAACTGATCGCGATTTTGGCAGCATTTATCCTATACCGTTGTCCCCTGTAACACGTCTGTTTTGTTCTGGGTGACCTGGCCACCAGTTAAACGACTAACACTGCTGGCATTGTCCTGAAGAAGCTTCCGTATAAATAGCCTATGATTGCTAAATCAAGCTAAAAGTGCAGCCCAGGAGATGAGAGAATGAGCATCGAGGCGGGTTTTATTCAGCGGTATACCAGGCATCTTGTCGTGATAGCGCTGATTGTACTGCTCTACTCGCTGGCCCGGCCACCAGATTTGTCTGCGGCCCAACGCACCCAGCTGGCGGCGCAATTTCACTTTACCCACCTGACCTTGCCGACGCTCCCGGGCCAACCACTGGCATCGGTGCGCGCTGTCCACCCCAGTTTGCAGCGCCTCTCCGCCTGGATCTCTGCCTTCGGTGCTTCGGTGACCCTGAGCGACCTCGATGGAGACGGGCTGCCTAACGATGTGTGCTATGTCGACACGCGCACCAACCAGGTCATCGTCGCCCCGGTACACGGCACCCCCGCACGCTATGCGCCGTTTGCGCTAGATCCGGCACCGCTGCCGTATGATCCAGTCACTACGGCACCGACGGGCTGTGTCACCGGGGATTTCAACGAAGATGGCCGGATGGATCTCCTCGTCTACTACTGGGGACGCACGCCCATCCTCTTCCTCCATCGCCAGGAAGCCGTTGCGAGCCGTCTCTCCAGGGAGAGCTACGTGGCGCACGAACTGGTGCCAGGAGGAGGGCACTGGTACACCAACGCGGTGACGCGGGCGGACCTGGATGGCGATGGACACGTGGACCTGGTGGTTGCCAACTACTTTCCTGACGGAGCTCACGTGCTTGATCCGCATGGTACGGGCGTCGAGCAGATGCCGGATTCCTGGTCGCGCGCTTACAATGGTGGCGAGAAGCACCTGTTTCTCTGGACCGCGGCCACAGCAGGAGCAGAGCCAACCGTGCACTTTACCGAGGTGCAGGGAGTTCTGGATGACCAAACGAATCACAGTTGGACAAATGCCGTTGCAGCTTGTGATCTCAATGGTAATATGCGGCCCGAACTCTACTTTGCCAATGATTTCGGACCCGACCGGCTGCTCTACAATCGCTCGACCCCGGGTCACCTGCGCTTCAGTCGCCTGCAAGGAGTGGAAACCCTGACGACGCCTCCCTCCAAGGTGCTTGGCCTTGATTCGTTTAAGGGCATGGGGGTAGACTGTGCCGACCTGAATGGCGATGGGATACCGGACCTCTTTGTCAGCAACATCACCTCGCAGTACTCGTTTGAAGAGAGCAACTTTGTTTTTCTGAGCACCGGCCAGCTCCAGGCCATGCAGGATGGCGTCGCTCCCTATGTCGAGTCCTGTGAGTCGCTTGGTCTCTGCCGCAGCGGCTGGGCCTGGGATGTCAAGATGGCCGACTTCAATAACCAGGGAACGCTGCAAATCATCCAGGCTGAAGGCTTTGTGAAAAGTACCGTTAACCGCTGGCCTGAATTACAGGAGCTAGGTACGGGTAATGAAGCACTCATACACGATCCCAGGATCTTTCCTGTATTGCAACAGGATGCCGAAATCAGCGGGCACGAGCACAATCCATTCTATGTGAGAGACGCGGGTGGGCGGTACAATGACCTGGCGCCCGAGCTGGGGTTTTCTGAACCACAAGTCAGTCGTGGGATCGCGGTCGCCGATGTTGATGGAGATGGCCGACTGGATTTCGCCGTCGCCAATATGTGGGGCGACTCGTCTTTCTACCACAATGAGAGTCCCCGTGTTGGGGCCTTTGTCGGCCTGCATCTGCTCGAGCCGCTGCAGCCAGGAGCCGTGAGGATGCGGGCCGGCCATCCCGGCAGGGACACGCCAGGATGGGCAGCGATTGGGGCCACAGCTACGGTCTACCTGCCAGACGGGCGACGGTTGGTGGCCCAGGTCGACGGCGGGAACGGGCATACGGGAAGGGGCAGCCCCGACCTGCACTTCGGGTTAGGCTCTCTGCCTGCTGGCACCCAGTTGCGCGTGGGCCTGCGCTGGCGCGATCCGGGGGGGCAGCTCCACCTGCAAAGCGTCTCTCTTGCGCCGGGCTGGCACACCGTGCTGCTTGGCTGGTAAGTCCAAAGCAAAGGAAGGTTGAAATCCATTCCGCCATGATGCAGTATGCGCCCTAGTGGTTAATGAAAGGAGAGTTGAGTGATGACCCCGAAGGATAGCAGTAAAGCGACCCGCCTGACAGCATTGCGTCGCTTTGCCACAACTATCACGATTCTCAATGTCGTTGGCCATATCTACCTGGGCTTCGAGCAGTCCTGGGCACAACCGCTGGTAGCTTTGGCGACCACCTACAGCATGGAGCTTTTGCTCGAACTGATTGACGCTCGAACCAACCGGCGTCCACTTGCCTTTGCCGGGGGGATGCGCAACCTGGTGGATTTCCTGCTGCCTGCTCACATCACGGGTCTTTCCATTGCCATGCTGCTGTGGGCCAATGACCAGCTGTGGCTCCTGAACCCCTCCAACCTCGGAATCACTATGACGCTGATCCTTTTACCCTGGGTAGGCTTTGCTCCCCCCTATGAATTCACCGAAAACCTCACTGGTGTTGGCTACTGGATCTTGCCCGGGCTAATCATCGTTCTCGGCACCATGGTTAATCGCTTAACCGGTCGTCTGCCCCTCATTGCTGCCTGGGTGGGTGGCTTCGTCTTACAGGCGTGCTTGAGAAGTGTACTGTTTGGCTTGCCGGTAGTAGCAGCACTGCTACCGATGACGGGGGTGATGTTTGTCATCTACACCTTCTACATGATCACCGACCCGGGCACCACGCCCACTGGAAGCCGGGCGCAGGTGGCCTTTGGGGCAGGCGTGGCTGTTGTCTATGGCCTGCTCATCGTGGTGCACGTCGTAGCGGCGATTTTCATTGCGCTGACCCTCGTCTGTGCTCTGCGAGGGCTCAGCCTTTTCACCAAAGCTCTGCTCGCACGCAGAACGCAGGCCAAAGCAGTGGTGCAAGAACCGACAGCTGTAAGTGCAGCTAAGCTTTGAGAGGTCAGTATTGATACTGATCTTTTATCGCTCTTACAACGTAACTAACGCCATATGTGAGTTTTTCTGGAGGGAGATTTCATGCAGCCCTTTTCTCTTAGCCATCCGGTCGCCTTCAAAGCTGTTGTGCTCATAGGCGTTATCGTGCCCTTCCTCGCGACTATTTTTGCTATTTACTTGGTCTGGGAACAGGCTATCTCCTGGTCTGACCTGGCACTGCTGGCAATAATGTACTCTCTCATCAAGCTCGGTGAGGAGGCGGGCATCCATCGCATGCTCTCCCATCGCAGCTTCCAGCCGCATCCCGTCGTCAAGTTTGTCTTGCTCGTTCTCGGCTCCATGGCCGTGGAAGGTCCTGTGCTTGATTGGGCGGCTACACACATCAAGCATCACGCGCGGGCTGATCGTGAGGGTGATCCACATAGTCCTCTTGAAGGGTTTTTTCATGCCCACATTGGCTGGTTCTTCAAGGACCGTATGGCCGATCGCAACGTCTACTGCCGTCATCTCTTGAAGGACCGGATCATTGTCCTTGTCAACCGTACCTACGGGCTCTGGGTGCTGCTCTCGCTCGTGCTGCCGTTCTTGATCGGTGGGTGGACAGGTCTCCTGTGGGCAGGCCTGGTGCGGATTTTCCTGGTGCACCATGTTACTTTTAGCACCAATTCCGTCTGCCACATCTTTGGTAAGCGCGAGTTCGAGACGCCTGATGAGAGTCGCAACCAGTGGATCGCGGCGCTTTTGAGTTTTGGCCAGGGCTGGCATAACAATCATCATGCTTTCCCACGCTCAGCTTTCGCGGCAGTGCACTGGTGGCAACTCGATCTCTCCGGCTACCTCATCTGGATACTCGAGTGTCTCGGCCTGGCCCGGGACGTGTATCGCTTCCCGCCGGACGTGCAGGCACGCCGTTTCTCTGATAGAGAGAATGTCGTAGCAGGCACTGCTGATCGTTCGTGATCGGATCAGCTTGCTTGCGTATCAGTTGGGAACCCGGCACCTTCATAGATTTTTGATATCAGAGTTATTATATCAAGCTGAAGTGTGCAGCATTTCTCCTACTTCTCACCATTTCCACCCATTTGCCTCTTGCAATTAGAACATATGTTTTATATAATGTAGTGTGCTAAAGGTGATTGTGCTGGTAGCTCTCGTAGCTGCCAGGATTACTAGATCAGGGTGATCATGAAAATAATAACCTCACTTGCCGTCATATCCATCCTCGTAGAGGACCAGGATGAAGCCCTCCGCTTCTACACAGAAAAGCTTGGACTTGAGAAACGGGCCGATGTAACCTTTGGGCCGGGCATGCGCTGGCTAACGGTAGCTCCCAAAAGTCAAAAGAAGCCAGAGATAGCCCTGGCCATACCTGATGCCTCACTGCACGGAACGCAGGGAATCCAAAGGGGTACGGAGCGTAATGACGAGGGTATAAGCCGGAATATTAGCGGAGTATTTGATACGGATGATTGTTGTAAATGGTATAGTACCTTGCTCTCGCGCGGGGTCAAGTTCGTGAGTCCTCCAACAAAACAATTATATGGCACCGAAGCAGTCTTTGAGGACCCCTATGGCAACATGTTCTCTTTACTGGAACCATCGCCGGAAGCTTACTCAATGTTCGACAAACATAAAGTAGGTAGCGCGGCATGATGCAGGGATAGAAAGCTCTAGTGAAAGCGGTGAATATTCACCGCTTGGGCCGCCCGTTCTCCATCTAGAATAGCATTCTCGACGCGTCGAGGCGCCACACAGTCTCCTACGCGGAAAAGTTGCTTTACCTTGCCCTGCAACTGCCGATAGAGTGCATCATCTGCTGTTTGTGGCGTTGCCATCACCGCCAGGGCCACTTGCTCAATCTGGCGCGGCTGGCCTGTATAGTTATTCATAATAGTCGCACTGTTTGGTCCCAGGCCCGCCAGGAAGTGATTGGCCGTCAGGCGCATTCCCCTGGCAAGCACCCGCCGGTACCAGAGTTCCAGGTCGAGTGTGAGGCTCAGGTCACCACCAACATAGAATTGCGGCGTTACTACCTCAACCATGCAGCCACGATCTGCCAGAAGTTCTGCTACGCTAGTCGCCTGGTGGAAGCCAACCTGATCGTATACCAGCACGTATTCTCCTGCCTGAGCACCTTTCTCACCCAGGAGGACCTGCCAGGTCGTCGCTACATGCGGCAACTCAGCACCTGGTATCGCTGGCAGGCCGGGGCGTGAACCCGTAGCGATAATCACAGCATCCGGCTGCCCTTGCTCAACCATGGCTGCCGTCACCTCAACGCCAAGGTGTGTTTCAACCCCTGCTTCGAGCAGTTCACGCTGTAGATTACGCGAAGCATCACCAAACTCAACGCGATTAGACACACGCACAAGCAGGTTAATCTGGCCCCCCAGTTCTGCTTGCCGCTCATAGAGTTTGACACGATAACCACGTTGCGCCGCCACCCTGGCAGCCTGCATTCCTGCCGGCCCGCCACCAACGACTATGAGCACCGGCTTTTGGGTTGGCTGTTTCTGCTCTTTTGCCTTTTGCGGAACAATGAGCCTGGAAAATTGCTGTTCGTTGCCTGTAGCTGGCGTTTGAATGCATCCCAGGCTGAGGTTGAGGCCCATACGCCCAATGCAATACTGGTTGCAGGAGATACACAGGCGGATGGATTCCGTGCGCCCCTCGCGTGCCTTGCGGGTAAACTCCGGGT
>WNGQ01013500.1_pt1 | contig 11373 bp, 9 predicted proteins | sample 5407661 | NCBI WGS metagenome assembly WNGQ01 (sample SAMN13153382, study PRJNA577476) | soil metagenome | isolation source: 60 cm soil or saprolite under Garry oak tree replicate 2 | place: USA:California | collected 2016-06-15
CTTGCGGAGCGGATGCATGTCCGCGAGCCGGCCCGCGCCGCCCGGCTGGCCGCCGCCCGGCCGGTCACCTACATGATCTTCGACCTGCTCCGCCTGGACGGCGTGGACCTGACCGCCCTCCCGTACCGGCAGCGGCGCGCCCGGCTCGACGCGCTGGACCTGTCCGGCGAGCGCTGGCTGGCACCGCCGTCCTTCGCCGACGGCGCCGCGACGTTGGCGGCCGTACAGGAACTCGGGCTGGAGGGCGTCGTCGCCAAGCGGCTCGACTCGCCGTACCGGCACGGCGTCCGGTCGCTCGACTGGATCAAGAACAAGGCCGAGGCGTCGGCGGAGTTCGTCGTCGGCGGCTTTCGCCCGGGCGCGCGGGAACTCGGCGCGCTGCTGATCGGGGTACCGGGGTCGGATGGCAAGCTGCTCTTCCGCGGCCGGGTCGGCGGCGGGATCTCGGCGGCCGCCGAGCGGGCCCTGCTCGCCGAGCTGAGGCCACGCACGTCGGCGGTGTCGCCGTTCGCCACCGAACTGGCCCGCGAGGATGCAAAGGACGCGACCTGGGTACGTCCGGAGGTCGTGGTGGAAATCAAGTACGGGCAGCGGACCCCGGAGGGCCGGTTGCGCTTCCCCCGGTTCCTGCGCCTGCGGCCGGACCTGACGCCGGAGGAGTGCGTCGATGCCTGACCGCTTCCTCGTCCGCGTCGGCGACCGCGAGCTCGAACTGTCCAACCTGGACAAGGTGCTCTACCCGGCGATGGGCTTCACCAAAGGCGAGATCATCGACTACTACACCCGGATCTCCGGCGTCCTGCTGCCGCACTTGGAGGACCGCCCGCTGACCCGGATCCGGTACCCGAACGGCGTGGCCGGCAACGGGTTCTTCGAGAAGAACGCGCCGGGCGGGGTACCGGACTGGGTGCGCGTCGAGACGCTGCCGGCGCCCGGCTCGACCAGGGACCGCGAAACGATCGACTACGTCGTCTGCGACGACCTGCCGACCCTGGTGTACCTCGCCAACCTGGCCGCGCTGGAGCTGCACGTACCGCAGTGGAAGGTGGGCTCCCGAGGCCCGGACCGGCTGGTCGTCGACCTCGATCCCGGCCCGCCGGCCGGACTCGACGAGTGCGCCAAGGTCGCCCTGCTGCTGCGCGAACGGCTGGCCGCAGACGATCTGGTCGCCTACCCGAAGACGTCCGGCAAGAAGGGCATGCAGCTGATGTGCGCGCTGGCCGCCGAGCAGTCCGCCGAGGACGTGTCGGCCTACGCGAAGGTCGTCGCCGAGGAACTGGCCGGCCGGAACCCCCGGCTGGTCACCGCCAAGATGGCCAAGAACCTGCGACCGGGCAAGGTGTTCATCGACTGGAGCCAGAACAGCGCGACCAAGACCACCGTCGCGCCGTACTCGCTGCGTGCGGAGGCCACGCCCACCGCGTCGGCGCCACTGACCTGGGACGAGGTCGAGGCCGGCAAGGTGCGCCCGCTGCAGGCCACGCAGGTCCTGGCCAGGATCGACCGGTACGGCGACCTGCTGGCTCCGCTCTGTGATGGCGGCCCGCGGGTGCCTGCTTGACAAGTTAGTGGTCAATAACTAACTTCAGGACATGAGCCCGGGCACCCGCATGAAAGCCGCCGAACGGCGGGAGATGGTGCTGGCCGCCGCGCAGTTCGAGTTCGGGGCGAGCGGGCTGCAGGGCGCCTCGACCGAGGCCATCGCACGCCGGGTCGGCGTCTCCCAGCCGTACCTCTTCCGGCTCTTCCCCTCCAAGAAGGCGATCTTCCTCGCCGCCGTCCAGCAGTGCTACGAGCGGCTGGAGGCGCGGTTCGAGGCGGCCGGGAAGGGGCTGACCGGCGAGGCGGCGCTGGAGGCGATGGGCCGGTCGTACAACGAACTGCTGGACAACCGCGAGGTGCTGCAGATGCAGCTGCAGATGTGGGCGGCGGCCTGCCAGGACGAAGAGGTCCGCAGCGCGACCGGGCGCGGCCTGAGCCGGCTGTGGTTACAGGTCGAGCGGATCAGCGGCGCCGACCAGATGCGCATCATGCAGTTCTTCGCCAGCGGCATGCTGCTCAACGTGTTCGCCGCGCTCGATCTGCCCCGCATCAAGGAGCAGCTCGGCGAGGCGCTGACCGGGCTGTCGGCGGTACCGCGGCGGTGATTTTTTTTGGGCAAAGAGATTAGTGACCAATCACTAGTTGGGGGAGTCGTGAGAAGAGCGCTCTGGACGTACCTGGCCACCGGGGTCGCCGTGTTCATGGTGTCGATGGACAACCTCGTGGTGACCAACGCCCTCCCGGTGATCCGCCGCCAGCTCGGCACCGGCCTGGAGGGGTTGGAGTGGACAGTCAACGCGTACACGCTGACCTTCGCGGTACTCCTGCTCACCGGCGCGGCGCTGGGCGACCGGTTCGGGCGCCGCCGGCTGTTCGCGATCGGGCTGACCATCTTCACCGCCGCCTCGGCGGTGGCGGCCGCGTCACCGGACATCGGTACCCTGATCGCCGCGCGCGCCGTCCAAGCAGTGGGAGCGGCGGTCGTGATGCCGCTCACGCTGACGCTGCTGGCCAGCGTGGTACCGCCGGAGCGCCGCGGGATGGCCTTCGGGCTCTGGGGCGCCATGGCCGGGCTCGGCGTCGCGCTCGGGCCGGTGATCGGGGGCGGGATCACCGAGTACGCGTCCTGGCACTGGATCTTCTGGATCAACGTACCGGTCGGCGTGCTGCTGCTTCCGATCGTCGCGCTCGTCCGGGAGAGCCGGGGCGGCGCCGGCCGGCTGGACCCGGTGGGTGTTCTGCTCGCCACCGGCGGCCTGTTCGGCCTGGTCTTCGGCCTGGTACGCGGTAACGGGCACGGCTGGACCAGCGGCCAGGTGCTCGGCTCGCTGATCGGCGGCGGTGTCCTGCTCCTCGCGTTCGTCGCCTGGCAGGCCGCGGCGCGTAGCCCGATGGTGCCGCTCGGGCTGTTCCGCGACCGGGGCTTCGCGCTGATCAACACGGTGACGCTGGTCATGGCGTTCGGCATGTTCGGCGCGGTGTTCCTGGGCGCCCAGTACCTGCAGACCGTGCAGGGCTACACGCCGTTCCAGGCCGGCCTGCGTACCCTTCCGTGGACCGCGATGCCGGCGATCGCGGCACCGCTCTCCGGCATCCTGTCCGACCGGTTCGGCGCGCGGCGCATCGTGGCGCTCGCGCTCGCCCTGCAGGCAGCCGGGATCGCCTGGCTCGCGCTGGAGGTCACGCCGACCCTGCCGTACCCCCGGCTGATTCCCCCGTTCGTGCTGGCCGGCCTGGGCATGGGCCTGTTCTTCGCGCCGGTCGCCCGGCTCACACTCGGCTTCGCCCCGCGGGAACTGGAGGGCGTCGCGTCCGGTACCTCCAACGCCCTGCGCCAGTTCGGTACCGTGCTCGGGATCGCCGTACTGGGCTCGGTGTTCTCCAGCTTCGGCGGGTACACGAGTGCGGCGGCGTTCGTGACCGGTACCGCCGCGGCCCAGAAGGTCGGCGCGGTCGCGCTGGGCGCCGCCGCGGTACTGGCCCTGGCCCTGCCCGCGGCCCGGAAGCCGAGCGCATCCGAGGTCGCCGAGCCCGCCGCGGAGCTCGCGCTGGTTTGACCCGATTCCGGGGCAGGGCGTCGCGCAAGCTCGCCTTGCCCCGGACACGCGGACTGGGCACGATGGCCTGATGCGTGCGCTTCGGTGCGTAGCCGCCGGCCTGATCTCCGTTGTGGGAGGTCTGGCGGTCGCGGCCAATGCCGCTCCGGCGACGGCGGCACCACCCTTCGGTGCGACCCTGACCCTCGACCCGTCGAGCGGGAAGGCGGGCACCCTGACCCTCGACCCGTCGAGCGGGAAGGCGGGCACCACGATCACCGCGACCTTCCAGGTCACCGAGCCCCTCGCGACCACCTGCAAGCTGCGGGTGACCTACCGGTGGGACGCCCAGGTCATCGGCGCGGACCGGACAGACTCCTGCGTGTCCAGGGTCCGGTTCAAGGCGCGCGGCGGCCGCGACCTCGGGCCGCACGAGGTGAGCGCGGTGGACGCCACGACCCACCAGGCCGCCGCCGCGATCTTCACGATCACCTCGGTCGATGCGACGCCCGACCCGACCGCCACACAGACGAAGCACAGCAGTCCATCGAGCGCGACGGACAACCAGTCGGCGGACGCCGTGCTACCGCTGCCCGTGGATACCGGCCCGTCGGCGGTGGCCCCGAACCCGCAGGTCCTGCCGCAGGTCAAGCCGGCCTCGTCGCCGCTGTCCGCGATGGCGCTGATCGTCGGCGGGGCGCTGGTACTGGGTGGCGTGGCGATCCTCATCCTCGTCGTCCTGCGGATGCGCCGGGGCGACCGGGGTGGTTGGGACGGGTATTCCGCCGAGGGCCTCGAGCCGGTGACGGCCGGCCCGCCCGGGGGGTACCCGCGCACGCTCGGCGAGTACCCGACGGAGCGGCTCTCCGCCGGGCCACCGGAGCGGACCCAGCCGATCGGATTCGGCCGGCCCGCGGGCGGCGCGCCGACGGTGACCCAACCGATCGCCTACCCGGCTCCGCCGGAGGTACCTGACTAGCCTGTCGACCATGGCGACGGCCCGGGACCGGGTGTTGACCACGGTCGACACGCTCAGTGAGTTCAGCCAGCGGTCCCGGGCCACCGTGGCCGACCGGTTGCGGCGGGTCCGGGCCGGCCTGCTGTTCGCCGCGCAGGCCGCGGTGGCCGCCGGCCTGTCCTGGCTGATCGCCAACAACCTGCTGCACCACGCGCGGCCGTTCTTCGCGCCGATCGCGGCGGTCATCGCGCTCAACGTGTCGGTCGGCCAGCGGCTGCGCCGGGTGTTCGAGCTGGTCGTCGGGGTGGCGCTGGGCATCCTGGTCGGCGACACGCTGATCTACCTCATCGGTACCGGTGGCTGGCAGATCGCGCTGGGCGTCGGGCTCGCGATCCTCGTCGCGATCTTCCTCGGCGGCAGCCCGATCGTCATCGGTCAGGCGGCCGCCTCCGCGGTCCTGGTGGCGACGCTGGCACCGCCGTCCGGCGGGATCTACTACAGCCGGTTCCTCGACGCCCTCATCGGCGGGGTGACCGGCATCCTCGTGATAGCCCTCCTGCTGCCGGTGAACCCGCTGACCGCGATCCGCCGGTCGGCCGGTCCGGCGCTGGACGTCATCGCGGAGGGGCTGCGTGACTGCGCGGCCGCGCTGCGGGACGGTTCCCGGGAGGATGCGGACGCAGCCCTGTCGAGGTTGCGCTCGGGAGAGACGGCCGTCGTCACGTTCCGCAACGCGCTGGCCGGAGCGCGGGAGGCGGCCACCCTGGCGCCGGTCTACTGGCGGTCCCGGGGGCCGCTCGCCCAGTACCTCGACGCTGCCGAGCACGTCGATCACGCGCTGCGCAACGGGCGGGTACTGGCCCGGCGGACCGTCGCCCTGTTGCGCGACGGTGAGCCGGTACCACCGGGGCTGGTCGACGCGCTGCTGGCGCTCGCGGACGCGGTGACCCTCCTGCGCGACGAGTTGGCCGCCGGTACCGAGCCGGAGCGCTCCCGCGAACGCACCCTCGACGCGGTACGCGCCGCCGCCGAGGTGTACCGGGCCGGGGTCGGCTTCTCCGGCGGCGTCGTGGTGGCCCAGATCCGTACCATGGCGACCGACCTGCTGCTGGCCGGCGGGCTGCCCCGGCCGGTCGTGGAGAAGGCCGTTCGCGGGGCGGTCGGCCGGCTACCCAGCCGATAGGCTGCGACACATGACCGACTTTCCGGCGCCCGCCGGGCCGGCGCCGGTCGTCGCGGCGCCGCCGCGGTACCAGTGGAAGCGCGCGACACTGCTGGTCAGCATCGTCGTCGGGTTCGCGGTCTGCGGCATCGGCGTGCTGGTCTACCTCGGCGTGAACATCGGCATCACCGCGCTGCTGGTCGGCGTGGTGGCCGCGATCATCCCGGTACCGGTGCTGGTGTTCTGCTTCCTGTGGCTGGACCGGTACGAGCCGGAGCCGATCAAGTACCTGGCTGCCGTCCTGGCCTGGGGTGCCTGCGTGGCGACCGCGGTCGCGCTGCTGCTCAACGAGGGCGCCGCCACGCTGGCCAAGCACCAGCACCTGCCGACCACGCTCGTCGCGGTGCTGACCGCGCCGGTGGCCGAGGAGAGCATGAAGGCGCTCGGGCCGCTACTGCTGTTCCTGTTCCGCCGCAAGGCGTTCTCCGGGGTCGTCGACGGCATCGTCTACTGTGGACTGTCCGCGACCGGCTTCGCGATGGTGGAGAACATCCTGTACCTGGGCGGGTACGGGTACGCCGCCGGTGCCGACCGCGCCGGGGTCGCCGGCGGGGTGGCGAGCGTCATCGGCATCTTCGTGGTCCGGATCGCGCTGTCCGGGTTCGCGCATCCGCTGTTCACCGCGATGACCGGCATCGGGCTCGGGGTGGCGGCCCGCTCGGCGGACAAGCGGGTCCGGGTACTGGCGCCGATCGCGGGCTGGCTCACGGCGATGATCCTGCACGGCTCGTGGAACCTGATGGCGCTGCTCGCCAACCAGACCAAGAACCTGCTGATCCTGCTGTACGGGTACTTCTCGGTGATGATGCCGATCTTCTTCGGCATGGTGGGCTTCGCGCTCTGGCTGCGCTCCTGGGAGGGCCGGCTGACCCAGCGCATCCTGCCCGAGTACGTCCGCGCCGGATGGCTGTCGCCGCCGGAGGTCGCCGCCCTGGCCACGATGGGCCGCCGCCAGTCCGCCCGTACCTGGGCGCGCCGGGTGGCCGGCGACCGCGGCGCCGAGGCGATGCGCGGCTTTCAGTACGCCGCGACGCGGCTGGCGCTGCTGCGCGACGGCCTGCGCCGCGGCCTGCACCTCACGCCTGACGAGCTCGCCGAGGCGCTGGCTGAAGAGCGCGCGCTGCTCGAGAGCATCTGCGCGTACCGGGCCGTTTACACCGGCCGGGATCCGGTGACCCCGCCGGCGCACTGGGACGGCCAGCGGTACCACCTGCGGTTCCCGGACGGCAGCGTGCGCACGCTGGATCCGCCCGGGCAGCCCGTGGTACCCGTTCCGGTCATGCTGCTGCCGAGCTACAGGTAGAGCCCCGTCCCGTCGGTCTCCACCCGGCTCGCCGCGACCGCGTGCACGTCGCGCTCGCGCAGCAGGACGTACTCCCGCCCGTGCAACTCGACCTCTGAGCGGTCCTCCGGGTCGAAAAGCACCCGGTCGCCGACCACGATCGACCGCACGTGCGGTCCGACGCCCACCGCGGTTGCCCAGGAAAGCCGCCGTCCGATAGACGCCGTCGCCGGGATGACGATGCCGGTCTTCGAGCGCCGCTCGCCCTCGGGGCCGTCGACGCGGACCAGTACCCGGTCGTGCAGCAGGCGGATGGGCAGTCCGACTTCGGACTCGGTGGTGGTCACGTCGGAACGGTACAACGACATCTCAGGCCCCCTCGGTACGGTATGGGGGTGAGCGCAGCGAGGCGCGGCGTCGTCTGGACTGACGAACGCCGCCTTGCTGAGCCAGCCCAAGTGCTGGCTCACGAGGAGCGAAGCGACGAGGGACGACCGTTCAGGGCCGCCACGCGCAGTCCGCGGGCCGGAATGGTCGCTAGGCGCACCAAGGCGCCTCGCGGAGCGGGCAAGGAGACGCCGTGAGCCGGTTGGAGCAGGTGCGGGACAACATCCGGCGTGCCTATGCGGCCGGGCGCGCGACCATGCGCCCGAACCACCACGAGGACCTCGACGAGCCCATCGTCCTGGCCGACGAGACGACCGAAGTCTCCGCCAACGACGACGAGCAGGTGCCGTACCCATTGCGGATCGCCGCTGCGTGGTCGTGGCGGATGCTCATTGTCGCGGCGGGCGGATTCGCGGTGCTCTGGGCGGTCGCCAAGCTCCACCAGGTGGTCATTCCGGTGGCCATCGCGCTGCTGCTGTCGGCCCTGCTCAGCCCGGCGGTGGTGTGGCTTCGCAAGCGGGTACGCCTGCACCGCTCGTTGGCCACGGCGATCGTGATGATCGGCGGTCTCGCCCTGGTCGCCGGTACCTTGACGCTGGTCATCACGCAGTTCGTGTCGAGCTGGCCGAACCTGAGCCAGAAGGCGTCGGGCGGCATCCAGCAGATCCAGGGCTGGCTCAAACGGGGTCCGCTGCACCTGTCCGACCAGCAGCTGAACGCGATCGTGGGCGAGGCGCAGAAGTGGCTGACCGACCACCGCTCGACGCTGACGACCGGCGCCCTGTCCACCGCGACGACCGCGCTCGACGTGCTCGCCTCGACGTTCCTCGTCCTGTTCACGACCTTCTTCTTCCTGCGCGACGGCCGGCGGATCTGGCGCTTCCTGGTCAACCTGCTCCCCGCCGCCGCCCGGGAACCGCTGGCCAGCGCCGGTGACCAGTCCTGGCAGACGCTGGTCGCGTACGTCCGGGCGACCGTCCTCGTCGCGTTCATCGATGCCAGCGGCATCGGTATCGGGCTGGTGCTGATGCGCATCGACCTGGCCTTTCCGCTGGCCGCGTTGGTCTTCCTCGGCGCCTTCATCCCGATCATCGGGGCCACCCTGTCCGGTACCTTTGCCATCCTCGTCGCCCTGGTCACCCGGGGACCGTTCTGGGCGCTGGCGGTGCTGCTCCTGGTGATCGGCGTACAGCAGCTCGAAGGGCACGTACTCCAGCCGGCGATCATGGGCAAGGCGGTGGCGATCCACCCGCTCGCGGTGATCGTGGCGATCGCGACCGGCCTGGTCCTGGCGGGGATCGTCGGGGCCCTGGTCGCGGTACCGATCGTGGCGGTGCTCAACACCGGCGTGCGGCACCTGGCCGCCCGGCGAAGACACCAGCCCGAGCCGGCCCCGCCGGACCAGGTGGTCGTCCGCGGTTAGCCGGCGAGCCGGCGCAGCGCGCCCAGCACGACCTCCTGTTTCGTGGTGTACCAGAACGGCGGCACCGAGGCGCGCAGGTAGCCGCCGTACCCCCGGGCGGTTTCCAGCCGGGAGTCGAGCACGGCGACGACTCCCTTGTCCCCGGCCGTGCGGATCAGCCGGCCGACCCCCTGGGCGAGCCGGACCGCGGCGATCGGCACGCTGACCGCAGCGAACCCCGACCCGCCGGCCGTGTCGACCGCCGCGGCCCGGGCCGCGGCCAGCGGCTCGTCCGGGCGCGGGAACGGCAGCCGGTCGATCACCACGAGCTGGCAGGCGTCGCCCGGCACGTCGACCCCCTGCCAGAGCGAGAGCACCCCCATCAGGCAGCTCGCGTGGTCCTCCCGGAACCGGCGGACCAGCAGCGGCAGCGCCTCCTCGCCCTGCAGCAGCACGGTCAGGTCGGTCTTGGCCCGCAGCACCTCGGCGGCGCGCTCGGCCGCCCGCCGCGAGGAGAACAGGCCGAGCGTGCGCCCGCCGAGCGCCTGGACGAGCGCGACCAGCTCCTCGGCGGCCGCGTCGGACAGGCCGGACTGGGTCGGCCGGGGCAGCTTCGCGGCGACGTACAGGATGCCCTGCCTGCCGTAGTCGAACGGCGAGCCGACGTCCAGCGACCGCCAGGTGCCGGTATCACCGGTCGAATCGCCCTCGGCCAGGCCGAGCGCCCGTGCGATGCTGTCGAACCGCCCGCCCAGCGCCAGCGTCGCCGACGTGGCGACCACGGTCCGCTCCGCGAACAGATGGTTGGCCAGGGTACTGGCGACCGACAGCGGCGCGACCACCACCGCCCGGCGCCGGTCGTCCTTCTCGATCCAGGCCACGTCGACGTCGGCCTCGGCCAGCAGCCGCTGGGCGGTCTCGGCCAGCTCGCCGATCACCGCCTTCGCCTGCTGCTTGCGGACCGGATCCGGATCGTCGGCCTTGACGTCGCCGATCGCGTCCAGGGCCCGCCGGCAGGCCGGGTTGAGCAGGGTCAACGCCTCGCGTAGCGGCGCCGGAAGGCCATTGACGATGCGCCCGGGCGGGGCCTCGGTCAGCCCGAGCGCCAGCCCGTCGCCGGCCTCCGTCAGCGCCTCGTAGTGCTCCGGCGGGATGAACGCCCGTGCCCGGCGAGCCGCCCGGTCGATCAGATCCGGTGTCAGGTCGGCCTGCGCCGCGCTGGACACCCGGTCGGCCAGCTCATGGGCCTCGTCGACCACGAGCAGCTTGTGCGGCGGGACGATGTGCCGCCCGGCCAGCATGTCCACGGCCAGCAGGCTGTGGTTGGTGACGACGATGTCGGCCTCCCGCGCCCGGGCACGGGACGCCTCCGCGAAGCACTCCGCACCGTACGGGCAGCGGGCCGCCCCGACGCACTCCCGCGCCGGCATGGACACCAGCCGCCAGGCCGAGTCATCGACGCCCGGGTCCAGTTCGTCGCGGTCACCGGTCTCGCTCTCCAGTGCCCACTCACGCAACCGCTGGATCTGCTTGCCGAGCTGGCCGGCCTCGCCCAGCCACCTCGTTTTCCCCGCCGTGGAGGTCTCGAAGAGCGCGTCCTCCGGCTCCTCCTCGGTGGTGCCCTCCAGCCGGGCCAGGCAGGCGTAGTGGTGGCGACCCTTGAGCACTGCGAACGTCGGCCGGCGGCGTAGCAACGGTTCGGCGGCGTCGGCCAGCCGCGGCAGGTCGTGGTCGACGAGTTGCGATTGCAGCGCGAGCGTGGCCGTCGACACGACGACCGGGCCGTCGACCAGCAGGGCGGGTACCAGGTAGGCCAGCGACTTGCCGGTACCGGTGCCGGCCTGGACGAGCAGGTGCTCGCCGGTCTCCGCCGCGTGGGCGACTGCGGCCGACATCGCCTGCTGGCCGGGCCGGCCGGTGCCGTCCGGGACGGCTCCGACGGCGGCGGCGAGAAGCTCCTCGACGGTGGGCCGGCTACTCACGGGGGATGACCCTACCCGGTACCCCTGACGCAACGGGTACTCGTCCACAGCGTGGCGAGTTATCCACAGCGCCAACATTCGCCCTTGCTCACTTGGCATTCTCGGCATCAGGGTGGCCGGGTGGTTCCCGTCCGGTTCTTCTACAGGTGGGGTAGCAGGGTGGTGATGTCGGCGACCTCGCCGACGGTGTCGGGGCCGGATTCGGTGTCCAGGGTGGCGGGGATGCCGGGTGCGCCGTCGGCGGCGAGCATCGGGGTCCACTCGTGCGCGGGTAGGGCGGCGATGGCCCGGCCGGTGTGTTTGTCCACCGGCCAGCCCACGCAGTACTCCACCCGCATGCCGGGTGTCCTCGGGCGTCGGGTTCTCGGTTCAGCGAGGTGATCCAGGCCAGCAGTTCGTGGGTGGCGCCAGCATCGTCGGCGGTGATGAGCAAGGTTGCGCCGCCGCGGCGGTGGGATCTGGGCGATGGCCCGGGTCAGCAGCTCGATGTGATCATCAGCGTCGTTCGCGTCGGCGGTGTCGGGCCGTAGCCGCTCGGCCAGGCACTCGCCGGTGTTGTCGC